>Ga0065165_1000630_pt1 | contig 51211 bp, 39 predicted proteins | sample AraplaMF_Cvi_mMF_FD_63813 | JGI IMG/M metagenome (GOLD analysis project Ga0065165, IMG submission 63813) | Arabidopsis root microbial communities from the University of North Carolina, USA - plate scrape MF_Cvi_mMF (version 2) (version 3) | ecosystem: Host-associated > Plants > Roots >...
CCACCGCGGTGGAGGAACAGCGCCGCCGTGCCGAGGCGCTGGCCGAACTGGACCGCGCCAAGACGGCTTTCTTCAGCAATGTCAGCCACGAATTCCGCACCCCGCTGACCCTGATGCTGGCGCCCATCGAAGACGCCATCGACGACAGCGAACACCGCCTGCCGGCCGTCCACAACGAGCGCCTGCAGCTGGCGCACCGCAATGCCCTGCGCCTGCAGAAGCTGGTCAACACCCTGCTCGATTTCTCGCGCGTGCAGGCCAACCGCATGCATCTGAGCTATGCCGAAACCGACCTGGCGGCGCTGACGGCCGACCTGGCCAGCGGCTTCCGCTCGGTGGTGGAAAGCGCGGGCCTGACGCTGAGCGTCGATTGCGCGCCGCTGTCGCCGGCGGCCTGGGTCGATGTCGGCCTGTGGGAAAAGATCGTGCTGAACCTGCTGTCCAACGCCTTCAAGTTCACCTTCCAGGGCGGCATCACGGTCTCGCTGCGCCAGCACGAAGGCCAGGCCGTGCTGCGCGTCGGCGACAGCGGCGTGGGCATCGCGCCCGGGCACCTGGAGCGCATCTTCGAACGCTTCCAGCGCGTGGAGGGCACCCGTTCGCGCACCCACGAAGGTTCGGGCATCGGCCTGGCCCTGGTGCGCGACCTGGTGGAACTGCATCACGGCAGCATCGCCGTCGCCAGCGAAGAAGGCGTGGGCACCACCTTTACCGTCAGCATGCCGCTGGGCCGGGCCCACGTGCCGGCGGCGCAGGCCGGCGCCGCGGCCGAGGGCGGCAACCACGGCGTGCGCGAAGCCTACACGCTGGAGGCGAGGCGCTGGCTGCCCGAGCCGGTGCCGGAACAGCCCTTCCTCGACCTGGCCGACGACAGCAGCGTGCTGACCGTCGGCGCCCACGTGCTGGTGGCGGACGACAACACGGACATGCGCAACTACCTGGTGCGCCTGCTGCGCCAGCGCTGGCATGTGACGGCCGTCAGCAACGGCCGCGAAGCGCTGGACGAAGCCGTGCGCCACAAGCCGGACCTGATCATCTCGGACGTGATGATGCCCGAGCTGGACGGCTTCGGCCTGCTGGCAGCGCTGCGCGACAGCGACTGCCTGCACGATATCCCGCTGCTGCTGCTGTCCGCCCGCGCCGGCGAGGAAGCGCGCATCGAGGGCCTGAACGCGGGCGCCGACGACTACCTGGCCAAGCCCTTCTCGGCGCGCGAGCTGCTGACGCGCGTCGATTCGCAGCTGGTGCGCGCCCGCATGCGCCAGATCGAGCGCGCCCACGCCAGCCGCATGGCATCGGTCTTCATGCAGGTGCCGGCCGCCATCGCCATCCTGCGCGGCCCCAGCCTGGTGTATGAACTGATCAACGAGCGCTACAGCGAAATCATCGGCCGCCGCGACGTGCTGGGCATGCCGCTGCGCCAGGCCTTCCCCGAACTGGGCGCGCAAGGCCTGCTGGAGGAACTGGAAGGCGTGATGGCCAGCGGCCACGCGGCCCAGGGCCGGGCGCGCCGCGTGCTGCTGGGGCGCGGCCCCAACGGCGAAGAGCAGGAATGCTATTTCGACTATGTGCACCAGCCGATCCGCAACGGCCAGGGCGAGATCGACCGCGTGGCCCTGGTCGCCTTCGAGGTGACGGAACTGGTGCGCGCGCGGCGCGAAGCCGAAATCGCCAACCGCACCAAGGACGACTTCCTGGCCATGCTGGGCCACGAGCTGCGCAACCCGCTGTCGCCGATCCTGATCGCGCTGGAGCTGATGCGCCTGAAAGGCATCGGCAATCTGCAGAAGGAGCATGCGGTCATCGAACGCCAGGCGCAGCACCTGGTGCGCATGGTGGACGACCTGCTGGACGTGGCGCGCATCGCCCAGGGCAAGATCGCGCTGCGGCCGGAACGTACCGGGCTGGCGAAACTGGTGGCGCAGGCGGTGGAAACCGTCAGCCCGCTGCTGGAGGAGCGGCAGCATTTCCTGAAGATCGATGTGCCGGCCGAGGGCGTGGAAGTGATGGCCGACCCGCTGCGCTTCACCCAGGTGCTGGTGAACCTGCTCACCAATGCCGCCAAGTACACCAACAAGGGCGGCCATATCCTGATCGGCACCAGGCTGGAGGACGGCTGTGCCGTGGTGCGCGTGCGCGATAACGGCATCGGTATCGCGCCGGATATGCTGCCGCAGCTGTTCGACAAGTTCGTGCAGGAGCCGCAGGCGCTGGACCGCTCGCGCGGCGGCCTGGGGCTGGGCCTGTCCATCGCACGCAGCATCGCCGCCCTGCACGGCGGCAGCGTGAGCGCCAGCAGCGATGGCGAAGGCCTGGGCAGCGAGTTCGTGGTGCGCATGCCGCTGGCGGCGGAGCAGCCGGCGCCGCCGCCCGCGCCGGCGCGCAACGACAACCCGGGCAGCTGTCCGCGCCGCCGCGTGCTGCTGGTGGACGACAATCCGGACGTGCTGGAAGGCCTGCGCACCCTGCTCGAAGTGCACGGCCACCAGGTCGAAACGGCGGCCGACCCGGCCAGCGCCCTGCGCACAAGCCAGCACTTTTCGCCGGACATTGCTATCCTTGACATCGGTTTGCCCGGCATGGATGGCTACGAACTGGCAGCGGAACTGCGCCAGGTGCCGGGTTTTGCGTCCACCCATCTGGTGGCGATGACCGGCTACGGACAGCCGAGCGACCGTTCCCGCTCCCAGGCGGCCGGTTTCGCGGCCCATCTCGTCAAGCCGGTCAGCGCCAGCCAGCTGTATGCTCTCCTGAACCAACCTTGATGAGGAATTTGTGCCCGACCTGTCCAAACTGAAGATCGACCGCAGCAACAGCGCCGGCACGCAGGCCAGGCCCCTGCGCCGCCCGAAACGCCTGAAGTGGCTGGGCCTGGGCGCGGTGGTGCTGGGCGCGGCAGTGGTGTTCTTTGGCCGCGGCGGCGGCAAGGCCGATGTGGACGTGGTGACCGTGGCGCAGGCCTGGCCTGCGCAGAACTACACCCTGCTTAACGCCACCGGCTACGTGGTGGCGCAGCGCAAGGCGGCGCTGTCGTCCAAGGCCACCGGCCGGCTGGAGTGGCTGGGCGTACTGGAAGGCAGCCACGTGAAGAAGGATGAAGTCGTGGCGCGCCTGGAGAACCGCGACGTCAGCGCCACGCTGGGCCAGGCCGAAGCCAACGTCAGGCTGGCGCAGGCCAACCTGCTGCAGGGCGAGGCCGAACTGGCGGACGCAAAAAACGCCTGGCAACGTTCCAAAGACCTGCTGCAGCAGAAGTTCATTGCCGCTGCCGCCTACGATGCGGCGCTGGCGCGCTACAACAAGGCCAAAGCCGCCATCAGCGCCCAGCGCGCCTCCATTGCGGCGGCCCAGGCCAATGCCCGCGCCGCCCAGGTGGGCGTGGACCAGACCCTGATCCGCGCCCCGTTCGACGGCGTGATCCTGACCAAGAATGCCAACGAGGGCGACAACATCACGCCCTTCTCCTCCGCTGCCGACAGCAAGGGCGCGGTGGTGACCATTGCCGACATGGAGACGCTGGAAGTGGAGGCCGACGTGTCCGAGTCCAGCCTGTCCAGGATCCGCACCAGCCAGCCGGCCGAGATCCAGCTGGACGCCTTCCCGGAACTGCGCCTGTCCGGCACCGTCTCGCGCATGGTGCCGACCGTGGACCGCAGCAAGGCCACCCTGCTGGTCAAGATCCGCTTCAACGACCGCGACCCGCGCGTGCTGCCCGACATGAGCGCCAAGGTGGCCTTCCTCTCGAAACCGGTGCCGCCGGAGGACCGCGCACCGGTAACGGCGGTGCAGCCGGGCGCCATCGTGCAGCGCGACGGCAAATCCGTGGCTTTCCTGGTGGTGGACGACAAGGCCGCCATGACGCCGGTCAGCCAGGGCCGCAAGGTCGGCGAACTGGTGGAAGTCAAGGGCCTGAAGCCGGGCGACAAGGTGGTGCTGAAGCCGTCCGAAAAACTGAAGAATGGCCAGGCCGTGGCGCCGGCCAGGAAATGAGCCAGGCATGACGACCATGCGTACCGCCACGCCCCTGGTGCAGATCGAACACCTGGTCAAGTCCTACCAGCGCGGCGGCCAGGTGGTGCCGGTGCTGACCGACATCACGCTGGATATCGCGCGCGGCGACTTCACCGCCCTGATGGGCCCTTCCGGCTCCGGCAAGAGCACCCTGCTGAATCTGATCGCCGGCATCGACAAGCCGGACAGCGGCGTGCTGCGCGTGGATGGCCTGGATATCGCCGGCATGTCGGAAAGCGCGCTGGCCTCCTGGCGCGCCGCCAACGTCGGCTTCATCTTCCAGTTCTACAACCTGATGCCGGTGCTGACGGCGCATGAAAACGTGGAGCTGCCGCTGCTGCTGACCTCCCTCAGCCGGCGCGAACGGCGCGAGCGGGTGGAGCTGACGCTGTCCATGGTCGGCCTGTCGGACCGCATGGACCACACGCCGAACGAGCTGTCCGGCGGCCAGCAGCAGCGCGTGGCGATTGCACGCGCCATCGTGACCGACCCGGTGCTGATTGTGGCCGACGAGCCGACCGGCGACCTGGACCGCCAGTCCGCCAGCGACGTGCTGGCCCTGCTCAACCAGCTGAACCGCGAGCTGGAGAAGACCATCATCATGGTCACCCACGATGCGCACGCCGCGCAGCAGGCGCGCAAGCTGGTGCACCTGGAAAAAGGCGAGCTGCTGCACGAAGCCGCGTAAAGCCCGGAGCACGCCCACGCCATGTACCTGTTCATCCTGATCGCCCGCAACACCCTGCGCCACAAGCTGCGCACCCTCCTCACGGTGCTCGGCCTGACGGTGGCGACCATCTCCTTCGGCTTCCTGCAAACGGTGGTCGATGCCTGGTACTCGGGCGCCGAGGGCGCGGCCGCCACCACCCTGGTGACGCGCAACGCCACCTCGCTGGTGTTCCCGCTGCCCCTGTCCTACGAGGCGCGCATCCGCGCCGTGGATGGCGTAACGGGCGTCGGCTACGCCAACTGGTTCGGCGGCATCTACCAGGACCCGAAGAACTTCTTCGCCCAGTTCGCCGTCTCGGGCGAGAGCTACCTGAACATCTATCCCGACTACCTGATGCCGGCCGCCGACCGCGCCGCCTTCCTGCGCGACCGCAAGGGCGCCATTGTCGGCCGCAAGCTGGCCGACCAGTACGGCTTCAAGGTGGGCGACATCATTCCCATCAAGGGCACCATCTATCCCGGCACCTGGGAATTCGTGGTGCGCGCCATCTACGACGGCGCCAAGAGCACCACCAATACCGCCACCATGTTCTTCCACTGGGACTACATCAACGAGGCCGTGAAGCGCCAGGCGCCGCGCCGCGCCAACCAGGTCGGCGTCTATGTGATCGAGATCCGCCAGCCGGAAGACGCGGCCCTGATTTCGAATGCGGTCGATGCCCAGTTCCGCAACTCGCTGGCGGAAACGCTGACGGAGACGGAAAAGGCGTTCCAGTTGGGCTTCGTGTCCATGTCCGAAGCGATCGTGGTGGCGATCCGCGTGGTGTCCTTCGTGGTGATCGTCATCATCATGGCGGTAATGGCCAACACCATGGCCATGAGCGCACGTGAACGCCTGGCCGAGTATGCGACGCTGAAGGTGCTGGGCTTCGGTCCCGGCTTCCTGACGGCGCTGATCTTTGGCGAATCGCTGCTGCTGGCGGCTGCCGGCTGCGTGCTGGGCGTGATCCTGCTGTTCCCGCTGGCCTCCGGCTTCGCCAGGCTGATGGGCACCATGTTCCCGGTGTTCGAGGTGGCGCCGCTGACCGTGCTGCAGCAGGTGCTGGCGGCGCTGGTCATCGGCTGCGTGGCCGCCATCGCGCCCACCCTGCGCGCCACCCGCGTCAACATCGTCGAAGGCCTGCGGAGCATCGGCTGATGAAGATCCCCTTCTCCTATATCGCGCGCAATCTGTGGACGCGGCGCCTGACCACCGCGCTCACGGCCGGCGGCCTGGCCCTGGTGGTGTTCGTGTTTGCCACCGTGCTGATGCTGGATGAAGGCTTGCGCACCACCCTGGTCACCACCGGCGAATACGACAACGTGGTGCTGATCCGCCGCTCGGCCGAAACCGAGGTGCAGAGCGGCGTGGACCGCGCCCAGGCCGCGGTGGTTGCCAGCCATCCAAGCATTGCCCGCAGCACCGATGGGCAGGCGCTGGTATCGAGGGAATCGGTGGTGCTGATCTCCCTGCCCAAGCGCGGCTCGGACAAGCCCTCCAACATCGTCATCCGCGGCATCGGCGAGCGCGGTGCAGCCATGCGTCCGCAAGTGCGGATGACCGAGGGACGCATGTTCCGCCCCGGCGCCTCGGAGGTGATTGCCGGCGCCAGCATCGCGCGCCGTTTTGCCGGCGCCGGCATCGGCGAAACCCTGCGCTTCGGCCAGCGCGAATGGACCGTGGTCGGCCTGTTCGACGCGCAGAACAGCGGCTTCGATTCCGAGATCTGGGGCGATGCCGAGCAGCTGGGCCAGGCCTTCCGCCGCACCGGCTTCTCTTCCGTGATCGTGCGCCTGGCCGACAGCGCCGCCTTCGAACGCTTCAAGAAGGACATCGAATCCGACCCGCGCCTGACGCTGGAAGCCAAGCGCGAACAGACCTTCTACGCCGACCAGTCAAAGGCCCTGTCCACCTTCATCAGCTATCTTGGCCTGGCCCTGTCCATCATCTTCTCGATCGGCGCCATGATCGGCGCCACCATCACCATGTACGCCTCGGTCGCCAACCGCGTGGGCGAGATCGGCACGCTGCGCGCACTGGGCTTCCAGCGCCGCAGCATCCTGGCCGCCTTCCTGTCCGAAGCCATGCTGCTGGCACTGGTGGGCGGGGCCGTGGGCCTGTTCTGCGCCTCCTTCATGCAGTTCCTCTCCTTCTCCACCACCAATTTCCAGTCCTTCTCGGAACTGGCCTTCGGCTTCAGGCTGAATCCGCCGATCATCGTCAAGACGCTGATCTTCTCGCTGATCATGGGCATCATTGGCGGCTTCCTGCCGGCGGTGCGGGCGGCGCGCCTGAAAATCGTCGATGCCCTGCGCGCCGCCTGATTTAATTCATTGCCAAAGTTGTTGTTTTACTGCCACCAATATTGTCATTGGGGAAATATATTTCCGTACGACCATGCTACACTTTCTGCGAGGCAAATCCTTGCCGATCGTTCTGGAAAATATGCCGATTTCCCCTTTGCGCCCGTTTCTTTTTCTGCTGTTGCTGGCGTGCGTCCATCTGGCCCATGCGGGACGGGCCAATGAGGAACGCCAGGTCCTGATCCTGTACTCGCTGGGCTCCGATTCCGTCTCGACCTGGCAGAAGCTGGTGCACAAGGGCCTGTACGATGAACTGGGGCGGCGCAACCTGGGCAGCACGCCGGCCATCTTCGAAGAGCGTTTCGACGCCAACCTGGTGGGCGAGGCGCAGGCGCTGGAAGGCATGGCGCCCTATCTGCGCACCAAGTACGCGTCGGTGCGCTTCGACGCCATCATTACCGAGAACGCTGTCGCCGCCTCCTTCCTGGCGGCGCACCCCGAACTGTTCCCCGGCGTGCCGCGCCACTACGTGAACCACGGCCAGCAGGGCTGGAATCCGCCGGACGGCGCGGGCTACGAAGTGCGTTCCGATTTCGGCCGCGCCATCGGCATCATCCCGCAGGTGGCGCCGGACGTACGCCGCATCGTGGTGGTGGGCGACCAGAGCGCGCGCTGCCAGGAATGGCTGGCGTCCATCCGCGCACTGGCGCGCGGCTACGCCAGCCGCATCGCCTTCGAATACTGGGACAAGCAGACCTTCGACGAGCTGCACCGCGCCGCCCGTACGCTGGACCGTGGCAGCGCCCTGTTCCTGCTGACCACCAACCGCGACAGCGCCGGCGCCGTGATGTCTTCCGGCGAACTGGCCCGCACGCTGGCTGCCGCCACGCAGGCGCCCGTGTTTACCCATGCCGAATCGATGCTGCAGGCCGGCGTGGTGGGCGGCTATGTGGTCAGCGGCGAAAACGTGGGCCGCATGCTGGCGCAGATCATGCTGGGCGAGCCGGTCGAGCAGGACGGCCTGCAAGGCTATATGTTCGACTACCCTTCAGCGCAGCGCTTCCACCTGCGCAAGCTGCCGCCGGAAGCGGAAGTGCGCAACCGTCCGGCCGACGTGTGGGACCTGTACCGCTGGCAGATCATCGGCGGCATCACCCTGATTGCGCTGCAGGGCGTGCTGATTACCTCGCTGTTCATTGCACTGCGCGACCGGCGCCGCACCATGGCCGCACTGGCGGACGAGCGCAACAACCTGGAGGACCGCGTGCTGCAGCGCACGCTGGAGCTGCTGATGGCCAACCAGAAGCTGGAAAAGCTGGCCACCACCGACCCGCTGACCGGCATCGCCAACCGGCGCAAGATGACGGAACAGATTGCCCACGAACTGGAGCGCGCACGCCGCTTCCACCATCCGCTGTCGCTGCTAATGATCGACATCGACCACTTCAAGCGCATCAACGATACCTACGGCCACGAAGTGGGCGACCAGGCCATCGTGGCGGTGTCCAGGCTGCTGACCGAATCCATGCGCGCCATCGACCTGGTGGCGCGTTTCGGCGGCGAGGAATTCGTGCTGCTGATGCCGGAAACGCACGGCGACGTGGCCGTGCATGCGGCGGAACGCCTGCGTGCGGCAGTATCGGCATTGATCGTGGAGGCGGAGGATGGCGCGCAGGTGGCGCTGACGATCAGCGTGGGTGTGTCGGCAGCCGATCCGCAGGGAGCGCAGGATACCCCTTCCTCCCTGCTGGTGCGGGCCGACAAGGCCCTGTACCGCGCCAAGAAGGAAGGACGCAACCGGGTCGAAAGATTCTAAGCCCCTGGGCTTTTCAGGCCTCGGTGTCGGGCTGGTTGGCAGGATGGGCAGCCACGAAGGCCGGCAGATTCTCGCAATGCGCGGCAATGCGCGCAATATTCGGGAACTGCCCCATGTCCACCTCGAAGCGGCGCGCATTGAACACCTGCGGCACCAGCATGCAATCGGCCATGGTCGGCGTGTCGCCGTAGCAGAAGCGCCCCATGTCGCCATCGCGCTCCAGGTGCGCTTCCAGCGCCGACATGCCAAGGATGTTCCAGTGCTTCCACCAGTCGTTCTTCGCTTCCTCGCTCAGGCCCAGCGGACCTTTCAGATGCTTCAGCACGCGCAGATTGGTGAGCGGATGCGTATCGCAGGCAATGGTCTGCGACAGCGCCCGCACGCGGGCACGGCCCAGCGCATCCTGCGGCAGCAGCGGCACGATCGGATGCGTCTCTTCCAGGTACTCGATGATGGCCAGCGATTGCGTCAGCAGCACGCCATTGTCTTCCAGCGCAGGAATCAGGGCGCTTGGATTCAGGCTGGTGTAGCCCTCCTTGCGCTGCTCGCCGCCATCGCGCAGCAGGTGCACGGGAACGGCCTCGTATTCCAGCCCTTTCAGGTTCAGCGCAATGCGTACGCGGTAGGCAGCCGAGCTGCGGAAGTAGGTGTACAGCTTCATGCACGCTCCCCATAGTTGCGGACGGTCTGCTCGATCGCGCCGAAAATGCTCTTGCCCTGCTGGTCGTTCATCTCGATGCGCACGGTGTCGCCGAATTTCAGGAACTCCGTTTGCGGCTTGCCCGCTTCGATGGTTTCGTACATGCGCACTTCGGCCAGGCAGCAGTAGCCCACGCCGCCATTGGCGATGCTGGAACCATGCAGGTTGCCCTGCTTGTTGGACACGGTGCCCGAACCGATGATGGAACCGGCGCACAGTTCGCGCGTCTGCGCCGCGTGGGCCACCAGCTGGGCGAAGCTGAAGGTCATGTCCTCGCCGGCGTTCGGCTTGCCGAAGGGCTGGCGGTTCAGCTGCACCAGCAGCGGCAGGTGCAGCTTGCTGCCGGTCCAGGCCTTGCCCAGTTCCTCCGGCGTCACCGCCACCGGGGAGAAGGCGCTGGCCGGCTTGGAATTGAAGAAGCCGAAGCCTTTCGCCAGCTCGTTCGGGATCAGGTTGCGCAGCGAAACGTCGTTCACCAGCATGACCAGGCGGATCGCCTGCGCCGCTTCTTCCGCACTGGCGCCCATCTTTACGTCGCCCGTGACCACCGCCACTTCCGCTTCCAGGTCGATGCCCCAGTCTTCGGACAGCGCATACACCGCGTCGCGCGGTCCGACGAAAGAGTCCGATCCGCCCTGGTACATCAGCGGATCCGTGTAGAAGGAGGCCGGCACTTCGGCGTTGCGCGCCTTGCGCACCAGTTCCACGTGATTGATATAGGCCGAACCGTCGGCCCACTGGTAGGCGCGCGGCAGCGGCGAGTGGCACTGCTTTTCGTCGAAGGGCTGGGCGCCGGACGCGCTGCCCTGGTTCAGCAAGGCGTAGATCTGTTTCAGTTGCGGTGCGGCGGTATTCCAGTTGTCCAGCGCGGCCTGCATGGTCGGCGCGATGGCGGGAACCGGCTGGCACATCTTCAGGTCGCGCGAAACGACGACCAGGCGGCCGTCGCGGCTGCCGTCTTTCAGGGTTGCAAGCTTCATTTTCTACCTACAGGATTAGTCGTGCGGTGCGTGCATCCAGGCTGCGTGCGCTGGCGCTTTCTTCGTTTTAGACCATTCTTCCAGCATCTCCCACTTCACCTGGTCCAGCTTCTGCATCATTTCCGGCGTGCCGGTATTCACCGCCAGTTCCAGGCGGTGGCCGTTCGGGTCGAAGAAATAGATGGACTTGAAGATGGTGTGGTTGACCGGGCCGATCACGTCGATGCCGGACGCCAGCAGGCGCTCTTTCGTCGCCAGCAGCTCATCCATGCTGTCCACTTCCATAGCCAGGTGCTGCACCCAGGCCGGGGTGTTCTGGTCGCGCCCCATTTCCGGCTGCGTCGGCAGTTCGAAGAAGGCCAGCACATTGCCATGGCCGGCATCGAGGAAGACGTGCATATACGGGTCCGGCGCCTTGGTCGAAGGCACCTCGTTTTCGGCGATGGCCAGCACGAAGTCCATGTTCAGGTGCTTCACGTACCAGTCCACGGTTTCCTTCGCGTCCTTGCAGCGGTAGGCGACGTGGTGGATTTGCTTGATTTTCATGGCGGGTCTCCTCTTGATTCCGACATTAAACTCCTGTTTCAGCTATCATACAAACGGTATTTTTCTCCTGATTTATCAGATTTTCCAATGACTCCAACCGTCCGCCAGATGCGCGCCCTCGTGGCGCTGGCCCGCACCGGCAGCTTCACGCTGGCCGCCGAACTGCTGCACGTGACCCAGTCCGCCCTGTCGGGCCAGATCAAGGAACTGGAGCAGCTGCTGGGGGTGAAGGTGGTCGAGCGCAATACGCGCCGGGTGCAACTGTCCGAAGTGGGCCGCGAGCTGTACCCCCTGTTCGACAAGATGCTGCAGGACCTGGATGGCGCAATGGCCGACATCGCCGGCCGCAAGGCGCTGAAGACCGGCATCGTGCGCGTGGCGGCGCCACAGATGATGTGCTGCACCCTGCTGCCGGAAGTGATTGCCGCCTACCGCGCCGCCCATCCGGGCGTGCAGGTGCAGCTGATCGACGTGCCGGTCGATAACGTGTCGCCGCGCGTGTCCACGGGCGAGGTGGACGTGGGCATCGGCCCGGAACGCGATCACGGTTCGGAAGTCGATGCCCAGCTGCTGTTCGAGATGCCCTTCATGGCGGTCTTCCCGGCCGGCCATGCACTGGCGGCGCAGGAGAGCGTCACCTGGGCCGGCCTGAACGCCCATCCGCTGATTGCCCTGCAGGGACAATTCACCGAACGCCTGCTGCGCGAAATGCACAGCCTCGCGCCCTACAATGAGGTGACCTTCATGACCACGGCGCTGGCCATGGTGGCGGCCGGACTGGGCGTGACGGCCTGCCTGCCCTATGCCGCGCCGATGGTCAGGCGCTACGGCCTGGAGATGCGTCCGCTGAGCGAACCTGAACTGACGCGCAAGTTTTTCATCTATACCAAGTCCTCGCGCACGCCCTCGCCTGCCGCCGAACGCTTCATCAGCTTCCTTGGCGAACACGTCCTATAATGGCTGCCATGACTCACGATACCAGTGCAATCAACAAAACGATGGACCGGTTCGACGGCCACCACAGCGTGTGGCTGTTCGGTTATGGCTCGCTGATCTACAAGGCCGACTTTCCGTTTATCGACCGCCGTCCCGCCAGCATCAGGGACTGGACGCGCCGCTTCTGGCAAGGCTCGCACGACCACCGCGGCACGCCCGAAGCGCCGGGCCGCGTGGCGACCCTGATCCCGCAACAGGGCGCCGTCTGCCAGGGCGCGGCCTACCTCGTCACGCCCGAGGAATTCAGCCATCTCGACCACCGCGAAAAGAACGGCTACCTGCGCCTGGTGGTGGACATTTTCTTTGAAGACGGCACTTCCGAAGAAGGTCTGGTGTATATCGCGCCGCAGGATAACGCCGCCTACCTCGGCGACGCGCCGGTGGAAGAAATCGCCCGCCACATTGCCGCCGCCGCCGGTCCCAGCGGCCCGAATATCGAATACCTCCTGAAGCTGGCCGAATCCCTGCGCGACATGGGCCACCACGACGAGCACGTGCACGCCATCGAAGCGCACCTGGCCACGCTGGCTGCCGCGCGCCGCTAGAACAGGTCCATCTGCCCGGCTGCAGCCGCGGCTTTGGCGCGCGCGCCGAGCGGCGGCACCACCAGCGGACGCTTGAACAACGTGCGGTCGAGCGTGCGGAAGCGCGTGCCACGCCCCAGCATGCCAAGGCGCTTGGCCGCCTTGTCCACGCGCTGCTGGATCAGGTCCGCCCAGATGCCCTCGCCGTGCATGCGGTTGCCGAAGCTGGCGTCGTAATCCTTCCCGCCGCGCATATCGCGCACGCGGTTCATCACGCGCGCCGCACGGTCCGGGAAATGCTCTTCCAGCCATTCCTTGAACAGCGGACTCACTTCCCACGGCAGGCGCAGCACCACGTAGCTCGCCATCAGGGCGCCCGCATCGCGCGCCGCTTCCATCACCTTTTCGATATCCGGCTCCGTCACGAAAGGAATGATGGGTGCGATGCTCACGCCGACCGGAATGCCGGCCTCGGTCAGCGTTCTGATGGTGCGCAGGCGGCGCGACGGCGCAGCGGCGCGCGGCTCCAGCGTGCGGGAAATCTTGCTGTCCAGCGTGGTGATGGTGACCGAAGCGGCAGCCAGGTTTTTGGCCGCCATCGCGCCCAGAATGTCGATATCGCGCTCGATCAGCGAGGACTTGGAAATCAGCCCGACCGGATGGTCGCATTCCTGCAGGATCTCCAGCACGCGCCGCGTGAGCTTGTATTGCCGTTCGCAGGGCTGGTAGGCGTCCGTATTCACGCCCAGTGCAATCGGCTCGGGCGCATAGCCCGGCCTGGCCAGTTCGCTGCGCAGCAGTTCCGGCGCATTCACCTTGGCGAACAGCCGCGTCTCGAAATCCAGCCCCGGCGAAAGGCCGAGATAACTGTGCGACGGGCGGGCAAAGCAGTAAATGCAGCCATGCTCGCAGCCGCGGTAGGGGTTCAGCGACACGCCGAAAGGAATGTCCGGCGACTGGTTGCGGGTCAGGATGGACTTTGCCGTCTCGTCGGTGACATGGGTGCGCCAGGCTTTAGCCTCCTCCGGCTCGCGTTCCCAGCCATCGTCGTAAGCCTCGCGGCCATGCACCTCGTACCGCCCCTGCAGGTTGGACACTGCGCCGCGCCCCTTCTGCGCCTGCCGGTCCTTGCGCGACAGCGGCGGCAGCATCACCTGCCCTTCAAATTCGTCGTCCTGCATGAGCTGCCCCAGATACTGTATATATATCCAGTATTCTAAGCCGCTCGCCGCCCGGCTGCAAGGGCGGCAACCGCGCCCGGCGGGCCACTGAACTGGTATCATTCGCACTTCCTCGGGATATCCCCACCTTTCAAGAGCAATAAATGAACAAACCAACAACGCTGCCCTCCTTCGGGGCCCGGATTTCCCTCGCCATCGGCGCCTTCTTCAAGACGCTGGGCGACGCCGAATTTGCCGCCCGCGTGCGCGATGACCAGGTCGGCCCGGTTGCCGCACCTGCACCAGCACCGGCGCCAGCGCCGGCCCCTGCTCCGGTGCCGGCCGCCGCGCCCCTGCGCGAAGCCACCCCGGATGCAGCCCTGCAGCTTCTCAGCCTGCTGCAGCGCGAAGCCCGCCTGATCGATTTCACGCAGGAGAACCTGAGCGGCTACGCCGACGCCGATATCGGCGCCGCGGCCCGCGTGGTGCACGAAGGCTGCGCCAAGGTCCTGCGCGAGCACTTCAGCATCGAACCGGTGCGCAGCGAAACCGAAGGCAGCCGCCTCACGCTGCCGGAAGGTTTCGATGCCGCGTCCGTGCGCCTGACCGGCAACGTGGTCGGCAAGGCACCGTTCAACGGCACGCTGAGCCACCGCGGCTGGCGCGCCACCAGCGTGCGCCTGCCGAAACTGGCCGAAGCGCATGACGCCAAGGTGCTGGCGCCGGCCGAGGTGGAACTGTGAGCGATCCCCGTTACGCCATCGGCATCGACCTCGGCACGACGCACAGCGCCCTGTCCTATGTGGACCTGGGCGGCAGCGACGGCGAGAAAACCCGGCATGGTGTGCTCGGCATTCCGCAGCTGACCGCACCGGGCACGGTGGAAGAACTGCCGCTGCTGCCGTCCTTCCTGTATCTGCCGCACGCCGACGAACTGGCGCAGGGCGAACTGCAACTGCCATGGGCGGCGCCGGCCGGTCCGGTCCAGGTGGCCGGTGAAATGGCGCGCAGCCGCGGCGCCACCACGCCGATCCGCCTGGTCTCCAGCGCCAAGAGCTGGCTGTGCCACCCGGGCGTGGACCGTCGCGCCGCCATCCTGCCGAACGATGCGCCGGAAGAAGTGCAGCGCGTGTCGCCGCTGGAAGCGTCCACGCGCTACCTGCAGCACCTGCGCCAGGCATGGGACAAGGCCCATCCGGAAGCGCCGTTCACCCAGCAGGCCGTGACCGTGACCATCCCGGCATCCTTCGACCCGGCAGCGCGCGAACTGACCGCCGAAGCGGCGAAGCAGGCCGGCTACCAAGGCCTGACCCTGCTGGAAGAACCGCAGGCAGCCCTGTACAGCTGGATCCAGGGCAGCGACGGCCGCTGGCGCAAGGACGTGAAGCCGGGCGACATTATCCTGGTGGTCGATGTGGGCGGCGGCACCAGCGACTTTTCGCTGATCGCCATCCTGGAACGCGACGGCAAACTGGAACCGCACCGCGTGGCCGTCGGCGACCATATCCTGCTGGGCGGCGACAATATGGACCTGGCGCTGGCTCACCTGGTGGCGCGCAAGCTGGCCGCCAACGGCACCCAGCTCGACGCGTGGCAGCTGCGCGCCCTGACCTACGGCTGCCGCGCCGCCAAGGAAAATCTGCTGGCCAATGCGCAGGCCGAGACCTGGCCGATCGTGGTGCCAAGCCGCGGCTCGAAACTGATCGGCGGCTCGATCCGCACCGAGCTGACGCGCGCCGAAGTGACCACCTTCATTACCGACGGCTTCTTCCCTGTGGTGGAAGCCGCGGCCCGTCCCGCCGTGCGTACCCGCGCCGGCCTGACCCAGCTTGGCCTGCCGTACGCGCAGGATGCAGCGATCACCCGCCACCTGGCCGCCTTCCTCGGCCGCCAGGTCGGCGCAACGGCGGAACTGGAGGGCTTCACCGCCAATCCGGCCCACAGCTTCCTGCATCCGAGCGCGGTGCTGTTCAACGGCGGCGTGTTCAAGTCCGAACTGCTGGCGTCGCGCGTGATGGATACCATCAATGGCTGGCTGTCGGCGGAAGGCGCGCAACCGGCGCGCATGCTGGGCGGTGCGGACCTCGACCTGGCCGTGGCGCGCGGCGCGGCTTACTACAGCTATGTGCGGCGCGGCGCCGGCGTGCGCATTCGCGGCGGCACGGCACGTTCCTATTACGTGGCGGTCGAATCGTCGATGCCGGCGATCCCCGGCATGGAGCCGCCGATCCAGGCGCTGTGCGTGGCGCCGTTCGGCATGGAAGAAGGCAGCGAACTCGAACTGCCGGGCCAGGAGTTCGGCCTGGTGGTCGGCGCGCCGGTGCACTTCCGCTTCTTCGGCTCCTCGGTACGCCGCCAGGATCAGATCGGTGATGTGCTGGACTTCTGGGGTCCGGAGGAACTGATCGAGCTGAATGAGATCCAGGCCACGCTCTCGCCGGAAGGCCGCCAGTCGGGCGACGTGGTGCAGGTGCGCCTGCATGCTTGCGCCAGCGAGGCGGGCACGCTCGACCTGCTGGCAGTAGCGCGCGATGGCCAGCGCTGGAAAGTGGAGTTCGACGTGCGCGGCGCGGCAGAGGGGCAATGACCTGGCTTGTCGGCATTGACCTGGGCACCACCAACACGGTGCTCGCCTACGCGGCGCCCGGCGCCGCGATTCAGCTCTTCCCTGTCGAACAGCTGATTGCGCCCGGCGAAGTCGCGCCGCAAACGCTGCTGCCTTCGCTGCGCTATCACCCGGCGCAGGGCGAGCTGCCGGCGGAACAGCTGCAGCTGCCCTGGCCGCAGGCCGGCGCTCCAGCCGGCTCCAGCGCCGGCGAGCCACCCGCCATCATCGGCGCCCTGGCCCGCACGCTTGGCGCCCAGGTTCCCGGCCGCCTGGTCGCCAGCGCCAAAAGCTGGCTCTCCCATCCCGATGTGGACCGCCTGGCCCCCATCCTGCCGTGGGGCGCCGCAGCCGGCGTAGCCAAGGTATCCCCGGTCGAAGCCAGCGCCAGCTACCTCGCCCATCTGCGCTCCGCCTGGAACACGAAGTTCCCCAAACAGCCGCTGGAACGCCAGCAAATCGTCCTGACCATTCCCGCCTCCTTCGACGAAGGCGCACGCGCGCTGACGCTGGAAGCAGCGCGTATGGCCGGATTACCGTCGGTGCGCCTGGTCGAAGAACCGCAGGCCGCCTTCCACGACTGGCTGCACCGTCATCGTGATTCGCTTGCTTCCGAACTGGCCGGCGCAAAGCTTGTGCTGGTTGCCGACGTGGGCGGCGGCACGACCGACTTCAGCCTGATCAGCGTGTCCACGCAGGATGGGCAGCCGGCGATGGCGCGTATCGGCGTCGGCAACCACCTGATTCTGGGCGGGGACAATATGGACCTCGCCCTCGCCCGCCTCGCCGAATCGCGCCTGCCGGTGGGCGGCAATGCAGGCAATACCGGGAGCACCGGGAATACAGGCGGCGCAGCGCCCGCCGCCACGCGCCTTTCCGCCGGCCAGCTGGCGCAGCTGACCGAACGCGCCCGCTCGGCCAAGGAGCTGCTGCTCGCCCCCAACGCTCCCGAGCAAGCCACGATCACCCTGCTCGGCGCCGGCTCGCGCCTGATCGGCGGCAGCCGCTCGGCCACCATCACGCGCACCGAAGCCGAACAGATCGTCGTTGACGGATTCTTTCCCTTGAACGAACAGCAGGAACAGGCGAAGCGCACGCGCGGCGGCATCGTCGAATTCGGCCTGCCGTATGCCAGCGATCCCGCCGTTACGCGCCACCTGGCCAGCTTCCTGCGCCAGCACGCCTCCGCCGCCCGCGAAGCAATCGGCCTGCCGGATGACGGCAGGCTGCCCGTGCCGGACACGCTGCTGCTGAACGGCGGCGTATTCCACGCCGGCGCCCTGGCTCAGCGCATCGCGGATGCCTTGTCCGGCTGGCGCGGTTCGCCCGTGCGCGTACTGCACAACGATAATCCGGACGTGGCCGTGGCGCGCGGCGCCGTCGCCTACGCGCTCGGCAAACAGGGCCTGTCGCCCACCATTGGCGGCGGCTCGCCGCGCAGCTACTGGCTGCTGCTGGATGGTGCGCGGGCGCCGGGCGTTTCGCGCCGCGCCGTCTGCATCCTGCCGCGCGGTGCAGAAACGGGGCGCGAGATCCGGCTGCAGGAACGCAGCTTTGCCTTGCGTCTCGGCCGGCCGGTACGCTTCCACATCGTCTCCACCGTGTCGGACGAACACCAGCCGCTGGCCGGTGAACTGGCCGATCTGAAGCCGGACGATTTCGTGCAGTTGCCGCTCATCGCAACCGTGCTGCGCGACAGCGGCGATGCATCGGCACGCAAGGAGATACCGGTGCAGCTGGCGGCGTCGCTGAGCGAGGTCGGCACGCTCGAAGTGCATTGCATTGCGGCTGCCGCAGCTGAAGCAGCCCAGCGCTGGCTGCTGGAATTCGACCTGCGCAGCTCCGGTTCCGACGAAGCCGGCCCCAGTGAAGACGCTCCGCCCGAAGCGTCCACAGACGCCCCGGCGCCGGCTGCGCTGCCCGCCCGCTTCAGCGAAGCAATCGACCGTATCGACCGCATCTTCGGCAGCCGCGCACTACAGGTCGATATCAAGGAAGTGCGCCAGCTGCGCAGCCAGCTGGAACATATCCTGAGCAGCCGCGAACGCTGGGAACCGCAACTGCTGCGCGGCCTGTTCGACGCACTGATCGAGCGCGCCAGGGGCCGCCGCCGTTCGCCCGAACACGAACGCACATGGCTCAACCTGAGCGGCTACTGCCTGCGTCCCGGCTTCGGTTATCCGCTGGACGAGTACCGCATCGAGCAGTTGTGGTCCCTGTTCGAACAAGGCGTACAGCACCACAAGGACACGCAGGTGGCCGCTGAATGGTGGACGCTGTGGCGCCGCGTGTCAGGCGGCCTGAATCCGGAAGCCCAGCTGCGCCTGCTGGACGATTTCGCTTTCAACCTGCAGGCCGATGCATCCGAACGCGGGCGCCGTCCGGTTACGCTGGTGAACGGCAGCGAAGACGATATGCTGCGCCTCGGCGCATCGCTGGAACGTATTCCGTCCGCCTACAAGGCGGAAATCGGCGAATGGATGATGGGCGAGCTGGCAAAAGCACCGAAGCTGGCGGCAAAGGATGCGGTACGTGCCTCGGCCCTGTACACACGCTACCTGTGGGCACTGGGACGGGTCGGCGCACGCCGTCCCTTCCATGGCAGCGCACACGATGTGGCGCCGCTAGCGACCGTCGAAAAGTGGCTGAGCGAACTGCTGAAGCTCGACTGGCGCAAGATCGAACCGGCCGGTTTCGCAGCAGCCCACCTGGCGCGCATGACCGGCGACCGCACGCGCGATATCAGCGATACCCTGCGCGCCGACATCGTTCAGCGCCTGGAAACTGCAGGCGCTCCGCCAGGCTGGCCGGCAATGGTACGCGAAGTGGTGCAACTGGACCAGGCCAGCGAACAGCGCATGCTGGGCGAGGCGCTGCCACCGGGGCTCAAGCTTCTGGCTTGAGCTTGTCCGCGTCGTCCGCACCGTGGTCGCGGGCAATGTGCCGCGCAGCCAGCGACTGCTGCCGGGCGACGAAGCGGTCGAAGGCTGCGATCAATGCATCGTACTTATGCTCCTCGCCTTCAAGCTGGGCCAGCGCGTAGGCGGTGGCTTCAAGCGTGGACAGCTGGTCCGGCCTGTGCGCCTTGCGGATCAGGTAATGCGAAGGCGGCGTATCGCGCAGCGGCAGGCGCGGCATCGCCTGCAGTGCAGGACTCAGGTAAAGCATCTTGCGGCTCTTGCGCCAGGTGGCATCCAGCACCACCAGCGTCAGGTCCACCGCCTGCCATGCCGGATCAAACGCAGGCGGCGGTGCGATGCCAAGCGATCTGTCACCCGGCGTTTCCGGATACAGCAGCACTGCCCGCCGGCCCGCGCCCGCGTCAATGCCGGCGAACTGCTCGCCGGTTTCGATACCGCTGCCGGGCAGGCACATATGCAGCAAGCGTCCGCTGTTCTTGGCCTTGGCAACTTCCATCGGATGCTGCAGGATCAGCACCTGCGCCTTACTACGTACCTGCGTGGCGAAGCCGCAGATACAGGTAGCCTGCGGACGCAGGCAATTCGGACAGACCAGGCGTTTTGCACTCATGCCGCGCATTTTACTCGCTGGACGGGGCGACTCCCAGCAGCTCGTCCAGTTGTGCGGACTGCACCGGGTCCCTGACCACGGTGCGCAGCCATTCGTGCAGCGGCATCTCGCCCCAGCTTGCAGCCTTCATGGCGAGGTATGCCACGGGGCTGTGCGGTTCAGTGCTCCGGAAGAAGTCCGCGATCAAGCGCAGTTGCGCCAGCGCCTGCGCGCGCGTTGCCGGCAGATGGCCGTGCACTGCCGGCGCACCTGCAGACCGGCCGCTACCGCATTCACTGCACTCGCTGCATTCCCGGCATCCATCACCGCCGCCGACATTGCCACCGTCCGCACCGCTACAGCTGCCGGTCTCCTCAACCGGGGCCAGCAAACCAATAAAATCAACTGCATTCTGCAGCGCCTCCCGCGCCGCCCCAAACCCCGGCCCTTCAGTCCCCAGCCGTGCATCAACCGCCAGCTCCAGCTCCCGCAACGCGGACAGGCAATACTCCGCATCCTCCAGCAGCCCCGCATTGAACTCCGCCGAATTGCGGCGCCGCTGCGCATCCAGCTCCAGCACCGTCGGTCCTTCATCGCCATCTTCCGCGCTGCCCGGCCATGCACCAGCCGAAGATCCACCGGCGCCAGCGCCCGCAGCGCGCGCCGCACGATGCCGCGCCTGCTCAAAGTCGCCCATCGTTACGCCGCCGTCCTCAGACACTGTCATCGCCTTCACCAGCGAAGGCGTCTGGGCCAGCAGCCAGCGTAGATTTCCCACGCGCTGCTCATGCTCGCCCGGCTCATCCACCGGATACAGGCCATCCCAGAAACGCCCGCAAAGCCCCGCCAGCAACCCAAACCCATCCGCCAGCCCGCGGAACGAGTGCGTGCGCGCCAAAGCCTCAGCCAGCCATACCGCCAGCTTCAGATCCTTGCTGCGCGCCTGAATCAGCTGCGCGCACTGCGTCGCCACGAAAGGCCAGTCGGCGGCCTTCAGCGCCACTGTCCACTCTCCCTGATCCAGCGCGGGATCGTCGTACTGGCGGGCACGCGCGATGGCATCCACTTCGGTACTGAAGGAAAGGTCCGCGCCGCAAGGCTCCGCTACGCTGACGGGAATCAGCAGCTGTTCGATGTTGAGCATATCGTCTCCTGCTGGACGGTCTATTTGATGGCGAGCTTGAACTGGCCGTGCCGGTTCACACCGGCGCGTATTTTCGACACCGCCACGCCCTCGGCCATACGCGCCAGCACGGCATCGGCGATATCCGGCAACAGCATGCCATTTAGAATGGCGTCCACATTGCGCGCGCCGGAATCGGCCGCAGTACAGCGCGCCAGCACGGCTTCGATCAATGCCTCATCCCAGCTGAATTCAGCGTGATGATTGTCGCTGACGCGTTGCGCGATCTGTCCCAGCTTCAGCGCCACGATCTGCGCCAACGCATCATCGCGGATAGGATAGAACGGCACAACGTCCACGCGGCCGAGGAAGGCCGGTTTGAACTGCCGCATCAGCACCGGGCGCACCAGCTTGTCCAGCTCCCCGGGCGATGGCAATGCCGGCTGGTTCAGGCAGGCCTGCATGATGGCCGCGGAGCCAAGATTCGAGGTCATGATGATGACCGTATTGCGGAAATCGACCACGCGTCCTTCCGCATCCTCCATGAAGCCCTTGTCGAATACCTGCAGGAACAGTTCGGCCACATCGGCGTGCGCCTTATCCATTTCATCCAGCAGCACCACGCTATATGGGCTGCGCCTTACGGCTTCCGTCAGCACGCCGCCCTGGCCAAAGCCGACATAACCGGGCGGCGAGCCTTTCAGGCCCGAGACGCCGTGGGCCTCCTGGTATTCATTCATATTCAGGGTAATCAGCCTGCGCTCGCCGCCGAACAGCACATCGGCAAGGGCCAGCGCCGTTTCGGTCTTGCCCACGCCGGAAGGTCCGGTGAACAGGAATACGCCCTTCGGTTTGCAGGCGTCCTCCAGATTGGATCGGGCAATACGCATGCGGCGCGCCAGCGCTTCGATGGCGTGCGGCTGCCCCAGCACGCGTGCTTCCAGTGCGGGACGCAACTGCTGCAGCGTGCGCAACTCGTCGCGCACCATCTTGCCGAGCGGGACACCCGTCCATGCTGCAACCACGGCCGCCACCGTATGCCCATCCACCTCCAGCGGCACCATGGGCGCACCCGCCTGCAGCGCTTCAAGCTCACGCTTCAGCGGCACGATCTGCGCCGCGCCGGCGTTGTCCCGCGCTTCGCTGATTTGCGTGCACAGGGCTTTCTCGCGCTCCCAGCGCTCCGCCAGCTCGCCATGCCAGGCCTGCAGGGTGCCCCTTTCATCGCGCAGCACGGACAGGCGAGCGGCCGGACCGGCAGCCCTGGGCGTTCCGTGCCGGACCAGTGACGCAGCGCCTTCCGCCGCATCGCGCTCCAGCGCATTGATCTGCACCGTCAGCCGCTCAATCTGCCGCGCAGCATCTTCCAGTAATGCCGGTGCGGCTGTCTGCGCCAGCGCCGCCCGCGCACAGGCAGTATCCAGCACACTCACCGCCTTGTCAGGCAACTGGCGGCCGGCCATATAGCGATGCGACAGGCGCACCGCTTCGGTGACCGCATCTTCACGCACGCGGATGCCGAAATGGCGTTCCATCAGCGGCACCATGGCGCGTAGCATGGCCGCGGCCGTGGCTTCGTTCGGCTCGTCCACCTTCACCACCTGGAAACGGCGCGCCAGCGCGGCATCCTTCTCGAAATACTTCTTGTATTCAGCCCAGGTCGTGGCGGCAATCGTACGCAATTCGCCGCGCGCCAGCGCCGGCTTCAGCAGATTGGCCGCGTCGCCCTGGCCCACCGCGCCGCCAGCGCCGATCAGCATGTGTGCCTCGTCAATGAACAGCACGACAGGATGCGCGCTGCGCTTCACTTCCTCGATCACGTTCTTCAGGCGGGCCTCGAACTCGCCCCTGACGTTGGCGCCGGCCTGCAGCAGTCCCATATCCAGCGCATGGATTGCTACCGCCTGCAGCGCTGGCGGTACATCGCCGGCCGCGATGCGCAGGGCCAGGCCCTCGGCCACCGCGGTCTTGCCAACGCCTGCCTCACCGGTCAGGATAGGGTTGTTCTGGCGGCGGCGCATCAGGATGTCGATCGCCTGGCGAATCTCGGCTTCCCGTCCGATCACAGGATCGAGTTTCCCGTCGTGCGCCTGCTGCGTGAGATTGGTGGTGTACTGGTCCAGCGCCGGCGTTGAACGCAACAGCCGCCCTGCCGGATCGCCGCCATGCTCCGTTTCCGGCATAACCGTCATCGACTCGCCCGAACCGCGTACGTATTTGTAGCCCTTGTGCTTCAGCTCATCGACCGGAAACTGCCCGAACAGCGGCGACGAGCGCGCAGCATACTGCATCAGCCCGGGTTCCGTCAGCAGCGCAAGCAGCAGATGCAGGCTGCGGATCTGATCCGGCTGCGGCAGTCCGAGCGAGGCAATCAGCCAGGCATGTTCCAGCAGCGTCTGCATGCGCTGCGAGAACACCGGCACCCGCTCGTTGCCGCTCCTGAAGGTGCCCAGCTCCTTGCGTAAATCGGATTCAAGCGCCGTCAGGCTGATGCTGCAATGGCGCGCTACCGTGCATACGTCGCAATCCTGCTGGCCCAGCAAAGCCAGGAAGAGATGCTCGATATCGACCTCCGCATGTCCCATTCCCATGCAGATATTGGCGGCGCGTGTGGCGGCGGCGCGCGTGGTTTCATTCAGTTTGCCGATCAGTGTTTTCAGGTTGATGGTCATGCTCTGGCTCCGCGTGTGATCGAGTAGTGCAAGGAAGATGGCTGCAACATGGCGTTGAAGCTGACGGGTTCACGCAGCGCGGGTGTCTGCAGCATCGCGCTGATGGCAAAATCGACCCGGTTCACGCTGCCGGGCCTGGCCTCCAGCCGCACCTGGACATTGCACAGCCGCGGCTCATGCCGTTCGACCGCCAGGCGCAGGCCGGCGCAAATGCGGCTGCGGTCCTCATTGCTGCCCGCACACAGCGCCGCAAAATCGGCCAGCCCGTAATTCAGCACAGATGCTGCGCATTCGGGATACGCACGCTGCAGGTGCGCGGGCAGCGCACTGCGCGTGTTCAGCAGGTCCTCCAGATCGCGCGCAACGGCATCCTTCAGCGGCAGTTCCTCCGCCATCAGACGGTCGAACAGGCTCATGGCGCTTCCTCCGAAAAAAGAGACCGCGGGGCCGGAGCCGCCGCGGCCAAAGTGCCGCCTGCGTTATACGACGCGGTTCGATGCCAGGTCCCAGCCGCCGGACGTATTGCCGCCGGCGCCGCCGGAGATCTTCTGCTGCGTGTATTTCCAGCGCACGCGGGAAAACTTGAAGCCCACTTCTTCCGTCAGGATGTCGCCCTCCTCTACCGCGGGATGCACGGCGCCGATCAGTACATTGTCGATTTCGATCTCGAAATACTTCACGCGCTCGCCCTGCGCATCGGCGCGCATGAACTCGAACCTGGCTTTGGGGATGGTGCGGCCCGCAGCGCAGGTCTGCAGCAGAATGGGCGAAGCCAGGTCGGCCAGCTTGGAGACCACGATGTCGCGGTGCTCGCAGCGTTCGGCGGTGTGGCCGCCGCCGGTGGATGCGGTGGCGGAACGCGGCTGCTCCACGCCCCAGCTCACGGCCTTGCATTCGATCCAGTCCTTATGGCGGTCATCGGCGGATTCGCCCTTGATGCCATCGATATACAGATAGACGTCTATTGCCATGGCCATCTCCTCTCTGGTGGGTGATCAGTAATTGCTGGTCTGCGGCAGTTCCGCAACCAGGCGCAGGGATACGGTCAGCTCATCCAGCTGGAAATGCGGACGCAGGAAGCTGACGGCGCGGAACACGCCGGGTCGGCCCGGCACTTCGCTCACCTGCACCGAGGCTTCGCGCAAGGGGAATTGCGCCTTTTGCTCCTGGCTGGCGTTATCGTCCAGCAGCACGTACTTCATCAGCCAGCGGTTCAGGAAATCCTCCACGCTTGACGCTGAAGTGAAACTGCCGACCTTGTCGCGCATCATGGCCTTCATGTAATGCGCGATCCGCGACACGGCAAAGATGTACTGCAACTGGGACGACAGCACGGCGTTGGCGTTTGCCGCCTCCGAGCTGTATTTGCGTGCCTTCTGCGCAGACTGCGCACCGAAGAAGGCGGCATAGGACGTGTTCTTGCAGTGGACCAGCGAGATGAACCCGAGATCGCTCAACTCCTTCTCGCGGCGGTCGGTGATCGCCACTTCGGTCGGGCACTTCAGCGCCACTTCTCCTTCATCGGTCTTGAAGGTATGCGTCGGCAGATCATCCACCAGGCCGCCACCTTCGACGCCGCGAATGGCCGCGCACCAGCCGTATTCCTCGAATGCCTTGGTCAGCCGGGCGCCAAAGGCGTAGGCGGCGTTGCACCACAGGTAGCGCTGGTGATCGGAGCCGTCCACATCCTCCACGAAGTTGAAGCCTTCGACCGTGGTTCCGTCCACGGGATTGAACGGCAGCCGGCCCAGGAAGCGCGGCAGCGTGAGGCCGACGTAGCGCGCATCTTCGGATTCGCGGAAAGCCTTCCACTTTGTGTATTCCACTGTGTCCAGCACCTTGCCCAGGTCGCGCGGCTTGCCAAGCTCGCCAAAGCCTTCCAGTCCGAACAGGCCCGGCGCGGCGGCGGTGACGAAGGGTGCGTGGGCGGCAGCGGCAACGTGGGACATCTGTTCGAGAAAATACATGTCCTCCGGCTGACGCGTGACTTCAAAGTCGCCCAGCAGCACCGCATAGGGCGAACCGCCGAAGGTACCGAACTCCTCCTCATACACTTTCTTGAACACCACGCTCTGGTCGAACTCCAGCGCGCTCTGGAAGTCGCGCACCAGTTCGCGCTTGGTGGCGTTCAGCATGCGCACTTTCAGGCCCGGTCCCGTGGCGCTGTTGCGGACCAGGTAATGCAGGCCGGTCCAGCTCTGCTCCAGCTTCTGGAATTCCGGCGCGTGCATGATGGCGCTCAGCTGCGCGGAAATCATGCGGTCCAGTTCCGCCACACGCGCATCGAGCGTTGCCGACAGGTTGTGCGACATGGTCACGGTGCCCTGAACCACCTGGTTCACCAGCTCCGCGATGATGTCGCGCGCCCTTTCGTGTTCGGAACCGGATTTGGCGACCTTGCTCTCTTCCACGATGCGGTCCAGAAGATCGGGCGATCCAGCTGCCGTGGCGGCGACATCGCCAATGGCTGCGGCCTGCATTTGGGCGGACATCATTCGCCTCCCTTCGCCAGCGCAGAAAGCTGCTCGGTGTTGCTCAACACGTCGGTCAGGAGATCTTCCAGGCGGTCGTTTCCGGCCAGCTTGTTGCGCAGGTCAGCCAGCTTGCTGCGTGTCTCCAGCAGCTGGCCGAGCGGCTCCACCTGGTGCACCACGGACTCCGGCCTGAAATCCGCCATGCAGCGAAACCGCAATTCGACGGGGAACTCTCCCTGGCCCGCCAGCGTGTTCCGCACCTGGAAACGCGCCGCCGGTTCCACGCCGGCCAGCACTTCATCGAAGTTGGCGTTATCGATATTGACGAATTTCCGGTCCTTCAGGCGCTTTTTCTCCACATCCGAATTGCCGCCGAAGTCGCCAACCACGCCGACCACGAAAGGCAGTTCCTTGTTCTCCATCGCGTCGCCAATTTCCACGTCGTAGGTCATCTGCACGCGCGGCGCGCGAACCCTGGTCAGGCGCTGCTGCACGCTGTCGCTGTTCGCCATGGTCTGCTCCTATTTCAGTGCGCCGAAAGGGTCGGCGTTATTGGAAGAACCGGCGGGCGCAGCCTTGCCGGCCGCCGATGGATTGCCGCGCGGCGCCGCAGGCAAGGGACGCCGCACCTGGCGCGCCACCGGCTGCGGCACCAGCACATCCTCTCCGAGACTGGAGCGCAGCAGCTTCGCAAGCTCCTGTGCCTCGCTGCGCACCGATCCGCCAAGATTGTTCTGCTGGCTCAGATCCGCCAGCGCCTTGGTGGACAGGCGCAGTCCACTGACGGCGACGATGCTGTTGCCCTGGCGGTCGCCCGGATCGCGCTGCAGCGCTTCCAGCGCATGGTTGATCGCCTCGCCGTAGCTGCCGCGATCGAACTTCATCTGCGCCATCCGGATCCATGGCGTTTTCTCGGCAGGCCAGGCTGCACTGGCGTTCTTCAGGATGGCGTATGCGTTGTCATGCTGCCCGCCAGCGCTGGCGCGGTCGGCATCGGAAAGCATGGCTTCGAGGGTGGCGGACGGCATTGGCTCCGTACGCATCTGCTGTCCTTCGGTGGCGCAGGCCGCCAGCAGCACAGCGCCGGCCACGACGGGAATCATATGAAGTCGCATTGTTGTCTCCTTCTGCACGGTGACCGCCATTTTGTGGGCGCCTCGTCCTTTGACGATTGCGCTGCCTCAAACGGAAGGCCGCGCGCCCGCCGCTGTTTGAGGCGCCGCAAAGGCCGCGCCACGCCGCGAAGCTTTAATGGACACCTGTTTTCAGGGAGACGCCATGAAGCTCACGTCCATCATCTCCGCGCTACTGCTACTGGCTGCCTGCGGGCCGGTACGCATTGCCGAGCCGCCGCAGCGCCGCGCCACACTGCATCTGCATGCCGCGCCCGGCCTGAATAAAGGACCGCGCGGCCAGCCTCTGTCGCTGCTAATGCGCATCTACAAGCTGCGCCAGCTGGCTGCGTTCGAACGCGCCACTTTCGATTCCATGCTGAAGGGGGCCGACCTTGGCGGCGACGTGATCGAAATGCGCGAAGTCACGCTGGTTCCCGGCCAGCGGCTGGAGGCGGTCGAAAAACTCGACCGGGATGTGGCCTATATCGGCGTGGTCGGTCTGTTCCGCAAACCGGCACGCCAGCAATGGCGGCTTTCCTTTGCCGCAGCGGATGCCGAGCAACAGGGCATCACCGTCGGCCTGCAAGCATGTTCGATGACAGCAGGTTCAGGCGCAAAGCCGCTTGCCGCCGTACCGTCCGGCGCAGTTTGCCAATAAGGGGAACCGCATGACCGAACCATCGAAGCTATTGTGGAGCGAGGGACTATTCCTGCGTCCGCAGCATTTCCAGCAGCAGGACCGCTATCACGAAGCCCGCCTGCACAGCGTCACGCAAGGCATCCATCCCTATCTCTGGGGCATCCGCTCCATGAAATGGGACATGTCCGCACTAAAAAACAATCTGCTGCGGCTGGATAGCTTTTGTGCCATGTTCCGCGACGGCGCCCTGGTCGATGCGCCGCATGCCGATCCGCTGCCCTCCGCGCTCGACCTGGGCAGCATTCCCTCCGCCGTGCAGGAAATCACCTGCTACGCCTCGCTGGCTCTGGTCACGCCTGGCGCGGTCAACTACGGCCAACCAGACACGTACACCCCGGATGCGCGTTTCGTGCGGCAGGACCGCGAAACGCTGGACCTGTTCTCCGAAGCGATGGCAGCCGAGCTCTCCTATCTGAAGCCGGCCGTGCGTCTTGTGACCGATCTGGAGCCCCGCAATGCAGCCGACTGCATCCCCGTTGCTCACCTGAGGCGCATTGTCTCCGGCGGCTTCGAACACGACCCCGCCTTCCTGCCGCCCACCCTATCCATCTCGGCGACACCGCGCCTGAAGGCGCGCCTGGAACAATTGCTGGACGCGCTGCAGGCCAAGGTCAACGCACTGCAGGGGCATATGCGCGAGCCAAGCCGCAATGTGATCGAATTCCGCTCCGGCGACGTGTCGAGCTTCTGGCTGCTGCACACGACCAGTACCTCGGCCGCCATACTGATGCACTACCTGCGGCATCCGCAGCTGCACCCGGAACGTCTGTTCGAAGCCATGCTGGGACTTGCAGGCGCGCTGATGACGTATTCGAAAAGCTACCAGCTCAACCAGCTTCCCGTGTACGACCACGCCAGTCCTGCGGAAGGTTTCGAGCAGCTGGACAACATCATCCGCGACCTGCTGGATACGGTGATCTCCGCCCGCTACTTCTCGATTGCGCTCACCGAGGAAAAGCCCTGCTACCACCTTGGCAAACTCGATTCCGGAAAGATCGGCACGGGCACTTCGCTGTACCTGGCCATCGGCGCCGCCATGCCGGCGCTGGAACTGGTCGAAGTGGTGCCGCTGCGCGTGAAAGCCGGTGCGCCGGACGATGTCGAGAAGTGTGTGCTGTCCGCCATGCCCGGCGTGAAGATCATGCACGTGCCGCAGGTTCCTGCCGCGATTCCGGTACGTCCGGACACCTGCTATTTCGCGCTGGAGAATCGCAGCGTGCTGTACGAGCAGATGCTCAAGGCGCAATCCATCTCCATCTACGTCCCGGCTGGCATTCGCGACCTGCGGCTTGATCTGATAGCGGTGACGGCATGACGCCCCAGGTCGAAAGGCGCGCAGCGCCCACCCTGTTCGGCGGCACCGCCGGCGCCGATGGTGTACGTATCCAGTCGCTGCTGGATCTGATGCACGAAGGCTTCCACCTGCTATTCCTGCTGAAGAATGGCAGCACGCCCCCATCCCAGGAAGAGTTCATGGACAAGGTGACATCCTTCCTTGCCGAATTCGATGCCGAAGCCCGCAAGCTGCGCGCTCACGGCGACGATATCGAAGCCGCAAAATACGCGTGGTGCGCAGCGCTCGACGAGATCCTGCTGGCGTCCAGCTTTACGCTGCGCACCGCGTGGGAAAGGCGGCCCTTGCAGCTGCTGCAGTTCGGCGACCAGCTGGCGGGAGAACACTTCTTCGAACGCCTGGAAGCACTGCGCAGCAAGGGCGGTGCGCGCCTGCAGGCGCTGCAGGTTTTCCATATGTGCCTGCTGCTCGGCTTCCGCGGCAAATATGCACTGGACGAAGGCGACCGCCTTGCCTACATCACGGCCCGTCTTGGCGACGAGATCGTGCACATCAAGGGCCGCAGCAAGGGTTTCGCGCCACGTGCGGATCGTCCGGACGATGTGGTGCACAAACTGCGCGGCGGCCTGCCGCTGTGGGTGCTGTGTTCCGTGTTTGCCTTGCTGGGGGCAGGCGTATTCCTGGCCATGAAATCAGCGCTGGATGAAGGCACGCATGCCGCGATGTCACCCTATGCCGGCATCGTCAGGCTGGCGCCGCGCCCCGCCAGCCTGACGATCACCCTGCCCTAGTCCGCCACGCGGAATTCGATGCGGCGGTTACGCGCGCGGCCTTCCGCCGTCGAATTCTCCACGACCGGACGGTCCGGTCCCTGGCCTGATGCCATGATCCTGGCTGCATCGATGCTCCTGGCGGCCAGATAGCTGCGTACCGCCTCTGCCCGCGCCAGGCTTAGTGCCAGATTGGTATCACGCAAGCCGGTGTTGTCCGTGTGGCCGATGACTTCCACCTTCTTGTTTTTCACCTTCTGCAGGGCTGCCGCCATTTCATCCAGGATTGCCTGGCCGGACGGGCGGATTACCGCCTTTCCGCTTTCGAACTCGATGATGCGCCTGCCCAGTGCGTCGTCCAGCACTTCCTGCTCCACCGCGCTGACGCGCAGGCCATTGTTGACCGTGTAGGTTGGATTCAGGCTGGTGGCCATATCGCTCGCGATCTGCTGCCGTTGCGCCTCATTCGCGACCTCGCCGCGTATGCTGACGTTGTTGCCGTCGATTTTCAACTGGCCTTTGCTGACCAGCTTCAGGTTGGGCGCGATCAGGCGCTGTACATACGATGTCCAGCCCGCCGGCATGGACACGGCGCCGATCGCGATCCGGTCCGCCACGATGTCCGGCCCGTAGAGTTCATGCACCTTCTGCAGCAAAGCGGCTTTGGTGGCTTCGTCGGGGACGGTGCCGCCGATCAGGATCTGGCCCGGTTTCGGCGACGCCGGCTGCGCGTGAACAGCAGGCAGTAAGCCGGGCTGCAAAACAGGCAGCAAAACAGACAACAATACAGGCAACAATACACGCAATTCGCGCCGCATGGCATCCTCCTTTCAGGCAAAGCTCTCGCGGAACATCCGCAGCACCGTGTCCAGCGGCAGCCGTGACTGGGCCAGCCGTGCGGACAGCGCCTGGGCGCAGGGAAGGTTCGGCAACTCGCCTTCGATCCAGTCGCAATCCTCCAGCACAATCTGCTGGCCGGCTGCAAACTCAGGATCGATCACGGCTTGCAGGGTATCGGCACTGGCGCCGTTAAAGCCTGCAATCAGCTGATGACGGCCATCGTGCTCGCACAGGAAAAGCACCAGCTCAATATCGGCCTGGCCAAGGAACGCCGCCGTCAGCGCCAGCCAGAATGCCGCCAGCAACATCCGTTCGCCAGGTGCCGAGGGCAGCGGCAGCACCAGGCTCTTATCCAGCTTCGCTTGCGGCTCAATCGCCAGTGGACGCAGCAGAATACCGAGTGCAAGCACCATTCTCCGCGCCGTGCCGGGCGCGCCAAGCAGCATGTCCACATCCGCCAAGGTGGCTTGCGCCAGGAACGACTGCAGCGACCGGGCATGCTCCTCGCCCTCCATGTCCGCATCGATAACCAGCCCCCCGAGATGCGCCAGCCCCGGTCCCGGATCGTGGGCCGTCAATACCGTGGATGTGGCATCGGCCAGCTGCGTCCACAGAGACGCCAGCGCCAGCGGACTGCATGGCAGGAATGCCAGCGGATCGTCCAGCCGCAATGCGCTCATGGTCATGAACGGAAAGCGGCGCTCCGACTGATCGCGGCTGGCCGCCAGATGACCGGCGATGGCCGCCCGGTTGCGCGTCCCGACAAAGGCAAAATGCAATGGACGCAGCACGTCGTAATGCAGCCGCCAGCGTGGATTGCAGGTCAGCTGGTTCATTGCGTCGGCCAGCCACCGGTCCAGCAGCCCGGCCAGAACACGGTCACCGGACGCTTTCACAAAATCCGCGCGCGCCGGGACCTTGCCGAAATAACTGACGATCAGCTTTGTCATCATTGCCCTCCCGCCGCAGCCATGACCGGCGGCGCAAGGGGCACCTGCTCCGCCTTCGGAACGCCCACAATCGTTTCGGGCAAGCGCAAGCCGTTGAAACCTTGCTCCTGCGATGCTCCGGCCGCGTTCGTGTCGGCACTACTGACAATCTTCAGCTCCACTGCCACCGACACTCCGCCTGCGGCCCAGCGTAGCTCGTGCACGCCGCCCTCCTTGCGGGTACGCGCCGCTGCATCGATCATGCGCCGCAGCCCGAACTGGCCAGGCTCATTGAACAGCTCCACGCTACGCCCGTCGAAGGTCACAGCGGTGATACGCACGCCCGGCACGCCGGCGGGCGCCGGGTGCACCAGGCTTACCCACTGCGCTGGGGTATTCCGGTAACGCAGCTGCTGGCCGTCGATCTCGATCGTGTATTCCAGCGTGCCGGCTGAGGGTGATGGCAGGATCTGAAATACTGTCTGCGCAGCGGACAAGCCAGCAGCCGCGCCGCCGGCGCCAACCGGCGCCATCCAGCCGGGAAGGCGCTGCACAGCCACCGGCGCCAGCGTGATGCCCATGTCTGCCCAGGTACGCGCAGAAATCACGTCCCCGCGCCGCACGACCAACGCTCCCATGGACGCGCCGACGAACTTCGCAACGAGACCTTCCGGCCCGAAGAACTGCGCAATCTCCGCCTGGCTGGCTTCGATGCGCGCAGCGGAGGTGAACGGATACTTGCCCGCCAGGTTGCGGTTGAATGGCTCATAGACCTGCGCCAGCCAGGTCTTGTTGATTTCCGCCTCTGCGGGGCCGATCAGCACGGAAAAGGTCTGCATCAGCGGCCGCACCAGCAGCGGACGGATGGCCTGCTTCTGCGCATCGGAAAGGCCCATCAGCATTTGCTCGTCCACGAAGCGCAGTGCATCCGCAAGCTCGGAACCCGAACCTTCCAGTGTCTGCTGCATGATTTGACGCGCGCCGGGACCGGGATCGCCCTGGTTCTTCAGGGTATTCAGCCGCGTGCGCAGGCGTGACAATGCATCAAGATAGGCGCGCAGCAGCGAAGCATCCTTGTCGCGCACCGCCACCAGCCTGCCAAGAGCCGCGAACTCCTTGCCGACAGCTCCCGCCGTCCGCTCAGGAATAAGCCGCGCTGCTTCCAATGGAACGCGATGCAGCAGCCGCGTTTTGAGCCAGCCAACCAGGCCCGCCTGCGCCTGCGCCGCAGCGGGACTGGCAGCGGCGGGATCGTCCCACGAAGTCTGGGCATGGACCACCGCCAGGATTTTGGCGATGGGTGAAGACTGCGGATCGCCCAGCCGGTTCATGGCGCCGACGGCGCCATTGAAGCTGTCCATGTCCGCCACGGCGATGCCCTGCACGAACTGCCGCCATTCGCGTACATACTCGGCCTTGTACATCTCGACCAGGTTGCGCTGGATCTGCTCCGGACTGCCCTCCAGCGTCAGGTCATCGCGCACGGACGTCTTCAACACCCAGTCCGTGCTTTGCAGCTCGCGGCTGGCCGCCTCGCGGAATGCGCCCGAGACATACTTTTCCCAGGCTTCGCGCGTGAACGCTCCCGGGATGGAATGGCTGCCTGCTACAAGCGCCTGGTCCTGTTCGCCGACAATGCGTGACACGCTCACAGCCTGAAAGCGCGTTGCCGCCCGCGCCTTCACTTCTGCATAAACCCGGTCGCGTGCCGGCATTCCGCGCACCACGCGCCGCAGGTTCTCGCGCACCATATCGACCAGCGTGATCTTCTGCTCGACACGCGGCCAGAGTGGATCGGCCGTCTGCATCAGGTAGAAGGTCATCAGGCGCTCCGCACTGCGGATCATCTGCTCGCGCGGCATATTGGCGCGATTCGACTCCAGCCAGCCACGCCAGTGACGTGTCAGCTGATCGCCCAGATGGGCGGCATCGGCGCGCACCGGTTCGCACAGCATCAGGTAGGTCTTCAGTGCGCTGTATGCCTCTTCGGGTCCGGCATTGGCCTGTTCGTACAGCAGCGTCTCCAGGCTGACGGTAACCGGCTTGACCAGCACCTCGCGCATGCCGGCGAAGTATTCCTCACGCAGTTTCCGCTCCAGTAGCTCGCCCTGATACAGGCCAAGCCGCAGCAGCCAGGGGCTATCGCGCCGCAGTTTTTCCAGCTGTACGACACGCTCCTGCAGGATTTCCAGCGCCTGCAGCCGCGATTGCAGGTCGATGCGCCGGTCCTGCACATGCACGGCCTTTTCCAGATCCGCCTGCACGGCCAGCACCAGATCCCGATTCGCAGCATACGACCAGCTCCATCCTGCCAATGCGCTGCCCAGCAGAACGGCTGCCGCACAGAAGCCTGCATACTTCAGGCGCAGACGCGTGCGGCTCGCATACTGCGATACCAGATGCCGGTCGGCGAAGATCACCTTGCGGAAGAGATCAAGAAGAAAGAAACCCGACAGCGCCTGGCGCTGTGCGTTGCGCTGGACATCATCCTTTCCTGCGGCAGGACCGGAGCGCGCTAACGCAAAACGGCGCAGCACGCGCTGCGACTGTGGACTTTCTGGCACGCCTTCCTGCAATGCGCTGGTGAAGTAGAACCCGCGGAAAACCGGCTTGAACTGAAACGGATTATCTTCGAACAGCGTCGCAAGAAACGCCCGCAACGGCGTTCGTACACCTGCGAACTCCAGCGGAAAGGTGAAGACGCCCGGCAGCAGACGGTCGCGCCGCTGCTGCGTCATATTCGCGATACCCATATCCTTCAGGCCCTCGCACAGCTCGTCGAACGCCTGGTCGAAGAAGGCCAGCATTTCCTTGCTGCCTGCCTTGCGCCTGTAGGGCTTGGTCGCGCCCCAGGTTCGCTCCCGTTCGCCGCGTTCTGTGTGATCGAAAAACTCGCTGAAGCCAGCAATCAGGTCAGCCTTGGTAAACAGCACATATACGGGAGCGAAAACCTCAAGATGTTCGATCAGGTCCTGCACGCGCTTGCGCAAGCCACGCGCCAATGTGATCGCCGCGTCCGGATCGCCGCTGCGCAATTCGGCGATGCTGACGGCGATCAGAATGCCGTTAATGGGAGCGCGCGAGCGCTGCTTTTTCAAAAGGTCCAGGAAACCCAGCCACTCGCTCCGGTGTTCTTCTTCCACGGAGTAGCGTCCGGCCGTATCGAGCAGGATGCCTTCGGTGGTGAAGAACCAGTCGCAGTTGCGGGTACCGCCTACGCCCTGCACCACCTTGTTGTCAGCAAACGGGAACTGCAGGCCTGACTGCGTGACGGCGCTGCTTTTTCCTGCCGAAGGATTTCCGATGATCATATACCACGGCAGTTCGTATAATGCCCGCTTGCCGGACACTACGCCCAGCTTCGAACGCCGTATGGTCGCAATCGCTTTCGACATCGTCTCGCGGATGGCGCTGATGTCGTCGCGCTGCTGCTGGCCGGGCGTCACAGGCGCCGGCTCCATGGCTCGCGCGAGCCGGTCCGCATTGCGCTTCGCAAGAACACGCCGTACCAGCCACACCGAACCCCACAACAGCAGGCAGCCAAGCGTTGCGCCAATGGCCCAGACCAGGGCCAGCTCCAGCACTTCGGCGCCAAGGTAGAAAAATGCCGCCAGCGCGGTGAAGCCGATGACGGTGAGATTGCGCGTGTCGGTCAGGAAGTACCAGATTCGTCGCAGCATGGTCGCTCGCATAGGGAAGGACGGACCGGTCGATGTTGCCATCAACGCAGGCTTGCGCTTTTGAGCAAGCTCAATGCCCCTCGCGCGGTTTGCGCAGCTCGATATGGCCGAAATCCATCATGGCCCAGCGCCCTCCCCACCTCAGCCCGAGCGATTCAGCGGTTTCACCATAAAGCCGATAGCCGCGCATCGCCCACGGGTCGCGCTCCGAAATCACGATCCGTCCCTCACGGAAAAAGGCACAGTCGGCGGCGAGTCCGAACTGGTGGTAGCTCTGGAAGGCACGCGCGCTGGTGACATGAGCGCCGGCGTCGGCCAGCTGGTTCTGGCGCTCGGGGCTGCGGTAGCCTTCCAGCAGCGCCATATCGTAGCCGTGCTGTTCGCGCATGATCTTGAAGACGGCCAGCAGGCGACGGTTGAAGTCTGCATCGAGCAGTGTCCAGTTGCGGTTGGCGCTGTCCAGCATGGGACGCACCAGCGCTATTTCGGCCGTGGTAAAGGCCAGCGGCGGCAGCGGTGGAGGGGCTACCAGCCGTTCGCCGCGCAGCAGGCTTTCCAGATGCGCATTGATCGCGCGTTCCTCGCTGCCCGGCAGCGCGACCTTGCCGCCTGCGAGCCAGACCACGGTTGGCGGCGCGGTCACCAACAGGCAAGCGCCCAGCAGCAGCCAGTAATGTACGCGGCGCAGCGGCGTGCGCGACGCCACACTATGGGCGGCGCGCAATACCGCTTCTCCAGTCCCGGGGAAAAGCATCAGCCAACCGGTTATGCATGCGAACAAAAACAACACGGCCAGGATAATCGCCGACATGGTGCGCTCCATCAAAGCGGACTGCCGCGCGAAACGCGACACTTCCACATCCTAGGCCGCAAGCCGTCAGCGTGCTTCGGCGCAGATCAAATCCTGGAGGTGCAATGTGAATTCGCCCAAGCGCATACTCGATCAACTGGAACATGGACGTAGCGTGCCGCGTCCGTTGGCGACGCAATCGTCGCGGCGGCATCTGGTTTATGCGCTGGGCGTGGCGGGGATGGTGGCCGTGCTGTCGGCCGGGGTGGTGGGGTGGGGAACGGATTCGGCGCCACACGCTGTCGCGAAGACTGATACGGTGTTCAAGGCTGCCGTGAAAGCTGCGCCCAGGAGCGGGCAGGAGGATCAGCGGATGGCGGCAGCGATTGTGAACGAGCCATTGCAGCATCACGTTGCGGCGCAGACAAGGACTGTCTCAGCCACTGCCGCAGGCGCCGCAGGCGCAAGTATCTCCGGCAAGGCCGCCGGTGTCAGTCCCGTCAAGGCAACAGGCACGCCGCGAACGGGTCAGGCGGTTCGGACGGCACGTACACACGCCGCACCGCGCGCCGATAGCGACATCGCTCTGCTGACTGCCTTGGTCACACACGCCAATGCCAATGCAAATGCAAAAACCGGCGAAGACGGCCATTCCGGTGACGCCACAGGCAACCTGCCCGCCCAACAACTACGCCAATGCGAACGCCTCAGCGGCAACGAAGCCGCCCAATGCCACGCCCGCGCCTGCACTGACCGCTGGGGACGCGACAGCGCCTGCCGCATTACAACGTCTGAATAAACTCCGCCATGTACTCGACCACCGCATCGATCTGCTCCAGATGCGGACTGTGGCTGCAATCATCCACCACCAGCTTGCGCGCATTGACAGCCTTCGAAGCAATCGAATCCAGCTGCGCCACCGAGCCATACTGATCGTCACGCCCCTGCATGGCCAGCACCGGACACTCGATGGACGGCAGCATATATTCGATATTCCAGTGCACGAACGCCGGTTCCAGCCAGGTATCCGACCACGCAGAGAAAATCTGCTCCGCCTTATCCCCATGATACTTATGCAGCCCGCGCATCTTGCCCGCGCCATGTGCATCGCGCGCCACGCGCACGCCTTCCAGCGTGACCGGTTCCACGAAGACATGCGCCGCCTCGGTAATCACGCCGCGCAATCCCACCGGACGCGCCGCCGCATGCAGCAGCGCGATACTGCCGCCATCGGAGTGCCCGACGAGGATGTAGTCGCGCCCCGCGACGAGGCGCACCAGCACCTGAGGTAACTCGGCCAGTGCATATTCGTGCAGGTAGTGGATGCTGCGGCGTTCACCCAGCGGTGAAGAATGTCCGTAGCCCAGCCGGTCGTATACCAGCCCGGCGTATCCGGTAGCTGCGCACAGGCGGCGCGGAAAGTCCTTCCACATGGCGGTGCAGCCCAATCCCTCGTGCAGGAACACCAGCACGGGACGCGCTGCATCGCCGTCGAAAGTTTCGTAGTACAGCGAGTGCTCACCCAGTTGCAGCATCATGATGCATTCTCCCGGCAATAAGCCACCATTGTTGCACGTTTCGCTTCGCGCAGCACGGCGCGCAGGCAAGGGTCAATGCAGGGCGAAATCGGCGCGGCTTGGCGAACCTTTGTCCTCTTTGGATGAAGGCTTGGCGCCGACGATGAAGATGCGCTCGCCGGACACCTGCCCGGTCGTGATCAGCCAGTCGCGCGCCGCCTGCGCACGGCGATTACCCAGCGCCAGGAAATCGTCTTCGTCGATCACGGTATTGGCAAGGATGAGCTTTTCCATTTCCTCCGGCGGCAGCGACTTCGTGAGGCCGATGACGTTTTTCGGCTTGGCGAAGGTTTCGTCCTTATACACGCGCTCCAGCAGCGCGGCGCGTTCTTCCTTGCTCACTACCACGCCGCCTTCCGGTGGCGTGCCGCCGCGCGCCGTCAGATCCTTCAGCTTCAGCGCGCGCAGCCTGCGGTCCACGGCCGCCTGCTTCATCGCGTCCTGTTCGGCCGTGTCGTAGCGGCCCGTGATATCCAGCTTCAGGCCGGGCCGCTCGGTCAAAGCCTTCGCCAGCGACTTCAGTTTGCCCTCGCCTGCCGGCAGCACGACGGCGCGTCCGCTATCGAATTCCAGCGTGGACAATTCCTCGCCGCTGCCGCCGAACAGCGATCCAATCAGCGCGAACGGCGCGGTGACGGTCTTCATGATCGCGTTGCCGATGATCTTCAGGATAATGCCGCCGATGGAGAATTCAGGATCGTCCAGCGAACCGCCAATCGGCACGTTGATGTCGATCACGCCATTACGGTCGCTCAGCAAGGCCACGGCCAGATTCACCGGCAGTTTGGTCGCATCGGGATTGGTGCTTTCCTTGCCGAAGGTGAGCTGGTCCAGCACCAGGCGGTTCTCCGCCTTGAGCTGACGGTTCTCCAGCTGGTAGGCGACCTCGAACGTCAACTTGCCTTTCTCGATGCCGTAGCCGACGTACTTGTCCGAATAAGCGGAAAGCTGCGCCAGTTCCATGCCGCGTACGTCGGCGCGCAGATCCAGCGACAGGTCGTGCTTGAGCGGATTGATCTTGCCGGCGATGGACAGCGGCGCACTGTTCACATTGCCGCGCAGGGCCACATTTGCGCTGCTGGCCGCATCGGACGAGAGCCCGCTCACCGCGCCGCCCAGATCGCGCAGATTGGCCGTGTAGTTCGGCTTGATGAAGTTATCCGTAAAGCGCACGCGCCCGCCGTTCAATTCCAGCTTGCCGATGCGGATAGGCGGCAGCGGTTCGGCTGGCGTGGCGGCGGCAACCGCCGCCGCCTTGCGCTGCGCCTGCGCCGCCTGGGCATTTTTGGCACGTGCACCGGCCTCCGTCAGGCTGCGCTCCTCCTCGCCTTCCTTGCGCGTGATGTCCTGCACGTTGATGCGGCCAGTAGGGTCAATGATCACGCGCGCAAAGAAATCAGCCAGCGCAACCCGGTCAACGCTCAGCGCGAAGGGACTGAATTGCATGTCCATGCCGTCGAAGGCCAGCGTTTTCCAGCTGAGGAAATCGTTGGCGCTGGCCTTGTCCACCGTATCCAGGCGGTTCACCGCGATATTGCCTTTCAGGCTGCCCTTGCCGGACGCGAACTTGAGCTGGGTTTTGGCGGTGACTGCCGCCTGCTTCAGACGCAGGTTCACGTAATCGGTCACGTAAGGCTGCAGCGGCAGCAGGTCGAAGTTCTTAACGTCCAGCGCCAGGTCGGCGTCAAACGGCGAGGCTGCCAGCTTGCCCCTGATGCCCAGCTGGCCGGATTTGTTGACGGTGGTCTGAAGATCCACGGTACTGATGCTTGCCGGCGCAGTCGAATAATCCTGCAGCGAAAGTCTGAATGGCGACAGCTTGAACGCCACCGGGTCGGCGTGGCTGCCATCTTCCACTTTTGCGGACCAGTCGCTGATATCGAGTTTGGCAATCGTGACCAGCATCGGCTTCTCCGCCGAGGATGCGGAAGACGCAGCAGGCGCTGCGCTTGCCTTGGCGGCCGTCGCACTTGCCGCCTTGGCCTTGCTGCGGCCCTGCCGGTATTCGATGTCCGCACTGTCGGACGTGATGGCGCCAATGGCGACGGTGTTCTTGCCTGTGTCGGCCGCGATATCCTGCACCTTCACGCTGAACTTGTGCACGGCTGCCTGCAGCGGCGCATCGTCGTAGCGCAGTGCGGCATCGCTAATCGCCAGCTCTTTCAGGTTCACCTGCACACCCTTGCCTACTGGCGCAGCCGTCCGAGCCGGCGCTGCAGCAGCCTGCGGGGCAGCAGCACCCTGCGGTGCTGGCGGCGCCGCGAACATGCGCTCCAGATTCAGCCGTCCATCGCTGCCGCGCGCCATCGACATATCCAGCCCATCGATCCCCACGCGTGTGATATCGAAACGCTTTGCCAGCAGATCCATCTTCCCGAACTGCACCGACAACTCACCCAGCTTGAGCACCGGTTCGCCGTCGCGCTCCGCCAGTCCGAGCGACTTCAGCGCCGCGCGTCCATCCAGCAGAATGGTCGCCGGCTTATCCTTCGGCTGCACGAATGCCAGATGCAGCGCCGCATTCAGCCGCGCCCCGCTCAACCTGAACGCCGGCTTATACGGCATATAGCCCATGTATCCGCTGACATCCACATCGTCCAGCGACAGGTCCAGTGCATAATCCTTCGGCTCCGCAAACGGACGCGCCTTGCCCGTCATCTTCAGCGGCGCACCGTTCACGCGTGCGCTGAACAGCGGCTCCACGAATACCGCCACGTCCGCCGGCAGCGAGGACACGAACGGCAGCCCAAGCTGCAGGTCCACCACTTTGTGCGTCACGCCCGCTGGCTTGTCCTCGAACTCGATGCGGCCCTGTTCCAGCTGGATGTTATTCACCGAGAAGCGCGCCGGTTCAGGCGACGGCGGCTGGGCCGCGATCAGGGCCAGGATATCGTCGATGCTGTAGCGGTTGTCCTCATGGCGCACCAGGTGCACGTAAGGTGTGGTCAGGCGTACCTCCTGCACCACAGGTGCGAGCCTGGCCAGCGACTGCCACGACAGGTCTGCGGTCAGGCGATCGAAGCTGACGAAAACGGTTTTCCCGTCCGGCTCCAGCATGCGCAAGCCCTGCACGCTGGCGGTCAGCTTGAACGGGTTGAACTCCACCTTTTCCAGCGTTAGCGGGCGGTGCAGCTTCTCGGCAGACAAGCTCTCGGCCTGCGATTTGACGATGGCGGGCACGGCGAGAAATCCAATACCGGTATAGGCCAGTAGCAGACCAGCCAGCACGCCCGGGATCAGATATTTAAGGGATGGCATTTTCATACTAGAAATTATCGCCCAAGAGTCACCCCATGCACAGAGCCATGCGGTATATTGAACTGCAGGAAGGGAAAATAATTACCTCGGAGACAATAATGAATAATATGAAGATCTCGGTGCGTCTGTATTTACTGGTGGGCTTCATGTCCGTATTGCTGGCAATCCTCGGCGGCATCGGACTCTACGGCACCAACAAATCCAACGAAGCACTGCGCAGCGTGTACGAGGACCGGACGGTACCCACTGCTTATCTGGCCTCCGTCAACCGGCAAAACCTGCGCAACCGCATCGCACTGGCCTACTCCGTGCTCGACGCGAAACCGGAAGCGATTCCCGCCACGCTGAAGCAGATCAGCGAAAACATGGACGTCATCGACAAGGCCTGGAAGTCCTACCGCGACAGCCAGCTGACGCCTGAAGAAAACGAGCTGGCAAAGAAATTCGAGGAAACCTACGCCAAACTGCTCAACGAAGGCATCAATCCTGCCATCGCCGGCCTGCAGGCGGGCGATCTGGACAAGACCCGCGAGTTCGTCGTGCTCAAGCTGCGCAAGCTGAACACGCCGGTCGCCGACGCGCTGGATTCGCTGATCAAGCTGCAAACCAATCTGGCCAAGGAAGAATACGACGCAGCAGTGGCGCGCGGCGCCAAGCTGCACATGGTGTCGCTGGCTTCGATCATCATCGGCATCGGCCTCGCCTGCTTCGTCGGCTACCACCTGGTGCAGAACATCACGCGCTCGATGAGCGTGGCCGTGAGCGCCGCGGAAGCCGTGGCGAAAGGCGATCTGGCGCGCCCTATCCATGTGGATGGCAAGGATGAAATCGCCCAACTGCTGGATGCGCTGCAGCGTATGCAGGGCGCGCTGGCCGGTGTGGTGCGCCAGGTGCGCGACGGATCGGAGGCGGTATTGAATGCATCCACCGAGATCGCACAGGGCAATCAGGACCTGAGCGCCCGCACCGAAAGCCAGGCCAGCGCACTGGAGGAAACGGCAGCGTCGATGGAGGAACTGAACACCACCGTGAAGCAGAATGCGGACAATGCCCGTCAGGCCAACAAGCTGGCGCAGGATGCCAGCGCGGTAGCCGCGCAAGGCGGCAATGTGGTATCGCAGGTGGTCGATACGATGCGCGGCATCAGCGACTCCAGCAAGAAGATTGCGGACATCATCAACGTGATCGACGGTATCGCATTCCAGACCAACATCCTGGCGCTGAACGCTGCGGTGGAAGCGGCCCGCGCCGGCGAACAGGGCCGCGGTTTCGCCGTGGTTGCAGGCGAAGTCCGTTCGCTGGCAGGCCGCAGCGCCGAAGCGGCGCGCGAAATCAAGAGCCTGATCACGGACAGCGTGCAGCGCGTGGAATCCGGCGCGGACCTGGTCGATAAGGCCGGTGAAACGATGGAAGAAGTGGTGACCAGCATCCGCCGCGTGACGGAAATCGTAGGCGACATCAGCATCGCCAGCAGCGAGCAAAGCACCGGCGTGGGCCAGGTCGGCGAAGCCGTCACCCAGATGGACAACGCCACCCAGCAGAACGCCGCCCTGGTCGAACAGATGGCTGCAGCGGCCAGCGTGCTGCGCGACCGCTCCGAAGAACTGGCGCAGTCGGTACGCGTGTTTAAACTGGCGTAAACTCCGCGCGGCCGCGTGCGTCCAGTTTCACGCTGGTGACGCGGCCGCGATACCTTACCGGCACACTCGTCCCGGGCTTGCCCCGCAGCGCCAGCCGCTTCAGCTTCCCGCCCGACCATTCCACGTCCGCCTCGATGCCGCCGCGCGCCCGCACGCCATTCAGCGCACCTTCCCGCCAGGCCGACGGCAGCGCCGGCAGCACATGCACTTCGCCGCCCCACGATTGCAGGATCATTTCCAGGATGCCGGCTGTGCCGCCGAAATTGCCGTCGATCTGGAATGGCGGATGGGCGTCGAACATATTCGGATAGGTACGCGAAGGACCGAGCAGTCCAAGCAGGATAGCGTGCGCGCGGTCGCCATCGCCCATCCGCGACCATAGCGCCAGGCGCCATGCCGTGGCCCAGCCTGTGGATTTATCGCCACGCGTGTTCAGCGTGACCCTGGCGGCATCGATCAACTGCGGCGTATCTCTCGCGTTGGCCTGCTCCGACGGATAGACGGCATACAGGTGCGACACGTGGCGGTGCTTCTGCTCGGGCGCCTGCGCATCCCAGTCCTCCATCCACTCCTGGAACTGTCTTTGTGCGCCGACGCGGTCGGCGGGCAGCCTTGAACGCGCTGCCTGCACGGCCCTGGCGAACTCCGCATCGCCATCCTTCATCAGACCGTGCGCGGCCAGCGTGTATTCGAACAGATCGCGCAGGATCTGGCGGTCCATTGCCGGACCGGCACAGATGGCAACGCCCATCGGGTGCTTGTTCTCCGGCGAGATCGAGGGCGATGTGACCAGTCCCCTGCCCTTCGGATCTTCGACCAGCGTATCGAGGAAGAACTGCGACGCGCCTTTCAGCAGCGGATAGATACGGCGCAGCCAGGCCTCATCACGGTAGTAATCGTAATGGTCCCACAGTGTTTTGCAAAGCCATGCACCGCCGGTTGGCCACATGCCCCATAGCGGACCGTCGATCGGCGCGGCAGCGCGCCACAGGTCCGTATTGTGATGCGCGACCCAGCCGCGCGCGCCGTAGCATTTCTGCGCCGTTACCGCGCCTCGAACGGCCAGTCCTTCGACCATCCGCAACACCGGCTCCACGCATTCGCCGATGTTGGCGGCATCCGCGTGCCAGTAGTTCATCTGGGTGTTGATGTTGATGGTGTATTTGCTGCCCCATGGCGGATTCACGCCCTCGTTCCAGATACCCTGCAGATTCGCCGGCTCGCTGCCCGGCCGCGAGGACGACAGCAGCAGATAGCGTCCATACTGCACATACAGCGCGGCCAGCGTTGGATCCGGCGTAGTCTCTGCGCCGGCGATCCTCTGGTCGGTCGGCAACGCCACAGCTGCATCACCCAGCCGGAACGACATGCGCCGGAACAAAGCCTGATGCGCTTTCACATGCGCGCTGCGCAACTGCTCATACGGCTTGCCCGCCGCCGCCGCTGTCTGCGCACGCACCCTGGCAAGCGGATCACCGCTCACATCATCAAACTTCACAAAACTCGTGCCCATGGCAACCAGCAGCGTCACATTGCGCGCGCCGCGCACCTGCAGCCGGTCGCCTTCAACACTGATCTTGCCATCGCCGACAGCCTGCACGCGCAGTGCATAGCGCAGCGCAGCCGGAATGCCCAGCGACTCGATATTCCGCCCTTCAATCAGCAGCGCCGCCTGGCCATCGCCGCGTACACTCAATGTAGATGGCCTGCTCCCCACATTCCCGTTCTCGCGCACATCCCACGCCGCCCCCGCCCGTTCAGAGCCGCCATACTTCGCTGTATCCGGATGCCGATACGCCACGTCGAAATTCAGCACGCCACTGCCGGCAGCACTCAGCCGCATCACGACCACCTGATCCGGCTCGCTGCTGAACACCTCGCGCACGAACTGCGTCTTGCCGATCGAATAGCGCGTGGCCGCAATCGCCGTATCCAGGCTCAGCGAGCGCCGGAAGGAAGATGGTTCGCTCGCGCCTTCGAAATCGATCAGCAAATCGCCCGCCGAGCCATAAGGCATCTGCTTGATCGGCTTGGCCATCATGGACGCCCCCGCCAGATCGGACGCCTCCTTGAACTTGCCCTCATCGATCAGCGCCCGCACCTGCGGCAACGCCTGCAAGGCGTCCGGATTATTCGGATCATAGGGGCCGCCGGCGTAAAGCGTGTCCTCATTCAGCTGCAGCCGCTCCTGCGCCACCCGCCCGAACACCATCGCCCCGATTCGTCCGTTCCCCACCGGCAGCGCCGCAACCCAGGGCCCCGCGGGCCGCTCATACCAGAGCTCCAGCTCCTCCCTTTTCCCGCGCGCCGTTGCCGTAACGGCCGCTCCCGCCAACCCCGGAAACGCCGCCGCCAGCCCCAGCGACACCATGACCTTCCGCCGTCCCGCATTCAAGCCCAATCCCGCCTCCGAATTTGCCGAAAAAGCAAATTATCCGCCCGCCCGCAAGCCTCGGTCGTATGACTTATTTCGCTGGAACTATGCCAAAAATGCAAAAAGCCCACGACGTATCGTGGGCTTCTGTTTATGCCAGGGCTTCCTTGGCGGCTTCTTCGGGGGAGAGTCCGTCGTAGAACAGGTCGGTGAACCATTCGACCTGCTCTTCGATGTGATCCTGGGCCTGCTCAACGGTTGCGCCGCCTTTTACCAGCCAGCCTTCCACCTCGATGCACCACTGGATCAGCTCCAGGGTTTCCGGATCGAGTTCGTCTTTCTTCTTTGACATGCTGTGTCCTCAATTCAAAAAGCCCAACCGCGAGGCTGGGCTTTTCTGGATCTGCTTCCCTGATCTGGTGTGCTATCAGGGAAATGAAGACACATTATAGCGCGATGTCCGCAATGGACTGCTACCGGGCGCCAGCGAATTCACGCAATCGAGCGCACCACGCCACCATCGGCTTTCAGTGAGGTGCCATTGATCGCCGCTGCCAGGGGACTGCAGACGAAAACTACGACAGCAGCGATTTCATCGGGCGTGATAAAGCGCTGCAATATCGATGTAGGCCGCACGTTCCGGAAGAACGCCTTCTCAAATTCGTCCCGGCTCTGGCCGCCCTCTTTAGCCATCTGGTCCACGAAGGTCATCACACCCTCCGATTTCGTGGGGCCGGGCAGCACGGAGTTCACCGTAACCGCAGTCCCGGCCGTGGTTTCAGCCAAGCCGCGGGAGACGGCCAGTTGCGCCGTCTTGCTCATACCGTAGTGAATCATCTCAGTCGGTATCTGCAGTCCCGATTCACTCGAAATGAAGACGATGCGTCCCCAGTTCTGCGCCAGCATCGGGGCGAGATAGTGGCGGCACAACCGCGCGCCGCTCAGGACATTCACCTCAAAGAAGCGCCGCCAGTCAGCGTCGGATATTTCAGCAAATGGTTTGGCCTCGAAGATGCCCAGGTTGTTCACCAGGATATCGACCTTCGGGAAGCGTTCAATGCATAGGCGCATTCCTTCCTCGCTGCCGAGATCGGCCACAAGACCATGCACCGCGCCGCTTTCCTTCATTGCCGCCGCGACGCGTTCTTCACTGCGGCCGTTCACGATCACGGCCGCTCCTTCGCTTGCCAGCCTGGACGCGATGGCCAGGCCAATCCCCGCCGTAGAGCCAGTCACCAGCGCGGTTTTTCCCTGCAGTTCCAGATTCATGGCGATCCCCTTTCACCGGGAGGCATCAAGGAACTTCCGGATCACGGCCACGGCCTCGGCTGGTTTCTCTTCCATCAGCCAATGACCGGAACCCTGGATGACCGACTCCTGCACATTGGTCGCCACCTCGCGCATGATTTGCGCCTGCATCGCGCCGAAGGACTTCTCGCCGCCCATGGCCAGTACCGGCATGGTCAGCTTGGTCTTTGCAAATACCTGGTTGTCTTTCGCGTCCTGGCTAAACGCTGCGAACTGGGCGAAACCCGCCCGCATACCGCCCGGGCGGGCATAGGTCTTGGCAAAGAAGTCCCTGGTGGCGGAATTCGGCTGGTCCGGGCTGGCGGAAAAGTCGTTCCAGATGCGGTTCAGGTAAATCCGTTCGCGGCCCGCCACGAGACGTTCCGCATCAGGGCCTCTGAAGTTGAAATGCCAGACCCCAGGATGCATCAGCACCTGATCCCAGGCGCCAACGCCGGGAATCGGCGCGTCCATGACCACCAGGCGTTCGACCTTGTCCGGATACGTCGCCGTGTAGGCATAGGCCACCATATTGCCGATATCGTGCGCGACTACGGCTGTCCTGTCATAGCCCAGGGCCTTGACGACCGCCCGGATATCCTCGGCCTGTGTCTTCTTGTCGTAGCCGCTGTTTGGGATGGACGAACGCCCAATGCCGCGCAAATCGGGAACCACTACCGTATGGTCCTTCATCAGGTCGGCCGCCAGCGGTCCCCAGGAATCGCTGTTCTCCGCATAGCCATGGATCAGCACGACCACTGGCCCGGTGCCGCCGGAACGGACATAAATCGACGAACCATCAGGCGCATTGACCGTCCGCGCCTTGAAACCCGATGGCAGCGAAGGGATGCCTTGCACGGCCGCCGCCGCAATGCTGCCGAAAAATAGGCCACTCAGGGCCAGTACTGTCAAAACTGCTCTCAACCACCTGCTCATAGCGCGCCTCCTAAATTTTGCACATCGAAAAAACGGCTAAATCCAGATCGATGTTGTCACCACCATGCGTAAGAGCCTATCCCGAGAAAGGGGGATTTTTTGTTAGCCCTGTAGTAGCAAAACAGCTTAATGGCATGTCACAAGTCATCTTTCCAATGCTAGACTTGCAATTTCCCGGGGCAAAATTCCAAAAAAAGATGGCAACATGGCCGCTCACCTCGTTCCACGCCGGACGCTTCCTGCTGTTCGCGCTGCTTCTCTCGTGCCTACTGCCAGCCAGCTCCGCTCTCGCCCTCGACTCTAACCGGTCGGTTTCCCAGTACGGCCATACCACCTGGCGCACGGCGGATGGCGAGCTGCCGGGGGTTCCGCGCGTGTTCGCCCAAACGACTGATGGCTACTTATGGATCGGAACAGAGACCGGCCTGGTCCGTTTCGACGGTGTGCACTTTCAGCCCTGGCAAGCGGCGGCAGGAGATGCGTTTTGCGATTGCGAGATCCTGTCCTTGCTGGGGACACGGGATGGCAGCCTGTGGATCGGCACAGGCAGATCCTTGTACCGCCTGAAAAATGGCATATCGAAGAAGTACCCCTTCCGCTCACGGATCAATCAGATTTTCGAGGACCAGAACGGCGGTATATGGATTGCCAAGTCCAGACTGGCTGACCCGGATGAAGGAACGCTTTGCCATATCAACGAGACGGCCACAACATGCTATGGCGCGAAAGAAGGTCTTGCCCTCAACAAGGACGGCCTGGAAGCTATTGTTGAAGACGGAACCGGTGGTCTGTGGCTGGGTACGGTCCATGGCGTGTACCACTGGACACCCAATGGCATCTCAGCGCATCTGCCGCCGGCACTTGCCAACGCGTCCGGCGCCACCGGCGTGTTGGCGCTGGCGCCTCAACCCGACGGAGGAGTTCTGGTCGGTATTGGTCAAAGCGGCAAGCAGCTTGGACTGCAAAAGCTTCGCGACGGCAAATGGAGCGACTTCCAGCCCCCCAATACCAACGGGACCGCCTGGGCTGTCAGTGCACTCCACACCGACCGCTCCGGCGGCATCTGGGTTGCAACTGTACGGGATGGGATCTATCACCTACAGAATAACGCTGTAGATCATTTCTCGAAGCGCGATGGACTCACCAGCGACACTGTTGAGGCCCTGTTTGAAGACCGCGAAGGCAATATCTGGATCGCCTCGTCGCAGGGGCTTGACCGCTTCCGCGAGATTCCGGTGATATCGTTTTCCAGCCAACAAGGACTGAGCGGCGACCATGTCAACAGCGTGTTTGCGGCGCGCGATGGCGGCATCTGGATCGGCAACGGCAATGCGCTGGATTTCCTCAAGGACGATAAGAGAACGTTTTCGCTCGATCATAAGGATCTGCCAGGAAAACAGCTCACTGCTTTCCTGGTCGATCATCAGGACCGGCTTTGGTACGGGCTCGATGAAAACCTCATGGTACGGGAGAACCGCCGTTCACGGCGCGTAACGAAACCAGATGGCAGCGCACTGGGGGTCGTCGTCAGCATTGTGGAAGACGGAGGGAAAAACATTTGGGCCATGACGACAGGAAATCCCCAAATGCTTCACAAAATCCGGGATGCAACAGCCACCGAATCGATTCCTATTCCCTACGGTGCAACAGGTCGTGCCGTTATGGCCGATCGGCATGAGGGCGTATGGATAGGATCAGCGAGTGGCAAGCTGCAGCAATACACTGGTGGAAAGATGACGGTGGTTGCCAGCATGGGCGACAGGAATGGAATTGGCGGGTTGTGGGCCGAATCCGATGGCTCCATATGGGCGGCAACTACACGGGGCCTGGCGCACTGGAAAGACAACAGTGTACGCATCATGGATAGCCGCAACGGACTGCCCTGTCATCGTATGTACGCCCTGATCAAAGACGATGCCGGCGCCCTCTGGCTCTACGCGAACTGCGGCCTCATATCGATTCCAGCGGCGGAGTTGAACAACTGGGGGCGCCATCCTGATGCGTCTGTAAAGTTTCGCATGTTTGGCGTGCTGGATGGTTACGTCACAGGCGAAACACCTTTTGCTCCTGCCGTTACAAAGTCAACTGACGGCCGGCTATGGTTCGCAAACGAACGGACCGTGCAGGTTGTCGATCCGCGCCACATACCGGAAAACCGTATCTCCCCGCCCGTGCATATCGAGGCAGTCTTCGCTGACCGCCAGCGCTATGTGCTAGCCGACGCTCTGCAATTGCCAGCACTGACCAAGGACATTCAGATCGACTATTCCGCACTGAGCTATGCCCTGCCTCAGAAGGTCCGGTTTCGCTACAAGCTTGAAGGCCATGACTCCAACTGGCAGGAACCGGGGAATCGCCGGCAAGCCTTCTACAACGACCTTGGCCCTGGCCGGTACCGGTTCCATGTCATAGCCAGTAATAACGACGGCGTCTGGAACGAAGCCGGCGCTGCCCTGAACTTCAGCATTACTCCAGCCTATTATCAGACCATCTGGTTCTATGCATTGGCCGCCACCGTGGCAGGCATCCTTCTGTACCTGGCCTACCATATCCGCGTGCGCCAGATTGCAGCAGCCCTGAGCGCACGCTTCGATGAACGCACGGCCGAACGCACCCGCCTCGCGGCAGAGCTGCACGACACGATCCTGCAATCGATACAAGCCACAAAACTCATCGCCGATAATGCGAGACACACCAGCGCGGTCAAGAAGCCGGAAGAGCTCAACGAAACAATCGTCAGCATCTCGGACTGGCTCACGCAGGCCACCACAGAAGCTCGCGCGGCATTGAACGACTTACGCCTGTCCACCACGGAAAAGAACGAGCTCGCCAAGGCATTCCAGCGCACCGCAGAATCGCTGGGCGTATCCAACACCATGAGCTTCGCGCTCTCAGTGGAAGGCACGCCGCGCGATCTGCATCCGATCGTACGCGAAGAAATTTACCGCATAGGAAACGAAGCCATCCGCAATGCGCTGCGGCACTCGGGCGGAGACTCGTTGGAAGTCGCGCTGATCTACTCTCAGCGTCTGACCATACGGATCACGGACAATGGAAAAGGCATTGCTCCTGATATCGCCAGCACCGGGCGGCCCGGACATTTCGGCCTGCTCGGCATGCAGGAACGTGCCGACCGCATCTGCGCAAAGCTGAACATCACGAGCAGGGAGAATGTAGGAACTGTCGTGGAGCTGGTCGTTCCCGGAAAGATCGTATTCCAGGAACAAAGCAAACGTGGTTGGAAGGTACTAATGCCATGAATGAGCCAAGCAGGATTAGCGTACTCGCCGTCGATGATCATCCGCTGCTGCGGGAAGGCGTATCGAAGGTGATCAACGACCAGCACGACATGTACGTCGTGGCGCAGGCGGCCAGGGGCACGGAAGCGGTGGCACTGTACCGCCAGCACAAGCCTGACATCACGCTCCTAGATCTCCGTCTGCCGGATATGTCCGGCATCGACGTATTGACCGCCATCCGCATCGACAACCCGCAAGCGAACGTCATCATCTTTTCCACTTCCGAAGGCGATGTGGAAATCCAGCGCAGCCTGTGCGCGGGCGCCAGAGGCTACGTCCTCAAGAGCACATCACCGCAGGACCTGACATCGATCATCCGCCAGGCGCATGAGGGCCGGCGTTGCGTACCAACGGACGTGGCCGAGCAGCTCGCGCAATATACTGGTGAGCCAAGCCTGACAGCACGGGAAATCGAGGTGCTGTGCAAAGTCGCCCGAGGCAACCGCAACAAGGATATCGCCAGCCAGCTTTTCATTTCGGAAGAGACAGTCAAGGCCCACATGAAGAACATCATGGTGAAGCTGGGCGCCAGCGACCGCTGCGAAGCCGTCGCCATTGCGCTCCGCCGCGGCATCATGCAGCTCTGATCAACA
>Ga0065165_1000631_pt1 | contig 51108 bp, 59 predicted proteins | sample AraplaMF_Cvi_mMF_FD_63813 | JGI IMG/M metagenome (GOLD analysis project Ga0065165, IMG submission 63813) | Arabidopsis root microbial communities from the University of North Carolina, USA - plate scrape MF_Cvi_mMF (version 2) (version 3) | ecosystem: Host-associated > Plants > Roots >...
GGTGCACCTGCCCGAGGGCACGGAGATGGTGATGCCGGGCGACAACATCGCCATGGAAGTGCACCTGATCGTGCCGATCGCGATGGAAGAGAAGCTGCGCTTCGCCATCCGCGAAGGCGGCCGCACCGTCGGCGCCGGCGTCGTCGCTACAATCATCGCGTAACGCGTTTTCGTGAGGGCGAGAGCCCTTCGGGGCTTTCGCCTTTTCACGTCACGGAGACACCAGGACCATGAACGGTCAGAACATCCGGATCCGCCTCAAGGCGTTCGATCACCGCATTCTCGATGCGTCGACGCGAGAGATCGTCTCGACCGCGAAGCGGACGGGCGCCCAGGTGCGCGGCCCGATCCCGCTGCCGACGCTGATCGAGAAGTTCACCGTCAACCGCTCGCCCCACATCGACAAGAAGTCGCGCGAGCAGTTCGAGATGCGGACCCACAAGCGGGTTCTCGATATCGTCGATCCGACCCCCCAGACGGTCGACGCCCTCATGAAGCTCGATCTCGCCGCCGGCGTCGACGTCGAAATCAAGCTCTGATCCGATTAAACGGGTCCTCTGTTTCCGGTGCCCCCGGATGGACATGACCCCAGAGGAAGGTATGCACCGATGCGTTCCGGTGTGATTGCACAGAAAGTCGGGATGACCCGCATCTTCACCGATGCCGGCGAGCATATCCCGGTCACCGTGCTGAAGCTCGACAACTGCCAGGTTGTCGCGCATCGCACGATCGAGAAGAACGGCTATGTCGCCGTGCAGCTCGGGTCGGGCTTGGCCAAGGTCAAGAACGTCTCGAAGGCGCAGCGCGGCCATTTCGCCGTCGCCAAGGTCGAGCCGAAGCAGAAGATCGTCGAGTTCCGCGTCAGCGACGACGCGTTGATTCCGGTTGGCGCCGAGCTGACCGCCGACCACTTCGTCGTCGGCCAGTTCGTCGACGTCTCCGGCACGACCACCGGCAAGGGCTTCGCCGGCGGCATGAAGCGCTGGAACTTCGGCGGTCTGCGCGCCACGCACGGTGTCTCGATCTCGCATCGCTCGATCGGTTCGACCGGTGGCCGCCAGGACCCGGGCAAGACCTTCAAGAACAAGAAGATGCCGGGCCATCTCGGCACCGAGCGCGTCACCACGCAGAACCTGCGCGTCGTCCAGACGGACGCCGAGCGCGGCCTGATCCTGGTCGAGGGCGCCGTCCCCGGCGTCGCCGGCGGCTGGATCCATGTCCGTGACGCCGTCAAGCGCACGCTGCCGAAGGACGCCCCGCTGCCGGGCAAGTTCAAGGTCGCCGGCGAGAGCAAGGCTGAAACCGTCGAGGCTCCTACGGCCCAGGCTGAGGAGAACGCGTGATGAAACTCGATATCGTCACTCTTGAAGGCGGCAAGGCCGGCTCGCTCGAGCTGTCCGACGCGATCTTCGGCCTCGAGCCGCGCGCCGACCTGCTCGCCCGCATGGTGCGCTATCAGCTCGCCAAGCGCCGTGCCGGCACGCACAAGTCGAAGGGCCGCTCGGAAGTCGACCGCACCCGCAAGAAGATCTACAAGCAGAAGGGCACCGGCGGCGCTCGCCACGGCGCGGCTTCCGCTCCGCAGTTCCGCGGCGGCGGCAAGGCCTTCGGCCCGGTCGTTCGTGACCATGCTCACGAGCTGCCGAAGAAGGTGAAGGCCCTGGCCCTGCGCCATGCGCTTTCGTCGAAGGCCAAGGACGCCGGCCTGATCATCATCGACGACGCGAAGCTCGCGGAGCCGAAGACCAAGATCCTGCTCGGCCATCTCGGCAAGCTCGACCTGTCGAGCGCGCTGGTGATCGGCGGCGCCGAGATCGATGTGAACTTCGGCCTGGCCGCGCGCTCGATCCCGAACGTCGACGTGCTGCCGGTCCAGGGCATCAACGTCTATGACATCCTGCGTCGCGAGAAGCTCGTGCTGACGCGCTCGGCTGTCGATGCGCTGGAGGCGCGCTTCAAATGAGCCAGTCCAAGAACCTCGATCCGCGGCACTACGACGTCATCGTCGGCCCCGTGATCACCGAGAAGGCGACGATGCTCTCTGAGCACAACAAGGTCGTCTTCAAGGTCGCCAAGACCGCGACCAAGCCGCAGATCAAGGCGGCCGTCGAGAAGCTGTTCGACGTCAAGGTGGTGAGCGTCAACACGCTCGTCACCGAGGGCAAGGTCAAGGTCTTCCGCGGCCGTCTCGGCCAGCGCTCTGACGTCAAGAAGGCGGTCGTGACCCTCGAAGAGGGCCACTCCATCGACGTCACCACGGGCCTCTGAGAAGGATCGTCATCATGGCTTTGAAAAGTTTCAAGCCGATCACGCCGAGCCTTCGCCAGCTCGTGATCGTCGACCGCAGCGAGCTCTACAAGGGCAAGCCGGTCAAGGCGCTGACGGAGGGCAAGTCGTCCTCCGGCGGCCGCAACAACCTCGGCCGCGTCACCGTCCGCTTCCGCGGCGGTGGCCACAAGCGCACCCTGCGCCTGATCGACTTCAAGCGTCGGGGCAAGGCCGGCGTGCCGGCGACCGTGGAGCGGATCGAGTATGATCCGAACCGCACCGCCTTCATCGCCCTGATCAAGTATCAGGACGGCGAGCTCTCCTACATCCTGGCGCCGCAGCGCCTGGCCGTGGGCGACACCGTCGTCGCCGGCGACAGCGTCGACGTGAAGCCCGGCAACGCCGCCCCCATGGGCTCGCTGCCGATCGGCACGATCGTCCACAATGTCGAGCTCAAGATCGGCAAGGGCGGGGCGCTGGCGCGCTCGGCGGGCAACTACGCCCAGATCGTCGGCCGTGACCAGGGCTACGTCATCGTTCGCCTGAACTCGGGCGAGCAGCGCCTGATCAGCGGCCTGTGCTACGCCACCGTGGGCGCGGTCTCGAACCCCGACCACATGAACATCAACATCGGCAAGGCCGGCCGCAATCGCTGGCTCGGCAAGCGTCCGCACAATCGCGGCGTGTCGATGAACCCGGTCGACCACCCGCACGGCGGTGGTGAAGGCCGCACCTCGGGCGGCCGCCACCCGGTCACCCCGTGGGGCCTGCCGACCAAGGGCAAGAAGACTCGCTCGAACAAGCGGACCGACACCTTCATCGTGTCGAGCCGTCACGCCCGCAAGAAGAAGAACTGAGGTCCGTCATGGCGCGTTCGCTTTGGAAAGGTCCGTTCGTCGACGGATACCTCCTGAAGAAGGCCGAGGTCGCCCGTACCTCGAGCCGCTCTGAAGTCATCAAGATCTGGAGCCGTCGCTCCACGATCCTCCCGCAGTTCGTCGGTCTGACGTTCGGCGTCTACAACGGCCACAAGCATGTGCCGGTGAACGTCTCCGAGGAGATGGTGGGCCACAAGTTCGGCGAGTTCTCGCCGACGCGCACCTTCCCCGGCCACGCAGCCGACAAGAAGGCGAAGAGGAAGTAAGCCATGGGTAAGCCCTCCGCCCCCCGTGCGCTGCCCGAGAACGAGGCCAAGGCGGTGGCGCGCAACCTGCGCGTCTCCCCGCAGAAGCTGAACCTTCTCGCCCAGCTCATCCGCGGCAAGAAGGTCTCGACCGCGCTCGCCGACCTCGAGTTCTCGCGCAAGCGGATCTCGACCGATGTGCGCAAGTGCCTGCAGAGCGCGATCGCCAACGCCGAGAACAACCATGATCTCGACGTCGACGACCTGATCGTCTCGCAGGCCTTCGTCGGCAAGGCGCTCGTCATGAAGCGCTTCCATGCCCGCGCCCGCGGCCGTGGCGCCCGCATCATGAAGCCCTTCGCCAACATCACGATCGTGGTGCGCGAAGTTCAGGCGGCGAAGGCCTGAGGAGAGAACGATGGGTCAGAAAATCAATCCGATCGGCCTTCGTCTCGGCATCAACCGGACCTGGGATTCGCGCTGGTTCGCCAACAAGGGCGAGTACGGCAAGCTGCTTCATGAGGACATGGCCATCCGCGCCGCCCTGATGAAGCTGCTGAAGCAGGCCGCCGTCTCGAAGATCATCATCGAGCGTCCGCACAAGAAGTGCCGCGTCACCATCCACTCGGCTCGTCCGGGCGTGGTGATCGGCAAGAAGGGCGCCGACATCGAGAAGCTGCGCAAGACGGTCTCGAAGCTGACGAACGCCGACGTGACGATCAACATCGTCGAGGTGCGCAAGCCCGAGATCGACGCGACCCTCGTCGCCGACTCGATCGCGCAGCAGCTCGAGCGCCGCGTCGCCTTCCGTCGTGCCATGAAGCGCGCCGTGCAGTCGGCGATGCGTCTTGGTGCCGAGGGCATCCGCATCAACTGCTCGGGCCGTTTGGGCGGTGCGGAAATCGCGCGCCTCGAATGGTATCGCGAGGGCCGCGTGCCGCTGCATACGCTGCGCGCCGACGTCGATTACGGCGTCGCCACCGCCTTCACGACCTATGGCACGTGCGGGATCAAGGTCTGGATCTTCAAGGGCGAGATCCTCGAACACGACCCGATGGCCCAGGACAAGCGCCTCTCGGACGAGGGCGGCCGCTCCGGTGGTGAGCGCCGCGAACGTCGCGAGCAGGCTGCGTAAGGCTGATCGAGAAGAGCCATGCTGCAACCAAAGCGCACTAAGTTCCGTAAGCAGTTCAAGGGACGCATTTCCGGCGTCGCCAAGGGCGGCACGGACCTCAACTTCGGCCAGTTCGGCCTGAAGGCCCAGGAGCCGGAGCGCGTCACGGCCCGCCAAATCGAGGCGGCCCGTCGCGCCATCACCCGCGCCATGAAGCGCGCGGGTCGAGTCTGGATCCGGATCTTCCCGGACGTGCCGGTCTCGAAGAAGCCGACCGAAGTCCGCATGGGTAAGGGCAAGGGTTCGCCCGAGTTCTGGGCGGCCAAGGTCAAGCCGGGCCGGATCATGTTCGAGCTCGACGGCGTGCCGGAGGATATCGCCCGCGAGGCGCTCCGTCTCGGCGCCGCCAAGCTGCCGATCAAGACCCGCTTCATCCAGCGCATCGCCGAGTAAGGAGGGCGAGATGAAATCGACTCAACGCCTGTCCGATCTCAAAGTGATGAGCACGGACCAGCTCCAGGACGAGCTTCTCAAGCTCAAGAAGGAGCAGTTCAACCTGCGTTTCCAGCGCGCCACCGGCCAGCTCGAGAACACCGCTCGGGTCACCCAGGTGCGCAAGGAGATCGCCCGCATCAAGACACTGCAGCGGTCGAAGACCGCGGCAGTGAGCGCCTGAGGAGTAGGGGACCATGCCGAAGCGCGTGCTGCAGGGCGTCGTCGTCAGCGACAAGCAAAACAAAACTGTTGTGGTCAAGGTCGAGCGGCGTTATACGCACCCGCTCCTCAAGAAGACGGTGCGCCGTTCGAAGAACTATCACGCCCATGACGAGGCGGGGTCGTTCAAGGTCGGTGACTCGGTCTGGATCGAGGAGTCGAAGCCGATTTCCAAGCTGAAAAGCTGGGTTGTGCTCGACAACGCTCCCAAGGCGTAAGTCGAATCATTGAGGCCAGGGGGCGATCGACCCCCGTCAGTCGTAGTCCGGGCTTAGGCACTCCGCCTTTGTCCGGAAACCGCGCTGATATGGAATGGAAGGATCAAGGCCATGATCCAGGTGCAGACGAATCTCGAGGTCGCCGACAATTCCGGCGCTCGCCGCGTGATGTGCATCAAGGTTCTCGGCGGCTCGAAGCGGCGTTATGCCCGCATCGGCGACATCATTGTGGTTTCGATCAAGGAAGCCATCCCGCGCGGCCGCGTGAAGAAGGGCGACGTCATGAAGGCGATCGTCGTTCGTACGGCCAAGGACATCAAGCGTCCCGATGGTTCGGTGATCCGCTTCGACCGCAATGCGGCCGTGCTGATCAACAACCAGAAGGAGCCGGTGGGCACCCGCATCTTCGGACCGGTTCCGCGCGAGCTGCGCGCCAAGAACCACATGAAGATCATTTCGCTCGCTCCCGAGGTGCTGTGATGGCTGCGAAGATCAAGAAGGGCGACAAGGTCGTCGTGCTCGCCGGCCGCGACAAGGGCAAGAACGGCGAAGTGCTCCAGGTCCTGCCGAAGGACGGCCGTGCCGTCGTGCGCGGCGTCAACCTGGTGAAGAAGCACACCAAGGCTACCGCCCAGTCCGAGGGCGGCATCATCAGCAAGGAGGCCACGATCGACCTGTCGAACCTGGCCGTTGCCGATCCGAAGGACGGCAAGCCGACCCGCGTCGGCTTCAAGGTGCTCGATGACGGCCGCAAGGTTCGTTTCGCCAAGCGTTCGGGGGATCTGATCGATGGCTGAGGCTCAGCAGGCGGCTCTCTCGCCGCGTTTGAAGAAGCATTACGAGGACGTCGTCCGTCCCGCGATGATCAAGGAATTCGGCTACAAGAACGTCATGGAAGTGCCGACCATCGAGAAGGTCGTCATCAACATGGGCGTTGGCGAAGCGACTGCCGACCGCAAGAAGGTCGACAACGCCGCCGGCGACCTCGCCATGATCGCTGGCCAGAAGCCGGTCATCACCAAGTCCCGCCTCGCCATCGCCGGCTTCAAGCTGCGCGAGAACATGGCGGTCGGCTGCAAGGTCACGCTGCGCAAGACCAAGATGTACGAGTTCGTCGACCGGCTCGTCACCATCGCTCTTCCGCGGGTGCGCGACTTCCGTGGTCTCAACCCGAAGTCGTTCGACGGGCGCGGCAATTTCGCGCTCGGGATCAAGGAGCACATCGTGTTCCCCGAGATCAACTACGACAAGGTCGACCAGGTCTGGGGTATGGACGTGATCGTCTGCACGACTGCGAAGTCGGACGACGAGGCTCGCGCCCTGCTCAAGCACTTCAACTTCCCGTTCCGGCAGTGAGCCTTCGGGCTCATACGCGGAAACCAGGAGATATCGATGGCTAAGAAGAGCTCCGTCGAGAAGAACAACCACCGCAAGGCGCTCGTGAAGAAGTTCGCGGGCCGCCGGGCGCGCCTTCTCGCGATTGCCAATGACGAGAACCAGTCGATGGACGAGCGTTTTCTCGCTCGCCTGAAGCTGGCCGAACTGCCGCGCAATTCCGCCGGCATCCGCGTGCGCAACCGTTGCGAAGTCACCGGCCGCCCGCGCGCGTTCTATCGCAAGCTGAAGATGTCGCGCGTTGCTTTGCGCGAGCTCGGCAACAAGGGGCTGGTTCCCGGCCTCGTCAAGTCGAGCTGGTGAGGAGGTAGCACCATGGCGATCATCGATCCGCTTGGCGATATGCTGACCCGCATCCGCAATGCGCAGATGCGGCGCAAGTCGCGCGTCACGACCCCGGGCTCGAAGCTGCGCGCCCGCGTCCTCGACGTGCTGCAGTCGGAAGGCTACATCCGCGGCTATTCGACCACCGAGTTCGGCAACGGCCGTACCGAGTTCGACATCGAGCTGAAGTACCACGAGGGACAGCCGGTCATCCGGTCGATCTCGCGCGTGTCGAAGCCCGGCCGTCGCGTCTACTCCTCGGTCGAGACCATGCCGCGCGTGGCCGACGGCCTCGGCGTCACCATCGTCTCCACGCCCCGTGGCGTGATGTCCGATCATCTTGCCCGCGAGCAGAACGTGGGCGGCGAAGTGCTCTGCAAGGTCTTCTGACCTTCACAGCCGCTGCTCAGGAGAGATCCAATGTCTCGTATCGGTAAGAAGCCCGTCTCGGTCCCCGCTGGCGTCACCGCCAACGTCTCGGGCCAGCTGGTCAAGATCAAGGGCTCGAAGGGCGAGCTGTCCTTCGAGGTTCCCGAGGAGGTCTCGGTCGCCCTGGAGAACGGCGCCATCGCCGTCCAGCCGCGTTCGCAGACCAAGCGCGCCCGCGCGCTCTGGGGCACCTCGCGCGCCCGCATCAACAACCTGGTCGTCGGCACGACGGCCGGATTCGAGAAGAAGCTCGAGATCAACGGCGTCGGCTACAAGGCCGCCGTCGCCGGCAAGGTCCTGAAGCTCTCGCTCGGTTACAGCCACGACATCGACTATGAAATCCCGGCCGGGGTGACGATCACGACGCCGAAGCCGACGGAAATCGTCGTCGTCGGCATCGACAAGCAGGTCGTCGGCCAGACCGCCGCCGAGATTCGCGACTATCGCGGTCCCGAGCCCTACAAGGGCAAGGGCGTCAAGTACGCCGGCGAATTCATCTTCCGCAAGGAAGGCAAGAAGAAGTAAGGACCGGAGCCATGAGCAAGCAGACAGTTGCGACTGCGCGCCGCAAGGCCCGCGTCCGCCGCGCGATCAAGGCGGTGGCCAATGGCCGCGCCCGCCTGTCGGTGCACCGCACCGGCAAGCAGATCTATGCGCAGGTCATCGACGACACGAAGGGGCTGACGCTCGCTTCGGCCTCGTCGATGGACAAGGATATCCGCGCCGACATCAAGTCGGGCGCGAATGTCGAGGCCGCGGCGCAGATCGGCAAGATCCTTGCCGAGCGCGCCATCAAGGCCGGCGTCAAGGAGGTCGTGTTCGACCGTGGCGCCTATATGTACCATGGCCGCGTCAAGGCGCTGGCCGAGGCCGCTCGCGAAGGCGGGCTGAGCTTCTGATTGGTTGACTACCGCGGGATGCGGGAGGCCTCACGGGCTTCCCGCATGTCGCATTTGGGAAGCCGCTCCATTCCGGAGCGCTCGAGCGAGCGGCGGGCCTCGATCGGCACCGTCCGCGCAAGTAAGAGGAAGACATGGCGAGAGAACCTCGTGACCGCGATCGCGAAGAGCGCGATTCGGAATTCGTGGACCGGCTGGTCCACATCAACCGCGTCGCCAAGGTGGTGAAGGGCGGCCGTCGCTTCGGCTTTGCTGCCCTCGTCGTCGTCGGCGACCAGAAGGGCCGCGTCGGCTTCGGCCACGGCAAGGCCCGTGAAGTTCCCGAGGCGATCCGCAAGGCGACGGAAGCCGCCAAGCGCGGCCTCGTCCGCATCCCGCTGCGCGAAGGCCGCACGCTCCATCACGACGTGCAGGGCCGCCACGGCGCCGGCAAGGTCGTGCTGCGCGCTGCCCCGGCCGGTACCGGCATCATCGCCGGCGGCCCGATGCGCGCCGTCTTCGAGGCGGTCGGCATGCAGGACGTGGTTTCGAAGTCGCTCGGCTCGTCGAACCCGTACAACCTCGTTCGCGCCACTTTCGATGCGCTGAAGAACGAGGATTCGCCGCGCAGCGTCGCCGCGCGTCGTTCGCTCAAGGTTTCGGCCCTGCAGACCCGCCGCCGCGATGCTGGCGCGGATGCCGGCGCGGACGCGTGAGGAGGGCTCGATGGCAAAGGCTGAGAAGACCTTCACCGTCGAGCAGATCGGTTCGCCGATCCGCCGCGACGCCTCGCAGCGCCAGACCCTGATCGGTCTCGGCCTGAACAAGATCCGCCGCCAATCGACCCTGCAGGACACGCCGGCTGCGCGTGGCATGGTCGAGAAGGTCAAGCACCTCGTCCGCGTCGTCGACGCGAAGTGAGGAGGGGCGCACCATGAAACTCACTGACATTCGTGACAACGAAGGCGCGACCAAGTCGCGCATCCGCGTCGGCCGTGGCATCGGCTCCGGCAAAGGCAAGACCGGCGGGCGTGGCGTCAAGGGCCAGAAGGCTCGCGCCGGCGTCGCGGTCAAGGGCTTCGAAGGCGGCCAGATGCCGCTCTATCGGCGCCTGCCGAAGCGTGGCTTCCACAACCTGTTCGCTCGCGAGCTGAACGAGGTCAATCTCGGCCGCATCCAGCAGGCCGTCGAGGCCGGCAAGCTGGAAGGCACCGTCACCATCGAGTCGCTGGTTTCGGCCGGCGTGATCTCGAAGGCGGCGCGCGACGGCGTCAAGATCCTCGGCGTCGGCGAACTCAAGGCGAAGCTCGCCTTCGAGGTGGCCGGTGCGTCGAAGTCGGCCATCGAGGCGATCGAGAAGGCGGGCGGCACGGTCAAGATCCTGGCGGCTGCCGCTTCACAGGCGTGACTTCCACGCTTACATGACTAACGCGAGCGGCGGCCGGGCCCGAAGCCTTGGCCGCCGTTCGACTGTCTAGACTATAATTTACACCCAAGGACCGGACGCATGGCATCGGCGGCTGAACAGCTTGCGGCAAACCTGAACTTCGGCGCGCTGGCCAAGGCCGACGAGCTGAAGAAGCGGATCTGGTTCACGCTGGGGGCGCTGATCGTCTACCGGCTCGGCACCTATATCCCGCTGCCCGGCATGAACCCGGACGCGGTCGCCGACCTGTTCAAGCAGACCCAGTCGGGTGTGCTCGGCCTGTTCAACATGTTCTCCGGCGGCGCGGTCGGCCGTCTTGCGATCTTCGCGCTGGCGATCATGCCGTACATCTCGGCCTCGATCATCATCCAGCTGCTCTCCAGCGTCGTCCCGACCTTCGAGACGCTGAAGAAGGAAGGCGAGGCAGGCCGCAAGATCCTCAACCAGTACACGCGCTACCTGACGCTGGTGCTGGCGCTGTTCCAGGCCTGGGGCATCGGCGTGGGCCTGCAGGGCTCGGGCAATCTCGTGCTGGAGCCGGGGCCGTTCTTCCTGATCTCGACCACCATCACCCTGGTCGGCGGAACGATGTTCCTGCTCTGGCTCGGCGAGCAGATCACCAGCCGCGGCATCGGCAACGGCACCTCGATGATCATCTTCGCCGGCATCATCGCCGAGTTCCCGGCGCAGCTGGCCCAGACCCTCGAGCTCGGCCGCCAGGGCGCGATCTCGACCGGCCTGCTTCTGCTCGTCATGGCCATGGCAGTCTGCGTCATCGCCTTCGTGGTCTTCGTCGAGCGCGCCCAGCGCCGCCTTCTGATCAACTATCCCAAGCGTCAGGTCGGCAACCGCATGTATGAGGGCCAGACCTCGTTCCTGCCGCTGAAGCTCAACACCGCCGGCGTGATCCCGCCGATCTTCGCGTCCTCGCTGCTGCTGCTGCCGACGACGATCGCCAGCTTCTCGCAAGCCTCCGGCGGCACCGGCATCCTGTCGACGCTCTCGACCTATCTGGCGCATGGCCGGCCGCTGTTCATGTTCCTCTATGCGGCGCTGATCATCTTCTTCTGCTTCTTCTACACCGCGATCGTGTTCAATCCGGTCGAAACGGCGGACAACCTCAAGAAGCATGGCGGCTTCATGCCCGGCATCCGCCCGGGCGAGCGCACCGCCGAGCATATCGACCGCGTGCTGACTCGCATCACCGTGCTCGGCGCCGCCTATTTGACTATCGTCTGCTTGATCCCGGAGTTCATGATCACCTATGCCCAGATTCCGATCATCCTGCTCGGCGGCACCTCGCTGCTGATCGTGGTGACGACGACGATGGACACGGTGGCTCAGGTCCATGGTCATCTGCTGGCCCATCAGTATGAGGGCCTGGTCAAGAAGGCGAAGCTGAGGGGGGCAAGGCGCTGATGAGGCTGATTTTCCTGGGGCCGCCGGGGGCGGGCAAAGGCACTCAGGCGACGCGGATCGTCGCGAAGCACGGCATTCCGCAGCTCTCGACCGGCGATATGCTGCGCGCCGCCGTGGCGGCCGGCACGCCGGTCGGTCTCAAGGCGAAGGCGGTGATGGATGCCGGTGGACTGGTCTCGGACGAGATCGTCATCGGCATCGTCGCCGACCGCATCGAAGAAGCCGATGCGAAGAAGGGCTTCATCCTCGACGGCTTCCCGCGCACTTTGGCGCAGGCCGAGGCGCTCGACGCCATGCTCGCCGAGAAGGGGCTGAAGCTCGACAAGGTGCTGGAGCTTCAGGTCGACCAGAGCAAGCTCGTCGACCGGATCGTGCGCCGCGCCGAGGAAGCCAAGGCGGCCGGCCAGCCGGTGCGCAAGGACGATGATCCTGAGGTCTTCAAGACCCGGCTCGCAGCCTATAACCGCGATACCGCGATCGTCGCGCCTTACTATGAGAAGCGCGGTCAGCTCATCGCGATCGACGGCATGCAACCGATCGACGCGGTGACTGCGTCGATCGGGGCGGTGCTGGCGGGCTGAAGCCTTCTACTGCTTTTAATTCGGATGCCGCGCGGTTCTCGCCGCGCGGCTTTTTTCTTGCGATGGAGCGGGGCATGCCCACTGGCGATGACGACTACGTCTATGACGAGGCGAGCGGCGAGTGGCGCCCGGCTTCGGAAGTGGCAGCAGCCGCGGCGGCGAAGCCCGAGGTCCGCGATGCCTCCGGCAACATCCTGGCGGATGGCGATGCGGTGACGCTGATCAAGGACCTCAAGGTCAAGGGCGCCGGCCAGACCCTGAAGCAGGGCACGGTGATCCGCTCGATCCGGCTGACGGACAATCCCGAGGAGATCGACTGCCGGCACGAGAGCATCAAGGGGCTGGTGCTGCGCACGGAGTTTGTGCGCAAGCGGTGAGGGCTGGACTCAACCCAGCCAGTTCTCGACCTTGAGTCCGTCGACACGCGCGAACTCGCCAATGTTCGCCGTGACCATGATGCAGCCGAGCGCCAGAGCCTGCGCGGCAATGAGCATGTCGTTGCCGCCGATCGGTTGGCCCTTGGCTTCGAGGGTCGTCCGCAGGTCGGCATAGGCGCGCGAGGCGGCTTCGTCGAAGGGAATTGTCTCGATCTCGAGGAGCAGGGCTTCGACGGTTGCCGACAGGCGTGCCGAACCGGCTCTGCGGCAGCCATAACGCAATTCGGCGGCGACGATCACGCTCGTTAGGATTTGGCGATCACCAATCTCCGCGATGCGTTTCGCAGCACGCCCCTGCGGCTGGCGGATGAGATCGGAGATGATGTTGGTGTCGAGCAGATAGCGCGTCAAAGGTCGCGCTCCGGATCTGGCGGGGGATCGGGAATTTCTGGGAAGGCCTCGTCGAGTGGCTCCAGACTGGCGAGGAGGGCGGACAGACCGCGTTTAGCCAAAGGCTCGATGACGAGACGGTCGCCGTCACGACGCATCAGGGCTTCGTCGCCGGGAAGCTCGAATTCGACGGGGATGCGAACGGCTTGATTGCGGCCGTTGCGAAACAGCCTGACGTGCCGGATCTCGTTCATTTCCATGCTCCGACGCCATTGGCATATGCCTAAGCATATGCTTCGATCATGCTGATCGCAAGGCGGGGCTCCCAGTGTTGACGTCGCAACTATGCTTGTGCGCATTTGCGCCAGCGCAGGCGCGGTTTCGTGCGCCGCGGTTGCAATTGACACATCTCCTCCTGCCGACTGAACTCGGTTCCAGGCCCAAGACGGCCAAGACATGGCGGCGGCAGCCGACGGCCGGTGGCATCAGCCATGGCCGGCTGACCGACCGACCGGAAACCGGGAGGACGGCATGAAACGGGTTGCTTGCCTTGTGGCGGCGGCGCTGCTGGCGACGGCATCGAGCGCGCGGGCGCAGGATGCGGTCAAGATCGGCATCCTCAACGATCAGTCGGGCAACTATGCCGAGTTCGGCGGTCTCGGCTCGGTCGAGGCGGCCAAGCTGGCGATCGAGGATTTCGGTGGCTCGGTGCTGGGCAAGCCGATCGAGATCGTCTCGGGCGACCATCAGAACAAGCCGGACGTCGCCGCAGGTCTGGCGCGGCGCTGGTACGATGTCGACGGCGTCACCGCCATCGCCGACCTGACCAATTCGGCGGTTGCGCTCGCAGTCGCCGGCATCGCCAAGGAGAAGCAGAAGGTCACGCTCTACAACGGGCCGGCGACGACGCGCCTCTTCAACGAGGACTGCTCGGCGACCGGCTTCATGTGGACCTTCGACACCGCGACCTCGGCGAAGGGCACGGCCCTGTCGATCCTGCGCGAGGGCGGCGACAGCTGGTACATCATCGCCGCCGACTATGCCTTCGGCCATCAGCTCACCGCTGACATCGAGGCCATCGTCGCGGCCAACAAGGGCAAGACGCTGGGCACGGTGCGCGCGCCGCTCTCGACGCCGGACTTTTCCTCCTTCCTGCTGCAGGCGCAGGCCTCAAAGGCCAAGATCGTGGCCTTCGCCAATGCCGGCACCGACACGATCAACTCGATCAAGCAGGCCGGCGAGTTCGGTCTCGTCGACGGCGGGCAGAAGCTGGCGGCGATGGTCGTGGTGCTGAGCGACGTACACGGGCTCGGCCTCGACAAGGCCAAGGGCCTGATCACCACCACCGCCTATTATCACGACGCCGACAAGCCGAGCCGTGCCTTCGCCGATCGCTATATGGCCAAGACCAAGAAGATGCCGGGCATGATCCAGGCCAGCGTCTATTCCTCGGTGCTGCACTATCTCAAGGCGGTGAAGGCGGCCGGCACGGCGGCGGGCCCTGCGGTCGCGGCCAAGATGAAGGAGCTGCCGGTCGACGACTTCTACGCGCCCGGTGCCAAGATCCGCGAGGATGGCCGGCTGATGAACGACATGCTGCTGGTCGAGGCCAAGGCTCCCTCCGAATCGAAGGCGCCGTGGGACTATTTCAAGGTGGTCCGCAAGATCCCGGCGGCCGAGATCATCGCGCCGCTGTCCGAGAGCAAGTGCCCGCTGGTGAAGAAGTAGAGGCAGGAAAGGTTGGGCGCGCCTGGGTTGACAGGGCGCGCTTAACCGACTACCAGCGCGCCATCCGGTTTCAGATGAGCGATGCCGATGCCTTCGGGAGAAGGGACGGCGTCGCGTTCTCGCATGGAACGGGTTCAACGCTCCGCAAGGGCCGGCCTCCATCGGACGCGGAGTTATCGTCATTGCTGTAGCGCCTGGCGCCGCAGTCTTATGGAGAGGTGAAGAACATGGCTCGTATCGCGGGCGTCAACATTCCGACCGGCAAGCGCGTCGTCATCGGTCTGCAGTACATTCACGGCATCGGCGCTCACAAGGCCCAGGAGATCTGCGAGAAGGTCGGCATCGCCGCCGAGCGTCGGGTCAACCAGCTGACCGACGCCGAGGTCCTGCAGATCCGCGAGACGATCGACCGCGACTATCTCGTCGAGGGCGATCTGCGTCGCGAAGTCTCGATGAACATCAAGCGCCTGATGGATCTCGGCTGCTATCGCGGCCTGCGTCATCGCCGCTCGCTGCCGGTGCGCGGCCAGCGCACCCACACCAACGCCCGCACCCGCAAGGGCAAGGCGAAGCCGATCGCCGGCAAGAAGAAGTGAGTTCCGGCGGGTCGGGCAACCGGCTCGCTGCACTGTTTTACGTCGCCTGACCCGCTCGCGGGCAGGCGATATCCCCAGCGCCTGGCATCACGGGCGCGCCTGAAGGATGAAAGAAAGAGACTATGGCCAAGGAAGCCCAACGCGTCCGTCGTCGCGAACGCAAGAACATCGTTTCCGGCGTCGCGCATGTGAACGCCTCGTTCAACAACACCATGATCACCATCACCGACGCGCAGGGCAACACGATCTCGTGGTCGTCCGCCGGAACGATGGGTTTCAAGGGTTCGCGCAAGTCGACCCCCTATGCCGCCCAGGTCGCGGCTGAGGACGCAGCCCGCAAGGCTGCCGAGCACGGCATGCGCACCCTCGAGGTCGAGGTCACCGGTCCGGGTTCGGGCCGCGAGTCGGCGCTGCGCGCGCTGCAGGCCGCCGGCTTCACCGTCACCTCGATCCGCGACGTGACGCCGATCCCGCACAATGGCTGCCGGCCGCGCAAGCGCCGCCGCGTCTGAGCCAGCGCCGGATCGAAGCGGCGCCCGCAGGGGCGGGCGCCGGTACGGGGCGGCCCGCCGCCGCCATTATTGAAGCACCAGGAGTGCGGTCGTGATCAGCAAGAACTGGCAGGATCTGTCCAAGCCGAACAAGCTCGAAGTCAAGGTCGGAGACGACCCGAAGCGTCAGGCAACCGTGATCGCGCGTCCGCTCGAGCGCGGCTTCGGCATGACGCTCGGCAATGCGCTGCGTCGTGTGCTGCTCTCCTCGCTTCAGGGCGCCGCCGTCACCGCCGTCCAGATCGACGGCGTGCTGCATGAGTTCTCGTCGATCCCGGGCGTGCGCGAGGACGTCACCGACATCGTCCTGAACATCAAGGCGATCGCCATCAAGATGCAGGGCGAGGGTCCCAAGCGCATGACCCTGCGCAAGACCGGCCCGGGCGCCGTCACCGCCGGCGACATCAACACCATCGGCGACGTCTCGATCCTCAATCCCGAGCTCGTGCTCTGCACGCTCGACGACGGGGCCGAGATCCGCATGGAGTTCACGGTCAACACCGGCAAGGGCTACGTCCCGTCCGAGCAGAACCGTCCCGAGGACGCGCCGATCGGCCTGATCCCGGTCGACAGCCTGTACTCGCCGGTCAAGAAGGTCTCCTACCGCGTCGAGAACACCCGCGAGGGCCAGAACCTCGACCGCGACATGCTGACCATGCAGATCGAGACCAACGGCTCGGTTTCGCCTGAGGACGCGCTGGCGCTCGCCGCCCGCATCCTGCAGGATCAGCTCGCCGTCTTCATCACCTTCGAAGAGCCGCGCAAGGAAGAGGCCGTCTCGACCGCGCCGCAGCTGCCGTTCAACCCGGCCCTGCTCAAGAAGGTCGACGAGCTCGAACTGTCGGTCCGCTCGGCGAACTGCCTGAAGAACGACAACATCGTCTATATCGGCGACCTCATCCAGAAGTCGGAGGGCGAGATGCTGCGCACCCCGAACTTCGGCCGCAAGTCGCTGAACGAGATCAAGGAAGTGCTCGCCACCATGGGCCTCCATCTCGGCATGGACGTGCAGGGCTGGCCGCCGGAGAACATCGAAGAGCTGGCCAAGCGCTTCGAAGAGCACTACTGAGACCCCGGCGCGGGACCGCTTCCCGCGCCATCCTCGCCCGGCGCATGAGCGCCGGAGCATAAAGGACGGCCGTACCGTGGCACGGCGGCCGTAAGCAACGAAGGAGCCAAACATGCGTCACGGTTTCCGCGGTCGTCGTTTCAACCGCACGGCAGAGCATCGCCAGGCGATGTTCGCCAACATGGCCCAGGCCCTGATCAAGCACGAACAGATCACCACCACGCTGCCGAAGGCCAAGGACCTGCGTCCGGTCGTCGAGAAGCTGGTCACGCTCGGCAAGCGCGGCGACCTGCACGCCCGCCGCCAGGCGATCGCGCAGATCAAGGACGTCGCTCTGGTCGGCAAGCTCTTCGCGGTCCTCGGCCCGCGCTACAAGGAGCGCAATGGCGGCTATCTGCGCATCATGAAGGCGGGCTTCCGCTTCGGCGACAACGCCCCGCTCGCCGTGATCGAGTTCGTCGATCGCGACGTCGACGCCAAGGGCAAGGATTCCGGCCCGGTCTTCACGGCTGACGACGAGCAGGCGGCCTGAGTTCTTCAGGTAGTTCGTATTTCGGAAGGGCGGTCTTCGGACCGCCCTTTTTCTTTTGCCCCCCTCCTGACTTGCGCAGGCTTTGAAGGATATACGCATACGGGTGGACGCGAGCCTGGATATCCCGATGCGAGAGAGCCGTTTTGCCGCCTATGTCGATGCGGCTCGCAATGGGAAGAACGCGCTGTGGCGCATCCTCCTCTCGGTCGTGATCATCGCCGTGGTTTGGTTCGCCGGATCGTTTGCCTTCGTCTACGCCGCTGCGGTCTTCATTCTGGTTCGCGAGGGAATCTGGCCGGGCAGCTTCGGTAGCGTCTTCCAGCTCATCACTACGACCGATATCACCAGCGATCGAATCTGGCCCTTCGCCATGCTGCTGTCGATCACGCCGCTATGGCTTGCCGTCTGGTTGGTCGTGAAGCTCATCCATCGGCGGCCGCTGCGAGGCGTGCTCGGCATAGCAGGCCGCCTGTGCTGGCCGGATTTCGCCAGGAGCGCTCTCGTCACGCTGGTTGTCGGTAGCGTGATTGGACCGATCGCCCTGTTCATCGATCCGACCATCGTTCGCGGCAACGCCAGCCTGTCCGACTGGCTAGCGATGGCGCCTCTGCTGCTGGTCATCTTGTTCCTGCAAGTCTCGGCAGAGGAGGTGGTCTTTCGCGGCTATCTCCATCAGGCCCTGGCGGCGCGCTTCGCGACGCCGATCATCTGGCTCGCCGTGCCGACGCTGCTGTTCACGGTGATGCATTGGCAAGGTCAGGCTGCGTTGGCGATGAACCTGGCGAGCCTGTTCATCATCCTCGGCTTTTCGCTGAGCATGTCCTGCCTGCTCATGGCGAGCGGCAACCTGGCGGCGGCGATGGGGGCGCATTTTGCCAATAATATCGGCGCCGTCATGCTCTTCTCCAACCAGCCGGACCTTGGCAGTGCTGCGTTGTTCATGGGGCGTTCGATCTTCGACCGCAACTGGACCGTGCCACAAGCGATCATGCTCGGTCTCTATGGCGTCCTCGTCATCGCCGTCACGCAGGTCCTGCTGCTGCACCGCGCCTCGCCGGTGCGGCTGCGCTCGCTGTCATAGCGCGCGAACCCGCGACCGCGATTGCTGCGGGAAATTGTTGCGACCGCTCGCGCTTTTTGCGGCGTCAGGCCGATGTTAGCCTCTTCCCGGAACGGGCAGGGCGGCACAACGCCGCCATCGAAACAAGCCCGGCATTGCGGGGGAAATCGCATGAAGCGCGCTGCTCTGGCTCTCCTGGCCGCCATCGCTGTCCTGCCAGTACAGGCGCAGGACAAGTATCCGTCGAAGCCGATCAACATGCTGGTGCCGTTCGCAGCCGGTGGCTCCTCCGACGTGATCGCGCGCCTCGTCGGGGAGGAGATGGCGCAGGTGCTCGGCCAGCGCATCGTGATGGAGAACATGGGCGGGGCAGGCGGGGCGACTGCGCTGACGCGGGCGGCGCGGGCCGAGCCCGACGGCTATACCATCGTGATCGGCAACAGCGGCACCAATGCCGCCTCCTACACGATCTACAACGACCTGAAATACACGCCGGCCGATTTCGTGCCGGTCGGCCTCGTCGCCAAGACCTCGCCGATGATCGCGCTGAAGCTCGACTTCCCGGCCAAGGACCTCAAGGAGTTCCTCGCCCACGCCAAGGCGAACCCCGGCAAGATCAGCCTCGGCCATGCCGGCGTCGGCTCGTCGAACTACCTGATCTGCCGCAACTTCCTGAAGGCGTCCGGGCTCGATGTGGCGCTGGTGAGCTATCGCGGCGCGGGACCTGCACTGAACGACCTGATGGGCGGGCAGATCGACGGCGTCTGCGATGCGGCGACCTCGCTCTCCGGTGCCGTCCAGGGCAACAAGGTCAAGGCGCTGGTGGTGGCGACGCCGCAGCGCCTGCCGAGCCTGCCTGACGTGCCGACCTCGGCCGAGGCCGGCCTGCCGGCCTTTCAGGCGCAGGGCTGGAACGCGATCTTCGCGCCGAAGGGCACGCCGCAGCCGGTGATCGACCGCCTGAACCAGGCGCTGCGCACGGCGCTCGCCAGCGAGAAGCTGCATGCGCGCTTCAAGGAGCTCTCCTCGGTGCTGCCCGAGAAGGAGGAAATGTCCCCAGAGTTCGTCGCCAGGATGGTTCCTGGCGAGATCGAGAAATACAAGCTGCTGCTCAGCGACGCGAAATAGGCTTCAGCTCCGCGCGCTTGCGAGCTCACCGGCGAGATCGAGCAGCACGTCCAGCGGCTGCTCGAAGATCTCCGCTTCCGGCGAGACGCCATAGAGCCCGAAGATGAATGCGGTGGTCTCGTTGTGCTCGGCGAAGGCCATCGCCCAGCCGGCAAACTGCCGTTGTGCGACGATATCCTGCGCCAGCAGGCGCAGATCGTCGTGGCGCGGATCGACCATGATCCGGCCATAGGTTTCCGCGATAGAGCCGGCCTCGCCTTCGAGGATCTGGGCGAATCCGCCCGGTGTCGCCATCAGGAAGCCTGTGACATGTCTCTCGGCATTGAGCCGCCGCGCCGTCTCGAGAATGCGCGCGAGCTCGGCGCGTCGATCTGCCTCGACGAGTCGACTACGGCTGGCATAAACAAGGCGCAAGAGGCTCACGTCGACAGTCCTTTCGGGGGCAAAGCGGGGAGTTTCGCGACCCGGAACGGAATCACGCAACACGTGTTTCCGAGACTATCCGGGCTGCTGCCATGGCGGGAGAGTTCTGAAAACGAACGTCGGAGGCAGTTGTTTTGTTTCAAGGAGGAGATCGGCATGCGCCGTTCCATCGTGCCGGGTCGTAGCAAGCTTGTCGCCCTGACCATCGGACTCGTGCTGTCCACGGGGGCGTCGACGCTGGCTCTCGCCCAGGTCCGGCAAGTGCCCGAAGCACGCCAGCAGATCACGCTGTCCTTCGCGCCGGTCGTGCAGAAGACCGCTCCCTCGGTCGTCAACGTCTATGGCGCGCGGGTCGAACGGCGCCCGCAGAACCCGTTCATGGACGATCCGTTCTTCCGCCGCTTCTTCGGCGATGGCGGCTTCGGCCTGCCGCGCGAGCAGGTGCAGCGCTCGCTCGGCTCGGGCGTAATCGTCGATGCCGCCGGGCTCGTCGTCACCAACAACCACGTCATCGAGGGCATGACCGAGGTCAAGGTGGCGCTGGCCGACAAGCGCGAATATGAGGCGACGATCCTGCTGCGCGACCCGCGCACCGACCTCGCAGTGCTCAAGCTCAAGGGCGCCAAGGATCTCGCCGCGATCGAGCTCGGCGATTCCGACACGCTGCAGATCGGCGACCTCGTGCTGGCGATAGGCAACCCGTTCGGCGTCGGCCAGACGGTGACGCAGGGCATCATCTCGGCGCTGGCGCGCACCCAGGTCGGCGTCGGCGACGCGCAGTCCTTCATCCAGACCGACGCCGCGATCAATCCCGGCAATTCCGGCGGCGCGCTGGTCGACATGCAGGGCCGGCTCACCGGCATCAACACCGCGATCTTCTCGAAGTCCGGCGGCAGCGTCGGCATCGGCTTCGCCATCCCCTCGGCCATGGTCCGCGTCGTCGTCGACAGCGCCAAGACTGGCGCGACGACGGTGCGCCGGGCCTGGTTCGGGGCGCGGCTGCAGGCGCTGACCCAGGATGTCGCCGACGGGCTCGGGCTCGACCGGCCGGCCGGCTCGGTGGTCGCCAGCGTTGTCGATTCCGGGCCCGCGGCCGAAGGCGGCCTCAAGCGCTCGGACGTGATCCTCGCCATCGACGGCGTCGGCGTCGACGATCCCGAGAGCTTCGGCTACCGCTTCGCGACCCGGCCTATCGGCAGCACGACGCAGCTCACCGTGCTGCGCGGCGGCAAGCGCATCACCGTCCCGGTCAAGCTGACGCCGGCACCGGAGACGCGCCCACGCGAGCCGGTCAAGGTCGCCGGCCGCTCGCCTTTCACCGGCCTCACCGTGCTGAACCTGTCGCCGGCCGTGGCCGAGGAACTCTCGATCGACCTGTCGACCGAGGGCGTCGTCGTCGGCGACATCGAGGAGGGCAGCCCGGCCGCCCGCGTCGGCTTCCAGAAGGGCGATCTCATCCTCGCCATCAATGGCGAGCGCATCAATGCCTCGCGCGAGATCGAGCTGGCGACGCGCGAGCGCAAGCGCTCCTGGGAGGTGACGATCTCGCGCGGCGGCCAGACCGTGACCTCCGTGTTCGGCGGGTGAGGTGAGCGACCTCTTCTCCGCTTCAGGGCTGGACAAGTCCGGCCCGCGCCCGCTCGCCGACCGGGTGAGGCCGACGACGCTCGGCGAGGTCGCCGGCCAGGATCACCTGACCGGCGAGGACGGTGTGCTGACCCGGCTGATCGCCTCGGGCTCGCTCGGCAGCCTGATCTTCTGGGGGCCGCCCGGCACGGGCAAGACGACGGTGGCGCGCCTGCTTGCGGGCGCGACTGATCTCGGCTTCGAGCAGATCAGCGCGATCTTCTCCGGCGTCGCGGACCTCAAGAAGGCCTTCGATGCCGCCCGCGGCCGGCGCCTCGGCGGCCGGGGCACCCTGCTGTTCGTCGACGAGATCCACCGTTTCAACCGGGCCCAGCAGGACGCCTTCCTGCCGGTGATGGAAGACGGCACGATCACGCTGGTCGGCGCCACCACCGAGAACCCATCCTTTGCCTTGAACGCCGCGCTGCTGTCGCGCGCCCGCGTTTTGACCTTCAAGGCGCTTGACGAGGCGGCCCTGCTCTTCATGCTTGGCCGCGCCGAGGCGCTGGAGAATCGCGAATTGCCGCTGACGCCGGAGGCGCGCCTCGCGCTGGCGCGCTTCGCCGATGGCGACGGGCGGGCGGTGCTGACACTGGCCGAGGAGACCTGGCGCGCCGCCAAGCCGGGCGAGATCTTCGACGAGGCTGGCCTTTCCGAGGTGATCCAGCGCCGTGCGCCGATCTACGACAAGGCGCAGGATGGCCACTACAACCTGATCTCGGCGCTGCACAAGACGATCCGCGGTTCCGATCCGGATGCGGCGCTCTACTATTTCGCCCGCATGCTCGACGCGGGCGAGGATCCGCGCTTCCTGGCGCGGCGGCTGGTGCGGATGGCGGTCGAGGATATCGGCCTCGCCGACCCGCAGGCGCTGGTGCATGCCCGCGCCGCCGCCGAGACCTATGAGCAGCTCGGCTCGCCCGAGGGCGAGCTCGCTCTGGCGAACACGGTGATCTATCTCGCCACCGCGCCGAAATCGAACGCGGCCTATGTCGCCTACAAGGCGGCGATGCGCACCGCCAAGCAGGTGGGCTCTCTGACGCCGCCGAAGACCATCCTGAACGCTCCGACCAAGCTGATGAAGGAAGAGGGCTACGGCGCCGACTACGCCTATGACCACGACGCGCCCGACGCCTTCTCCGGCCAGAACTACTGGCCCGACGCACTCGGCCGCCAACGTTTCTACGACCCGCCCGAGCGCGGCTTCGAGCGCGAGATCAGGAAGCGGCTGGAGTATTGGGAGAAGCTCAGGCAGGAGCGGGGGGAGTAGGCATGCTCCGCTGATCGCGGAGGCCCGCGCATTTCCTCCCCGTCATGGTCGGGATTGTCCCGACCATCCACGTCTTCACTCGGGCAATGCGATGTTCAAGACGTGGATGCTCGCCACAAGGGCGAGCATGACGGAGTTGGTCGTTCGGCGAAGGTAGTGCTTCTAAAAACTCCGCTCGATAAAAACCTGCGTCGAGATCTGTCGCCCAGCCAGCCCGACCGGGATCTCGCGGCCAGTGAGCGAAATCTTCGCCCAGGCAATCGAGCTTTCGATGCCGGCCTTGAAGCCCTCGACCGGCGTCCAGACCAGATTGGCGGCGAAGCGGTCGATCCTGATCTCGCCGCGGAACTGGTTGGCGAGCGGCACTTCGAGCCAGTAGCGGCTGAGATAGGCGTTGCTGGCGAGCTCGTCGGTCCATTCGAAGCGGCCGGAGATCACGGTCGAGAAGCCGCGGGTGGCATCGCTCGCCAGCAGCACACGGTTGACGGTACGGGCGTCGAGCTGCGAGCCGAGATAGGGCGCGCCGTCGATCGCGCCGGCGAGCTGGGCGGTCAGGCTCCAGCCATGGCCGAGCGCCTCGTTTTCATAGGTCGCGCCGATGATCCCGGCGCGGCCGAAGCGCGAAGGTGAGGCCGGGATGTCCCGCAAGGCGATGGCGCCATGCACTGTCCAGCCTCCCTGCTCATAGACCAGCTTGCCGACCGCATCGGGAACCCGCCTACCGGTCTGGACCGGTGCGGTCGAGGAGGTGTTGCCGAGTGCGGGGTCCTCGAGGGCGAGCGTCGCGGTCCAGCTTTCGGTCAGCGGCAGTTCCAGCGCGATCACGCCGACGGTGCGCGAGGGCACGCGTGCCGAGAAGATGAACTCGTCGCCGGTCCAGAAGGAGAAGCGCGAGGCATCGAGGCCGAAGGTCCAGGGGCCGACCAGGATCGTCGCCTCGTCGATCGTGGGAGCTGCTCCATCGTCGGCCGGGTTGTAGAAGGTCATGCCGAAGGCGGTGCCGATGCGCAGGCCCGAGGCGAGCTCATGCGAGGTCGCGATCCGGAAGGCGGCGCTGACAGAGGAAGAGGTCGCGTCGGGCGGCGGCTGCGGAGCGATGCGGGACGCACGAAAGGAATCGCGCTGCATGCCGGCGCTGACCGTGCCGGTGATCGACAGGCAAGTCGCCGATCCCGGCAGGATGAAGCCGCGCTCCGACGGGTCCTCGTCATCGTCCTCCTCGTCGTCGCTGTCGTCGTCCGCCTCGTCTCCGCTCGACGCCGCGGACTCCGCCGGCTCGCTGGCGAAGAGTGGCTGGGTCTCGGGGAGGGTGATGGTGCAGGCGCGGGCGAAGCTCGGCGCCTGCGCTGGGCGGGACGGCAGGCGTACCGGGGCGGCAAGCGCGGTCTGCGAGAGCAGTGCGAGCGCGAGACCGGCAGGCAAGGCTGTGCGCCAATACGCGCCGGTACGCTCGACTCCCGGTTCAGAACTGCGTGCCATCGGCGCGCCGACCACCCCACGCTATCCGGTTTTTTTGCCGGCCGCGGGTTGGCAAGTCAATCGCAGCGAACGGTAAGTCAAAAAGCATGATCTCGGCCTGCCGGATTGCCCGTGCTGCTGGCCGCAGCTGCCGATCATAGGTTCAATAGCGAGCTTCTGAAGCGCCAAAACCGCGAAAGAAGTTTTGGTTGTCATCCCAAGGGAACAACCGAGCAACCTGGCGGCGTTTCTCATTGCGCAAGCTCACTCCATAGTAGAAATTTCATTGACGCAAGGGAGTTGGACGACGACGTGCAAGAGTCTAGTCGATTGCAGCAGATCCTTGAGCGCGCTGCGGCGCCACTGGCTGGCCTCGGAGTGCTGGCGACATACGCCACGAAGGGCTTCGACTGGATTATCGCCAAGGCTTCCCCTTTCCTGCCACCTCCCTACGCGACGATGGCCACGATCGCTCTGGTCGTAATGGGCATGTCTGCGGCGATCTGGCTGTCTTGGCGCTCATTGCGGAAGGTATCGCGGCTGAAGCGCGCCGAAGCCTTCGATCTTCGCGCTGTGGCGCCCACAGATCTCGTCGGCCGCAGTCAGGACCTGGGAGACCTTCTCGCTCTCGTTGACGAGCATGCGCTGGTTTTCCTCAGTGGCGAGTCCGGTTCGGGCAAGTCGGCGTTGGTGTCAGCTGGCCTGGCGCCCAGAATGCAGTCGCTACGGCGCTTCCTGCCTGTCGTGATCACTCGCTATGGCAGCGACTGGGCGGAAGGGCCATTGCGCGAATCGACTCTGGCGCTATGGGAGGCCTGCAGCGAACCCGAGCGGATCTCGCTAGAGATCACGACACGCCCGATCGGCCCGACCACGCCCAGTGCATTCGAGGCGTTGCTTGAGCGCATCGTCAGAATCGCAGGCCGTCAGCCACTGTTGATCTTCGACCAGTTCGATGACTACCAGGCAAGGCACAGGCGGCTTTTCCTCAGCACGCACAATGAATGGATCGGCCCGGCTGAATTGAAGGCTAACAATCCGTTCTGGCAGGCCGTCGGCACATGCCTAGGCCGGGGATTTTGCCACGTCCTGGTGGTTACGCGCAGCGATACCGCCACCGGGCTGCACAGTATCCGGTTGATCGAGCCGGTCACGCGCAGTCTCGACCGGATCGCAGCGGCCCATCTCGGCGAGTTGCTCGACAAATTGGCTCCGGCGGATGCCACACCACCGATCATCGCGAATCCAGAAGCCGGCTGGGAACAGTTGAAGCAGCTCATGACACGCGACCTGCAACGGGACGGCGCCTTCCTGCCGCAGCAGGTCAGGACTGTGCTGCTCGGCTTGCAGACATTGCCCGAGCTTACCCCGCAACGCTACCGCAAGGCCGGGTCGTCTGCCGGCATCGAAGCCCTGTTCGTGTATGACGCCATCGCTGCGACAGCGAGATTGGCGTCCTGCCAGCCGGGTGTAGTGCGCAGGCTGCTCTTGGCGATGGTCGATCGCGGCATCGATGGCCGGGAGCTCAAGACGAGACGACTCAGCGCAGCCGAGTTGCAGAGCATCCTGCCCGATGCCAGTTCACGGCAGCGCGCTCTTGACGAATTGAGCCGGCGGGAGCTGGTCCGCGCCTTGCGAAACGAGGAGACTGGCGAAGTCGAGTGGCAGCTCGATCACGATTATCTCGCCCGCTCGGTCTTGGCGGAGGAGCGCGCTTCTGATCGCTACGCTGTCCGCTTGCGCGAGGCGGAGGCCGCTTTCCTACAGGCCAGCGGCGATTGGCGTCAGCAATGGCGCGCCTTGCCGGGCCCCTCCGAGCAGCTCGGCTTGTTGGCTGCCCGGCTGCGCGGCGATTTCCGCTATGGCGGGCACCGCCGTTTCGCGACACTCAGTTTGATGCGGATCGCACCATCGTTTGCGGTCTTGTTCGTTCTACTCGTCGGTTCGGCGCTGGGTTGGCGCGAGTACGCGCTGCAGAAGGAAAGTGGCGCCATTATTGATGGTCTGCATCAGCAGGACGGAGTCGGCGCCAAGGCCGTATTACGGCTATGGGCCGCGCCGCGGTCGGTGCGCGAGCGCACGGCGGAGGAGTTACTGAGACGCAGTGACCGTATGCGTAGCGTCAGCTCGACCTGGGTGCTCTCAGTGGTCGGCGCCTCGCGCGACCAGGCTTCCGCTCTGGCCAAGACCTTCGTGGCGAGCTTTGCGACGGCCGGCAGCGCCGACGAACAGCGGGCTTTGACCGATGCGATCACAGCTCTGGTGCCGCGGCTCGATGATCCCGCCATTGTTGAAGCCGCGACGATTTTGCGTCAGCGCTTTGCCGCCTCCACGGATACGGCGGAACGAACGGCGCTCGTTCAAGCGCTCGCGGCGGCTGCACCCCGGCTGAATCAACAGTCTGCCGACGAGATTGCGCTGCTCCTGCGCCCGCACGTCGCCACCAGCAAGGACATGTTCGAGCAACGCGCGTTCATGGAGGCGCTGGCAGTAGTCGCGCCCCGGCTCAGCCAATCATCGGCGCTCGAGACGGTTAGCCTCCTTCTCGAGCGAATGGCCAAACAGAAAGAGCCTTTCCAGGTGCGCGCATTGGCACAGGCATTGGCGCCTCTGGCGCCTCGCCTGGATCAGAAGACGGCTCTGGAAGCCGCTACCGCTCTGCGCCAGCGTCTTACCGATTCGGATAATCCATTTGAACGTATGGCGATCGCCGAGACGTTCAGCGCCGTCATGCTTCGGCTCAGCCCGGTGGACGTGCGGTTCATGGCGAAGGCCTTGATCGAACGCTTCACCGTTTCGAAGGATGCGTTCGAGCGCGCTTCGCTCATTCAAGCTGCGGCTGCCGTCGCCGTTAACTTCGACCAAGCGGACGTGCTCGAAGCGGTACGGGTGGTCCGCGAGCGTCTGAGCACAGCGCAATCTTTCGAGCGCGCCGCTCTGACTGCAGGGCTGGGCGAGTTCATTCGCCGCCTCGACGAACCGGCAGCCCGAGCGATGGTGGCGGAGCTGATGAAACAGCTAGTCGATGCGGCGAGCCCAAATGATCGCGCCATGCAAGCTGACCTGCTGCGCGCAACCGCGTCTTGGCTCGACCAGAAGACTGCCCGATCATTGGCCGCGCTGATCAAAGAGCGTCTCAATGTCGTGACAGACACATCGGAACGCTCCGCGCTGAATATGGCGTTCGGAGCATTCGCGTCGCAGCTCGACCCATACTTTGTCCGCGAGATGGCCAAGAGCTTGCGGGGTCAAGCTGCGGCGGCGGCCACGGCCTTCGAGCGTGAAGTCATCACGCGCGCGCTCACCGCGGCCGTGCCGCATCTCGACCAACCTATGCTTCGGGACATCTTGCGGGTTTCCTCGGACAAGCTCGCGAACGACCCTGACGTAACGGAGGCGAGCGCTTTGGCCGAGTCGATCGGCGTCATCGGGGCGCAAGTCGAGCAGTCGGCGATCCAGGAGGTTGTAAGCTTGCTGATGAGCCGGCTGCGGGCGTCCAGCACATCCGCGTCGAGCAACTTCATGGCCGAATCGATAGAAGCGCTGGCGCCACGCCTGCCCAGCGCGGACCTCATCCAGCATGCCACGGAGCTTCGCGCCATCGTCGCAAGAAACACCGGCTCGCTCCATAGCCGCCTGGTGGAACTCGTCTGCGAGTTGTCGATTCGGGCAGGACAGGACAACAAGCTGCACGCGCAGGCGAGCCGGAACATCCTGTTCTGTTACTCCTACCCTCACAGTTTCGAGTGGAAGGCAGGCCATCTGAAGCAGATCGCTTCATGGCTCGGCCGTGAACAGCCTGGCGATGTCGCCGGGACCATGGACCGGTTACGGGAGCATTTTCACATTGATGTCGATGCGGAGCGTGGTCCTGTCACCGACCGGCGCGAGGTCGCGGATCGCCTGTCCTGACGCGGACCGCACACCCTGTCAGTGCGATCACGCCGCCGAAGCGCAGCCACGCTCATCCTGATGACCGCCGAGGGTGTTGCGGTGCGCTTGGTTCAATCTGAGTGAAACTGGCTTTGGCGTTCGGAGGGGGACAGCTTGCGTGCATTTTCGTTTGTTCCCGGCCGCCGTCCACCCTATGCAAAGGCATGACCGCTAGCTTTCTCGTCTTCCTCGGCGCCGGCATCGGCGGCGTGCTCCGGCACGGCGTCAACGTCGTCTCGCTGAAATGGCTCGGCGCCTCGTTCCCCTATGGCACGATGGCGATCAACATCCTCGGCTCCGGCGTGATGGGCCTCGTCGCCGGCTTCCTCGCTTTCAAGGCCGGCGAAGGCTGGACGCAGAATGCGCGGCTCTTCCTCGCCACCGGCATTCTGGGCGGCTTCACCACTTTCTCGGCCTTCTCGCTCGATGCCGTGCTGCTCTGGGAGCGCGGCGAGGCGATGCTGGCGGCGGTCTATGTACTCGGCTCGGTCGTGCTGTCGCTGGCGGCGCTGGTCGCAGGGCTCGCTCTGGTCAGGGGACTATCATGAGAACCGGCGGCAAGGGGACCGGCGGTCCTCCGCGAGGCAACGGGCCCAAGCGCGGCGGCAGGCCGCCTGCCTCCAGTGCACCCAAAGGCAAGCGCCCGAGCCATGATGCGCGCCGCTCGGCTCGCGCCGCGGCGAGGCCACGCTCGGCGGAGGAGGAGGCCGTGCGCACCGAGCCGACGCGCAACCCGAAGCCGCATCATCCCGCGCCGAGGGCCGCCGGTCCGCGCAAGCCCGCGACACGCAAGCCGCCGATCACCGACGTGCCGACGCGCGCCGAGGTCAAGGCCGTCACCGCCGAGGTGCTCTCGACCGGTGTGCAACAGCTGGTGGTGACGCAAGACGAGAACGAGATGCGGATCGACCGCTTCCTCGAGGCGCGCTTCCCGCAGCTCTCCTTCAGCCATATCCAGCGCATCGTCCGGAAAGGCGAATTGCGCGTCGACGGCAAGCGCGCCGACAGCAAGGACCGGCTCGAAGCCGGCCAGACCGTGCGCATCCCGCCGCTGAAGCTGGAACAGGTGGCCGAGCGGCCGCGCTCGGCCAAGGCCGATGCCGACACGATCGGCTTCCTGCGCTCGATCACGCTCTATGAGGACGAGGACGTCATGGTCCTCAACAAGCCGGCGGGCCTGGCCGTGCAGGGCGGCTCGGGCACGACTCGCCATGTCGACGGCATGCTGGCGGCCTTGACCGGCAAGGATGGGCAGAAGCCGCGCCTCGTCCATCGCCTCGACAAGGACACGGCCGGCTGCCTCGTCATCGCCAAATCGCGCTTCGCCGCGGCGACGCTGGCCAAGACCTTCCGCTCCCGCTCGGCCCGCAAGGTCTACTGGGCGCTGGTCTATCATGTCCCGCGCGTGAAGCAGGGCCGGATCTCGACCTATCTCGCCCGCGAAGAAGCCTATGACGGCGACCAGCGCATGGCGGTCGCAGAGCATGGCGGAGAGGGCGCGATGCATGCGGTGACTTATTACGCCGTGGTCGAGACCGCGGCGCAGAAGCTGGCCTGGCTCTCGCTCAAGCCGGTGACCGGGCGCACGCACCAATTGCGTGCCCACGCCGCCCATATCGGCCATCCGATCGTCGGCGATCCCAAATACTTCGACATCCAGAACTGGGAGATGCCCGGCGGAATCCAGAACAAGCTGCATCTGCTGGCGCGCCGGATCGTGCTGCCGCATCCGCGCGGCAAGGGCACGATCGACGTCAGCGCGCCGCTGCCGCCGCATATGCGCCAGAGCTGGAACCTGCTCGGCTTCGAGGATGCGCCCTACGATCCGATCGTCGACGCGCCGGATGAGTGAAGTCCGCACGAGAAAGTTGCGTGACCTGACGTAAGAACACTTGTCGAACAAAACGCGATATGTTCTAAGTTTGTTCCTGTGAACCATTCATCACGGGAGGCTTTCCATGTTGCGCATCGCCTTGCTTGCCGCCGGCCTCGTTCTGTCGTTCTCCTCCGCCAGCATCGCGCAGGCACAACCCGCACCGGCTGTCCCGAAATCGGCTGCAGCAGCGGCTGACGAGCCGGTGCCGCGCGCCGCCCGCGCCGAAGCGCGGCGCGATTGCTATGCCGAGAACATCGCTCTCTCCGGCGATGACCTGCGCCGCGCCATGCGCGAGTGCATGCAGGAGCGATTTCCCGCTGTGAAGCTCTATGCCAGCGACGGCCTGACCCGCGACGGCAAGCCGACTGCGGCGACGGCACGGGCCGTCTGCAAGCAGCAAGCAGATGCCGGCGGACTCAAGGGCTCGGAGCGGACGGCGGCGCTGGTCGCCTGCTTCAACGGCAAGCGGCCGGACCTCGCCCAGCGCGCCGAATGCCGCAAGGAGGCACGAGGCAAGGGGCTCGATGCCGACGCCCTGAAGGCTGCGATCGCCGAATGCGGTCGCAACCCGCAAGGATGAGGCCGCGGCGGCATGAGGGCCTTGCGCCAGTGGAGATGGCGGGCTGCCGCCATCTCCTGTAGAGCGCCGGGCATGGACCTCATCATCTTCGATCTCGACGGTACGCTGATCAATTCCGAGGCGATCATCCTCGGCGCGCAATACGAGACCTTCGCGCGCTGTGGCCGGGTCCATCCTGGCAGGGAAGCCGGCCTCGGCGTCATCGGGCTCACCCTCGACATCGCGCTGATGCGGGTCGCCGGGCTCACGGAGCCGGACGACCTGCTGACGCAGACCTACCGCGAGGTCTTCAACGACATGCGGCAGCGCGCGGAAAGCGATCCGTCCCTGGCCGAGCCGCTCTTCCCCGGTGTGGTCGAGCTGCTGGCGGGGCTGTCGCAGCGGCCGGCCACGGTGCTGGGCATCGCCACCGGCAAGTCGCGGCGTGGCGCCGACTACGCCGTCGAGCGCCATGGCTGGGCGCCGATGTTCACGACGATCCAGACTGCCGACGACGCGATCTCGAAGCCGCATCCGGAGATGATCCTGCGGGCGATGGCCGAGACCGGCGTCGCACCAGAGCGGACGCTGATGGTCGGCGACAGCACCTTCGACATGGAGATGGCTGTCGCGGCGGGCGTGACTCCGGTCGCGGTCTCCTGGGGCTTCCAGCCGGTCGCGGCGCTGCAGGCGGCCGGGGCGCGCCACGTGATCGAAAGCTGCGCCGAGCTGACCGGAATCGTCGATCGGCTGGCACTGGCGGAGCCGGCCTGAACCTAAGTTAGGGCGATCCCGAAAGACCGCTCAGGATGCCTTGAGTTGGCCGAGCTCGTGCAGCAGCGCTGCGCCGGTGCGCAGCCCGCTATAGAAGCAGTCGAGCGTCAGGTTCTCGTTCGGCGCATGGTTCGCCTCGTCCGGATTGGCGTAGGGCGTGACGAAGGCGGGGATGCCGAGAATCTTGGTGAAGACATAGCCGGGCAGGCTGCCGAAACCAGCCGGGATCAGCAGCGGCTCGACGCCTTGCGCCGCGACGAAGGCCCGGCGCAAGGGAGCGGTGAATGGCGAGGCGATCGGCGTCTTCGATGGCTGCATGCCGGCATCGGCCGCGACGAACTCGACCTCCGGCGCATGCTGCGCCACATGCGCCGCGACCTTGCGCAGGATGTCTTCGGGATCCTGCGCCTCGACCAGGCGGATATCGCATTTCACCAGGGCTTCGTTGGGGAGCACGGTCTTGGTGCCGGGGCCGCCATAGCCGCCATGGAAGCCGTTGATCGTCAGCGTCGGCCGGAAGCAGAGGCGCTCGTAGAAGGGCCGGTCGGCCGGCGCGTCGAGCCTGGTCAGGCCGAGACTGCTCTTCACCGCCTCGATGTCGAGCGGCAGGGCCTCGATTGCGGCCAGTTCCTCGGCTGTCGGTGCTTCGATATCGTCATGCAGGCCGGCAATGGTGATCTCGCCGGCGGCGTTCTTCATGGTGCCGAGCAGATGCACCAGGGTCCAGATCGGGTTTGGCACGACGCCACCGAAATTGCCGGAATGCACGTCACGGACGGCGTGACGGCAGCGCAATTCGAAGGAGACCACACCGCGCGAGCCGAACTTGATCGCGGCCGCGCCGCTGGCATGGCGCGGCCCATCGGCGGTGACGGCAAGGTCGGCTTCGAGCATCGCCTTGTTCGCCTGGACGAAGCCCGCGATGTTGGGGCTGCCGATCTCCTCCTCGCCTTCCAGCAGCAGGATGACGTTGCACGGCAAGGTGCCATGCACTGCGAGATGGGATTCGATCGCCAGGATCTGGGCGAAGTGCTGGCCCTTGTTGTCGCCGACGCCGCGCGCATAGATCCGGCCGTCGCGGATCGTCGGCTCGAAGGGCGGCGAGAGCCATTTGTCGAGCGGGTCCGGCGGCTGTACGTCGTAGTGGCCATAGAGCAGCACGGTCGGCTTGCCCGGCGCCTTCTGCCAGCGCGCCACGACCATGGGATGCCCGTCGGTCGGCACCAGGCTGGTTTCCAGCCCGATCTCCGTCAGCATCTCGACCAGGAGCGCGCCGACTTCGGCGATGCCGATGTTCTCGGCACTGATGCTGGGATGGCGCAGATAGGCGAGCAGGCGATCGAGGAAGGCGCTGCGGTTCGCCTCGATATGCGCGAAGACCGCAGCGAGCGTGTCGGAAGAAGCCATGATCGCGCCGCCTGCCTGAATGGGATCCGGCATCACGGTAGAGTGCCGCGCGTGGCCGCGTCCAATGCGCCAGGCGCAGCCCGGAAAAGCGCTTGCCGGCTCGGGGGCGGTGGGTCAGTAACATCCTCGCAACCACGCTGACTCAGCCCTGTTTAACCTGAACGGACGTTCAGATTTGCGTGTTAACCACCTGATGACTGGCCCGGCCGCATCGTCTTCACACGACAGGGACAAACCGACACAAAACAACGTCGGACAGGGGTTGAACGATGATTGGCCACGAACTTCGCGAATTCGTCGATCATGTGATGGACAGGCGCGTGATCGACGATGAAGACGTCCGAATTCTTCAGCGCGAGATCTTGCGCGAGGTCGTGCTGACCCGCGACATCATCGATGTGCTGGTGGCGCTCGACCGCGCCGTCGCCGACAAGTCTCCGCTCTTCGCCGATGTGCTGCTGGCGTTCAGCGTCGACTTCGCCGTCTGGGAGAGCCGCCCGACCGGCCGGATCGACCGCGACAAGGCGCATTGGCTGGTGACGACGCTCTCGGCCGGCGATGGCCCGACGCCGCTGGCGCAGAAGATCGCCTTCGAGGTCGTCCGCGAAGCCGAGGCCTGCGACGAGGCTCTGGTCAGCTTCGCCCTGCGCAAGGCCGATGCCCGGATTACCGCCGCCCCGATCGCCCAGCGCGTGGTGCTGGCGAGCTGAGATCAGCCAACTGATCGAAGAAGCGTGCTCTAGCGCCCGGCCGCCGCCGGGCGTTTGCGCACGTTACAAAACTTTCGCATCAGTGGACGGATGCGCTTGCCTCCCGTAAATCCCGCACTGCACAGTAAGGGCACCGGGCCGGGGGGACGCCACGCATGTTCTCGAAGATCCTGATCGCGAACCGTGGCGAGATCGCCTGCCGCGTCATCAAGACGGCAAAGCGCATGGGCATCAAGACGGTGGCCGTCTATTCCGATGCCGATCGCGATGCGCTGCATGTCGAGATGGCAGACGAAGCCGTGCATATCGGCGCCGCGCCCGCCGCCGAATCCTATCTCCAGATCGACAAGATCATCGCCGCCTGCAAGCAGACGGGCGCTGAGGCCGTGCATCCCGGCTATGGCTTTCTCTCCGAGCGCGAGGCCTTCGCGAGAGCGTTGAAGGAGAACGGCATCGTCTTCATCGGTCCCAATCCCGGCGCCATCGCCGCGATGGGCGACAAGATCGAATCGAAGAAGGCGGCCGCCGCAGCCGAGGTATCGACCGTTCCCGGCTTCCTCGGCGTGATCGAGAATCCCGAGCACGCGGTCAAGATCGCCGACGAGATCGGCTATCCCGTGATGATCAAGGCTTCGGCCGGCGGCGGCGGCAAGGGCATGCGTATCGCCCATTCGGCCGGCGAGGTCGCCGAGGGCTTCGCCCGCGCCAAGTCGGAGGCGGCGTCCTCCTTCGGCGACGACCGTGTCTTCGTCGAGAAGTTCATCGTCGACCCCCGCCATATCGAGATCCAGGTGCTGGGCGACAAGCACGGCAACGTCATCTATCTCGGCGAGCGCGAATGCTCCATCCAGCGCCGGAACCAGAAGGTGCTGGAAGAGGCGCCGTCGCCGTTGCTCGACGAGGCCACCCGCCGCAAGATGGGCGAGCAGGCGGTCGCGCTGGCCAAGGCCGTGAACTATGACAGCGCCGGCACGGTCGAGTTTGTCGCCGGCCAGGACAAGTCGTTCTATTTCCTGGAGATGAACACGCGTCTGCAGGTCGAGCATCCCGTCACTGAGATGATCACCGGCATCGACCTGGTCGAGCAGATGATCCGCGTCGCCTATGGCGAAAAGCTCGGCATCGGCCAGACCGATGTGAAGCTCAATGGCTGGGCGGTCGAATCCAGAGTCTATGCCGAGGACCCGACCCGCAATTTCCTGCCCTCGACCGGCCGGCTCGTGACCTATCGCCCGCCGAGCGAGGGGCCGGATGGCGATGCCACCGTGCGCAACGACACCGGTGTGTTCGAGGGCGGCGAGATCTCGATCTATTACGACCCGATGATCGCCAAGCTGGTGACGCACGCGCCGACGCGCGAGGCGGCGATCAAGGCGCAGGCTCGGGCGCTCGATGCCTTCGCCATCGACGGCATCCGCCACAACATCCCGTTCGTCGCGGCGGTGATGCAGCATCCGCGCTGGATCTCGGGCAATCTCTCGACCGGCTTCATCGCCGAGGAGTTTCCGGAAGGGTTCTCGCTGCCGCAGCCCGAAGGCGAGACCGCGCTGCGCATGGCGGCGATCGCGATCGCCTGCGACCACCGGCTCAACGCCCGCAAGCGAAACGTCTCGGCGCAGATGGAGGGCTGGCGCAAGGTCGAGTTCGAGCGCACCCGTATCGTCTCGCTCGGCGGCGAGCGCTTCGAGGGCCAGGTCTCTGAGCAGGCCGGGGCTGTGACGATCGCTTTCGCCGAGCGCAGTCTGACGGTCGCGAGCGACTGGCGGCCGGGCGAGCCAGTCTGGCGTGGCACGCTCGACGGCGTCGCCATCGCGGCACAGGTCCGGCCGATCCTGAACGGCGTCGCGCTCGGCCATGCCGGCGCCTATGCCAACGCCCATGTCTACACGCCGCGCGAGGCCGAGCTGGCGGCGCTGATGCCGGAGAAGGCGGCGGCCGACACCGGAAAAGTGCTGCTCTGCCCGATGCCGGGCCTGGTCAAGGCGCTGCTGGTCACGGTCGGCCAGGAGGTCAAGGCCGGCGAGCCGCTCGCCATGGTCGAGGCGATGAAGATGGAGAACGTGCTGCGCGCCGAGAAGGACGTCACCATCGCCAAGATCCTGGCCAAGGAGGGCGATTCGCTCGCGGTCGACGCGGTGATCATGGAATTCGCGTGAGGCCACTCGATACTTCTACTGGGGCGGCCGCCTGACGTGGCCGTCTGCGCTTCCGGTGCTCACGTACTGATGTACGCTCCGCTCCGGTTCTCGACGGCCACGCCAGTCGACTCTCCCCAGCGAAGTCTCGAGCAGCCTCAGCTGGCGCAGGCGCTTGCCTTCCTCCATGGGGCGGCCGATTGTCGCCGCCCTATCACGGGAAGGTGGCGGACATGCTGACGATCTGGGGGCGGATCAGCTCCATCAATGTGCAGAAGGTGGTCTGGGCCGCCGGCGAGGTCGGCCAGCCCTTTGAGCGCATCGATGTCGGCGGCCAGTTCGGCGGCAATCGCGAGCCGGCCTATCTGGCCAAGAATCCGAACGGGCAGGTTCCGACGCTGGAGGATGGCGAGGTCGTCATCTGGGAATCGAGCAGCATCGTGCGCTACCTTGCCGCCCGCTATGGCGCCGGCTGGATCTGGGAGGAGGACCCGGCACGGCGGGCCGAGGCCGATCGCTGGATGGATTGGATGCTGTCCGAACTGCAGCCGTCGATGACGCCGGCCTTCTGGGGGCTGATCCGCAAGACGCCGGGCTATACCGACGAGGCGGTGATCGCAGCCTCGGTCGCCAAGGCCGAAGCCAAGCTCGATATCCTGGAGGCGCATCTGGCGGGGCGGGCCTACCTCGCCAATGAACGCTTCGGCATGGCCGACATCACGGTGGCGCTCGGCGCGCATCGTTGGCTCCACATGCCGGTGCAGCAGAAGGACTGGCCCAATATCCGCCGCTGGTATGCGCAGGTTTCGGCAAGGCCGGCGGCGGAGCCCGCCATGCCGTTGCCGATCACGTGAGGATGGCAGCCTGCGCTTGACCCCACCGATTTGGCGGTCATGATCGCCGCCATGCGCGGTTTCGTCGTCATTCCCGTCCTGATGGCGCAGTTTTCCTGCGCGGCGGCGCTCGCGCAGGTGCCGACCAATCCTGTGCAGTCCGCCGACCGTCTGCAGGTGGCGAACTGCGTGCGCCAGGGCGTGGCCGCGAGCCCGGCCTGCATCGGCCTCGTCGCGGTGCCCTGTGTCAGCGCGGCTTCCGCGAATGACCGAGCCCAGGCCGAGATCACCTGCGCGAGGCGTGAGGAGGCGGTCTGGCGCGAGCGCTTGACCTTGGCGGGAGTGGCCCTGGAGCGGACCCTTGAGGCGGGCGCGCGCAGCCAGTTCGCGGCGCTGCAGCTCGCCTGGCAGAGCTATGCCGTGCAGAAATGCGCCTTCTACGGCGCATCGCAGCCGCCGGCGCGCTCGGCCGGACTGCAGGCCGGCTGCGAGCTTCGTGAGGTCGCCGAGCGGGCGCTGGAGGTCGAGCGCCTTGCGGCACGGCAGACCCGCCGCACGCCGGCACAGCCGCCACAGATCATCCGGTAGCCGTTCCGCGCGCCATGCTCGGGCCCGGCCCGAGCATTTCAGGCCGGAGGAGGCACCAGCCAGCGCCCTTTCGTCAGGAGATTCTCGGGTCTGCGCTCCGTTCCGCCCGAAAATGACGACCTGGAACACGGCACTGGCCGCCGGCACTCACCGCAACGTGAACGCAATCCTGCAACGAACCCCGAGCGCGCTCGGCCGTTTCCTAACGGCCTGTCAGCTTTCTCAGCGTAAGGGGAGGCGGGTCTGTTCAAGAAAATCATGTTCTTCGTCCTTTCTAAGATCCTCTGGTTCCTGGCTTCGCCGGTGAATCTCGCCATCGGCGGGCTGGTGCTGGCGAGCCTGCTCGCCTTCACGCGTTTTTCCGGCCCCGGACGCTGGCTCGGGCTGATCTGCGTATTCATTCTCGGTCTGCTCGCCTTCAGCCCGCTGTCGCGCATCATCGTCAGGCCGCTGGAGGATCGCTTCCCGCAGCAGGTGGTGAACTCCGGCAAGGTCGACGGCATCATCGTGCTCGGCGGCGCGATCGGCGTGGCGCGCGAGGACATCGTGCTCAACAACGCTGCGGCGCGGATGTTCAAGGCGGTCGAGCTCGCGCGCGCGCATCCGGAGGCCAAGCTGGTCTTCACCGGCGGCGGCGCCAACCTGCTCTCGCCGGTGGTGCGCACCGAAGCCGACGGGGCGCGATTGCTCTTCCTCGGGCTCGGCCTGCCGGAGAACCGGCTCGTGCTCGAGGACAAATCACGCAACACGATCGAGAACGCCGTGTTCACCCGCCGCCTGGTCGATCCCAAGCCTGGCGAGCGCTGGCTCCTGGTGACCTCGGCCTGGCATATGCCGCGCGCCATGGGCGTGTTCCGCAAGGCGGGGTTCCAGGTCGAGGCCTTCCCGGTCGACTTCCTCTCCGGTGGTGATCGCGCCGATTATATCCGCCCCTATCGCAAGGCGGCGCGCGGGCTCGACATCGCCGACGACGCTTTCAAGGAGTGGGCCGGGCTTCTGGCCTACTACCTTGCCGGCTATTCCGACGCGCTGTTCCCGGGGCCGGCGCAGGCCGCGACCGGGCGCTAGGACGGCAGCTGCCTTTCCCTGCCGATCGCGTCGAGCAGCAGCCTCGCAGCCCGCTGCGCTCCATCGGTGCGAATCGTGCGAGCGACGCTGGCCGCCCGTGCTCCGGTCTCCGGCGCAAGCGCGGTCGCCAGCGCTGCCGAGAGAGTTTCGAAGCTCGGCGTCGGACCGTCATGGGCGGCGCCGATGCCCAGTTCCGCTACGCGGCTCGCCCAATAGGGCTGGTCGACGATCTGCGGGATGATCACCTGTGGCGCTCCGGCGCGGGTCGCGGCCGTCGTCGTGCCGGCGCCGCCATGGTGCATGACGGCCGCCATCAGCGGGAAAAGCGCCTGCTGGTTGACGTCGCCGGTGATGAAGCAATCGCCCTGGTCGTCGCCCAGCGCGAGCTCGGCCCAGCCCCGCAACACGACCGCACGGCGGCCCTGCGCCCGGATGACCTCGATCGCCACACGGGCGGCATCCCTTGCGGAGGGCACGAACATGCTGCCGAAACCGACATAGACCGGCGGTTCGCCGGCCTCCAGGAATGCCATCAGCTCGGCCGGAAGCGGACGCTTGTCCGGCAAGATCCAGGCGCCGGTCTGGATGGCGTCACAGAGGTCGGTGGGTTGCCAGGGCCACAGCACCGGATCCGAGGCCAGAAATGGCTGGTCCGTGAAAATGTGATCGCGAGCATTGTCGACCGGTGGCAAGCCGACTGATGCGCGATGCGCCCGGAGTGCCTCACCGAACAGGGCATCGATGGTGCGAGCGTTGAAGGCCCATAATTCGCGACTGTCGGTCACTTCCGCCGGCAGGGGATGGCCCGGATAGGGGAAGGGCCGGTGATGATGTGACGGCAGGAAAAGCGGGCAGAAGGTGACGTGGCGATAGGCGAGGCCGGCCAGCTCGGCGACCGAGCGCGCGGCACTCGCCGACGGGAACAGGCCGGTCGCGACGACCGCATCGCAGCCCTCCGCTGCTGCGGCGATGGCAGTGAACTGCCCGGCCATCATGTCGGAGGCGAGCTTGTGGAAGTCCGCCGTCGATGACGGCTTTGCCCGCTCGCTCACCCATTGGCGGATCGGCATGAAGGCCGGCGCGAGCGGCACGCTGGCTCGTGCCAGCAGCTCGGCGAATTCCTGGTCCGGCGGTGCGGACACGACGGCTCCGACGCCGAGCGCCTGCAATGCGACGGCCAGCGCCACCAGTGGCTCGACATCGCCGCGCGAGCCGTAAGTCGATAACAAGACACGCATTTTGCTACTCCCTTTGACCTGGGGGGCAGGTCGAGGGCAGTGTTCCTAGGCCATGGAGGGGGGCTTGCCGCAAGCCCCGGGGCGCGTTAGACGATGATAGTGGCAAGAGGCGCTGGGCGCCTTGCACGCTTTTCGGCGCAGCAAAGACCGGTTCCTATGACCTGGCAGCGCGCTCTGGACGCTTTCCTTCGATCATAACGCTCTGCCATGGGATCATGCTCAGTGGGACGTTCCGTCCTCGCGATCCCGCCAGTCGCTGCGCAGCAGCTCGGTCACGTGCTCGATGGTTTGCCTTCCGTCAGCCATGCAGCGGGCAGGGCGCTCGGCCACGCGCCGGTATCCCAGCTTGCGCTGCATCGCCCAGGACCTGTCGTTGCCGTCGAAATAGCCGTTGACCAGCTTCGTCAGGCCGAGGTCACCGAAAGCGAAGCGGATTTTCGCCTCGAACGCCTCGCGTCCGTAACCGCGCCCGTGATGACCATTGGCTATCCAGATGCCGCCGCCGGCCGTCCTGGCGTTCCAGTCGATCCTGCTGAGGCTGATACCTCCGATCACGCGTCGCCCGGGCTTGAGCTCGAGCGCGAATTCATAGGCGCCAGGGTGGCCGCCTGCGTCAGCAAGCTGCTGGCATCTTTTGACCCAGTCCCTGGCGTGGGAGGTCGAATAGGGGTGCGGGACGAAAGCCAGCCACTTCGCGACGTCGAGATCGTTCAGCCCCTGCGCGAGCTGCTCGATGTCTTTTTCTGCCCAGGGCCGCAGAGCCAGGCGTGACGTTTCGATTCCGATGCCCACGACGCCGCAATCTCCTTCGCTGCTTCGATGCGCCTGCGGCCCGTACCGGTGAGCCTGCGACCTAGTCCCGATCGGCCGGATCATCTCCCGGCAGACGCAGGCGATAGACGCCGCGGAAATCGTCGGGATCGACCGGGCGACCCTTGCGGGTGATCACCAGCCGGCCGTCCTTCATCAGCTGCACGGCGACGCGGCGGATCGGCTGCATCAGGGGGCCCCAGCCATCGGGATGGTCGCCGCCGAGGGCGCGGGCGACGTCCATCGGGCCGAGCGTGCGCTCATCGCCGCGCTCGGCCGCGAGGGTCAGGATGGTCTCAGCGAGTTCTTCGTCTGTCGGTCTGGTCATCCCGCTTGCTGAGCCGGCCGGCCGGTTTCGTCAAGCGGAGTGCCGACCTGCGCCCACGGCGGCTGCCGAATCCGAGACGAATTGCCGGCGCCACATCACTGTCAGCACCGCTGCCGTTGCGATCAGGAAGAGCCAGGGCGAGATGAACCAGCCGAGATAGGCCAGGGCGAAGAAGAAGGCGCGCTGGCCGCGATTGAAATGCAGCCCGGCGACGATGTTCATCCTGATGGCCTCGCGCGCCGCCGCGATGGTCTCCGGCTTGTCGGCCTCGGTCCAGGGCGGGATCGCGCCGATCAGGATGGCGCAATAGTTGAACAGCCGATAGGCCCAGCCGAACTTGAAAAAGGCATAGGCGAAGATCACCGCGAGCCCGATCACCTTGATCTCCCAGGCGGCGCGGGTCGTCGTGGTGGCGAAGGGTAGGTCGGCGAAGATCTGGACGACACGGTCGGCCGATTGCAGCAGCGTCAGTGAGCCGCCGATGGCGATCAGCGAGGTCGAGGCGAAGAAGGCGGTGCCGTTCTGCAGGCCGTTCATCACCTGCGTGTCGATGATGCGATTCTCACGCCTGACCGATTCCATGATCCAGCGCTCGCGGCGCTCGTTCATCAGCGTGTTGAGGCTGCGCCTGGAGTGCGGGCCGATCTCGACCGCCAGCAGATAGCCGATCCAGGCCGCCGCGAAGAAGGCGATCGCGATCAGGTCGAGTGGTCCGAATCCGGCCATGAGCCCCTCCGGCCGGCAGATTGGCGAGGCCGGCGTGTGCCTGCAAGCCCATCGATTGACGCCGGCCGCCGCAGCCGCCACTTTGCCGGCCTCGTAAGGGGAGGCCGGCCATGCCGCAGACGATCACCAAGGGCTACAAAGCGCTGCTGGCCGAGGCGGAAGCGGTGGTGAAGACGCTCTCGGTCGAGGAGGCGCAAGGCCTGGTCGGACGCGACGACACCGTCTTCGTCGACCTGCGCGATCCGCGCGAGCTCGAGCGGGAAGGGCGCATGCCCGGCGCCTTCCATTGCCCGCGCGGCATGCTGGAATTCTGGATCGATCCGGAAAGCCCCTATGCCAAGCCGGTCTTCCAGGAGGACAAGCAATTCGTCTTCTTCTGCGCCGGCGGCTGGCGTTCGGCGCTCGCGGCCAAGACGGCGCAGGACATGGGCCTGAAGCCGGTCGCGCATGTCGCAGGTGGATTCGGCGCCTGGAAGAAGGCCGGCGCGCCGGTCGATGCGCCCGCGCCGAAGCAGGGCTGAGTCCGACGCTTGTCCCATTTCGTCATCGTTTTCCTGGTCGTCTGCTTCGTCTTCCGCAAGCCGCTTGGCCGCCTGCTGGCGAAGCAATTCCCTGACCGGGCCAAGCGTCAGCGCGTGCTCGGCACGATCATCGCGGCGTTCTTGCTGGTGATCGGGATGAGATTGGTGGCGCTGTTCTGGTGATGGTCTCCTTCTCCCCTTGGGGGAGAAGGTCCGGCAGGGGATGAGGGCGGTTTGACTGGGTGAGACGTACGCGGCTCCCCCGCATCGTGGGCCCTCATCCGTCAGCGCTTCGCGCTGCCACCTTCTCCCCCGAGGGGAGAAGGGAAGAGCAGACGAATCCGGCACGCGCGTGACCTCACATCGTGACCGCATTGCGAAGCCCGATCGGTTTCGGCTGCAACCACCCCATGCATTCCGCGCGGCTTGCACAATAAGCGGGCATGCGGCATGTTGCCGATCTTGGCTCCAACTCAGGAAAGGGAGGGCTGAATGAGTTTCATCGTCATCGCCGCTCCCACCATGCGGTCCCGCCACCACTAGGTCGGATCCGCACGAGGCCCGCCTTTCGGGCGGCTCGAGCCATCATTTCCAAGCGCGTTTTCTGAAGCTGCGGCCTTCGCTGCGCTTCGCCTGAATTTGGAGCCGGTCTCTCGGGACCGGATGCTTTCATGTCTCTTTCTCCCAGAACGGAGCGGCAGGAGCCGTTCCGGGCCGTTCTCGGCTTCACATTTTCACATTGGGGCCGCCAGCGCTGGCGCGTCGCTGGTGTCGTCTTCACCGTGATGGCGGCGACCGCCGCCGACCTGTTCATGCCGCTCTATGCCGGGCGGCTGGTCGACGCGGTGGCCGGCGAGAAGGCGAGCGGGCTCGATGCCGCGCTCGCGGCGCTCGCGATGATGATCGCGCTCGGCGCCGGCACGGTGTTCTTCCGGCACCTGTCCTTCATCGGCATCACCGAGATGACGCTGCGCACCATGGGCGATGTGGCACGCGAGTCCTTCGCACGCCTGCAGCGCTTCTCGACCGACTGGCACGCCAATAATTTTGCCGGCTCGACAGTGCGCAAGATCACCCGTGGCATGTGGGCGCTCGACCTGCTCACGGACACGATCGTGATCGCGCTGCTGCCGTCACTGATCGTGCTGCTCGGCACGACGGTGCTGCTGGCCTGGCACTGGCCGGCTATGGGCGCGATCGTGCTTGCCGGCGCGGTGATCTACTGCGTCGTCACGATCCTGCTGTCGCTGCGCTTCGTCGCGCCGGCGGCGACGCTCGCCAACAGCTGGGACACCAGGCTGGGCGGCGCGCTCGCCGACTCGATCTCGTGCAACCCGGTGGTCAAGGCTTTTGGCGCCGAGGCCCGCGAGGACACCCGCCTGACCGGCGTGCTGGCCAAATGGGCCGGGCGGACGCGGCGGACCTGGGTGCGCGGGACCTGGTCGGGGACTGCGCAGCAGATCGTGCTGCTGGCCCTGCGCGCCGCGGTGATCGGTCTGGTGATCTGGCTCTGGGCCAATGGCCAGGCCTCGCCCGGCGACGTCGCCTTCGTGCTGACCAGCTATGCCGTCGTGCATGGCTATCTGCGCGATGTCGGCCAGCACGTGCACAACCTCCAGCGTTCGGTGAACGACATGGAGGAGCTGGTCGCGATGCACTCGCTGCCCTTCGGCGTGCCGGATCGTCCCGGTTCGACCGCGATGGACGTGACCGCCGGCGAGATCGCCTTCGAGCGCGTGACCTTCCACTATGGAGGCCACATCGAGCCGCTCTATCGCGACTTCTCGCTGACGATCAAAGCGGGCGAGAAGGTCGGCCTCGTCGGGCGCTCCGGCTCCGGCAAGACCACCTTCGTCAAGCTGGTGCAGCGTCTCTACGATGTTACCGGCGGGCGCATCGCCATCGACGGGCGCGACATCGCCTCGGCGACGCAGGCTTCTCTGCGTGCGCAGATCGCGATCGTGCAGCAGGAGCCGGTGCTGTTCCACCGCTCGCTGGCGGAGAACATCGCCTATGGCCGGCCCGGTGCCAGCATGGCGCAGATCGAGCAGGCGGCGCTGCTCGCCAATGCGCATGAGTTCATCATGCGCCTGCCCAAGGGCTACGGCACGCTCGTCGGCGAGCGCGGCGTCAAGCTCTCGGGTGGCGAGCGGCAGAGGGTGGCGCTGGCACGCGCCTTCCTGGCCGATGCGCCCATCCTGATCCTGGACGAGGCGACCTCGAGCCTCGATTCGGAATCGGAGGCGCTGATCCAGGAGGCGATGGAGCGGCTGATGGAAGGCCGCACCACCATCGTCATCGCCCACCGGCTCTCGACGGTGCGCGCCATGGATCGCATCCTGGTCTTCGACCGCGGCAAGGTCGTGGAAGAAGGCCGGCATGAGACGCTGCTGACCCATGACGGCGGCATCTACCGGGCGCTGTTCGAGAAGCAGGTCAGCGAGCTGGCCAAGGGGCTGGTGGCGTAAGGCCACCAGTTCCGCCCCTGACGGGACTTGCTCTAGCTGTCCGGCTGGCAACAGCCGGACAGCAATCCATCCTTGTACCAGACCGATATGGTCATCGGCCGGTCCTCGTCGCTGTTGGTCGCCGAGCAGGCCTCGTGACCGATGACGGCGCGGATGTCTGCCTTCGGCCCGAAGGTCACACCGGCGATCAGCGTCGTGTTGCGGCTCTGCTGCAAGGTGAAGGGTGAGACGAAGCTCTCGCCATCGCCATCCGAGAAGCGGGCCTTGCCGTCGGTCCCGATCTTCAGGCTCCAAAAGGGTTCATCGCCGCCGCAGGTGAGCGGTGGTGCCGGGGTTTCCGGGGAGCGGGCGAATGCCATCGCGGGCATGGCACAGAACAGCAGGAGAGCGGCAGCACTGACGAGCTTCATCGATCTCGCTTCCAGAGACGCAACCAGTTTGCCACGGACAGCGCCCCGCGCCGCCATCCCTGTAGGATAGCGGCGCAAAAAACTGGCGGGTGATCGGCTCAGGCGGCCTGGGGTTCGTCCTCCTGACGGCGGCGCCCGAGCAGGAAGAACAGTCCCGAGCCGACGATACCGATCGCGCCGGCCCCAGCGCCGACATAGATCATCTCGCTGTCCTGATCGGCCTGCTTGGCTGCGTCGTCGGCGATGATCACCGCGTCCTTGCCGGGCTCGTCCGGCAGATACTTGATCTTCAGCGTGTCGACGGTGAGCTTGTCGTTGCTGATGATGCGGTTGGCGAACTGATTGGAGACCGAGATCTTCTCGGCGGTGCGGTCCTTGCCGGCGGCATCCTTCCAGGCGAGGTCGACGGAATAGCTGGTGCCGCCGCGGCGGCGCTTGGTGCGGGTGGCGCCCTCGACCGAGGCCTGGGCCTCGATGCCCTTCGCCGCGATCGTCCTGACGCGTTCGCCATCCTGCCAGCTGAAGAAGGCGAGGACCGGTCCTCCGATCGCCGCGATCAGCAGCAGCCATTTGATCTTGCCGGTGATCCAGCCGACGATTCCGCTCATTGGGGCCTCCATCGAGACAGTTCGGGAAAGGAGCCCGGCGCTTTCGTCCGGACGCCTGCCGCCTGTCCCGGCCAGCACGATTTTCGCGGTTGGAAAGGCCTCGCGCATGGCTTGCATGCGCCTGCGTCAATCTTTCGAAACTCGAATTATTCGGACGCTTTGCCGACGCGGATCGCCGAGCTCGGCGCGGCGGCGCGCGGTCTGACGCCGGCGACCGGGCCGGTCGGCAGCGGTTCGTTCAGACCCTGAGTCAACGGCTTGTCGTCCTGAATCGGCTTGCTCAGAAATCGATTCATGCCGGCGAGGTAAGTCTCTGGCAAAGACCAGTTTCTGGCGCTGGCGATGATGCTTTCGAGATAGCCGGGACGGGGCTTTCCGATCTGCGCGCTGCGCCCGACATAGATCAACGCGCGCTTGGCGCCGCCTTCGACCACGACCGGCTGGTTGATCTTGATGTAGAGCCCGCTGGCGAGCTCCTCGAACTTGTCGAGCGTGCGGATATCGCCGAGCGCGCAATCCCAGAGCACGCCGTGGACGTTCTCGCGCGGGTCGCGAAGCACCGAGGCATAGCCGTCGGCGGTGATGATGAAGCGATGGCGCGGCAAACGGGCGAGGCCGAGCGGCGTCGAGCGCGGGCAGCGCTCGCGCATCGCGGCGACGTCCATGTTGGCGCCATAGGCGAAGTAGAGGGGCATAGGTGCGCGTTACCGAAGAGGCCTCCTTCTCCCCTCGGGGGAGAAGGTCCGGCAGGGGATGAGGGCGGCTCGACTGGGTGAGATGAGGGTAGGTTGGGTGCGTCCTTCCCTCATCCGTCAGCGCTTCGCGCTGCCACCTTCTCCCCCGAGGGGAGAAGGAAGAAAGCATCGCGCCTCACTTCGTCTTGTTGAACAATTCCCGGCCGATCAGCATCCGCCGGATCTCGCTGGTGCCGGCGCCGATCTCGTAGAGCTTGGCGTCGCGCAGCAGCCGCCCGGTCGGATAGTCGTTGATGTAGCCGTTGCCGCCGAGCAGCTGGATCGCGTCGAGCGCCAGCTGCGTCGCCTTCTCGGCTGCGATCAGGATGGCGCCGGCGGCGTCCTCGCGGGTGGTCTCGGCCCGGTCGCAGGCCTTGGCGACGGCGTAGACATAGGCCTTGCACGAGTTCATCGCGACATACATGTCGGCGACCTTGCCCTGGACGAGCTGGAACTCGCCGATCGACTGGCCGAACTGCTTGCGCTCGTGGATATAGGGCAGGACGATGTCCATCGCCGCCTGCATGATGCCGAGCGGGCCGGCCGAGAGCACGACGCGCTCATAGTCGAGCCCGCTCATCAGCACGTTGACGCCGCGGCCGACCGAACCGAGCACGTTCTCCTCGGGAACCTCGCACTCCTCGAAGACGAGCTCGCAGGTGTCGGAGCCGCGCATGCCGAGCTTGTCGAGCTTCTGATGGGTCGAGAAGCCCTTCATGCCCTTCTCGATCAGGAAGGCGGTGATGCCCTTCGGGCCGGCTTCCGGATCGGTCTTGGCGTAGACCACCAGCGTCTCGGCGATCGGGCCGTTGGTGATCCACATCTTGTTGCCGGTCAGGACATAGCGGTCGCCCTTCTTGACTGCCTTGGTCTTCATCGAGACGACGTCGGAGCCCGAGCCCGGCTCCGACATGGCGAGCGCGCCGACATGCTCGCCCGAGATCAGCTTGGGCAGGTATTTGCGCTTCTGCGCGTCGTTGCCGTTGCGGGCGATCTGGTTGACGCAGAGATTGGAATGGGCGCCGTAGGATAGGCCGACCGAGGCCGAGGCGCGGGAGACCTCCTCGATCGCGACGCAATGCTCGAGATAGCCGAGGCCGGCGCCGCCATATTCCTCCGAAACCGTGATGCCGTGCAGGCCGAGCGCGCCCATCTCAGGCCAGAGATCGCGCGGGAACTGGTTGGTCCGGTCGATCTCCTCGGCGCGCGGGGCGATCTTCTCCTGCGCGAAGGCGTGGACGGTGTCACGGATCGCGTCGGCGGTCTCGCCGAGGTCGAAATTGAAGGGGCGGGGCGCGTTGGCGAGCATGATGTCCTCCCGGCTGGGATGAGGTCTTTGCCCGGTTATAGCGCGGTTGGTGCCCAAGTCAGCGGGCATGCGGCGACAGATGGTTCTGCGCTGATGCGCAGGCCTTTCCAAAGGCGCATGGCAAATCCGCCACACCACATCGATTTGGCGGGTTGTGAACGGCTGTTCATTGCCTTGCGTGCCGCGCTGCCTGAGCCTGCCCTTGGGTGAGAGGGCAGGATTGGTGTCGGAGACGATCGTTCAGACGCTTGCGGTGAGCAGGCTGGCTCGGCCTGTGCCGGGCGTGATGTCGTCTGCCGTTTCCCTGCGCGCGCTCATGCTGGCGGCGGGACTCGCCCTGCTGGCCGGCGCGCCCGCCGCTCTCGCCCAGTCGGTGACAGGCACCGGCGACATTGTGCCGGGCCTGCCCACTTCGCCGCTGGCGAGCTGGGACCTTGGTGGCGGGCAGCTTGTCGTCGGCTACGGCCACTACAGCACCGGCACGCTGACCATCGAGAATGGTGGCACCGTCTCGAATACCAGAGGCTATGTCGGCCTTGGCTATGCCAGCGTCGGTGCGGTGACGGTGACCGGTACCGGCTCGACCTGGTCGAACAGCGACGTGCTCTATATCGGCTATGGCGGCACCGGCACGCTGACGATCGCAGACGGTGGCCTGGTCACGAGCAGCACGCACGTCTATCTGGGCGACTCTTCTGACTTCACCGGCACAGTGACGGTAACGGGCAGCGGCTCGACCTGGGCCAACAGCGGCACGCTCTCTGTCGGCAACTACGGCACCGGCACACTGACCATCGAGAATGGCGGCAGCGTCAGCAACGCCGCAGCCGCTGTCGGCGACAAGTTTGGCAGCACCGGCACGGTGACGGTGACCGGCGCGGGCTCGACCTGGACCAGTAGCGGTACCCTCTATGTCGGCAACTCCGGCACCGGGACGCTGACCATCGCGAATGGCGGAACGGTCTCGAACATCAATGTTCGCGTCGGCTCCGTCTCTGGCTCCACCGGCACGGTGACGGTGACGGGGGCTGGCTCGACCTGGACCAATAGCGCCTCGTTGACGGTTGGTCTTGAGGGCACCGGCACGCTGGCCATTGAGAATGGCGGCACGGTCTCGAGCGCCAATAGTCAGGTCGGCTCCGTCGCCGGCTCCTCCGGCACAGTGACGGTGACGGGTGCCGGCTCGAGCTGGGCCAGCAGCGGCCTGCTCTATGTCGGTCAGGCCGGCAGCGGCACGCTGACGATTGCAGATGGCGGCCGGGTCACGAACACGATCGCCTATTTGGGCTCGTCTTCCGGCGGCAGTGGTACGGTGAAGGTCACCGGCGCCGGCTCGACCTGGGCCAATGCCGGTCTTCTTCGTGTCGGTTTACGCGGCACTGGCAAGCTGACCATCGAGAGCGGCGGCACGGTCTCGAACACGGATACCTTTGTCGGTTACCTGGCCGGCAGCTCCGGTACGGTGACGGTGACCGGCGCCGGCTCGACCTGGACCAACAGCGGCGAGCTCCATGTCGGCTCTGCGGGCACCGGCACGCTGACCATCGCCGATGGCGGCAAGGTTTCGAACACCGTCGGAGTTGTCGGGCTTGAGACCAGCGGCACTGGCACGGTGACGGTGACTGGCGCCGGCTCGACCTGGACCAACAGCGCCGAACTCTATGTCGGCCACCAAGGCACTGGCACGCTGACCATCGAGAATGGCGGCGCGGTCTCGAACACCAACGGCTATGTCGGCGTTGGTCCCGCGAGCGTTGGGTCGGTGACAGTCAAGGGCGCGGGCTCGACCTGGACCAACAGCGGCGAACTCCATGTCGGCTATGAGGGCACCGGCACGCTGACCATCGCCGATGGCGCCTCGGTCACGAGCGCCGGCAATGGCGGCTCCATCGGCACGCTGGCCGGCTCGGCCGGCACGGTGGTCGTGACCGGTGCAGGCTCGAGCTGGTTCAACAGCAACGTCTCGGCCATGACCGGCGAGCTTTATGTCGGCAAGGCCGGCACCGGCACGCTGACCGTCGAGAATGGCGGGTGGGTCAGGAGTACCTCCGGCTATCTCGGCTATGCCTCCGGCGGCAGCGGCACAGCCACGGTGACCGGGACAGGGTCGCGCTGGACCGTCGTTGGGCTGCTCGATGTCGGCCGTGACGGCACCGGTACGCTGACCATCGCCAATGGCGGGGCGGTCGAGAGCAACGGAACCGAGATCGGACGGAACGGCGCCGGCACTGGCTCGGTGACGGTCACGGGAGCCGGCTCGGCCTTGTACACCCGAGCGATCGCTATTGGCGGGACCAGCGGGAACGGCACACTAACGGTCGAGAAGGAAGGCTACGTCCAAGGCAGGGGAGTGATCTTTTACGGAAGCGGCGGCACGCTGAACCTGCTCGGCGACGCCACGAACGGCCGCGGCGTCCTGGAGATCAACTACCTGACCGCCAACTATGGCACGGTCCATCTGAACGGCGGCATCCTGCGCGCACGCACGAATTCGTCCTGGTTCTTCGACAGTGTCGGCGTGCAGACCATCGGCACGAACGGCGCCTTCTTCGACAGCAACGGCTACGATATCGGCGTTACCGCCAGCTTCGACGGCGCGGGCGGGCTGACCAAGCTCGGCGCCGGTACGCTGACCTTAACCGGCACGAGCAGCTATACCGGCGGGACGAGCATCCTGGGCGGCACGCTCTCGATCTCGTCCGACGCCAATCTCGGTGCGGCCTCGGGTGGGCTGACGCTGGATGGCGGCAGCTTGCAGGTGACGGGCAGCTTCGCCTCGTCGCGCGCGGTGACCCTGGGCAACGCCGGCGGCGCGATCGATGTGCTGAGCGGCCAGAGCTTCTCCCACAGCGGCACGATCTCGGGCACGGGCGGGCTGACCAAGTCCGGCGACGGCAAGCTGACGCTGACCGGCACCAGCACCTATTCGGGCGCGACCACGGTGTCGGCCGGGACGCTCTACATCAACGGATCCGGCGCGATGTCGGCGGCGTCGGACTATACTGTCGCCTCAGGCGCGCTGCTCCACGTGAACGACGCGCTTGGCACGGTCACCGCGGGCTCGATCGCCGGCGACGGCCAGATCCGGATCGATCGCAACTCGACGCTGGAGACCGGCGCGACCAATGCTTTGACCACGTTCTCCGGCCAGATCTCTGGCGACGGCAGCCTGCGCAAGGTCGGCACGGGGACGCTGACGCTGACCAGAGGAAGCACCTATGCCGGCGGGACGACGATCGCAGGCGGGACGATCAGCATCTCGAAGGGGGACAGACTCGGCGACGCCTCGGGGGCGCTGACGCTGGATGGCGGCGTGCTGCAGGTGACCGACACGATTCTGCACGAGCTGACCCGCGACATCGTACTCGGGGCCAATGGTGGCGGCTTCGACATCGTCGAGGCGGCGAACACGTTCTCTGTCTCGCAGTCCTTCTCCGGCACGGGCTCGCTCTCGAAAGCCGGCGCCGGCACGCTCGTGCTCAAGGGTACGAACAGCTATTCCGGCGCGACGACGGTGTCTGAGGGAACGCTGCGCGCGGGCCAGACCGGCGCGTTCTCGTCGAACTCGACCTTCACGGTGGCATCGGGCGCGACGCTGGATCTTGCCAACTTCAGCCAGAGCATCGGCTCGCTCGCCGGGGCCGGCACGGTCACGCTCGGCTCGGGCACGCTGACGGCGGGCGCGAACAATTCGTCGACCAGCTTCTCGGGCACGATCAGCGGCACGGGCGGGGTGACCAAGACCGGCACCGGTACGCTGACGCTGACCGGGGCGAACACCTATACCGGCGCGACCAAAGTTTCGGCCGGCAAGCTGGTGATCAACGGCTCGCTGGCGAGCAGCGTCACGCTGGATGGCGGCACGCTCGGCGGCTCCGGCACGGTCGGCGAGGTGAGCGTCGGCAGCGGCGCGACGGTCGCCCCAGGCAACTCGATTGGGACGCTGACGGTCTCCGGCAATGTGTCGTTTGCCAGT
>Ga0065165_1000633_pt1 | contig 50986 bp, 60 predicted proteins | sample AraplaMF_Cvi_mMF_FD_63813 | JGI IMG/M metagenome (GOLD analysis project Ga0065165, IMG submission 63813) | Arabidopsis root microbial communities from the University of North Carolina, USA - plate scrape MF_Cvi_mMF (version 2) (version 3) | ecosystem: Host-associated > Plants > Roots >...
CGTCTCCGCGGAGACATGACGGACAAGCCTTCCCGCTCGTCCACCCCCGAAGGCCGCATCGGTCGCCGTACGTGCGCCCTCCCCGTGCCTTCAGGTGCAAGCAGTATGCGGCCGGTCTGAACGCGGCGGCGCTCGTGACGCTACTTATTTTGTAGAATTTTGAAGTTGTTGCGGTTTGTCCCGCGGTCCACGGGGATAGACGCATGCCCATCCCCGCGGCCGGTGTCATTCCCCGCCGTCGGCCCAGACGGAGATCCGCCCCTCTTGACTTGATGGGAGCGTGAGCGGAAACGCTCGACCATGCTCCAGCGCTACATAAACTTCCGGCTGGTGGCGATCCTCGCCGTGGCGCTGCTGGTCAGTTGGATCGCTCAAGGGCTGACATACGCCGTCCTGCGCGAGATCTCACCGCCGGTCGGCGCTTGGGATTTGATCGACCGCGAAATAGCGGTCAGCCGCCATGACCGGATCATCGTGCATCTGGCCCAGGGCCAAAACCTGTTCCTGCTGGCCGTGCAAACCGCGCATGTCGTCATCGGCCTAGCGTTCGTCGTCGTGTTCCTCGCCGCCATATGGACCTACGAGGAGCCAAAATCGCGCGCCGAGAGAACCATCAGGCCGCTCAGCCTTGACTCCCCCGCCGGACCCGAGGAAACCCCGCGTCCATGATCACCCGCTATTCCCGCCCCGAAGCCGCCGCCATCTGGTCCAGCCAGACCAAGTACAAGATCTGGTTCGAGATCGAGGCCCACGCCGCCGACGCCATGGCCGAGCTGGGGGTGATCCCCAAGCTGGCGGCGCAGACGATCTGGGAGAAGGGCCGCGACGCGGTCTGGGACAGCGACCGGATCGACGAGATCGAACGCGTCACCAAGCACGACGTCATCGCCTTCCTGACCCACGTGTCGGAGATCGTCGGCCCCGAGGCCCGCTTCCTGCACCAGGGCATGACCAGCTCGGACGTGCTGGACACCTGCTTCGCCGTGCAGCTCAGCAAGGCCACGGACCTGCTGCTGGAGGACGTCGACCTGATCCTGGCCGCCCTGAAGCGCCGGGCCCTGGAACATAAGATGACGGTGTGCGTCGGCCGCAGCCACGGCATCCACGCCGAGCCGATCACCTTCGGCCTGAAGCTGGCCGGCTATTACGCCGAGTTCCAGCGCGCCAAGGAGCGCCTGGCGATGGCCAGGTTCGAGATCGCCACCTGCGCGATCTCGGGCGCGGTGGGCACCTTCGCCAACGTCGACCCGCGGGTCGAACAGCACGTGGCCGACAAGATGGGCTTGGCGGTCGAGCCGGTCTCGACCCAGGTGATCCCGCGCGACCGCCACGCGGCCTATTTCGCCGCCCTGGGCGTGGTCGCCTCATCGGTCGAGCGCCTGGCCACGGAAATCCGCCACCTGCAGCGCACCGAGGTGCTGGAGGCCGAGGAGCCGTTCGATCCGGGCCAAAAGGGCAGCTCGGCCATGCCCCACAAGCGCAACCCGATCCTGACCGAAAACCTGACCGGCCTGGCCCGCCTGGTCCGCTCGGCCGTGACCCCGGCCATGGAGAACGTCGCCCTCTGGCACGAGCGCGACATCAGCCACTCGTCGGTCGAGCGCGGCATCGGTCCGGACGCCACGATCCACCTCGACTTCGCCCTGCGCCGCCTGGCCGGGGTGATCGAACGCTTCAACATCTATCCCGACAACATGGCCAGGAACCTGGACAAGCTGGGCGGCCTGGTGTTCTCGCAGCGGGTGATGCTGGCCCTGACCCACAAGGACGTCAGCCGCGAGGACGCCTATGCGGCCGTGCAGGGCAACGCCATGAAGGTCTGGCGCGGCGAGGGCCGGTTCATCGACTTCCTGAAGGCCGACCCGGTCGTGTCGAAGGCCCTGACCGACGCCGAGCTGGAGGAGCTGTTCGACTACGGCTACCACACCAAGAACGTCGATGTGATCTTCAAGCGGGTGTTCGGCGAGCAGGGCTGAGGACTCATTCGTTTCCTACCCCTGTCACCCCGGACGCAGCCCGACGAACGTCGGGCGAAGATCCGGGGCCGCCGGAAACTCGGCGCTCAGGCGTCGGTCCCGGTTCGGCGCGCCGCGCGCTTGTCCGGGATGACACGCCGAGGAAGCGGTTCGTCATGATGCTGGAGCGCCCGGCATGACCCGAAAATCCGGCTTCCCGCCCGTCGTCGACGCGACCACCCGCGTGCTGGTCCTGGGCAGCCTGCCGGGCGGGGCCTCGCTGGCCGCGGGGCAGTACTACGGCAATCCCCGCAACGCCTTCTGGCGGCTGATGGAAGGCGTGCTCGACACGCCGCTGGTCACGCTGGCCTATGACGACCGGCTGGCCGCCCTGCTTGCGCGGGGCGTGGGCCTGTGGGACGTGATCGCGCAGGCCGAGCGGCCCGGCAGCCTGGACGCCGCCATCCGCGATCCCGCCGCCAACGACCTGCTCGCCCTGGTCGAGACCTTGCCCGACTTGCGCGCCGTGGCCTTCAACGGCGGCACGGCGGCCAAGCTCGGCGGCCGGCTGGTCGGCGGCCGCGTCGCCACCCTGGCCCTCCCCTCCTCCAGCCCCGCCCACGCGGCGCGGTCGTTCGCGCAGAAGGCCGACCTCTGGAACGGCCTGCGGGCTTTCCTGCCTACCAGAGTCAGCTGACGCCGTAGCCGTCGAAGACCGCCTTTTTCGAGACCAGCGAGGTGTTCTCGACGATCGCCTGGGCGATCGGCACGCGATCGAAAGGATCCTTGTGCGGAAGCGTCGACGAACCGGCGACGCGGGCGTGGGTCAGCCTAATCGGCAAGGACTGAAAGCCCAGCGCCTCGATCTCGCCCTCGAACCTCGCAGCCGGCACGGCGGCCTCGGAAAGCTTGCCGATGCAGTGCGGGCGAAAAGCAGATCGAGGATGGGTCGCCACATTACAGCATTTTCATCTGCGTCCGCCCCGCAACTAGGGCAGCATCCTGCGTTCCGAGGAGAGACCTTATCCTATGCGCATCTTCCTGCTGGCCGCCGTTTCGGCGGTCGCCCTGTCCACGACCGCCCTGGCGGCCGATCCGCCGGCCAAGGCGATGTACGGCGACTGGGGCGTCGACCTGACCGCCGGCGACCGGTCGATCTCGCCGGGGACCGACTTCGACAAATACGCCAACGGCGCCTGGGCGGCGCGCACCAAGATTCCCGACGACCAGGCCTCGGCCGGCGTCGGTTACGACGTCTACAACCGCGCGCAGGACCAGCTGCGCACCCTGATCGAGACGGCCGACGCCTCGACCCAGATCGGCGCGCTCTACAAGAGCTTCATCGACGAGGCCAAGGTCGAGGCGGTCGACGACAAGCCGCTGAAGGCGGACCTGGCCAGGATCGCCGCGATCAAGTCCAAGGCCGACTTCGCCGTCGCCATGGGCCAGGCCCAGGGCGGCTTCGGCGGCGGCGTCTTCTCGCTGGACATCTATCCGGACGCCAAGAACCCGGAGATCAACACCCTCTATATCGGCCAGGCCGGCCTGGGCCTGCCCGACCGCGACTACTACCTGACCGACGGTTTCAAGCCGCAGCTGGCCGCCTACACCGCCTTCATCGAGCGGGCCCTGAAGATGGCCGGCTATCCCGACCCGGCCAAGAGCGCCGCCGACGTCGTGGCCTTCGAGACCAAGATCGCCAAGGTCAGCTGGCCGGTCGCCGACCGCCGCGACATCGACAAGACCTACAACCCGACCACCGCCGCCGAACTGGCGACCTATGCGCCGTTCCCCTGGACGCCCTACCTGGCCGCGGCCGGCATGCCGGGCCTGACCAAGGTGGTGCTAGGCGAGAAGACCGCCGTGCGCGACATCGCCAAGGTCTATGACGAGACGCCGCTGGAGACGCTGAAGGCCTGGCAGACCTTCAACGTCGTGGCCGAGACCTCGCCGTACCTGTCCAAGCGCTTCGTCGACAGCCGCTTCGAGTACGTCAAGGTTCTGAGCGGCCAGTCGACCCTGCGGCCCCGCTGGAAGCGCGGCGTGCAGCTGGTCGACGGCAGCCTGGGCGAGGTGGTCGGCCAGGCCTATGTCGCCAAGTACTTCCCGCCCAGCTCCAAGGCCCAGATGATCGAGCTGATCGCCAACCTGAAGACGGCCATGGCCGCGCGGATCCAGAAGGCGCCGTGGATGAGCCCGGCGACCAAGGCCGAGGCCCTGACCAAGCTTAGCAAGATGCAGGTGATGGTCGGCTATCCCGACAAGTGGCGCGACTATTCGGGCCTGAAGCTGGACGCGAACGACCTCTACGGCAACGTCGCGGCCAGCCGGCGCTTCGAGTGGGCCTATACGCTGAGCGACCTGGGCAAGCCCGTCGACCACGGCAAGTGGGGCATGACCCCGCAGACCGTGAACGCCTACAACGGCGGGCTGGAGAACAAGATCGTCTTCCCGGCCGGCATCCTGCAGGCGCCCTATTTCGATCCGGCCGCCGATCCGGCGGTGAACTACGGCGCGATCGGCGCGGTGATCGGCCACGAGATCAGCCACGGCTTCGACGACCAGGGCCGCAAGATCGACGCCACCGGCAAGCTGCGCGACTGGTGGACCGCCGAGGACGCCAAGCGCTTCGACGCCCAGGCCGACGTGCTGGGCAAGCAATACGACGCCTACGAGCCCGTGCCCGGCGCCCACATCAACGGCAAGCTGACCATGGGCGAGAACATCGCCGACCTGGCCGGCCTGCAGGTGGCCCTGGACGCCTACCACGCCTCGCTGGGCGGCAAGCCGGCCCCGGTGATCGGCGGCCTGACCGGCGACCAGCGGCTGTTCCTGGCCTTCGCCCAGGCCTGGCAGGACAAGTCGCGCCCCGACTCGCTGAAGCAGCAGATGGCGTCCGACCCGCATTCGCCGTCGTCGTTCCGCGTGGTGGGCCCCACCCGCAATGTCGACGCCTGGTATGCGGCCTTCGGGGTCAAGCCGGGCGACACCTACTACCTGCCGCCCGAAGCCCGCTCGCGGGTCTGGTGATGTGAAAAGGCCCGCGCCGCATCGCGCGGCGCGGGCCTCCGATTCGAACCGTCCGGATCAGGCGATGTGCTTGACCGGCACGTGCTCGACATGGGTGTTCAGGTAGTTGAAGCCGCCCGAGCCGTTCCAGGCCTGGTCGACCGACAGCGCGGCCGTGAACTTGGCCAGGAACGAGCCGATGGCGGGCGGCGGCACGCTGTAGACGAATTCGCCGCTCAGCGAGACCAACTGGTGGTTGGGGCCGAAACCGGTCTGATAGATCTGGCCGGTGACCGGGAAGCGATGATTGCCGCCCAGCACCGCCTGGTTGACCTCGGCGATGCCGCTGACATGGCCCGAGGCCGCCTGGACGGTGAGGGCCAGGTTGACGATCGGGGCGCCGGGCGTGCCGACATTGCCGACCACCGCCTTGACGAAATAGAGCCCGATCTTGTCGCCGGCCTGCTGGGTGTGAAGCGTACCGATATCATCGGCCATGGTGCGTCCTCCTTGCGTTGGCGACCGTCCAGGTCGCCTTACGCGAGCGTGATACATCCGCGCGTTGAGGACACCCAACAAAACCTTTGGGCGTTTTCTTGTTTTCTATCAACCAAAGCGAGAAGACGATCCGTGCACGGCGCAGGGCGATCGCACGCCCGCCGCAAACGACAAGGCCCGGCGGCGACGGGCGTCGCGGCCGGGCCTCGCGGGCGGTGTTAGATTATTTCGCCGAAACGGCTCGGCCTATTCGCCGGCGGCGATCTGGCCGCGGGCCAGGGCCAGCAGTTCGTCCATCTTGCGACGAACCTCGCCCTCGCCGACATTGACGCCCGAGCCCTTCAGGTCGCCGGCGACCTTGCGCAGCACGTCCTCGTCGCCGGGCTGCTCGAAATCGGATTTCACCACGGCGCGGGCGTACTCCTCGACCGTCGCCAGGCCCATCAGCTCGGCCGCCCATTCGCCCAGCAGGCGGTTGCGGCGGGCGGTCGCCTTGAATTCCTGTTCCTGCTCCAGCGCGAACTTGCGTTCGAAACCCTGTTCGCGTTCGTCGAAGGTGGTCATGAAAGCCCCAATAGTCTCTGAGCCGGCTGCATATCCTCTGGCGAGCCGCCGGGCAATCGGAAGCAACGCCGCAGCATCACCGATCCGCTCACAATCGCGCCGTTCCGGCTAGGGTCGTTTGCGCCAGGGGCCGCGTTCGGCTAGTTTCGGGACGACATTTTTCGTGAGCGGCCTTGAGTCGGACGCCGCGCGCAGCTATCCGCCGCGCGCGCTTTTCGTTTCTCCGGAGATTTCCGGCCGGTTTTTCCGGGAGGGGCGCGCCCGCAACCAGAAGGGCCTCGACGAGAGCCATGACCACCCGCCGCAAGAAGATCTACGAAGGCAAGGCCAAGATCCTGTACGAGGGTCCCGAGCCCGGCACCCTCATCCAGTACTTCAAGGACGACGCCACGGCCTTCAACGCCCAGAAGAAGGCTGTCCTCGAAGGCAAGGGCGTGATCAACAACCGCATCAGCGAGTACATCATGACTCGCCTGAACGGCATCGGCGTGCAGAACCACTTCATCCGCCGTCTCAGCCTGCGCGAGCAGCTGATCAAGGAAGTCGAGATCATCCCCCTCGAGGTGGTGGTGCGCAACATCGCCGCCGGCTCGATCGCCACGCGCCTGGGCCTGACCGAAGGCACCCCGCTGCCGCGCTCGATCATCGAGTTCTACTACAAGGACGACAAGCTGGGCGACCCGATGGTCTCCGAGGAGCACATCACCGCGTTCAACTGGGCCGCCACCCAGGAGATCGACGACATGATGGCCATGGCCCTGCGGGTGAACGACTATCTGTCGGGCCTGTTCAGCGGCGTCGGCATCACCCTGGTCGACTTCAAGATCGAGTTCGGCCGCGTCTATGAAGGCGACTTCAGCCGCGTGATCCTGGCCGACGAGATCAGCCCCGACAGCTGCCGGCTGTGGGATTCGGCCACCAACGAGAAGATGGACAAGGACCGGTTCCGCCGCGACCTGGGCAATGTCATCGAAAGCTACACCGAGGTGGCCCGCCGCCTCGGCATCATGAAGGAAATGCCCACCGTCATCCAAGGCGGCGTGCACTAGTTGGGATCTCCTCCCTCGTGCAACGGGGGAGGTGGCGCGATGCGCGGCATCGTGACGGAGGGGGCGCACCGCCCGATCGCCGTGGACGGGACGCCCCCTCCACCGCTTCGCGATCCCCCTCCCCCGTTTGGCTTCGCCGCCCTGGCGGGTCACGGATGAGGAGAAGAAGTTGAAAGCCAAGGTTCAAGTGTTCCTCAAGCCCGGCGTGCTGGACGTCCAGGGCAAGGCCGTCGAAGCCGCCCTGCACGGCCTGGGCTGGGCCGACGTCTCGGGCGTGCGGGTGGGCCGCACCATCGAGTTCGACCTGACGGAGACCGACGCCGCCAAGGCCGAGGCCGAGGTCAAGGCCATGTGCGACAAGCTGCTGGCCAACACGGTCATCGAAAGCTACCGCGTCGAGATCGCCTGACACAGACTTGGGGACATGCGCCTGCGCATGTCCCCGCGGCATCCGAAGCGCCCTCCCCCGGGAGCGGCGCTTTTTCTTTGCGCCACGCCTTCCGCTCCCGCCTCGACGCCCCATGTTCGGGAAACACGGAGGGGACCCCATGAGCGCGAAGTACGAACTGGCCCAGGTCAATATCGGTCGCCTGCGCGCGCCGATCGATCACCCGATGATCAAGGACTTCTTCGACAACCTGGGTCCGATCAACGCCCTGGCCGAGGCCTCGCCCGGCTTCGTCTGGCGCCTGACCGGCGAAGGCGACAACGCCACCGACCTGCAGCCGTTCGACGACCCGATGATCGCGATCAACATGTCGGTCTGGACCGACATCCCGTCGCTGGGGGCCTATGTCTACCGCAGCGGCCACGTGCAGTTCATGCGCCGCCGCCGCGAGTGGTTCGAACACATGGACCTGTACATGGCCCTGTGGTGGGTCCCGGTCGGCCACCGCCCGACCATCGAGGAGGCCAAGCAAAAGCTGGCCCTGCTCGAGGCCCACGGGCCAACGCCGGAAGCCTTCACCTTCAAGATCCCCTTCCCCGCGCCGGACAAGGCGACGGTGGAGCCGGTGCTGGACGAGTGTGCTTAGCCAACTAAGACTGTCATCCCGGTAAGACTGTCATCCCGGACGAGCGCGCAGCGCGGAGATCCGGGACCGACGCGTGAACTCGGCGTTTCCGGCGGTCCCGGATCTTCGCCCGGCTTTCGTCGGGCTACGTCCGGGATGACAAATCTATTGGCGCGATCAGACCTCCCGCCCGCTGACAACCCCCGCGAACGGTGCTACAGGCCCGCGCCATGAAAGCCGCTGTCGTCGTCTTCCCCGGTTCCAATTGCGATCGTGACTGCAAGGTCGCCATCGAGCGCTCCGCAGGAGCCCGCGTCGAGATGGTCTGGCACCAGGAGACGGCCCTGCCGGACGACCTGGACCTGATCGTCCTGCCCGGCGGCTTCTCCTATGGCGACTATCTGCGCTGCGGGGCCATGGCCGCGCAGAGCCCGGTGATGCGCGAAGTCGTCAAGGCCGCCAACGACGGGGTCGCGGTGGTCGGAATCTGCAACGGCTTCCAAGTGCTGTGCGAGGCGGGCCTGCTGCCCGGCGCCCTGCTGCGCAACGAAAAGCTGAAATACATCTGCAAGCCGGTGGCCCTGGACGTGGTCAACAGCCAGACCCGCTTCACCGCCAGCTTCGGCGAGCAGCGCTCGGCCGTGATGACCGTCGGCAACGGCGAGGGCAACTTCTTCGCCGACGAAGCGACGCTGGACCGCATCGAGGGCGAGGGCCAGGTGGTGTTCCGCTACCAGGACAATCCCAACGGCTCGGCCCGCGACATCGCCGGCATCATGAACGCCAAGGGCAACGTGCTGGGCCTGATGCCCCACCCCGACCGCTCGTTCGACCCCGACCTGGGGTCGGAGGACGGGGCGATCCTGTTCCGCAGCATCTTCGCCAGCGCCTGACGAGGCCAAAGGGGGCTCCGATGCGTCGTTTCTCGATCACCGTGGCCCTCCTTCTCGCCGGACCGTCGATAGCGGTCGCCGGCCAGGTCCCCGATCGCTGCGGCTATGGCGATTTCGCCTATTTCGCCCAGGACGGCGTGGCCGCCTACAACGTCTCGCCCCCGACCGGCGGACGGACCTACTTCCACGACGATGACGACGGCGATGGCCTGGGCTGTCCCGGCGCGCCGAGCTGCCGGCGGAAAAGCTATCTGGTCGTCCAGGACGAGGTGCTGGTCAGCAAGGTCGAGAACGGCTGGGCCTGCGCCTGGTACGGACGCGGCGACCGCCACACCGTGGGCTGGCTGAAGATGGCGGACCTGATCAAGTCGGCCGTTGCCCCCTCCGGCGAGGGCGACTGGCTGGGTGCCTGGCGCTTCGGCGACAACCAGATCACGATCACCCGCGACAAGAAGGGCTTCCACGCCGAGGGCGAAGCCACTTGGAAAGGGCCGGCCTCGGTGCACGAGGGTTCCTTCAAGGGCCGCCTGGAGGTCAAGGGCGTCACGGCGAGCTACGCCGACCCCGCGGGCACGGAGCCCTTCTGCAGCGTCGATATGCGCCGTGTGAGCCGCTACATGGTCGTCGCCGACAGCGGAAGCTGCGGTGGCGCGTCGGTGAGCTTCGACGGCGTCTACACGCGCTAGCGGCCCCGAAACGCTGTTATATTATAGCGCCCCGCGAAAACCGCTCCTAAGGTGCCCGCATCCTATGGGAGCTTTTCGATGAGTCTCGCGTCGACCCTCCGCGCCGGCCTGCTGGCCGCCGCCGCCCTCACCACCTTCACCGGCGCGGTCCATGCCCAAACGCCGGCCCTGACGCCGGACGTCGACGGCAAGTACGTCGCGCCCAAGGCCGGCTACGACTACGACAAGCGCGTGGTCATGATCCCGATGCGCGACGGGACCAAGCTTTACACCGTGATCGTCGTGCCCAAGGGCGCGAAGAACGCCCCGATCCTGCTGACCCGCACGCCCTACAACGCCGCCAAGCGCACGGCGCGCAACGACAGCCCGTCCATGCTGGCCACACTGGCCCAAGGCGACGAGGTGTTCGTCAAGGACGGCTACATCCGCGTCATCCAGGACATCCGCGGCAAATACGGCTCGGAAGGCGACTACGTGATGACCCGCCCGCTGAAGGGGCCGCTGAACAACAGCGAGGTCGACCACGCCACCGACGCCTACGACACCATCGAGTGGCTGACCAAGAACGTGCCCGAGAGCAACGGCAAGGTCGGCATGCTGGGCTCGTCCTACGAGGGCTTCACCGTGGTGATGGCCCTGGTCAATCCGCACCCGGCCCTGAAGGTGGCCGCGCCGATGAGCCCGATGGTCGACGGCTGGATGGGCGACGACTGGTTCCATTTCGGGGCCTTCCGGCAGGTGAACTTCGACTATTTCGCTGGCCAGACCACCAAGCGCGGGGCCGGCGACAGCGTCGTGCGCCAGAGCGCCGACGACTACGAGAACTTCCGCCGCGCCGGTTCGGCCGGCGACTACGCCAAGGCCAATGGGCTGGACGTCCTGCCCTGGTGGAGGAAGCTGACCGAGAACGCCGCCTACACGCCGTTCTGGAGCCAGCAGGCGCTGGACAAGACCATGGCCGAGCAGCCGCTGAAGGTGCCGACCATGTGGATCCAGGGCCTGTGGGACCAGGAGGACATGTGGGGCGCGGTGCACGCCTACGCCGCCACCGAGCCCAAGGACACGGCCAACGACAAGAGCTACCTAGTGCTGGGCCCCTGGCGGCATAGCCAGGTGAACTATGACGGCGCCAGCCTGGGCCCCTTCAAGTGGGACGGCGACACCGCCCTGCAGTTCCGTCGCGACGTGCTGCTGCCGTTCTTCAACCAGTACCTGAAGGACGGCGCGCCCAAGGCCGACACTCCGCCGGTGTTGATCTACGACCCCGGCCAGAACCGCTGGGACCGCTACAAGAGCTGGCCCCAGGGCGGGAACAAGCCGCTGTACCTGACCGAGAAAGGCGGCCTGTCGTTCAGCGCCCCCGCCCCGGCCAAGGGCGCGGCGGCCTATGACGAATACGTCTCCGACCCGGCCAAGCCCGTGCCCTACGTCCCTCGCCCGCTGAAGTTCGGCGACGGCGACCGCTGGAAGCCCTGGCTGCTGACCGATCAGCGGGCCGTGGCCGACCGCACCGACGTGCTGAGCTACGTGTCCGAGCCCCTGACCGCGCCGCTGAAGATCGCCGGCGTGCCGAAGGTCAACCTGACGGCCTCGACCAGCGGGACCGACAGCGACTGGGTGGTCAAGCTGATCGACGTCTTCCCCGACGAGGTCCCCAGCCAGCCCGAACTGGGCGGCTACCAGTTGGCCGTGGGCATGGACATCTTCCGCGGCCGCTATCGTGAGAGCTTCAGCGAGCCCAAGGCGCTCAAGCCCAACACGCCGCTGAAGTACCAGTTCATCCTGCCGACCGCGAACTACACCTTCCAGCCGGGCCACCGGATCATGGTGCAGGTGCAGTCCAGCTGGTTCCCGCTCTACGACCGCAACCCGCAGACCTTCGTGTCCAACATCTTCTTCACCAAGCCGGGCGACTACGTGAAGGCGACGCAGCGGGTCTATCACGCGGGCGACACGGCCAGCTTCATCGAGCTGCCGGTAGTGGGGCCGTAAGCCCCACAATGAAAAAGGACCGAAGGCTTGCGCCTTCGGCCCCTCCTTCACAGTCACGGAGCGGAGTTCGTCAGCGGTCGCGGCGCTGCTGGTCCGCCGGCTTGGCCGGGCCGCCGGGAGTGCGGCCCTGCTCGTTCTGGCGGTCGCGTTCGCCTTGCTGATGCTGCTGGCCCGGGGACTGTCGCTGCGGTTCGTTCTGCTGCTGTTGCGGGCCTCGGGTCTTGTTGTCGCCCATGAGCTTTCTCCTTGCACAACGCGCCGATCGCGCACGGACAAGAAAACGGCTCGGGAGTCGCCCCGTTCCCAGCGCCAAGCTGCCTTAATTACGGCTTAGCTTTTGAATCCGCACCGGATTTTCGATGATCTGCCCCTTCATATAGGGATCGTCGGCCTTGGCGACGGTGGGGGCGTCGTGGATCCTGCGGACCACGTCCATGCCCTCGACCACCTTGCCGAAGGCCGCGAAGCCCTGGCCGTCCTTGTTGCGGGCCCCGCCGAAGTCCAGGGCCGGATTGTCGCCCAGGCAGATGAAGAACTCCGACCCCGCCGTGCCCGGCTGGTCGCGCGCCATCGAGATCACCCCGTCGGTGTGTAGGATCCCCGTGACCGTGGTGGTCTCATGGGCGATGGCCGGCAGCGGGCTGTCGTCGCGGTTCAGCCCGCCCTGGATGACGCTGATGACAGCCGGGTTGTTGTCGTTCCTGGGCGAGACGGTCCGGTAGAAGCTTCCCCCGTCCAGCAGATGCCGGTCGGCATAGGCCAGGAAATTGGCCACGGTGATCGGCGCCTTGTCCGGATAGAGCTCGATGATGATCGGCCCCAGGTCCGTGACCATCCGCACCCGGACGGGCGCGGCGCCGGCGGCGGTCAGCGGCAGGGCGACGGCGAGCGCCAGGAGGTGGCGGCGGGTGATCATGCAAGCGCGCTTTCGATGTCGGTTTGGGTGAAATCGTCGCCCTTAAAGAGCAGCGGCTCTCCCATGACCTTCGCCAGAGCGTAGGAGAAGCTGTCGCCATAGTTCAGGGCGGCCGGATGACGCCCCTTGCCATAGACCCGCCGAGCCTCGGCCGCGAGGAACGCCTGCTCGGCTGTCACGGCGACAATGGTGATGTTCAGATCGACGAGATCTTCATCAAGCATCTCCTGTCCGCGCTCTAGATCGATCTTACGGAAGTAGACCTCCGCACATTCGACATAGGAAGCAGCCGACATCTTCCGAACCCAAACGCTGTCGATCGCGGCATAGAGCGCGGCACGCTCAGGCTCATCCAGAGCGGTCGCCATGAGAGCAGAACTGTCGATGACCATCAGAACGGCTGGCCGAACTCGTCGTAAAGTTCTTCCTGCTCGATTTCCCGCCAGGTACGAGGATCCTGCGTCCTCGGCCGCGCGTCGAGCTTGGCGAAAAAGGCCCGCTTGCGGGCTTCCCGCTCTTCGGACGTGAGGTTCGCGCCGGAAAGGCGCTCCTTCCGTTCAAGCAAAGCCTGCCGATAGACTTCGGGCACGCTTTCGCCCGTGGCGTCGGAGATTTCGCGCGCCAGGGTCTCGATTTCCTCAGGGAGGAATTGGATGCCCATTTCAGACCTCGTCTTCGTCTTGGAAATCTAGCGGAATCCCCCGGGCCACGCTAGAAGGCCCGCCCATGAGCACCTCGACCGCCCCCGCGAAATCCATGGCCGACACGGCCGCCGAGTTTGGCCTCAAGCCGGAGGAGTACGCCGTCGTCCTCGACCGCCTGGGCCGCGAGCCCAACCTGGTCGAGCTGGGGGTGTTCTCGGTGATGTGGTCCGAGCACTGCTCGTACAAGTCGTCGAAGAACCAGCTGAAAAAGTTCCCGATCACCGGCCCGCGCGTGATCTGCGGCCCCGGCGAGAACGCCGGCGTGATCGACATCGACGACGGCGACGCCATCATCTTCAAGATGGAGAGCCACAACCACCCCTCCTACATCGAGCCCTACCAGGGCGCGGCGACGGGCGTGGGCGGCATCATGCGCGACGTGTTCACCATGGGCGCGCGGCCGATCGCTCTCCTCAACGCCCTACGGTTCGGCGAGCCGGACCATCCCAAGACCAAGCGCCTGGTCGACGGCGTGGTGGCCGGCATCGCCGGCTACGGCAACTGCGTGGGCGTGCCCACGGTCGCCGGCGAGACCAACTTCCACAAGGGCTACAACGGCAACATCCTGGTCAACGCCATGTGCGTGGGCCTGGCCGACGCCGACAAGATCTTCTACTCGGCCGCCCCGGGCGCGGGCCTGGCGGTGGTCTATTTCGGCTCCAAGACCGGCCGCGACGGCATCCACGGCGCGACCATGTCCTCGGCCGAGTTCAGCGAGGACTCCGAGGAGAAGCGCCCGACCGTGCAGGTCGGCGATCCCTTCGCCGAGAAGCTGCTGATCGAGGCCACCCTGGAGCTGATGGCCACCGGCGCGGTCGCCGCCATCCAGGACATGGGCGCGGCGGGCCTGACCTCCTCGTCGGTCGAGATGGCCGGCAAGGGCGGGGTCGGCATCGAGCTGAACATGGACATGGTGCCCCAGCGCGAAGAGGGCATGAGCGCCTACGAGATGATGCTCTCGGAGAGCCAGGAGCGCATGCTGGCGGTGCTGAAGCCCGGCCGCGAGCAGGACGGCCACGCCATCTTCGAGAAGTGGGGCCTGGACGCCGCCGTCATCGGCCACACCACCGACACCGGCCACCTGGTGCTCAAGCACCACGGCGAGGTCGTCTGCGACGTGCCGCTGGCCCCGCTGTTCGACGACGCGCCGCTGTACGACCGCCCGTGGGTCCAGCCGACGCTGCATCCGCGCCTCGACCCGGGCAAGATCGCCGGTCCGGCCGACTGGAACGCCGCGGTGCTGAAGGTGGTCGGCAGCCCCGACATGGCCTCCAAGCGCTGGCTGTGGGAGCAGTACGACCGCCACGTGATGGCCGACACCCTGGAAGACAGCGCCACCGGCTGCGACGCGGGCGTCGTGCGCATCCACGGCAAGGGCAAGGCCATAGCCGTGACCAGCGACGTCACCCCGCGCTACGTGCAGAACGACCCCTACGAGGGCGGCAAGCAGGCCGTGGCCGAGGCCTGGCGCAACCTGACGGCCGCCGGCGCAACCCCGATCGCCATCACCGACAACCTCAACTTCGGCAGCCCCGAAAAGCCCGAGACCATGGGCCAGATCGTTCGCGCCACCGACGGCATGGCCGAGGCCTGCCGGGCGCTGGACTTCCCGGTCGTGTCGGGCAACGTCAGCCTCTACAACGAGACTAACGGCGTCGCCATTCCGCCGACCCCGACGGTCGGCGCCGTGGGCCTGATCAATGACTACGACCTGCGCATGGGCTTCGGCAACGTGGCCGAGGGCGATGCGCTGGTGCTGATCGGCGAGACCCACGGCGAGCTGGGCGCCTCGATCTATCTGCGCGAGATCCTGGGCCGCGAGGACGGCGCCCCGCCGCCGGTCGACCTGGCCGTCGAGCGCAAGAACGGCGACTTCGTGCGCGGCCTGATCCCCACGGGCCTTGTCGCGGGCCTGCACGACCTGTCGGACGGCGGCCTGCTGATCGCCGCGGCCGACATCGCCCTGGCGTCCAAGGTCGGCGTCACCCTCAACGCCAACAGCCACGCTCACGCCCACCCCTATCTGTTCGGCGAGGACCAGGCCCGCTACCTGGTGGCCACGCCCGATCCGGAGGCGGTGCTGGCCGCGGCCAAGGAGGCCGGCGTCCACGCCAACCTGGCCGGGGCGGCCGGCGGCGACGTCTTCGCCTCGACCGACCTGTTCAGCATCCCGCTGGAAACCCTGCGCACGGCCCACGAGGCCTGGCTGCCGGGCTTCATGGGCGCCGTGGCCTAAAAGGACCATCAGCATGCGTACGATCCCTATGCTCGCCACGGCGAGCCTGGCCCTGTTGCTGCTGGCGGCCTGCGCCCCGGCCGCCCAGGCCCCCGCCCCGACCACCGCCCAAAGCGCCGACGCCTCGTGCGCCGCGCGCGGCGGAACGATGCAGCCGGTCGGCCGCCTGCAACGCCCGACCTGCGTCGTGCCCTATGCCGACGCCGGCAAGACCTGCTCGGACAAGGCCGACTGTCAGGGCGCCTGCATCGCCGAGGGCAACCTGGAAGCCCAGGGCGCCGTGACCGGCCAGTGCCAGAAGACCAACGTCCAGTTCGGCTGCTACGCCAAGATCGTGGGCGGCAAGGCGACGGCCGCGATCTGCGTCGACTGATCGGGCCTCCGTCGCCTCAGGCCACGGCGAACGCGGCCCGAGGCGCCGCCCGCAGCCGGGCGGCGTCCCGTCCCGGGGGCGCGCCGAACAGGCGGGCGTATTCGCGGCTGAACTGGCTGGCGCTGTCGTAGCCGACGGTGAAGCCCGCCCCCGCCACGTCGCCCGGCTGGCTCAGCAGCAGGGTCCGCGCCGCCTGCAGCCGCAGCTGCTTCTGATACTGCAGCGGGCTCATGGCGGTGACCGCCTTGAAATGGCGGTGGAACGAGGCCGGGCTCATGCCCGCCAGCCGGGCCAGGTCCTCCACCTGCATGGGCGCGGCGAAATTGGCCTGCAGCCACTGGATGGCGCGGTTGACCTGCGAGAGGCGGCTTTCGGCCAGGCCGATCTGCCGGACCGTCGCCCCGCTGGGTCCCTGCAGCAACCGCCACAGCACCTCGCGCTCGAGCATCGGCGCCAGCACCGGGATGTCGGCGGGCCGATCCAGCAGGCGCACCAGCCGCAGGATCGCATCCACTAGGTCCGGCCCCGCCTCGTTGACCTGCAGGCCGCCCGCCGAAGCCGCCGGAGACGCCTGCGCAGGCGCCTCGAGAACCAGCCGGGCGATCTTGACCGGATTCAGGGCGACGCTCAGCGCCGCGTAGGGTCCTTCGACGACCTGACCGCAGACCGGCAAGTCGACCGACACGGTCAGGAACTTGCCCGCGTCGTAACGGAACAGCCGGTCGCCCAGCGCCGCATGCTTGGCCCCGGCCACGATCAGGCACAGCAGGGGCTGGTAGACGATCGGCATGGGTTCGGTCGGCGCGCTGGCCCGATACAGCGTCAGACCCGGGACCGGCGTTTCCGAGGTTCCCTCCCGGGCGTGACGGTCGAGCAGCACGCGGATTTCAAGCAGCGAGTCCATGCCCGACATAGGCGTCCAAGCGACCGCGCGGATCAAGCACGAGCGCCTCGACTGATCGGATCGTGCAAGAGCTTGCGAGCAACGCCCTAACGCCTCGATGCGTCGGAAGCCTTCAATGTCCCTACAGACAAGGAGATTTCCCATGAGCAAGATCTGGTTCGTCACCGGCGCGGCCCGCGGCCTCGGCGCCGAAATTGCCAAGGCCGCCCTGGCCGCCGGCGATCGCGTCGTGGTCACCGGACGCCGCCGCGAGGCGCTGCAAGCCGCGTTCGGGCCCGACGGCGACGCCCTGTTGTCGCTGGCCCTCGACGTCACCCGCGACGCCGACGCCGAGGCCGCCGTCGAAGCGGCCCTGGCCCGCTTCGGCCGCATCGACGTGCTGGTCAACAACGCCGGCTACGGAAACCTGGGCCTGTTCGAGGAGACGACCGACGCCGAGGCCCGGGCGCAGTATGACACCAACGTCTTCGGCCTCTACAACGTCACCCGCGCCGTCCTGCCGGCCATGCGCCGCCAGCGGACCGGCCGGATCTTCAACATCTCGTCCGTCGGCGGCCTGCTGGGCGGCGAAGGCGGCTCGCTCTATTGCGCCACCAAGTTCGCGGTCGAGGGCTTTTCGGAGTCGGTCGCCAAGGAGGTGGCGCCGTTCGGGATCCACGTGACGATCGTCGAGCCCGGCTTCTTCCGCACCGACTTCCTTGATGACAGCTCGGTCCGCTACGGCTCGCGCCAGATCGACGACTACGCCGGAATCTCAGCCCAGATGAAGGCGTTCTGGGATGCGCGCAACCACGCCCAGGCCGGCGATCCGGCCAAGCTGGGCCGGGTGCTGGTCGAGCTGGCCGGCCGGACCGATCCACCCCTGCGCTTCGCCGCCGGCTCGGACGCCGTGGCGATGATCAGCGGCAAGATCGCCAGCCTGCAGGCCGAACTCGACGCCTGGCGCGACCTGTCGGTCACCACCGACGGCGACGACCTTCCGGCCCAGGCCGAGGCCTCGGCCGGGACCTGGCGCTGATCCGAGGACGGGCCCCCAGAGACCCCGCGGTTCACGCCGCGGGCTGGGGTCCGTCGCCTTCGAAGACGCCGACGCTGGACTTGTTCTGGTCGTCGGATCGGTTGCGGAAGTCGGACGCCGCCTCGCTTTCCGGGACCGGCGCCGGATGGGCGTCCCGCCACAGGTCGCGCAGCCACTTCCACAGCAGGGTCAAGATCATCGCTCCCTCCCAGGGCGGGTCTTCGCCTCTTTGGATCGCGCCGGATCGTCCCACGACCGCGCGGCCGAACCGAAACCCTACACCCGAAGGCTGAAAAACCGCCACCGCAATCGGAAATGGCGCAGCTAGGCTCGCCGCCGCGCCACCTGGGCCACGCGCTCCAGCACCACCGGGCCGGCCGCCGGACCGGCCGCATAGACGAAGTCCGGGCTGTCCATCGGCTTGCCGGTTCGGCGGTCCACCAGCACCGGTTCGGCCGGCAGGCCGGTGGCCGCCTCGACCATCTGGCTGGCCACGCCCTCGACCGCGTAGTGACGATTGCCGAAGGCCATCAGCGCCGTCATCACCGGCGCGAAATCGCGCGCCAGGTCGGTCGCCAGGTATTCGTGGCGCAAGGGGCGCTCCTGATAGGGCCGGCGCTGCAGGAAGCCCGCCTCGACCAGGGCGGCCAGCCGCTGGGCCAGGATGTTGGGCGCCACGCCCAGGCTCTTCTCGAACTGGTCGAACCGGGTCAGGCCCTGCAGGGCGTCGCGCAGGATCATCAGGCTCCAGGTGTCGCCCACCCGCTCCAGCGTGCGGCCCACGGGGCATTGTCCAGGATCGAAGGCGCGTCGGGTCATGACCTCAATATAGGCGCTCGCTAGCAAATCGAAAGTCAATCACTTGCATTTTGAAAGCTACCTACCACTTCAGCCTCACGGCCGGGCCATGGGGTCCTCGCCCAACCCTTTCGGGATGAAGACGATGAGCAAGCAAGACATTCGCGGCGCGGCCCTGGTCACCGGCGCCTCCACCGGCATCGGCGCGACCTATGCCGACCGCCTGGCCCGCGCCGGCCACGACCTGGTGCTGGTGGCCCGCGACACCGCGCGGCTGGAAGCCCTGGCCGCCAGGCTGAAGGCTGAGACGGGCGTCAAGGTCGACATCCTCACCGCCGACCTGACCGACAAAGCCGACCTGGCCCGGGTCGAGGCCCGGCTGGCCGACGACGCGACGATCGACATCCTGATCAACAACGCCGGCGTCGCCCTGGCCGGCCCGTTCGTCGAGCAGGACATCGAGCGGGTCGAAAGCATGATTCAGCTGAACATCGTCTCGGTGACCCGTCTGGCCCACGCCGCCGCCAAGGCCTTCGCGGCCCGCGACCGCGGCGCGATCGTCAACATCTCGTCGGTCGTGGGCCTGGCCCCCGAGCTGCAGATGGCCGTCTACGGCGCGACCAAGGCCTATGTGACCTACTTCACCCAGACCCTGCGCCTGCAGCTCAGCCCGAACATCCGGCTCCAGGCCGTGCTGCCGGGCGCGACCCGCACCGAGATCTGGGACCGCTCGGGCAGCGGCGGCGCCGAGGCGCTGGATCCCAACGGGCTGATGGAGGTCGACGACATGGTGGACGCGGCCCTGGCCGGTTTCCATCAGGGCGAGCTGATCACCATCCCGTCCCTGCCCGACCCGGCCGACTTCACGGCCTATGACGCGGCCCGGACCAGGCTGCTGCCGAACCTGTCGCGCAACCGCTCGGCCGCGCGCTACAAGGTGGGCGAGCCGGCCTGATCCGCCGCCCGCGGGCCGGGACCTTTCGCGGTCCCGGCCCGGGCCTCCCCACCGTCACGACATTGGCGCATCGCGACACTATCTATCGCGTGACGACGGGCGCCCCGGGAACGAACGCCGTTTCCAATCGCTAGCCCGCTGCCCAAGGAGCGCGACATGGCCGTCATTCCGAACCTGGACGAGTTCATTCTCGAGGAAACCGCCGAGGGGATCTTCCTGACCGTCACCGGCGACGACGAGCAGACCCTGAAGCTGAAGGTCACGCTCGATGACCTGGAAGAGATCGTCGAGGTCATCGACGAGGTGTTCGGGCTGGAGGAGGACGACGGCGAGGCCGAGGAGGTGGACGAGAGCGCGGGTTAGGTCGCCTCACTTGCCCCCGCCTGACCGCTACGCGATCTGTCCGCCCCCATAGGGGGCGGAGCCTCGCACTCCAGGCTCTTCCCCCTTTTGGCGGAAGACGGTCGCGAAGCGACCCGTGGGAGGCGATCCCCCTACCGCCCCGCCGCCCGGCTGATGCCGTCCAGGTCGTCGTCCAGCGCCCGGGTCGCCGTGACCACGGTGGCCACCGCGCGCCTGAAGAAGTCCTGCGGCACGGTGGCGAAGTCGTCGGTGGGCTGGTGGTATTCGGGGTGGTCCTCGACGCCGAAATAGACCCAGGGCACGCCTTTCTCGGCGAAGGCGCCCTGGTCCGACTGGGCGGTCCAGTTATCGTGCTTGCCTAAAGCGTCGGTGTCGTGGCCCAGCAGCAGCTTGACCGGCGCGGTCCTGGCCACGCCCTCCAGCACCGGCTTCAGCCAGGGCTGCGGGCCGGCGCCGCTGGCGTAGAGCTGGCCCTTGGCGTTCTTGCTGATCATGTCGAAATTGACGTTCAGCCCGATCTTGGCCAACGGCGCGGGCGGGTCGGCGACGAAGGCCTTGGCGCCCTTCAGACCGCTTTCCTCGGCGTCGAAGGCGACGATCAGCACGGTGTGGCGCGGCGGCCGGGCCTTGAACGCCTCGGCCACGGCCAGCAGGCCGGCGATGCCCGAGGCGTTGTCGTCGGCCCCGTTATAGACCTGCCCCTTGCGGACCCCCAGGTGGTCGTAATGGGCCGAGACCACCAGCACCTTGTCCGAACTGGAGGTGCCCTCGATCCGGGCCACCAGATTCACGCCGGTGACGTCCTTGCCGAACACCTTGGGCTTGAAGGTGAAGGGCCGCTCGAACGCCTTGCCCTGCGGCCGCAGCCCGATCTGGCCGAAGCGCTTGACGATATAGGCCCGCGCCTTGGCGCCGCCGGGCGTGCCGACGCCCCGCCCCTCCATGTCGTCGGCCGACAGGATGCGGACGTCGTCCAGCGCATGAGCGCCGGGCTTGGGGGCGGCGTGGGCCTGGCCGATCAGGACAATGAAAACGGCCGAGAAGGCGATGACGTGACGGAGGGTTCGAAGGGTCATGCCCCTTTCAATGCGTCCGGATTCCCTGAGCGGCAAGCCAGTCCGCCTCGCTTTGGTCGCCGGGACGCCAGTCGCGCAGCCATCGCAGCGTCGGCGCCTCGGTCGCCAACGCACGGCTAAGTTTGGCCGCCTTGCGCAGCGTACGGACATCGTCGGCCGTACAGCCGCCGTCACGCTGCACGTGCAGCCCCGGCCAGGGACGCCGCGTGACGGAAGTTGGGCGATCATGACGCGGCGGTCCGCAAAGGGTGGGCCAGTAGCGCAGGACTAGGGCTCGCCCTTCCGCATCGCGCTCAAGCGCCGCGGCGCCGAAGTATAGATAGGCGTTTTGGAAAGGCGCGGCGGCGTCCTTGGACGTCTGAAACTGGTATTGCGCGATCATCGGATCGCCGCCCACCAGCACATGCTCGGTTCCGTCGGCCGCCCACAGGACGCCCTTCCAATCCCCGGGCGCCAGCACGGTGTTCGCGCAGTCGGGCCAGGCTGTACTGGACGCTTCCAGGTCAACGTGACAGCCGGGCTCGTCTTCCATCCACCAGCCGGGCCGCACGGCTCCGACGCCCACCGCGTCCTCGGCGGAGAACCAGGGTTTCTCGGAGAACACCAGGTTCTCACAGCCGCCGAGGAACAGCGCCGCCGCCACGGCCAGCATCGAAGTTGGTCTCATCGCAGAGGCCCTCCGCACCTCACGGCGCATCACGGAACAATCACGTGTCCGTGATCTTTCCGTGAAATCCCGTTATCACGCAAGGCGAGAAAGCAACGTTTCAGCCCGAACGGGCATTTTCCCGTATGCCCGTTCTTAAGGTTTACGCCGCATACCGAGGCTGAGAGATTCGGAGTCAAACGCCGTGCCCATGTCCTTCCCCGACCTCGAAGCCCGCCTGCACGACGCCTTTCCGGACGCCGAGATCGTGCTGACCGACCTGGCCGGCGACGGTGACCACTACAAGGCGCGGATCGTCTCGCCGGCCTTCCGCGGCCTCAACCGTGTCAAGCAGCACCAGATGGTCAACCGCGCCCTGGCCGACGTGCTGGGCGGGACGCTGCACGCCCTGGCCCTCGAAACCGCGGCTCCGTCGGAGTAGAGGCCATGCGCTATCGCCCCTTCGGCAGCGCGGGCGTGGCGGTCTCGGCGATCACGCTGAGGCTGGAGGACCAGCCGCGCCTGCGCGGGTCCGACTGGCGCAAGTTGATCTTCGCGGCGCTGGAAAGCGGCATTAACAGCTTCGAGATCGACGGCGTCTCGCCGGCCCTGATCGAAGGCGCGGCCGAGGCCTTCTCGACGGTGGAACGCCGCCTGCTGTTCATCGGCTGGCGGCTGCGGGGCTCGCTGGACCGGGCCCTGAAGGCCCAGGCCGTCCACGACATGATCGACCAGGCCCTGGACCGCACGGGCCTGGGCCATCTGGACCTGGCCGTCCTGGACGACCCGGACGCCAACGCCTTTCCCGCCGAGACCCTGGAGCAACTGAAGGCTCTGCGCGGCGCGCGGCTGATCCGCCTGCTGGGCGTGGCCGGAGCGGGCGACAAGTTCGACGCCTATGTCGCCTCGGGCCAGTTCGAGGCCATGGCCACGCCGTTCAACCTGGCCTCGGGCTGGGTGGAGCGCAATCGCGTGCGGGCCGCCATGGGCCGCGAGATGGCGGTGATCGGCCAGGACTACTGGCCCGACGCGCTGCGCGAGGAGCACAAGATCAGCTTCCTGCCCAAGCCCTCGCTGTGGCGGCGGCGCACCGACCCGCTGGCCGACGTCGGCGGCTACGACTTCCTGCGCAACACCCCTGGCTGGACCACCCAGCAGATCTGCCTGGCCTACGCCCTGACAGAACCGTCGCTGGCCACGGTCCAGGTCACCGCCGGCTCGCCCGCCGAGATCGAAGCCCTGGCCGCCATCGTCGAGCGCGACCTGCCCACCGGCTGCGCCGCCCAGATCGAGATGGCCCGCTTCTCGGCCCAGGAAGCGGCGAAGGCGAAGCGTCGGGCTTGAGGCCGCGGACCTGACCCTCCAAGCGTTGTCATCCCGGAAGCCTCGCGGAGGCCGTCCGGGACCCAGGGGACCGGGCGCAGGCGGTGCGGCGGTCCTGGATCCCGGCTCTCCGCTTCGCTGCGGCCGGGATGACAACCGTGATGGGACGGCCCTCCTCCCATTTCGTCGCACTTGACCCGCCCCGCCTTGGCGCCTAGCTGAGAGGCTACGCCCAAGGATTTGTTCCATGACCGACGTCGCCTCCTCCCCCGCCCTCGACTTCATCGCCAAGACCGTGGCCGAAAACCCCGTGGTCCTGTTCATGAAGGGCGTGCCGGACCAGCCGCGCTGCGGCTTCTCGTCGATCACCGTCCAGATCCTCGACCACCTGGGCGTGTCGTTCGTCGGCGTCGACGTGCTGCAGGACGACGACCTGCGTCAGGGGATCAAGACCTTCACCGACTGGCCGACCATTCCCCAGCTCTACGTCAAGGGCGAGTTCATCGGCGGCAGCGACATCGTCCGCGAGATGTTCCAGTCGGGCGAGCTGAAGACCCTCTTCGCCGAACAGGGTCTCATCGAGGCTTGAGCAGGGTCTTCGTCCCGCCCGGCGACGCGTTCAAACTGACCTTCGAACCGAAGGCGTCGGAGATCGACGCCAACGGCCACGTCAACAACGTGGTCTATCTGGCCTGGGGCCAGGATCTGGCCATCGCCCATTGGGACGCCTGGGCTTCGCCCGAGGAGCGCGCGCCCTGGAGCTGGGTGGCCCGCCGCCACGAAATCGACTACCGCCGCGAACTGCTGCCGAACGAACTCGCCACCGGCTACACCTGGGTGGGCGAGCTGAAGGGGCCGCGCTTCGAGCGCTTCTTCCGCATCGACGGCCCCGACGGCGAGATGTGCGCCCAGAGCCGCACCGACTGGGTGCTGATCGACATCGCCGCCAAGCGCCCGGCGCGGGTGCTGCCCTGGATGGTCGAGCGGTTCACGCCGAAGGGGTGAGCGGCGTTTGGGGACGTCTAGTCGCGTGATAGGGGGTTCAGCAGACGAACCGTCCCGGCGCCATCAAGCCCCAGTTCCTGATAGCTGAAACTCAACTCCGCCAAGCTCGGCGCGGCCTTGCAGACATCCAGCCGCTTGCGGGCGAAGGCGATCGTCCGGTCTCGACCGTCCTGCCCCGCATAAAACGCGAAGTCGGCCTTGGTGGTGCAGCCATGCGACACGACCTTCAAGACGAGACCCGAGGGACCCGCTTGAGCCCCCCTGAGCGCCTCCAGCTCCCCCGCCTCCTGCCCCGGCCGCGCCACCAGCGTCACGCCCCCGCGCCCCGCGCAGCCGCCCAGGGCCAGCAACAGCCCGGCGGCCAGCAGTCGGCGTCGGTCGAAGGTCATGCACAACCTTGGCAAGCACGGGAAACTGAGCCCTAGTTTGCCCACGGCTTGGCCGCGCGCAACCGACGAGACCCCCGTGCTCCGCAAATTCGCTTCGATCGCTTCGCTGGCCTTGTGCCTGGCCGCCGCCTCTCCCGCCCTCTCGGCCGACTACAAGGCCCTGGACGCCGAAGCCGCCCGGCTGATGGCGGTCGGCAAGATCCCGGGCCTGGCCTATGCGGTGATCGAGCAAGGCAAGGTCGTGCACGTCAGCGCCCAGGGCTGGCGCAATGTCGAGCGGAAGGCGCCGCTGACGCCGGACACGGTGATGTACGCCGCCTCGATCACCAAGGCGGCCTTCGGCCAGTACGTGCTGATGCTGGTCGACGACGGCAAGCTGGACTTGGACACCCCGATCAAGGCCTACCTGCCCAAGCCCTTGCCCGACTACGACGCCTACAAGGATCTGGCCGGCGATCCGCGCTGGGCGACGATCACCCCCCGCATGCTGATGACCCACACGGCGGGCTTCCCGAACTTCCGCTGGCTGAACGCCGACGGGAAGCTGGACATCAAGACCGATCCCGGGACGCGCTACATCTATTCCGGCGAGGGCCTCAACCTGATGCAGTTCGTCATCGAACAGGGCCTGGGCCTGAAGGTCGGCGACGAGATGGATCGGCGGATCTTCCAGCCCCTGGGCATGACCCGCAGCGCCATGAGCTGGCGGCCCGACTTCCGACCCGACCTGGCCGACGGTTACCACGCCGACGGCAAGTTCGAGGAGCACGACGAGCGCAGCAGCGTGAAGGCCGCCGGCTCGTTGGACACCACGATCTCGGACCTGTCCAAGCTGGCGGCGGCCATGGTCTCGGGCCGGGGCTTGTCGCCCAAGGCGGCCGCGGAACGGACCAGGGCCAGTTTCCCGATCGTCAACGCCCACCAGTTCCCGCCCAGCCTGACCGGCGGCGATCCCGACAACGCCAGGATCGGCCTGGCCGCCGGCGTCGGCGTGGTGGTGTTCGACGGCCCGCAAGGCCACGCCTTCTTCAAGGGCGGCCACAACGACATCACCGACAACACGTTGGTCTGCGTCGAACGCGGCCGGCGCTGCATCGTGATCCTGACCAACAGCGGCGTCGGGCAGCGGATCTTCCCGCCCCTGGTCGAGGCGGCGCTGGGGAAGACCGGGATGCCGTGGGCGTGGGAATATAATCCGGTACGGCCGGTGGCGGCGCCGTAGCCCAGCGTGAGCGCGCCTAGGCCGCCTTCGCGTCCAGCGTCGCGCGCAGGCGCGCCGCCACGTCGCCCAGGGTGATGCGCGACAGGGCCCCGTCGACGTCGGGCTGGCCCTCGGCGGCCATCGAGCTGGCGAGGCCGGCGGTGAAGTCGGTGATGGCGGTGATGTGCTGGGCCAGCATGTCGACCATGTGCAGCTCCTGCATCACCTTCAGCCGGCTCTCCGGCGGCACGGCCTCGAGCAGCTGCCCCAAGGCGCTGTCCAGGTGGCCGCAGGACACGGCGGCGATCGACATCTCGGCCGACAAGGCCTCCAGCAGGCCGACGATTCCGGCGGTCTTCTGGACTTCGAGCGTCATGGTCATTGGCTTTCCCCCAAGCGTATCAACTCGATAGCGCTTGGGGCCTTGTCGCATGGTTAAGGCTGGGCGGAACTCGTCCTCGGGAAAACCAGGGCCAGGGCGGCGGATTGTCGCGCCGTCTCAGCCCCAGGGACCGATCCGCCGGTCGCCGGCCGGCACGGCCGTACCGGCCCGCCCGCGCGTGGCCTGACTGACGCCCAGCCGCAGCAGGGCCTCGACCCGGTTGTGGGTGGCGGGGTGGGTCGAGAACAGGTTGTCGGCGCCCTTCCCCGTCAGTGGGTTGACGATGAACAGGTGCGCCGTGGCCGGGTTGCGCTCGGCCTCGACATTGACCGCGCCGCCGCGGGCGTAGGCCTCGATCTTTTCCAGCGCCCGGGCCAGGGCCCGGCCGTCGCCGGCGATCTCGGCCCCGATCCGGTCGGCCTCGTATTCCCGCGAGCGGCTGACAGCCATCTGCACCAGCATGGCGGCGATCGGCGCCAGTATGGCCAGAGCGATGGTCCCGATCAGGCCGCCCGGCCGCTCGTCGTCGTCGCGCGAACCGCCGAAGAACAGGCCGAAGTTGGCCAGGGCCGAGATCGCGCCGGCGATGGTGGCCGTCACGGTCATGGTCAGGGTGTCGCGGTTCTTCACGTGCGCCAGTTCGTGGGCCATGACGCCGCGGATCTCGTCGCGGTCCAGCAGGCCCAACAGGCCGGTGCTGGCGGCCACCGCCGCGTGGGCCGGGTCGCGGCCGGTCGCGAAGGCGTTGGGCTGCTCGCTGTCGATCACCGTGATGCGCGGACGCGGCAGGCCGGCGCGGCGGGCCAGGTCCTCGATGTCGGCGACATAGGCGCGGACCAGCGGCTCGGGATGGCCGGCGTCAACCTCGACCGCGCCGTACATGCGCAGCACGATCTTGTCGGCGTTCCAGTACGAGAACAGGTTCATGCCGACGGCGAACACCAGGGCGACCAGCATGCCGGTCGGGCCGCCGATCATGTAGCCGGCCCCTACGAACAACGCCGTCAGGCCGGCCAGCAGGACGAAGGTCTTGATGTGGTTCATGGCTCTAACTCGGGATTCGCATCCTGGATCAGTCGAAGATGTCGAACAGGTCGAAGCGCTTCTTCTTGCCGTAGTGGCCCTGGCCGTGATGGCGGCGCTCGTCGTCGTGACGGTAGTCGTTGGGGCGGTAGTCGGGGCGATGGTCGGAACGCTCGCGGGGCCTGTCGTAATCGGGCAGGCGCGGCGTCGCGGCCTGGGGCTCGCCCCGCTCCATGGCCATCAGCTTCTCCAGCTCGCCGCGGTCCAGCCACACGCCCCGGCACTGGGGGCACATGTCGAACTCGACGCTGGCGCGCTGCACGGCCTGCATGGAGGCGTCGCAGTTGGGGCACATCAGAAGCGGCATTTCGGATCCCTGTCCTGTTAATGGACGGGTGTCCTCGAAGCTGGGCCGGCGGGGAGGGAGGGGACAACCGGACCCAGACATCGAGAACACCCGATGCGGTCCGACATCACGAGTGCTTGCATCACTCGCCAGAGGGGCCCGGCCCGCCCATGACATCTAGGAGGCCCCGAAAACGGTTCAAGGGCGGCAAAACGAAAAAGGCCCCGGATTTCTCCGGGGCCTTTCCGATCGTCTTCGAGGTCGACGCTTACGAAGCGTAGAATTCGACGACGAGGTTCGGTTCCATCTTCACCGGATACGGCACTTCGGCCAGTTCCGGAGCGCGGACGAAGGTGGCCTGCAGGCCCTTGGCGTCGACGGTGACGTAGTCGCAGAAATCACGCTCGGCCGAAGCGACGGCTTCCAGCACCAGGGCCATGTTGCGCGACTTTTCGCGGACGGTGATCACGTCGCCGGCCTTGCAGCGGTAGGACGCGATGTTCACGCGCTTGCCGTTCACCTGCACGTGGCCGTGGTTCACGAACTGACGGGCGGCGAACACGGTCGGCACGAACTTGGCGCGGTAGACGATGGCGTCCAGGCGCGATTCCAGCAGGCCGATCAGGTTTTCCGAGGTGTTGCCCTTGCGGCGAGCGGCTTCCTCGTAGGTGCGCGAGAACTGCTTCTCGGTCAGGTTGCCGTAGTAGCCCTTCAGCTTTTGCTTGGCGCGCAGCTGCAGGCCGAAGTCCGAGACTTTCTGCTTGCGGCGCTGGCCGTGCTGGCCGGGGCCGTAGGACCGCTGGTTCACCGGCGACTTCGGCCGGCCCCAGAGGTTTTCGCCCATGCGGCGGTCGATCTTGTACTTGGCGCTATGGCGCTTGGACATAAGTCACTCTTTTAGTTCGATCCGGGCCGGCTCCCCCGAAAGGGTGCGATCTCAACGGCGGCTTCGGGTCATTCCGTCATGCGTTTTTCGCGCCGTCCGGCAAGCCGGCGGCGAGAAGGGGCGGTTTATGCTGGTTCAGATCCGTTGAGTCAACGGACATATCCGGTGGCGGCCGCTCAAAGCCGCGCCGCGTGCCAGGCCACGTGATCGCCGATGAACGACGCGATGAAGAAGTAGCTATGGTCATAGCCCTCCTGCCGCCGCACCGTGACCTTCAGGCGCGCCTCGGCGCCGGCTTCCTCGAGCAGTTCGGGCTTCAGTTGGCTGTCCAGGAAGCTGTCGGCCAGGCCCTGGTCGACCAGGATCTCGTCGAAATCGGCCCCCGCCCCGTCCTCGATCAGGGCGACGGCGTCGTGGGCTCGCCAAGCGGCGCGGTCGGGACCCAGATAGGCGGTCATCGCCTTGTCGCCCCACGGGCAGTTCAACGGCGAGACGATCGGCGAGAAGGCGCTGACCGACTTGAACAGGTCGGGATGGCGCAGGGCGATCGTCAGCGCCCCGTGGCCGCCCATCGAATGGCCGAAGATCCCGCGCCGCGCCGGGTCCAGTGGGAAGGCGCCGTCGACGGCCCGCAGCAGGTCCTTGGTCACGTAGGAATACATCCGGAAGTGCGGCGTCCACGGCGCCTGGGTGGCGTCGACATAGAACCCCGCCCCCTGCCCCAGGTCGTAGGCCGGATCGTCGGCGACGCCCTCGCCGCGCGGACTGGTGTCGGGCGCGACGATGGCGATCCCGTGCCTTGCAGCGTGTTCGTAGACGCCCGACTTGGTGGTGAAGTTGTCCTCGGTGCAGGTCAGGCCCGACAGCCAGACGAGATAGGGGAACGGGCCTTCGCCGTCCGGCGTCCAGACCGTGAACCTCATCGGCGTGCCGGTGCTGGCGCTGTCGTGCCGGCAATAGCGCAGGGTTCCGCCATGGACACGGTGGGCGCTGAGGGTCTCTACCGTCATGACGGGCCTATTTGAAACGTACGGAGGCGGCGATGCGCGCGGCGGTCGCCTCGTCGCCCGGAGGGTCTTGGGTCCAGACGTGAAGCACGCCCCAACCGTCCTTCCTCTTGATCAAATACTCTTGTCTCGGGCCGTCCGCGCCAGAGCTGCGCGCGACTTGGATATTCGGATCGGAACCTGGACTCACCTTGGCGTCCTTGTTCATCGGGAAGCTAGCGAAACCCCCGACATAGACCCCGACGTAGCCGACATTGCCCTTCCTGACGTCGTAGACATCGAAATCCGGACCCCGTGGGCGAGCCTCGACAGTGAAGCCCGGTGGCAGATCGACGCGAAACGGCGGGTTACCGCCTGCTTGCGCGAAAGCTGCGCTCGAAGCGCCGGCGGCGACGCCGATCCCGATCAGGCCAAGGAGCCGGCGACGGTGGAAACTCATAGCGCTTGCTCCTAGAACGTCACCACCGTGCGGATGCTCTCGCCGGCATGCATCAGGTCGAACGCCTCGTTGATGCGCTCCAGCGGCAGGACGTGGGTGATCATCGGGTCGATCTGGATCCTCCCGTCCATGTACCAGTCGACGATCTTGGGCGTGTCGGTGCGACCGCGAGCGCCGCCGAAGGCGGTGCCGCGCCAGACGCGGCCGGTGACCAGCTGGAACGGCCGGGTGGCGATCTCCTTGCCGGCCTCGGCCACGCCGATGATGATGCTCTCGCCCCAGCCGCGGTGGCAGGCCTCCAGCGCCTGGCGCATGACCGTGGTGTTGCCCGTGGCGTCGAAGGTGTAGTCGGCCCCGCCGTCGGTCAGGGCCACCAGGTGGGCGACGATGTCGCCGTCGATGGTCTTGGGATTGACGAAGTGGGTCATGCCGAACTTGCGGCCCCATTCCTCGCGGTCCGGGTTGATGTCGACGCCGACGATCATGTTGGCGCCGACCAGCTTCAGCCCCTGGATGACGTTCAGGCCGATGCCGCCCAGGCCGAACACCACCGCGTTGGCGCCCGGCTCGACCTTGGCGGTGTTGGTCACCGCCCCGACGCCCGTGGTCACGCCGCAGCCGCAGTAGCAGGCGGTCTTGAAGGGCGCGTCCTTGCGGATGCGGGCCACGGCGATCTCGGGCAGCACGGTGAAGTTCGAGAAGGTCGAACAGCCCATGTAGTGGTGGATGGTCTGGCCCTTGTAGGAGAAGCGGCTCGTCCCGTCCGGCATCAGCCCCTTGCCCTGGGTGGCCCGGATGGCCGTGCAGAGGTTGGTCTTGCCCGACAGGCAGCTTTTGCACTGGCGGCATTCGGGCGTGTAGAGCGGGATCACGTGGTCGCCGACCGCCAGGCTGGTGACGCCGGGGCCGACCTCGACCACCACGCCCGCGCCCTCGTGGCCCAGGATCGAGGGGAACAGGCCCTCGCTGTCCAGGCCGTCCAGCGTATAGGCGTCGGTGTGGCAGACGCCGGTGGCCTTGATCTCGATCAGCACCTCGCCGGCCTTGGGGCCTTCCAGGTCGACCTCGACGATCTCCAGCGGCTTCTTGGCCTCGAAGGCGACGGCGGCGCGGGTTTTCATCGGTCAGGTCTCCGGATGTCGAGTCGGCGGCACCTTGCCAAGGCTTGGCCGCGCGAGCCAGTCCCGTCGGGCGGCGAGCGGCGCCGCTTTCGCTGCGATGTTAAATATTATTGACATCGCGCCACATATGGCGCACTCCATGTTAGAAATGTTTTACACCAAGGGAGCCGGTCATGGCCTTGCGCGAAAAGAGTGCGTGGATTTCGTTCTGGACGACCCTGGTCGTTTACGGGGCCTATTTCGCCTATGTCGGCCAGGCGGCGGCGGCCGGTCGCCCGGTGGGCTTCGCGGGGCCGCTGACCACCTGCATCTTCGTGCTGGTGGTGCTGCAGGTGGGCCTGCAGATCGCCATGGCCGCCCTGAACCGCGAGCCGCGCGGCCCGCAGGACGAGCGCGAGCGGCTGATCGACCTGACGGCCTCGACCCGCGCCTTCTACGTGCTGCAGGTGGCGGCGATGGGCGCGGCGGTGACGGTCTATTTCTTCGACAAGACCCTGATGGCCAACGCCGTGATCCTGGCCCTGGCGCTGTCGGAGCTGGCCCGGCACGGCGGCATTATCCTCGGCTACCGGCGGGCCTGCTGATGCCCGCCCCGCCCCCGATCAAGAACGACATCCGCCGCCTGCGCTTCGAGCACGGCGAGATGACCCAGGCCGACCTGGCGCAACGCATCGGCATGACCCGCCAGACCATCGCCGCCATCGAACAGGGCAAGTACTCGCCGTCGCTGGAGGCGGCGTTCAGGATCGCCCAGGTGTTCGGGGTGGGGCTGGAGCGCGTGTTCCAGTGGGAGGGGTGACTTAGGACGGGTCGCCCGGCGTCTCGCCCTTGGCCGCCTTCTGCGCGGCCAGCTTGGCCAGCACCCGGCCCCGGCCGCGCGACAGGGCGGTGACCACGCCGCGGAAGGTGCGCACCTCCTGCTCGGTCAGCCGGGCCCGGGCCAGCGGGGCGCGCAGGTTGCGGACCATCGACGGCTTCTTCTCGGGCGGATGGTAGAAGCCGGCCTTCTCCAGCTCGTCCTCCAGCTGGCCGTACAGGCCCAGCAGGCTGGACTGGTCGGCCGGCTCGGCGACGTTGTACTCGAACTTCGACCACGGCCGGTCGTCGACCGTCATCTTCCATTCATAGGCGTTGATCGACACCGCCTGGGCCAGGTTCAGCGACCGGAAGCGCTCGTCGATCGGGATCGAGACGATGGCCTGGCACAGGGCGATGTCGTCGGTCTCCAGCCCAGCCCGCTCGCCGCCGAACAGCAGCCCCACGGCGCGGCCCTGGGCGACGTCGGCCGACAGGTGGGCGGCGGCTTCGCGCGGGGTGTAGACCGGCAGCCGGGTCTCGCGCGGGCGGGCCGTGGTGGCGAACACCAGCTTCAGGTCGGCGATGGCCTCTTCCAGGGTGTCGAACACCTTGGCGTCGTCCAGCGGCCAGTTGGCGCCCGAGGCGCTGGCCCAGGCGCGCTCCTGGGGCCAGCCGTCGCGCGGCTTGACCAGGCGCAGGTCCGACAGGCCGAAATTGGCCATCACCCGGGCGACCGCGCCGATGTTCTCGGCCAGTTGCGGCTGGTTCAGGATCACGCAGGGCGGGAGAGGCTTCGAAGTCATCGCCTCCCTTTGCCGCCGGACCGCCGCGCGGCGCAAGCCCCGCGATGGCGGTTCGCGCGATTAGCGACGGTCCGGGGCGCGCCGAAGCTGACAGAGGCCTTCGATGTTCCGACCCACCGACATCGGGCGGGTGGTGATCAAGGCGGCGAGAGTCTGGGCGGTGGGTGGTGCTCCCCGCCGCCTGCTGGACTTCTAGATGTTGGAGGCCACGACCTTGTGCGTTCCCGCGGCGCTGTCCTGGATCACGGCGCCCGACACGGCGCCGCCGGCGGAATTGCCGGTGACTACGTACCAGTCGCTGGGTCCATCGACCTGCACCATGTGCGTCGCCACCGCGCCGCCCGAGGACCACAAGGTGTTGTTGACGCAGTTGACGTCCCGCATCGAGTGGAACTCGATTACCGGTCCGGCGTAGTTGAAATCGCTGAGTTGGTTGCCGGAGACGCTGACCGCCCGCGACCGGTAGGAGTCAACGAACGAGTGCGACACGCCGTTGGCCCAGTTGCCCTGGATGCTGATCGACCGCACCGCCCCGGCATAATTGACCGAATCCGGCGATTGGATGGAAATGCACGGGCCCGCCATCCCCTGGAAGTAGTTTCCATGGATGTGCACATCGGTCAAGAAGCCGGTCTTCGAAGGGCTTCCATTCGACTTCAGATACACGCCGTTGAACGCATTACCGTCGAACTGGCAGTCCACGACCCAGAAGTCGCTGACGTTGACGTTATAGTCCGACTGCAAGAACACCGAATAGTTCAGGTGGTAGAAGATGCACTTGTCGCAGCGGACGCCCGATATCCCGGCGTTCGAGGCCGATAGGATTTCGGTGATCAGGCCGGTGACGAAGCCGCTTTCGCTGTACGTGCCCACGAACTGGCAGTTCTCGAAGTCAAGATCGCCTACGAACGACTGGTCCGGAGCCGTCGCCGGCGAGGTGGCCAGGATTACGCCATGGGCGCCGTTCTTGCCCTCGTACCAGAACGAGCACCGCTCGAACTTGACCAGGCGGGTTCGCCGGATCTTCACTGCGGCGTCAAAGCCGACGATGCTCACATTCGAGATCAGGCTGTTCTGCAGACCCGAGATGTTGGTGAACGCGATGGCGTCACCGACAGTCAGGCCGATCAGGCCGCCTTGTCCATTTGTGTTCTCGATAGTGAAACCGCCGATGTCGAAGTCCATGACCTGGGCCGCACCGTCAGTCTGGCTGTGAATGGCCAGCGCCGCCTGGCCAGTGAAGTTCGCCAGCGGCCTGAGCCGCGAGCCGAACACCGTGCCCGCCCCCTTGATGCGGATGTTCACGGCGTTGGTGGGATAGACGTCCAGCGTCCGCGCCAAGCCGTAGGTCTTGTTGGACAATCGCACGATCTGCAGCGAGCCGTCGGATCCATACGAACCCTGCACGCAGTTGACCGCGCGCTGCAGGGCCGGCTGGTCATCGGTCGTCCCGTTGCCTACCGCGCCGAACCATTCCGGAACGACATCCCGCAGGCCCGTGAGCACGCCGGCGCCCGAGAAGATCTGGTGTTGGCCGGCGGCGACGACGCCGCGCATCGTCACCGTGACCCCGGCGTCGACGCTGAGCGCCGCCCCGGAATCGATGGTCATGATCAAGCCGTTCCAGAGCGTGAAGGCGCGTCCGATCCGGTAGACGCCGGCCGGCACGAACACGTTCCTGCCTTGGGCCAGGGCGTTGATGAAGGCGCCGCTGTCGTCGGTGACGCCATCGCCGAGAGCGCCGAAGTCCTTGACGCTGATCTGCTCCTTGAGCCGATCGGCAAGGACGCGCGCCACCGCGCCCGGACCGACGGGCGTGAAGATGACGTCTGTGGCGGGGGTAGTCATAGGGTTCTCCTGTTGAAATCCGCTCGTCTGAGCGTCTTCGACCCTAGGCCGTCCCTATGTCAGGGGCGGACGCATGTTCCCTTTTTGTTCTTGTTTGATCACAATCATTCAGCCGTCGAGAGAACCGCCGAGACGCCCGTGACCCGCGCTCGCGCCAAGGCCTCCAGCAACTGGGCCGGGCGCACCGGCTTGGCCAGGTGGAGGTCGGCGCCGACCGCCTTGGCGGCCGCGACGTGTTCCTCCATGGCGTTGGCGGTCAGCATGATCAGCAGCACCGGCGGGACGACGGCGGCGGCCTCGCGCTCGCGGATCAGGCGGGTGGCGGTCAGGCCGTCCATGACCGGCATCTGCATGTCCATCAGGACCACGTCGAAGGCCCCGGGGATGAAGGCGTCCAGCGCCGCCTGGCCGTCCTCGACCATGGTCAGGGCCACGTCGAACGGCTGGAGGATGATCTCGACCACCTTCTGGTTGGTGGGATGGTCTTCGGCGACCAGCACCCGCAGGCCTTCGAGCGAGATCTCCTCCTCGTCGTCCGGCGCCACATCCTCGACGGCCCGGATGCGGGCCAGGGGCAGGTCGACCTGGAAGATCGCCCCGCGCCCCAACACGGCGCGGGCGTCGATGCGGCCGCCCATCATCTCGACCAGGGCGGCGCAGATCGACAGGCCCAGGCCCGTGCCGCCGAACTGGCGGGTGATCGACTGGTCGGCCTGGACGAAGCGCTTGAACAGCCGGCGGCGGACGGTGTCGTCGAAGCCGACGCCGGTGTCGCTGACGATGAAGCTCAGGCCCTCGGCCGTGCTTTCGACGCTCAGCGCCACCTCGCCCATGACCGTGAACTTCACGGCGTTGGCCAGCAGGTTGTTGAGGATCTGGCTGATGCGCCCGGCGTCGCCCAGATAGCTGCCCGACGCGCCCGGCTGGATCGACCATCGGAAGTCCAGGGCCTTGGCCTGGGCCGAAGCCCGGTGCAGCTCGGCGACGCCGCCGACCAGGGTGGCCAGGTCGAACGGCGCGGGGGTCAGCTGGAACTGGCCGGCCTCGATCTTGGAGACGTCGAGGATGTCGCCCAGCACCTGCTCCAGCAGCCGGCCCGACGAGGTGACCAAGGCGGCCAGCTCGCGGCGACGCTCGGGATCAGACTCCTCGGCCAGGCGGTCGCCGATGGCGATCACGCCATTCAGCGGAGTGCGCAGCTCATGGGACATGTTGGCCAGGAACACGGACTTGGCCTGGTTGGCGCGCTCCAGTTCGGCGGTGCGTTCGGCGACCCGCTCCTCCAGCGAGCGCAGCAGCTCGATATTGCCGTCGCGCTGGTCGCGCAGGGTGCGGGCCAGGGCCCCGATCTCGTCGGTGCGGTCCTCGATGGCCTCGGCCTCGACGACGTCGCCGGTGCGGTGGGCCTCGGCCAGCAGTCGCAGCGGCCGCTCGACGGTCAGGCGCATCAACCGGTAGAGCAGCGCCACCTGGATGATCGCGCCCAGCACGCCGAACAGCAGCACCCACGAGGCCGTCTTGACCGCCGACCACACCAGGTCGCTCGACGGGAAGCTCATCAGGAAATACCAGTCGGGCTCCTTGAGCCGGCCGTAGGCGATCACCCGGTCGCCGTGACGGATGGCGCCCACGTCGGCGCCGAGGGCGCGGATCTGGCGGACGACGTCGGCGACGCCCTCCTCGGTCTGGGCCCGGACCAGGGTCTGGACATCGACGACGCCGTTCCGGGCCAGGCCGGGCGCGGCGATCAGCTCGCCGTCCGACGAGACGATCATGTTGCGCCCGCCCGGCAAGGCGTCCTCGACGGCCCGCAGCAGGTAGGAGTCCAGCGACAGGCTGGTGCCCCAGGCGCCCAGCTGCCGGCCGTGATAGTCGAAGGGCGTCATGCAGGCCGAGTTCAGCCCCCGGCCGCTGGGGTCCGACAGCAGCTTGCGCAGCTTGGTGCACTTCATCACCCGCTCGCTGTTCTGCTTGGGCAGGGTCAGCAAGGTCATCTCCTCGCCGCTGACGTCGAAGGTCGGCGGGGCCTTATGCCGGTAGTAGGTCAGCCGGTCGGGGCGTCGGGGCCCGAACATCACCAGCCGGGTGTCTGGCGTGAAGAAGTAGAAGTTGTCGTAGCGGTTCAGCTCGGCCTCGCCGGTGTGCGACACCACCTGGGTCACCGCCAGGAACAGGGCCTTCTGGTCAGGGGTCAGGATGTCGGCGTCGCGCAGATAGCCGCCGATCCCATAGGTATAGTCGCCGTCGATCACCTCGCCGTCGTACAGCGCGTCCGCCGTGCGGCGGGTGCCGTCGCCGTGCTTGGGGAACTGGGCGTCGAAATCACGCTCCACCGTGCGAGGATCCAGCGCCTGCAGCCGTCGCGCCAGGGAGTCGGACGCCGCCTCGTGCACCTTGACCAGGTCGGAGAACAACCGGTCCTCGGTCTTGACCCGCTCGGCGACATATTCGGTCAGGTGGCGCATCTGGGCGTCGGCGGCGGACCGCTGCACGAAGACGAAGGTCACGGCCGTGGCCACGCCGGTCACGGCGATGGACAGGATCGCGACGATCGCCAGCAGTCGCCGCGCGAGCGGCGAGGTGACGTCGGCAATGGCGGTCCGCTTCTCCACGCCCGGTTCGTACCCCAACAAGCCTCAACAAGGATTTACACGCGGATCAAGCACTTAGCGCGCGAAGACGGCTTCGTCGCGGGTTGGCGGCGACCTCGGCTTTCCCCCCGGCCCGCAACAGTCTATAGGCACGCCGTCCGCGCCGCTCCTTGGCCCTGTGCGCCAAAGAGTCACAGGCGCGCCACCGCGAGAGGAAAGACCCCGCAATGGCCAAGATCAAAGTCGCCAACCCCGTCGTCGACATGGACGGCGATGAAATGACCCGGATCATCTGGAAGCTCATCAAGGATAAGCTGATCTTCCCGTACCTGGACCTGGAGCTCGACTACTTCGACCTCAGCGTCGAGAACCGCGACGCCACCAACGACCAGGTCACGATCGACGCGGCCGAGGCGACCAAGAAGCACGGCGTGGCCGTCAAGTGCGCGACCATCACCCCGGATGAGCAACGCGTCGCCGAGTTCAATCTGAAGAAGATGTGGAAGTCGCCGAACGGCACCATCCGCAACATCCTGGGCGGCGTGATCTTCCGCGAGCCGATCATCTGCCAGAACGTGCCGCGCCTGGTGCCGGGCTGGACCCAGCCGATCATCGTCGGCCGCCACGCGTTCGGCGACCAGTACAAGGCCACCGACTTCCTGTTCCCGGGCAAGGGCACGCTGTCGATCAAGTTCGTCGGCGAAGACGGCCAGACCATCGAGCACGAAGTGTTCAAGAGCCCGTCGGCCGGCGTGGCCATGGGCATGTACAATCTCGACGAGTCGATCCGCGACTTCGCCCACGCCTCGTTCGCCTACGGCCTGGCCCGCGGCTATCCGGTCTACCTCTCCACGAAGAACACGATCCTCAAGGCCTATGACGGCCGCTTCAAGGACATCTTCCAGGAGATCTTCGACGCCGAATACGCCGAGCAGTTCAAGGCCAAGGGCATCCACTACGAGCATCGCCTGATCGACGACATGGTCGCCTCGGCGCTGAAGTGGTCGGGCGGCTATGTCTGGGCCTGCAAGAACTACGACGGCGACGTGCAGTCCGACATCGTCGCCCAGGGCTTCGGCTCGCTGGGCCTGATGACCTCGGTGCTGATGACCCCGGACGGCAAGACGGTGGAAGCCGAGGCCGCCCACGGCACCGTCACCCGCCACTATCGCCAGCACCAGAAGGGCGAGAGCACCTCGACCAACTCCATCGCCTCGATCTTCGCCTGGACCCGGGGCCTGGCCCACCGCGCCAAGCTGGACGACAACGCCGAACTGGCCGCCTTCGCCCACACCCTGGAAAAGGTCTGCGTCGACACCGTCGAAAGCGGCTTCATGACCAAGGACCTGGCCCTGCTGGTCGGCGACAAGCAGTCGTGGCTGACCACCGAGGGCTTCCTCGACAAGATCGACGAGAACCTGAAGAAGGCCATGGCCGCGGCCTGAACCTCCAAGGTCCTTTGAGCTTCGCGACGCCTTCCCCGCAAGGGGAAGGCGTTTTGCGTTTCGAGGCCTCGCCAATACAACTAAGGTCGGGTCTTCTGGCGCCGCGATCTCGCGTCGCGCGTTCCATGACCTTGAGATAGCCCGCCCGATCGAGAAGTTTGTCCTATGGTCCCCGCATGACCGCGATCGCTTGTTTGAAGATCTTCGTGGGCGAGGAACTGGTCTTCGCCGACACCGAGACCATGGCCGGCGTGGTCGCGAAGGTCGCTTCGGCGTACCTGGAAACCCATTGGACCTGGCCGCGCCGCTACGGCCTGGTGGCCCCGTTCTCCTTCGTTCTCGCCGACCCCAGGGCGACCAGCCTGGACGCCGAGGAGCTGTGCCGGATGTCGCGGGACCTGCAGTACAAGCTCTTCGGCGAGAACGGCGCGGGCGAGGTCGCGCTGCTGATGCTCGAGGGCGACCAGGCGGAAGTCATGCGGTTCGCCGGAACGCCCGCGACGGCGTTGAAGACCTTGATGGACGGCCTGGACGACGGAGCCTTCGCCGGCCGCGTCTGCAAGATCACGCCCGACGGCGCCGTCAGCCTCGCGCCGCCGGACGGGCCGACGGCCGGCGCCCCGCCGGCCGAAGACCTCGCGGCCCTGTCGCCGGAGGCGGGCGACATCGACGATCTCCTGCAGGTGGAATCCCCGCGGACCGGCTGGTGGGGCATCTATTATCTGCCCAAGGAACGGTTCGTCGGCGGCGGCGTGGGCTGGGGCGCCGAGATCAACGGCGGTCCGGTCACGGACCTGGTCGAGGCGGTGGAGCGCGACCAGGCCTGCCACGAAGCCGCCCTGGTCGCGGCGAACTCCGGCCCGTCGGGCTACCTGTTCCTGCCCTTCTGTTTTTCCGCCCTGATCAAGCCCAGCCTGCAGCGGAGCTACGAAACCGGTTTCCAGAAGCTGCCGCGCGCGCTGCGGCCCCGGCTGGCGGCCAACATCTACGACGTGCCCCGTGAGCCCAGCTACGGCGCGATCAGCAAGGTCCGCACGCTGCTGATGGACCGCTTCTCGCTGCTGGACCTGCACGTCGCCGACCCCGGTTTCCGGATCGAGAGCCTGCAGGCCGGCGCGGTGAACAGCGTGACCCTGGTGCTGAGCGGCGACGACGAGCGGCAGCGCGCGGCCGCGATCACCCGGTTCCTGCGCGACCCCGCCATCTATCGGACCAAGAAGGTCTGGCAGGGCATCGCCGGGGTCCAGAGCCTGCGTGAGCTCGATCTCTGCCGGCGGCTGAAGGCCCCTTTCCTCAGCGGCCCGATCGTCGCGCCGATCTCGGCGAAGTTCACCGGCGAGGCCGCCTGCCCCTCGCTAAACCTCCCCTACCGCCACACCGCCTAGAAAGGCCCCCGCTCGCCATAGAGGGCGGAAAGGCCGAGCAGGCCGCAGTCGGGCTCGAGCACCAGATAGAGCGGGATGTCCTTCATATAGACGTCCATCCGCCCCTTGGCCTCGAAGCGGGCCCGGCACAGGTCGCGGTCGAACAGGTCGGGCCAGCCCAGCATCATCGGGCTGAAGATGTAGACGCCGCTGCGGGCCCCCGCCACCAGCGCCAGGTCGCCCGAGACCGCTCCCAGCCAGCTGGAGAACAGCGCGAAGGCCTCCCGAGCGATCGGGTCCTGGGCGCGCGCCGCCGCGACCAGCTGCGCGAAATCCCCGGTCCGCGGCGCGTGGCCGTCCAGGTGGGCGACGGCGGCGGCGACCTCGAGCAGGCCGTCGTCCGAAAGCACCCGATCGGCCGAGACATAGGGGTTGGCCAGCCGCAGGTGCTCGATGATGGCGCATTCGCGGGGATTGGCCGCCGCCAGGGCGGCGTGCCCGCCTTCGCTGGCCGTGGCCACCCAACCCACGAAACCGTCCGGATTGAGGATCGACACGCCCAGGCCCGTGCTCGGCCCCAGGGCCGCCGCCGGCGCCTGGCCCTTCGGCGGGGCCCCGCCGATCTGCTCCAGGGCTTCCGGCCCCAGCAGCGGCATCGCCATGGCGCGGGCGGTGAAGTCGTTGACCAGGCGGACATCGGTGACGCCCAGCCTTTCGGAGAGCACCTCCTCGTCAAGCTTCAGCTCCGCATGGGTCACTTGCAGGGTCTTGCCGAAGATCGGTCCCGGCGCCGAAAAGGCCGCCCCGCGCAACCGCGGCGCGCCCAGCTTCGACAGCGCTTCGCCCAGGGTCTGGATCAGTTCGTCCAGGGATTTGGCCGGCGTCACCTCGATCGTCGCGGGCGGCTCGCCGGCCTCGACGACGGCGAAACGCGCATAGGCCCCGTCTGCGTCGACCAACAGGAACTTATCGGACACGGACACCTCACTCGTCACCGGGGTCTTGCGCGCTAAGAAACGCGCGTTTCCTCTGACTAGGCAAGGAAGTTCGCGCTCGAACGCCGGCCTGGGCGACGCGCGTAAGGTCGCACCTTTCCCCCGGAGCGCCGGGCGCCCCCTGGACGCGAGACGGCTTGCCCGCGGCAGGGGAATAGGGTGTCTTGCGGCCTTGAACCTTCGCGCGGGGGCGGCGATGACCTTTCAGAAGCGGCTTTGGGACCTGGTGGTCCTGGCGATCGTGATCTTCGCCGCCGCCTTCGCCACCGCCCCCTGGTTCGCCTTTCGCGCTCTCAAGGCCGCCGCCCAGTACGAGGATGTGCAGGCGATCGGCGAGCTGGTCGACTTTCCGGCGGTGCGCAGGAGCCTGACCGCCGAGTTGAACGAGACCCCGGCCGCCGCCGCCCCGGCCGAGCCGCCGTCGATCTGGCGCGACCCCTTAAGCGTCTTCAAGCAGGCCATCGCGCCGATCGCCCCGCCCGAACCCAAGGTCGACCGCTACCTGACCGTCCCGGGCCTGTCGGCCCTGACCCGAGGCTACGCGCCCGGCGCGGCGCCGGCCGCCCCGCCCAGGCCGGCCGGCGCCCTGGACCAGGCCAAGGCCGCCGTGGCCGGTCCGCACCCGACCATCGCCTATTGGGATCCCAACCGGGTGCGCATCTCGGTCAAGCGGCCGGGCCAGCCGTCCAAGGCGACGATCTTCACCTTCCGCCGCGACAAGCTGTTCACCTGGCGGCTGGTGCACATCCGCCTGCCCGTGGACGAGCGGTGAGCGTCGTCGAACTGGAGGTTCCGGAAAACGGCCGAACTTTGACCGCCGACCGCGACCGATGCTATCGACGGGCGGCCCCTTCGGGCGGAGACCGCCACGCTTGCGCCCTATGCCGGTGACCCTGTGATCGACCTGTTGCTCGACGTGCCGCAGCGGGTCGTGCCGTTCTTCCTGCTGGTGGCGGGCGGGGTGACACTGGCCCGGCTGCGGCTGTTCGACGCCCGGATGTCGGCGGGCTTGTCGACCTATGTCTACTGGATAGGCTTCCCGGCCCTGCTGGTGCATTCGCTGTCGCGCGTGGGCGTCCCCGACCGCGCCCTGACCCTGGGCCTGCTGACCTACGGGGCCTGCGCCCTGCTGGTGGTGGCCCTGATGGTGGCGATCGGCATCGCCCTGCGGTGGACGCGCGAGGAGCGGGCCGGCGGGGCCCTGTCGGCCAGCCTGGGCAACAGCGCCTTCCTCGGCCTGCCGATCGCCCTGGCCGTGCTCGGCCCGGAGGCCGCGCGGGTCTCGGCCGGCGTGGTGGCGGTGGACTTCGTGGTCGTGGCGGCCATCGGCGTGGGCCTTCTGGGCTGGGCGGGCGGCCGCTCGACCTGGCGCTCGCTGATGCAGGCCCTGCGCAATCCGATCGTGCTGGCGGCGATCACCGGCTCGGCCATGGCCCTGGCCGGCCTGTCCCTGCCCGGCGTGCTGGACCGGGCGGTGAGCGCGGCGGCCGCCTCGGGCAGCCCCGTCGCCCTGGTCGCCCTGGGCATCGCCCTGGGCCTGACCGGCCTGCCGGCCGCCGGCGTGCCGTGCGAGCCGACCGACGAGGAGCCCTCGCCCATCCCGCGCTGGGGGCCGATCATCGTCGCCGCCGTCGGCAAGCTGCTGCTGATGCCGACCCTGGCCTGGTTCGCCACCGGCCTGGTCGACGCGCCCCTGCCCTTCCGCCTGGGCGCGACCCTGCTGGCCGCCACCCCGACCGCGGTCAACGTCTTCATCCAGACCAAGGCCTACAGCGTGTTCGAACGCGGCGGGGCGCGGATCGTGGCCCTGACCACCGCCGTCTCCTGCGTCAGCCTGTCGGCGATCGCGATCCTGCTGGAACGCTACGCGGGGGCGTGACCGTCTGCAGAGCGGCCAGGTCGCTCTCGTCCTTCAGCCCCACCCCGGTCAAGCCCAGCCGCAGGGCCTCGCGCGCGTGCCAGGCCAGCTTGAACGCCGCCGCGTCGTAGCCCAGCCCCTCGGCGCGGATGTTGGAGACGCAATTGCGCTCGGCGTCGGTGCGGCCGACCTTGGGCGCGAAGGTGATGTAGGCCCCCAGGCTGTCGGGCGACGACAGGCCCGGCCGCTCGCCGACCAGCAGGATGACCAGTCGCGCCTCCAGAAGTTCGCCCACGGCGTCGCCCAGCGCCACGCGGGCCTGGCGGGCGACGACCACGGGCCCCAGCCGCCAGCCGGCCTCGCGGACCATCGGCAGCAGGGCCTCGACCAGAGGCGCGGCGTGGGCGTGGACGGCGGTGCTGGACAGGCCGTCGGCGACGACGATCGCCAGGTCGCATGAGCCGGGCGCCCGAGCGGCCTGGGCGGCCAGGGCGGCGCGGCCGGCCTCCGACAGGGCCCGCCCCAGGTCCGGCCGGCGCAGATAGGCGGCCCGGTCCGGCGCGGCGCTGTCGACGATCAGCGTCTCCAGGCCCAGGGCCCGCATCGCCGCCGCCGCCGCCTCGGCCTCGAACGGCGCATGGACCGCGTCGCGGGCCTGGGCGTGGGCCAGGGCGAAGCCCAGCACCTCGGAGGTCGGCAGGCTGGCCCCGGTCCGCCCCAGAGCGATCCGGGCCGGGGTGTGGCGGCGCAGGGCGGTCCAGGGATCGGGCGTGACCGGCGCGCTCATCCGCCGGCTCCGGCGGTCAACAGCGGATGGCCGGCGGCGCGCGGCGCCAAGCGGCCGTCCGCCCCGACGATCCGCGCCCGCTCCAGCCAGGCCTCGAACTCCGGCGCCCGCTTCAGGCCCAGCAGCTCGCGCACGTAAAGGGCGTCGTGGAACGAGGTGGACTGGTAGTTCAGCATCACGTCGTCGGCCCCCGGCACGCCCATCACGAAGGTGACGCCGGCCGTGGCCAGCAGGGTCAGCAGGCTGTCCATGTCGTCCTGGTCGGCCTCGGCGTGGTTGGTGTAGCAGACGTCCACCCCCAGCGGCGCGCCCAGCAGCTTGCCGCAGAAATGGTCCTCCAGCCCGGCGCGGATGATCTGCTTGCCGTCATAGAGGTATTCGGGGCCGATGAAGCCGACCACGCTGTTGACCAGCAGCGGCTCGAAGGCCCGGGCGACGCCGTAGGCCCGGGCCTCCAGCGTCTGCTGGTCCACCCCGTGATGCGCCCCGGCCGACAGGGCCGAACCCTGGCCGGTCTCGAAATACATGACGTTGTCGCCCACCGTCCCTCGGCCCAGCGAGCGGCCGGCGTCCAGTCCCTCGCGCAGCAGGTCCAGGGTGACGCCGAAGCTGGCGTTGGCGGCCTGCGTGCCCGCGATCGACTGGAACACCAGGTCGACCGGCGCGCCGCGCTCGATCAGTTGGATCGCCGTGGTCACATGGGTCAGGACGCAGGACTGGGTCGGGATCTCGAAGCGGCGGATCAGATCGTCCATCAGCCGGGTCAGGTCGCCCAGCACGTTCAGGCTGTCGCTGGCCGGGTTGATGCCGATCACCGCGTCGCCGCAGCCGTACAGCAGGCCGTCCAGGATCGAGGCGGTGATCCCGGCCGGATCGTCGGTCGGATGGTTGGGCTGCAGGCGCACGGCCATGGTCCCAGCCAGGCCGATGGTGTTGCGGAATCGGGTCGTGACCCTGCACTTCGAGGCGGCCAGGATCAGGTCCTGGTTGCGCATCAGCTTGCTGACCGCCGCGGCCATCTCCGGCGTCAGGCCGGGCGCCAGGCGCGCCAGGGCGGCTGGGGTGGCCAGCTCCGACAGCAGCCAGTCGCGGAACTCGCCCACCGTCAGCGAGGCCACGGGCGCGAAGGCCGCCGCGTCGTGGCCGTCGAGGATCAGGCGGGTCACCTCGTCGACTTCGTAGGGGACGAGCGCCTGCGTCAGGAAGGTCTTCAGCGGCACCTCGGCCAGAGCGGTCTTGGCGGCGACGTTGTGCTGGGCGCTGGCGGCGGCGATCCCGGCCAGGGCGTCGCCTGAACGCGGCGGCGAGGCCTTGGCCATCAGGTCGGCCAGGGTCTCGAAGGTCCAGGTGGTTCCGCCCAGGGTCGCGCGATAGGCCATGACGGCGAAGGTGGCGCCGATGGCGGCGACTGCAAAGCGCGGGACGCGACGGGCGGGGCGCGGGGCCGAGACTTGCCCGTTCGGCGTGCACCGCTGGGGACAGGCCCCTGGGCCTGTCCCCGGCCAGTCTACGACCATCCGAGCCTTGCACCGACAACGCTGTCGACTACCTTGCCGCGCGGCCCCGGCGTGGGCGCGGGAGTGACGCATGCTCAAGATCCTGGCCTTCACCCTGGCGCTGGCCGCCGCCGCGCCCGCCCTCGCCGCCCCGGCGCCGCCCCTGGCCCTGGCCGAGGTCCCCAAGCCCGCCGGCCCAGCGACCTCGCTGTTCAACGGCCGCGACCTGAAGGCCTGGGACGCCTGGCTCGGCTACGCCGACCCGTCCCTGACCTACAAGCGCCCCCCGATCGCGCCGATCGGAGCGGGCCCGCGGAGCGCCGAGATCTTCAAGGTGGTGGTCGAGGACGGCCGGCCGGCGATCCATGTCGACGGCCGGATCTGGGGCGGTCTGGTCCACCGGGGCGACTTCCGCGACTATCACCTGCGTCTGCAGTACAAGTGGGGCAAGGGCCGCTGGCGGCCGCGCGAGGCCCAGGCGCCCAACAACGGCCTGCTCTACCACTCGCACGGCGCGCCCGGCGCGGTCTGGGGCACGTGGAGCCAGGCGGTGGAGTTCGAGATCATGACCGGCTCGATCGGCATGGTCGTGCCGGTGGGCGAGGCGATCAGCGCCACGACGACCGCCGTCGACGATCCGGCCCTGATCGCCCCCAAGCTGCGGTTCTCGCCCGCCGGCCGCGCCACCACGGCCAGGGGCGGCACGGCGCTGTGGAACATCGAGGCCTACAGCGACGCCGAGAAGCCGGCCGGCGAATGGAACACCCTGGACCTCTACGTGCTGGGCGACCGCGCGATCCACGTGGTCAACGGCGTGCCGGTGATGGAGGTTCGCGACCTCAAGGCCGACGGCGCGCCCCTGACCCATGGCGCGATCCAGCTGCAGTCGGAAGGCGCCGAGACCTTCTTTCGCGACCTGGTTCTGGAGCCGATCAAGAGCCTGCCCCGGATCGTGGCGAAATAGGCGGCGGGGCTTCCTAGGGCGGCCGAACTATTGCCTATGACCAAAAGCGGTTGTCATCCCGGACGAAACGCGTAGCGCGAAGATCCGGGACCGACGCCTGAGCTCAGAGTTTCCGGCGGTCCCGGATCTGCGCCCGGCTTTCGCCGGGCTTGTCCGGGATGACAGCTCTTTTCTCAGCCCATATGCGATCGCCGCTATCGGGGGGACTTGATCGCCGTGCCTTTCGTCGCGCCGTGCGCGGCCAGATACCCCGCCACCGCCTGAGCCATGGCCCGCGAGGCCCTGGCGTCCGGGTGGCGGTTACGGGGGATCAGCCAGCGGGGATCGAGGCGCACGAGCACATAGGGCAGGCCCGCCTCGTCGAGGACGCGGCGGCGCAAGGCGGCTTCGGCGGGAGTCTCCGGGCGTAGTTGCGGCACGAGGATCAGCGGCGTGGCGCGGCGCCGGCGGGCCATGGCGACGGTGTCGGCCAGGGCGGCCCGCGCCGTGGCCACGCCCCGGTCGATCTCGTCCTCGGCGCGGTAAGGAACCGCCCGCCGCGCCACTTCGGCCAGCTTCAAGGACCGGACGGGAGGACGCCAGGCCAGGGCGCTGTCCAGATGCGGGCGATCGACGTCCAGCGTCCGCCGCAGCAAGGACGGCATGAACAGGGCGACCACCGCCACCGGCCGCCGGAAGCGGGGCCATTCGTCGCGCAGGCGCAGATAGGACTGGTCGGTGGCGTAGCCCTCGACGGCGAGGTTGGCGCCCTGCACCCCCGTCAGGGCCTCGACCTGGGCGGGAAGCGACTCGTCCCAAGTCAGGCCGTGCCCGACCATCACGGACTCGCCGGTGAACAGGATGGTCGGAGCCTCGGGATCCACGCGGTCGCCCAGGCGGCGCACCCGATGGCCGGCGGCGTCGAAGGCATAGGTGATGTCACGCCCGCCCAGCCGCCCGACGCCCTCGCGCGCCGGGATGAACACCCAGCCCAGCCGGGCGTCGCGCCGCCGCAGCGGTTCACGCGGCGCGGGGACCTCCTGGGTCCCCAGCCAGGGCAGGCGCGACAGCAGGACCTCGCTGGCGACCAGCGACAGCACGACCGCCAGGACGGTCGGCGCGGCGTCATGGACCAGCCGCCTCGGCGGGACGCGGGCGAACAGCCTGCCCGCCCTTGGCCGGACGATGAAGACCAGCGCCAAGCCGACACCCGCGACCAGGACCCGCAGGACCGTCAGGATCAGGATCTGCCGCTCGCGGGGGGTGTAGAAGTCCGGCAGGACGTGGCGGTCCAGCCAGCGGACGTCTGCCGCGCCGGCCCAGACCAGCAGCGCGACGCCGGCGGCGGCCACGACCAGTTCCGCGGCCAGGCCGCGCACCCGCGAGACCGAGGGTCCGGCCCGTTCAGCCAAGTCTTGATCCTCCCTCGCGGATGATATTGGATGGCTGTCAGAAGGGACCCTGCCCCATGCAATCCCCGCTGTCATCGGTTCACCGGTGGGTTTGGCGCAACGCCCGGCGGCGCGCCAAGAACCTGCTGCGGTTCGCCGAGGTCGAGGCGGACGGGGGCCGCGACCTGGTCCGGGCCGCCGAGCAGACCCAGGACCCGCTCCTGCGCCGCCTGTTCCTGCTGCATGCCCTGGACGAGCAGCGCCACGCCGACCTGTTCCGCAAGCGCGGCCTGGCCCTGATGTCGACCCTGCCCGCCGCCCCCGAGGCCGCCAGCCGGACCGACTGGCTGACGCCGGGCGAGCGCGGCCTGGACGACCTGAGGGTGGAACAGGAGCGCGACGGCGCCCTGCTGGCCTTCCTGCACCTGTCGGAAAAGGCCGCCGCCCGCGACTTCACCCACTATATCGCCGCGCTCGAAGGCGATCCCCCGACCCGCGAGGTCTTCGAGAAGGTCGTGCACGACGAGGCGTTCCACATGAACTACACCCGCGCCCAGCTGCTCCGCGTCGCGCCCAAGGACCACGGGCGCCTGCTCTGGATGGCCCGCCTGCGCCGCCTGTGGTCGCTGTACCTGCGGTTCGCGGGGGCCCTGGCCGCCGTGATCGGCGCGGTGGTGCTGACCCTGCAGTACTTCATCCTGCTGCCGCCCTTCGCCCTGCTGGCCCGCCGCGCCTGGGCCCGCGAGCCCGAGGGCTGGACGCCGATCGCGCCCGAACGCAACGGCCAGGGCGGGCCCAGCCCGCTGAAACGGCAATACTAATGAAGATCCTCGGCATCTCGGCCCACTATCACGACTCCGCCGCGGCCCTGGTCGTCGACGGCCTGCCGGTAGGGGCGGTGCAGCAGGAACGCCTGTCGCGGCGCAAGAACGACGCGGCCTTCCCGCTCGAGGCGATCGAATGGTGCCTGGACCACGCCGGGCTGCAGCCCGAGGACCTCGACGCCGTGGTCTTCTACGAGCGGCCGATGCTGAAGTTCGACCGCATCCTGATCAGCGCCCTGCGCGCCTTCCCCCACGGCCGCGCCGCCTTCGCCCACGCCATGAAGAACAGCCTGGGCGAAAAAGCCTGGGTGCGCGGCCTGATCACCGCCCAGCTGGGCGTGCCCCGCGACCGGATCCTGTTCACCGAGCACCACCAGTCGCACGCCGCCGCGGCCTTCCTGACCGCCCCCACCCGCCGCGCGGCGATCATGACCACCGACGGGGTCGGCGAATGGGCCACCCTGACCGTCGGGCGGGGCGAGCGGCCGGCCGGCGGCCCGATCCGCATCGTCCTGGACCGCGAGGTGCGGTTTCCCCACTCGCTGGGCATGCTCTACTCGACCTTCACCGCCTATCTCGGCTTTTCGGTCAACGAGGGCGAGTACAAGGTCATGGGCCTGGCCGCCTATGGCCGCCCGACGATGGCCGACCAGGTCCGCAAGGTCATCCGCCGCACCAGCGACGGCGCCTTCGCGCTGGAGCTGGACTATTTCGCGTTCCACACCACGGTCGCCCAGTCCTACTCCAGACGGTTCGTCGACCTGTTCGGACCGCCGCGCCAGGCCTATGAGCCCATCGACCTGGCGACGCCCGAAGGCCGCCGCTTCGCCGACATCGCCGCCAGCGTCCAGGCGGTGCTGGAGGAGATCCTGGTCGACATGACCCGCGGCCTGCACGCCGAGACCGGCCTGCCCGACCTGTGCCTGGGCGGCGGGGTGGCGCTGAACGGCGTGGCCAACGCCCGCATCCTGGCCGAGTCCGGCTTCGAGCGGGTGTTCGTGCCGCCCGCCCCGGGCGACGCCGGCTCGGCCCTGGGCGCGGCGCTGTACGCCGACCGCATCCATTTTTGCAATCCCGACCGCGACGTGCCCGACCATCCGTTCTGGGGTCCGTCGATCGACGACGACGAGCTGGCCCGCCTGGCCGGCGAGGACGGCCTGCCGGCCGCGACCCTGAACGACGCGGCCCTGGTCGAACAGACCGCCGACGACCTGGCCGCCGGCAAGGTGGTCGGCTGGATGGAGGGCGCGACCGAGTTCGGCCCCCGGGCCCTGGGCCACCGCAGCATCCTGACCGCCCCGCACGACGTGGCCCTGCGCGACCGGCTGAACCGCGACATCAAGTATCGCGAGGAGTTCCGCCCCTTCGCCCCGGTCGTGCCGATCGAGGCGGCCGACCGCTATTTCCAGCTGCCGCCCGGCGGGGCGCGGCTGGCGCGGTTCATGTCCGGCGTCTTCCCGGTGCGCCCCGAATGGCGCGAGCGGTTGGCGGCGGTCACCCATGTGGACGGCACCGCCCGGGTGCAGGCCCTGGAACGGTCGATGGCCCCGCGCCTGCACGACCTGCTCGAGGCCTACGGCCGCCGCTCGGGCCTGCCCGTGCTGCTGAACACCTCGTTCAACCTGGCCGGCGAGCCGATCGTCAACCGGGTGGTCGAGGGCTATTCGACCTTCCGGCGCTCGGGGATCGACGTCCTGGTCGCCGGCCGCTGCCGCATCGTCAAGCGCGCCCGGGCGCGCACCTCCCTGATCGAAGAACTGGCCTGATGGAAGACCTGGCCTGATGGAAGAACTGGGCTGAATGAGGAACTGGCATGATCCGCCGTCGTGGACGCTTTCACCGCCAGATGATCGTGCTGAGCAGCATGGCCGGCTCGACCCTGGACCTGGTCCAGGGCCTGTGGCGCGGCCCGTCCGGCCGTCGCTGGCTGGTCCCGCTGGCGGTCTTCCTGTGCCTGACCGGGGCGGTGCTGATCCTGGCCGTCACCGTCGAGGCCCTGGCGCCGTTCGTCTACGCGATCTTCTGAGCGTGGAGGACGCCGCCGCCGCCCTGCGCGCCCTGCTGGCCTGCCCGGCCTGCGGGGGCGCCCTGGCGGCGGACTGGAGCTGCCGGGGCTGCGGGGCGCGCCACGTCGAGAGGGACGGCGTCGTCGACCTGCGCCGGCCGGCCGACGCCAGCACCCAGGCCGTGCGCGACTTCTACGAAAAGGCGCCCTTCCCCGGCTATCCGCCGCGCGACAGCCTGGACGGCTTGCGGGCCCGGGCCGAGCGCAGCCCGTTCGCCCGCCTGCTGGACCGCGCCGTCCCCGGCGACGCCCGGATCGTCGAGGTCGGCTGCGGCACCGGCCAGATGAGCCTGTACCTGGCCCGCGCCGACCGGCTGGTGGTCGGCGCCGACCTGACCCGGGCGTCCCTGGACCTGGGCGCCGCCGCCGCCCGCCGATTCGGGTCGAGGAACGTGCTGTTCGTCGAGACCGACCTCCACGCGCCGGGCCTGGCCGAGGGGGCCTTCGACGTGGTGGTCTGCCTGGGCGTGCTGCACCACACCCCCGATCCCCGGGCGGCCTTCGCCCGGCTCGCGCGGCTGGCCCGGCCCGACGGCGGCCTGATCGTGCTGGGCCTCTACAACGCCGTCGCCCGCCTGCCCCTGCGCCTGCGGCGGACCATCGCCCGCCTGACCGGCTTTCGCTGGATCCCCTTCGACCCGGTGCTGCGCGCCCGCGCCGCCGAGCCCGACCGCCACGCCGCCTGGCTGCGCGACCAGTACCGCCACCCCGAGGAGCACCGCCACACCCATGGCGAGGTGTTGAAGTGGTTCGCCGAGAACGGCGTCGACTACGTCCGGGCCTATCCCAGCACGGTGATCGGCGACGAACCGGAGGACCTGTTCGAACCGGCCGCCGACAACTGGAGCCCCGAGGCCTGGCTCAGCCAGGTGGGCTGGATGAAGACCCTGGGGCCGGAGGGGGGCCTGTTCGTGATGGTGGGGCGCGTAAGCCCCGCGGAACACCCGCTTGCCCCCACCTGACCGCTTCGTGGTCACGGCTTAACGACGGGTGTTCGATGGGCGCACG
>Ga0065165_1000635_pt1 | contig 50838 bp, 35 predicted proteins | sample AraplaMF_Cvi_mMF_FD_63813 | JGI IMG/M metagenome (GOLD analysis project Ga0065165, IMG submission 63813) | Arabidopsis root microbial communities from the University of North Carolina, USA - plate scrape MF_Cvi_mMF (version 2) (version 3) | ecosystem: Host-associated > Plants > Roots >...
CCGTTCTGCTCTGGTTCCTTTCCAGCTTTCCGGGACCGCCGCCCGGCGCCACGCAGCCCGCCATCGATTACAGCATCGCCGGTCGTCTGGGCCGCATGCTCGAGCACGTGTTCTGGCCCATCGGCTTCAACTGGCAGATCTGCGTGGCCCTGGTGCCGGGACTTGCCGCCCGCGAAGTGGCCGTGGCCGCGCTCGGCACCGTATATGCCATGTCGGGCAGCGACGATGCGCTCGCCTCGCAGCTGGGCCCCGTCATCTCGCAGCAGTGGACCCTCGCCACGGCCTTGTCGCTGCTCGCGTGGTACGTGTTCGCGCCGCAGTGCATGTCCACGCTTGCCGTCATACGGCGCGAAACCAACTCCTGGCGCAACGTGGCCGTGGCCGCCGGCTACCTGTTCGGCCTGGCTTATCTTGCTTCGTTGGCCACCTACCAGATCGCGAGGGCTCTCTCGTGAACACGTTCGAAGTTGTACAGGGCGCCGTCATCGCCGTGGTCGTCGCGGCGAGTGCGCTCATCGCCTTCCGCAAGTTGCTCCCGAAAACGTCCGCCCGCCTCATGGCACGCGTCTCGGCAAGCCTCAACAGGGAAGGGCGTCCGGCGGTCTTCCGTTTCATCGGCCGCCGGTTCCAGCCGGCGACCGCGACCGGAAGCTGCGGCGACGGCTGCGGCTCGTGCAGCAGCTGCGGCCCCGCCGCACCTCGTAGCGAGGCGCAGCCCTTGCATTTCAAGACGCGCGGATAGTCACCCCACCGAGGCATCGTCGTCGGGCGCGCGTCCGGGCGATGTCCGGCGTTGCCGCATCGTCCACCAGTTCACCGTGAGGTTCACGGCGAACCAGGCCCCGATCGCCGCCAGCGGCCACGCGATCGCGGCAGGCCAGACAATCGCCACGAGCGTGAGCACTAGCGCCGCTGCCGCACCCGCGATAACGGGCCCCGTCTCGGTATCGCCGAGCACGCGGTGCTGGGTGATCGCGGCGCCCACCGTATTGGCGATGCGCAGCGCCCCGGCCGCGGCCCGACCGGAACTGCCGCCAGCACGCCGCGGCCGGGGCGGCCTGGGTGAACGGCTGCGCATGCGTTCGTTGCCCGTGCGCCGGCGCCTTCCGCGCAGGAGGATCTCTGTGCTGTTTTCCAGGTCCGCCTCGTACTGCGCGGCGAGCCGGCCGGCGAAGTCGGCGTCTTCGATCGCCACGTCGATCTCGCGGTTGCTGAGCCAGCTGGCGATGTTGAGGTTGGACGAGCCCACACGAGCCCAGCGGCCGTCGGCCACGGCGGTTTTCGCATGCAGCATCGAGCCGTTCCACTCGAAGACGCGGATGCCGGCCTTCAACAACGGCCGGTAGCCCGAGCGGGACATGCTGGCCACCATCGGGATGTCGCTGCTGCCGGGTACCAGCAAGCGCACGTCCACGCCGTCGCGCGCAGCGGCCGACAAGGCTTGCACATACGGCGCCACGCCGACGAAATACGCGTCGGTAAGCCACAGCGTCTGCGTGGCCATGGCGGCCACCATCTGGTCGAGGCGGTACATGCCCGCCGTGCTCGGCTGCGTGGCGATGAGGCGCAATGAAACGTGGCCCGCCTCGGGCAGGTTCACGGGTGGCGACAGGCGCTCGTCGTTCGGCAGCGGTGCGCCGGTTTCGCGCCAGCTGTCTGCGAACGCGTGCTCGATTTCCGTGACGGCAGGACCGCGCAGCATCACCCCCGTGTCGCGCCAGGGCGGCACGTCGCGCGTCGGGTCGCCCAGCCATTTCTCGCTGATGCAGACCCCGGACAGGAAACCCACGTCGCCGTCGACCACCAGCACCTTGCGATGGTCGCGGCTCACCCAGCCGAAGGAACTGCCGAGTTTCGGCGGGTTGTAGATGCGCACCTGCCCACCGGCCTGGCGCAATGGATTCCAGAACGACGAGCGCGACTGGCCCAGGCACCCCGCCCAGTCCGCGATGACGGCGACGAAGACCCCGGCCCGGGCCCGTTCCACCAGGGCGTCCAGGAAGGCACGGCCGATGGCGTCGTCGCGGACGATGTAGTTCTCGAGGAAAACGTGGCGCTGCGCGGAAGCGATGGCCGCGAGCCAAGCGTCGAAGTGCGCGCGGGCGTCGATCAGGAGTTCGACGGCGTTCCCCCCGATGAGGGGCGCCCCCGCACTGCGGCTCAGGGCCTGCTCGGCGAACAGGCGATTCGAAAAACCGGTGGCGCTGTGGCGGACGTTCATATTCCCGAGTTTACGGGGATATGCGGTAAAATGGCCCGCTATGACCGAAGACCTCTCCAGCCGTCCGCGTCCCGCGGAAGCCGGCGCACGCCGCCCCAGCACGGGCGTCCTGATCGACCGCGTCCAGGTGGGCGGCGGCGCACCCATCGTGGTGCAGTCGATGACCAACACCGATACGGAAGATCCGGTCTCCACCGCGAAGCAGGTGGCCGAATTGGCTCGCGCCGGCTCCGAGATGGTGCGCATCACGGTAAACACTCCCGCGGCGGCGGCCGCGGTGCCGCGTATCCGCGAGCGTCTGGAGATGATGGGCGTTTCGGTACCCCTCATCGGCGATTTCCACTACAACGGCCATCAGCTGCTGGAAGGCGAGCCCGCCTGTGCCGAGGCACTGGCCAAGTACCGCATCAATCCCGGCAACGTGGGATTCGGCAAGAAGAAAGACGCCCAGTTCGCCTCGATCATCGAGATGGCGATCCGTTACGACAAGCCGGTGCGCATCGGCGCCAACTGGGGCTCGCTCGACCAGTCCATGGTGGCCGCGCTGATGGACGAGAACGCGGGCAGGGCGAATCCATGGGATGCCAGCCATGTAGCGCGCGAGGCACTGATCCGCTCGGCGTTGGACTCCGCCGCCCGTGCTGAAGATCTCGGCCTCCCGCGCAGCCGCATCATCCTGTCCTGCAAGGTCTCCGGCGTACAGGAACTCATCGCCGTCTATCGCGATCTGGCCCGGCGCGGCGACTACGCGTTGCACCTGGGTCTGACCGAGGCCGGCATGGGTTCCAAGGGCATCGCCGCATCGAGCGCCGCGCTCGGCGTGCTGCTGCAGGAAGGCATCGGCGACACCATCCGTATCTCGCTCACGCCCGAGCCGGGACAGTCGCGTACCACGGAGGTGATCGTCGCGCAGGAACTCCTGCAGACCATGGGCCTGCGTGCGTTCACGCCGCTGGTCACCGCCTGCCCGGGTTGCGGGCGCACCACCAGCGAGTTCTTCCAGGAACTGGCGAAAACGGTGCAGGGGCACGTGCGCGAGAAAATGCCGCTGTGGCGCGTGAAATACGACGGCGTCGAGAACCTTACGCTCGCGGTCATGGGCTGCGTGGTGAACGGGCCGGGCGAGTCCCGTCATGCCAACATCGGCATCTCGCTGCCGGGCAATGGCGAGGCTCCGTCGGCACCGGTATTCATCGACGGCGAAAAGGCGATGACCCTGCGCGGCGACCGCATCGCGGAAGAGTTCGTGGCGATCCTCGACAACTACGTGGAAACCCGTTACGCCGCTCGGGGCGACTGAGGGCGCACAGGGGTTTTTACATACCTGCCGCGGGGCGGCGAAGTTGTCTCGCCGACATGGCGGCGCCTACAGGTGAGCCGCGTTCGGCTGCCGTCACATGGTGCATGCGCGGGAATGGCGACCATTGAGGGTGGTCCCTTTCCGGAGTATCCCATGGCAGCGAAGGTTCCACTTCTCACCCTCAACGATGGCCATACCGCGCCGCAGCTCGGCTTCGGTGTCTTCCAGATTCCCGACGCCGAAACCGCCGATGCGGTCGCCCACGCCTTGCAGGCGGGCTATCGCTCCATCGACACCGCGTCGATCTACGGTAACGAGCGCGGCGTGCGCCAGGGCATGGAACGCGCCGGCGTCGCGCGGAGCGACATTTTCCTCACGACCAAGCTGTGGAATGCGCACCAGGGCTACGACGAGACGCTTCGCGCCTTCGACGAAAGCATGCAGCGTCTGGGCGTCGACTACCTCGACATGTACCTCATTCATTGGCCGACGCCGAAGAAGAACCGCTACGTCGATACCTGGAAGGCTTTCCTGCGCCTGCGCGAGGAAGGCCGCGTCCGCTCCATCGGTGTTTCCAATTTCCAGCTCGAGCATCTGGAACGGATCATCTCGGAAACGGGTGTCGTGCCGGTGGTGAACCAGATCGAGTTGCATCCGGATTTCGCGCAGCGCGATCTCGCGGCGGTGGACGCGAAGCACGGCATCGTGACGGAGGCATGGAGTCCGCTCGGGCAAGGCGGCGAATTGCTGAAGCATCCCGTTCTTCTCCGCATCGGCGAGAAGCACGGCAAGACGGCCGCCCAGGTGGTCCTGCGTTGGCACGTGCAGCTCGGACACATGGTGATTCCGAAGTCGGTCACGCCGGAACGCATCGCCGCGAACATCGACGTGTTCGACTTCGAACTGGCGACGGAAGACATGAAAGCCATCGACGGACTGGACGCCGGCAACCGCATGGGCCCGCATCCGGACGAGCTGAACTGAGCGGACAGATGTTCTTCACAGGCGGGGCGGTAGCGTCCTTCCGAAAGCGCCGCCTCCGCGGTGCATCCGGAGCCCTGATGCGTCCGTTCACTGTCGTCGCCGCTCTCGCTCTCGCCACCGTCGTGGCGCCCCACGCCTTGGCGCAGGTCGTACCGAGCCGGCCGCCCGCCAGCGAGCGCGCGGTCGAGCCGCCGCCGCTGCCGGCTCCGTCATCGTCGATTCTCCGCAATCCAGCCGCCGCGCCGGTGCGTCCGGCCTCCGACGCCGGGGCGGCGGAACGTGGACTGGCTCCCGTGGAGCCGGGCAACCCCGGCGTGACGAACCGCGTGCAGGATGCGAACGACCAGAGCCGCGATCCGCAGGGCCATGTCCTCGACCCTCACGGGAAGCCGGTCGGCCAGAAGCCGAGCGCACCCGCACCCGCGGGGACGCGCTGAGCGTGTTCCGCTGCGGATCGTCGCAAGTCTTCGCGCCGGTGAGCTACCATCGCGAGCGGTGCAATCCCTTGCGGGGGTGAGGATGAAACGTGCGACCGCGGTGGCCGTCCTGGTGGCCGGACTCGCTGGATGTCAGGGCATGGCGGCGAAGATCGCCCGGCTCGACGTGGGCACGCCTCGCGACGAGGTGATCGACCGCCTCGGTCGCCCCGATTCGGACCGCACCATGATCGGCTACGAGGTGCTGAGCTGGCTCGACCGCCGGCCCGGTCGCTTTTCGTTCTCGCACAAGGACTACACCGTCGTGTTGAAAGACGGCAAGGTCGTACAGTTCGGCCCCGGCCTGATCCGGCGTGACGGGAAAACCTCTCTCCAGATCGAGACGGACGATCCTTAGGGAGCGTCCCTAGATCCACCCGCGCAGGTGATAGGCCCAAAGGGCTATGCGCTCATACAGGCAGCGGGCGGTGAGAGTCAGGGCATCGCGGCGCGGCAGCCAGCCCGGCGCACCGTCCAGCGCCGCATGGGTATCGTCGGTGGGTTCGGGCCAGACCGTGATGCCCATTTTCCTGAATGCCGCCGAGGCCCGGCGCATATGGGTGGCGGACGTTACCAGCAACACTTCCGAAGCACCGCCGGCGGCCAGGATGGCCGCCGAATCGCGCGCGTTCTCGTGGGTATTCCGGCTGCGTGCCTCCACACGGATATCGCGGGCCGGTACGCCAGCCGCCGCATAGGCTTCCGCCATGGCGCGCGCCTGATCGCTACCAGACACCAGCAGGAGTGGAGCGTATCCTGCACGCCAGAGAGCCAGCCCCTTGCCCGCGCGGGTCTTCTCGCTCGACCAGTCGACCAACGGACGCGTTTCGCCGCCGAGCACGACAATGGCATCGACGTGGGGAGGCTGCGCCGGTCCGGTCATCGCAAGAGTGTCGCGCAGCGCCAGGGCAAGTGCGGGCGTGGATGCGAGCCACACCCAGGCCAGGGCGATCCCACCCGCCCATGCCGCCATGGCGTGCCGGCGGCGAAACACCATCGCAAGTGAGATCGCGCCCAGCAACAGTGACTGGACGGCCGGGTGCGTGAGGCTTTCCGCGAGGTCGAGCGACTCGGCCAAACGGGCATCTCCGAGTGCGTCGGGAACTGGCCTCCAGCATGACGCAATGCGCTCCGGAACACCGTCGGTCGAATGGCATAGGCGGGCTGTCGGAATGGACGCCGGGTGCTATTGAATTGACGATACCGCTCGACGAAGTCACAGGGGCGGGTGTTCATCATGAAAGTCTGGGATCGAGTTGCCACACTCGCCGCCGCGTTGCTGCTGGGTGCATGCGCCACCGGTGGAACGACGTCTCCACCGCCGAAGGCCGCCGCGGAAAGCCAGGCGGTGAATACCTATCTGATCGGCGTGGACGACCAACTCCAGATCACGGTCTGGCATAACCCCGATCTCAGTGTCAGCGTGCCGGTTCGCCCGGACGGCAAGGTCACGGTACCGCTCGTCGGCGACGTCGCCGCAGGTGGACGCACCACCGAACAGGTGGGTGCCGAGATCCAGCAGAAACTTGCGCAATACATCCGCGACCCGCAGGTGGCGGTGATCCTTACCGCACTGCGAAGCCACGAATACCTGTCGCGTGTTCGCGTTACCGGTGCGGTGCGCAGCCCGATTTCCATTCCCTACCGCCAAGGCATGACCGTGCTCGACGCGGTACTCGCAGCCGGTGGCACCACCGAATTCGCGGCGCCCGATCGGACGGAACTCTACCGCCGCAATGAGGGCGGCAGCACGCAGTCGTACGCGGTACGGCTGGAGAAGATCCTCCAGCAGGGCGATCTGGCGAACAACTACCCGGTGCAGCCCGGTGACGTGATCACCGTTCCGCAGCGCGCATTCTGACCGATTCCGCCACAGGCGGACGCAAGGGGTAATTCGATGAGCGGCGAACTCGTTCCTTTCTCGGGCATCGTGCCCGCACTGGTAGGCGAAGCGCGCAGGCGGCGCATCGCGATGGGCGTGATCTTCGCGGTCATCGCTCTCGCGGCGCTGGCGGTCGGCTCGGTGTGGCCGAAGAAGTACGAGGCGTCCACCACGATTCTCGCCCAGGAGGCCAGCATCATCACCCCGCTCATGGAAGGCGCCGCCGCGGCCACAGGCAACAAGAACCGCGCCGGCATCGCCCGCGACGTCATTTTCAGCCGCAAGGTGCTCGACGAGGTGCTGAAAACGGGTGGCTGGTTGGCGGGCAACCCTTCGGCGGTGGAACGCGACAAGATCGTGGAAGGTATCAAGGCGCGGACGAAGATCGTCAATAACCGCGACAACCTCATCACCATCAGCTATTTCGACTCCGATCCCAGGCGCGCCTTCGAAGTCACCCGTGCGTTCGGCCAGCTCTTCATCAGCGAAAGCCTGGCCTCGAAGCAGCGCGAAAGCCGCGAGGCGTACGAATTCATCAACAGCCAGGTCGAGGCCTACCGCACGAAGCTCACCGATGCGGAGGACAAACTCAAGGCCTACCGCGACGCGAACGCCGATGCGCGCCCGGGCAGCGAAACCGATGCCAACGCGCGCATCGGGCAGCTGCGCACGCAGATCGAAAACAACCGCATGGACTACATGCAGAAGCAGTCGCAGGCGGCGGCACTCGCGTCGCAGCTCAGCGGCGAGTCCGAAGTCAACGCGGTGCAGACTGTCGGTGGCATCTACCAGACGCAGCTCGCGGACTTGCAAGGCCAGTTGGACACGCTTCGGCTGACGTACACCGACGAGTACCCCGACGTGGTGCGCCTTCGCCACCAGATCGAAGACCTGCGCAAGCAGGTGCAGACGGCAGATGCGACGCGTGCGGTGGGCGGCGCCGTGGCGCTGGATCATGCCGTGACCATGAACCCGGTCTATCAGCAGATGCGCCTGCAACTCGCAGCGATACGCAGCGATGCGGCGGCCAGCGCGGCCCGCGTGTCCGCGAGTGAAGCTATGCTGCAATCGGAGTTGGAGCGCAGCAAGCGCATCGCCAACTCCGAGAACGTGACGGCGGAGCTCACCCGCGACTACACCGTGAATCGCGACGTCTACCAGGACCTTCTGAAGCGCCGCGAGAACGCCCGCGTCTCGATGAACCTCGACGCAGAGCAGCGCGGCCTGACTTTCCTCGTACAGAACCCTGCGGTGATGCCGCTCGTGCCGACGGGTCTGCGCTTCATGCACTTCGGGCTGGCAGGGCTCGCCCTCTCGCTTGCCGTTCCCTTCGGCCTGCTGTTCGCCGTGGCGCGCTTCGATCCGCGCGTCCGGTCCGCGGCGCAGTTGGAACGGGCGACCGGCTTTCCGATCCTGGCGAGCATCCCGTTCTACCCCACGCCGCGCGACCGCCGCCGCGAACACCTGCACAACACCATGCTCGCCTTGATCGTGGCGGGTGTCGGGGCGGTCTACCTCCTGGTGTTCTGGCTGAGGATCAAGGGTTGACGATGAACAAGATGGCCGCTGACAACATTGAACTGGGCGACGTGGTCGCCTCCCGCCAGGGCGAGCACGTCACGCCGGGCCATTCCATCGCAAGGATGCGGGAGGAGGGCGGCGCGCTGGCTCCCATCGACTGCGAGCGCAAGCGTCTGATCCATCGCGAGGAATCCGTCCGTCAACAGTCGGACGCATTCCGCGGCATCCGCACGCGCTTGCTGGAGATGGCCGGCGAGAACAACTTCGTCACGCTGGTGGTCGCGGTGAGCCCCCGCTCCGGCGGCAGCTTCGTGGCGCGCAATCTGTCGACGGCTTTCGCCTTCGATGAATCCAAGACGAGTCTACTGATCGACTGCAACCTTCGTTACCCGAACCAGCACAAAGCTTTCGGCGTGGAGCCGCAGACCGGAGGCCTGATCGATTTCCTCGAACACCCCTCGCGGGGCATCGCCTCGATCATGTACCCCACGGGGGTGCCGCGCCTCAGGCTCATTCCATCGGGCCGGCCGCGCGAGAACAGCAGCGAGTATTTCTCGTCGTTCCGCATGCGTGCCGTGCTGGATTCCCTGCGTTGTCGCTACTCCGACCGCTACCTGTTTCTCGACGGGCCGCCCGTCAAGGGCTCGCCGGATGCGCGGATACTCTCCGACCTTGCGGATTTCGTCGTGCTGGTGGCGGGCTACGGCCGCGACACCCCCTCGTCGATCAGCCAAGCCGTCGCCAATTTCGACCCCGCGAAACTCGCCGGGGTGGTGTTCAATCAGTCGCCTTGAGGGCACGCCCCCGCAGGATCGGGGGCGAAGGGGAGGGATCATGCCGCCGTCGTCCAGGCTTGCCTGCGCCATCGTGGTCGGACTCGCGACGGCACCGTCCGTGGTGCTGGCCGGGACGCTCAATTACACGCTTTACGCCGGTGTCGAGCACAGCAACAACATCGCCTTGTCCTCGGACAATCCGGTAAGCGAGAACGTGCTCACGCCAGGGGGCACGTTCCAGTTCACGCAGATGGGCTCGACGTTCCAGGCGAACGTGGCGGGCACCGTCGAGTACAGGAAATATCTGCAGAACCACTTCGATTCGCAATTGCAGACCCAGCTTGCCGGCCAGGGCAACTGGACGATCGTGCAGGACCGCCTCGATTTTTCGGTGGAGGACTACGCGGGTGTACAGCCCGTGGACCAACTGGCCAGCGATTCACCGGACAATCAGCAACAGACCAACGTGCTGGTGGCCGGGCCGACATTGCGCATGCGCTTCGGACAGTCCGCGCGAGGCCAGTTCGAGTTGCGTTACATCAACAGCTATGCGTCGAAAGTAGACGATTTCGACTCGTCACGTGGCCTGGCGGCCTTTCGCGTTTTCCGTGACCTCAGCCCTACCGACACGATCTCAGCGAACGTCGAATTCCAGCGGGTGAGCTTCGACAACCAGGGAAGCAACGCCGATTACGACCGCAAGGAGGCTTTCGCCCGCTACACCAGCAACCTCGCTCATTTCGATGCCGATGTGCTGGTGGGCGGCAGTCGCCTCGAATTCGACGGCGGCGGCAGCCACTCCTCGCCGCTGTTGCGGTTGCGCCTCGGCTGGCAACCCACGCCACGCAACTCGCTCACAGTGTCCGGCGCGTACCAGTATGCGGACGCGGCGCAGGACATCATCACCACACCAGGCGTTTTCGGTGCGGGTCTGACCGCCGATCGCACGGAATCCATCGATCCGTTCGCGGGCACGGGAGGGTTGGGCAGCGGCGGCGTCGGTACCGGCATCGGCACAGGAAGTGTCGTGATCGGCTCGCAGGTCTACAAGGAGCGCCGGTTCGACGCCACATGGAACTGGCGCAGCGAGCGCCTGACCATCACGGCGTCGCCGGCCTACAGCAAGCTCCGCTACGTAGACGACCCCACCTTCGACCAGAACGATCGCGGCCTCAGCGTCGGCATCGGATATCGCCTGCGTCCGACGGTCACGTTGAGCGGCTTCGCCACGCTGGACAAGCTCAAGTACGAGACCGTGGACAGGAACGACACCACGGTCCGCCTGGGCCTCAACCTAAGCCGGCAATGGAACCAGCACTGGAGCGGGCAGATAGCGGTCGCGCGGGAAAGGCGAACCAGCAACGCGATCGGGCAGGACTATCGGGCGACGAGCTTCTACGTCGGCGTGGTGTACCGGAGATGAGCATGCGGCCCGACGCCGAACGTCCTTTCTTCTTCGGCCCCGACGGCGGCCTTTTCGGCATGTACCACGCCCCGGACATGCCGGCGCGGCGGGCGGTGCTGATGTGCGCGCCGCTCGGGCAGGACCTGATCCGCTGCCACCGGATCTATCGACAGCTGGCCCAGACGCTCGCGGCGCAGGGGTTGGCGGTGTTGCGCTTCGACTATCACGGCACCGGCGATTCGGCAGGAGAGACCGCCTCGGTGGATTGGGAGCGCTGCGTGGCGGACACGGTGCTGGCGGCGGCGGAGTTGCGCGCGCGCGCCGGCACGGAACGCGTGATTGCGTTCGGCGCGCGTCTCGGCGGCAGCATCGCCATGCGCGCCGCCGAACTGGCGGGCTTCGTCGAAGCGATCGTCTGGGACCCGGTTCTGGACGGGAGCGACTACGTGGCCGCGCTCGACGCGATGCAAGCGGCGCTTCGCGAGGATGCCGGGCGCTTCACGCAGCCGCGCAGCCATGCCGATGTGGCCGAGCAATGGCTCGGATTCGACACGGGCGACCGGCTGCGCCGGCAGCTGGGTGCCCTCACGGTCGAGCCCACGACGGTGCCGACGATGGTGCTCGACTCCCTCGGCGCTTCGGAAGCGATCGCATGGGACCGCTGGATTGCGCCGCACGGCAAGGCGACGAGCATCGTGCCGTCGACGCCATGGAACGATCTGCGCCGCCTGGAAAGCGCGATCCTGTCGCAACCGGTGATCCAGGCGGTAAGCGGCCGGCTCAGGGAGACCGCATGATGCGCGAGGAAGCCCATCGCTTCGGCCGCGGCCGCCACCTCGTCGGCATTGCCGGCGTGCCTGAAGGGCTCTCTGGCGAGACGGGGGTCATCGTGCTGAACGCGGGCCTCGTCCATCGCATCGGCCCGTTCCGGCTCCATGTGGAACTGACCCGGCAGCTGAACGACGCGGGCTATCCGACATTGCGCTTCGACCTCTCGACACTGGGCGACAGTGGCGCGACGGGCGGTGGGTTGACCAGGGCACAGCAGGTTTGCGCCGACCTGGACGACGCCATGAACCTGCTGAAGTCGCGCGCGGGTTGCGAGCGCTTCGTGCTGGTAGGACTTTGCTCCGGCGCACAGAATGCCCACATCGTGGCGGCGACGGACCCACGCGTATCCGGCGCCGTGTTTCTCGACGGTTACGCGTATCGCACGCTCGGCTACAAGCTGCGGCACTACCTTCCGCGCATGGTCGATCCCGGCCGTTGGGCGCGCCTGCTGCGCCGAAGACCTGACCCTGGCGCGGAGCGACCGCCGTCGGAGCCCGTATTCGCGGTGGCACCGGCCCCGCGCGAGGAAGTGATCGCCGATTTCACCGGCATGGTGGAGCGGGGCATGAAGCTTTACCTCGTCTATTCGGGCGGCATCAGCAATTACTTCAATCACGCGCGGCAGTTCCGCGAGTGCTTCGGCCGGGTGATGAACCACCCGGCCGTGACCACGCGTTACGTCGCCGAGACCGATCACACGTACATCCTTACCGGCGACCGCGCCCGTCTCCTCGACGGCATCGGCGGCTGGCTCCAGCGCAACTTTCCACCGGCACGGACCGGGAGGCCCGCATGAACTCGGTACTCGTCACGGGAGGTGCCGGCTACATCGGCAGTCACACGGTGCAGCAACTGGTCGAGCGCGGCGAGCGCGTCGTTGTGATCGACAACCTTTCCACCGGTTTCCGCGAAGCCGTGCAAGGTGCGTCGTTCGTCGAGGGCAATGTCGGCGACATCGACCTCGTGTCGCGCGTTCTCGAGGCGCACAAGGTGGACGCCGTGCTGCACTTCGCGGCCCATACGGTGGTGCCGGAGTCGGTGAGCGATCCGCTGAAGTACTACGGGAACAACACCGGCAACACTCGCAACCTGCTGGCCTGCTGCGCCGCGGCAGGCATAGACAAGTTCATCTTCTCGTCCACGGCCGCCGTCTACGGCAGCACCGAAGCGGGTGTGGCCGACGAGGACACGCCCACCTGTCCGATCAATCCGTATGGCACGTCGAAGCTCATGTCGGAGACGATGCTGCGCGACTGGTGCGCGACGGGTGCCATGAGGCACGTGATCCTGCGGTACTTCAACGTGGCCGGATGCGATCCGCTGGGTCGCATCGGCCACTCCACACCGCATGCCACACTGTTGATCAAGGTGGCCTGCGAGCATGCCGTCGGGAAGCGGGCGTCCATCGCCATCTACGGCACGGACTACGACACGCCAGACGGTACCGGCGTGCGCGACTTCATCCACGTGGACGACCTGGCCGCCGCGCATCTGCGCGCGCTGGACCATCTGCGCGAGGGGGGCGATTCGCTCACGCTGAACTGCGGTTACGGGCACGGCTACAGCGTGCGCGAAGTGGTGGAAGCCGTGGCGAAGGCCGCCGGGCACCGCCTCAATGTCGTGGAGCTGCCGCGCCGGCCAGGCGATATTCCCAAGTTGATTGCGCGCAGCGACCGCCTGCGAGATCTGCTCGGGTGGCGACCTGCCTACGACGATCTGGATGTCATCGTGCGTACGGCCTTGTCCTGGGAGTATCGCCTCGCCGGTACGCGTTTCCTTTCCGCATCGGTGGCATGAAAACGCGCGTTCCAATCGGTGCCGGAAGTTATCGTCGGGGTCCGCGCGAGCCGGAGCCCGTGGTGGCTTCGCATTCGCCGGCGCTTCTTCGGCACGTTCTCATCGTGCTGGGGTGCGTGCTTGCGCTGGCCACCGCCGCGTTTCCCTCGAAGGGCGGAGCGGTCAGGCCGACGGTGAGTTCCCCGGCGTCAGTGGCGCTTCGACCCGCGGGCATTCCTGACCTGCCTTTGTCCCGTTCCGCGCGAAAGGTGGAAGTCACTCGCCTGGCAGGGAAGGGCGACGATCTACCCGTGACGGTCGGCATCCCGCTTCCACCCGGTTTGCTCCGCGACACCTCGCTGGTGCGCCTGTTGGACGAGCGGGGCAGCGAAGTGGCCGTGGCGGTGAAGCCGATGCTGACGTGGCACTTCCGCGACGGCAGCCTGCGCGCCGTGCGCATGCAGTTCCATGGCCCGCCTGGAGCCTACTACTTCGCGTTCGATACACCCCGCGCGAAAAGCATCTCCGGCTGGCCCTACGGCGACGGACTCGTCGACGGCAAGCCGGCGGCGATCGCGTCCCTGACCCCCGAATGGCTCACGGCTTCGCTCATCGCCGGCCCGCAATCCGTGGCTGCGCCGGACGAACCTTATGCCCGCTATGTCGACGCGCAGTTTCGTTGGGCGCGCGCGATGCCGACGGGCGACACGACCGCCTGGCTCTTCGACCGGCCGTCCACCCTGTTCAAGGCCTACGTGCGCACGGGACGTGCCGACTACCTCGAGGCCGCGGAAGCCAGTTACCGGTGGTACATGGGCGGCATCAAGCGCGACGGCATACCGGTGAGCCCTTCCTGTGGGGGAGGCTGGCTGCCGGACGGCAAGCCTTGCGACGTCAAATACGTGTACATCGAGCCGATCCTTCTCGCCGTGGCATTGACCGGCGACGATTCCATGCACGATGCCGGGCTGGTCGGGAAGATGGCCGAGCTGTGGCACACGGGCGGCTGGAACGGGCCGCCGGGACCGTACCGGTACGGCACGGACTATTTCACCGAAAGGCTCGCGGGGCTGGGCCTCGTGGAGACGGTGGCGGCCTATGAACTGACCGGCGAGGCGCGTTATCGCGAACACGTCGACGCGCGCGTGGGGTGGTTGTACGAACACCAGCGCCACAACCCCGACGGGCTCGGCGACGACGGTTCCTGGCGCAACAGCTGGAACGTGCACGAGAACGATCGTGGCGGAAAGGACGATGTGCGTGGGGCATCGCCGTGGATGAGCGAAAACATCGTGGACGGGCTCTGGCACGCGTGGCTGGTGACGGCGGACGCACGCATCCCAGGCATGATCGCCGACTTCGGACACTACCTGGAACGTTACGGATGGATCTCCGCCGACCTGCTCGTGCCGCCGCATGACTGGCGCAACGATTGCTCCGGGCCTGGCGGACAGATCGCGTGGTACTGGTCGTCGTCGCAGGCGAACGAACCGGCCCTGATGAAGATCCAGGAATCGGAGGGCTGGTACAGCGACGGGCACACCGTGGAACTGGGCTTACCGGTTGCCGCGGCATGGTATTTCGAGCGCGACCCCGCGCGGGCCGCCGCTTTGAAGAAGCGGTTCAAGGCACTCGCCGCGTCCTACAGTCCCGCGTGCGCGGCCATTTCCGACACCTTGCGCCGTTTCAACTGGAACAATCGCGGTGCGGGCGTGGCGCAGTGGATGATGGCGCAGCCGGCCGGGGCCGGCCTTGGGGCCCCGCCGACGGCGCGGGCGGCCAGGGGAGTGCCGCCATGAATAGGCGGATCGCGGTCTTGCGCAGCGTGGGCATCGTCACGGTGTCCACCTATATCGAGTACGCCCTCGGCTTACTGATGAGTGTGTGGATCGCGCGTTCGCTCGGTCCCTCCGATTTCGGCCGCTATGCGTTCACGGTCTGGCTTTGCGGATGGTTGATCGTCTGTTCGAACCATGCATTGACGACCTCGTCGACCAAATTCATTGCGGAGGCCGACGGGATGGGCGATCAGGCGCTGGCGTCGCACCTCGCGGCGCGTTTCTCGCGCATCCAGACGATCAGCTCGATCGTGGTGATCGGCCTGTTCGTTCTCGTGGGCTATGTTTTCCAGCCCTCCGAATGGCATGGCTCGCTGTTGCCGATCATGGGTCTGGTGGTCGTGGCGGTCGTGGCGAAGGCCAATTACGCCATGCTCGTGGCGATCGGCAAGGGTCAGGAGCGATTCGAGCCGGAAGCCGTGGCGACGGTGATCGGCGGCATCGTGGGCATGCTGCTGGTGCTCGCAGCGATGCTCCTGCATGCGGACCTCGTCTCGTTCGTTGCCTTGTTCGCCGTCGCCTGCCTGCTCCTCAATCTCGTCAACCGCATCGCCTTCCGTCGCTGCTGCCGGCCCTATACCGGAGGAGCCATTCCATTCACCATCGCCGCACGTGTGAACCGGCATCTGCGCCTCACCGCCGCGCTGGTCCTCATGGGCTCGTTTCGTGCCGGCACCATCGAGGTGTTCCTCCTCACGACCTTCACGGGCTCGGTGGCGGTGGGCTATTTCGCCATTGCCGGCACGCTGACCCGCGGTGCCGTTCAGTTGTTCTCGGTCGGCCTCACTTCCACCTTGCTGCCGTACATGGCCAAGACCTATGGCGAGAGCGGCACGGCCCGCGCTGCGCGCTTCCTGTCCGAGGCGACACGGTTCTACTGGGCCGTAGGTATCGCCATTGCGGGTCTGGGACTGGTGACGACGCCGGAGATCGTCCGGCTCATGTACGGCACCCGTTACGTGGATGCCATTCCCGCCATCGAGGCGACGCTCGTGCTCGGCGGGCTGCTGCTGATCGGTAACGGCATCGCGGCATTCCAGACCGTGGTGGACCGTCAGGACGACCGTATCCGCATCGCCGCCGTCGCCCTGATCGCGAACGCGGTTCTCGGCATATCGCTGGTCCCGATGCTCGGGCTGGCCGGCGCGGTGCTGACCTATGCGGGTACACGCATCGTCGAAATGGTCCTCGCCGTTCATTACCTGCGCAAGGCCACGAGCGGCGGGCTGCCGGTCGCGGCCATGTCGCGGTTGTTCGCCGTGGGACTCGTGGCCACGCTGGCCGCCTGGATGGCGACCGAGGCGACGCCGTCGCGGCTGGGCTTCTTGGTCGGCGCGGCGGCGTTCGTCGCCTTATATGTGCCTGGAAGCGTGCTGGTTCGCTACTGGACCGCGGACGATTACCAACTCATGACCGGTATCGGCCGCCGGCTCGGGCCGCCCGGACGGGCGCTGGTCCGGGCCGTCGAGTTCATTCATCCATCGGTGGCGAAGGCCAGCCCATGAACTATGTCTGTTCCACCTTACATACGCTGGACACCCTGCACGCGGTGCGCGACGAGCTGGCCCGCGTCGCCGAACTGCCATGCGCCGCGAGCGGGATCGTGCAGCACCCGGACTGGCTGGCGTTCGAAGTGGAAAGCCGGGAGGATGGCACGGTGCCGCACGTCGTCGTCGTCCGCGACGGCGAAGGACAGGTCATGGGATATCTCCCGACGCTTGCCGTCGAACACACGGCCCGTCTTGATGTGGCCGGGCGCCGCGTGAAGCTCTATCGCGGCGCGGCACTGCGGTTGCTCGGCAGCGGCGTGGTGGCGAAGGAGACCGAACGGGATGCCGTGGAACTGGCGGTGACGAGACAACTGGCCGGCGATCCGGCCATTCGCGTGATCCGCATCCAGGAAGCGGACCTGCCCAACCGCTTCGCGGCCGCGCTTGCCGGCCGTGGTGGATTCCGTGTGGTCTCGGCCAACCTCCTCGATCAGGTCCACTGGTCGATCGACCCGCAGCCATCGTCAGAGGCTTGGCTGGCCTCCATGGACAAGAAAAAACGGACAGACCAGGTGCAGCGCGTGGGGCGTGCCTATCGCAAGCTCGGGGGCGACGCCGCCCTGCATGTTTTCGACAGCGGCCAGGACATGGCCCGCTATTGCCGGCTCATGAACGAGGTCTACGCACGCACCTGGCACCACGCCGACCTGCCCATCGATTGGGAAGCACCGGAACGGGTGGCACTCTTCCGCCGCCTCGCGGACGCAGGACACCTCGTGGGCCATATCGTGCTGCGCGAGGGCAGGCCGCTGGCGTACGTGCACGGCTACCGCATCGGAGGTACGTATCTCGTCGACGACCTCGGGTATGACGAGGAGGTGGCGAAGGTGGGGATCGGTTCGGTAGCGGTGTTCCAGGCCGTGCGCGGCTTGTTGGACCGTTTTCCGGGCGAGCGCATCAGCTTCGGCTACGGCGACAACCAGTACAAACGACTGCTTTCGACGCGCGCCGAACCCTGCGGTTCGCTTTACATGGTGCGGCCGACCCGGGCTACCGCCGGCTTCCGCATGTATGCCCCGGTGCGTTGGATCTATCGGGGCCTGCATCGCGTTCGCGCGGACCTGCGCGCACGCCGAGGTGCGGTCTAGGGAAAACGACCACGGCGGAACGGCCGATCTGCCAAACGGTCTAGACCCCCGTGCTATGGGCAATGGAGGCGGCGGAGGCGCAAGCTGGAGACAGGCACCGTGTCACGGGAGGACACGCATGAACGCTCAAGTCGGTCCTCGGCCCTACCAGGAGGCCACGGCACGCCTGCCGCTGGTCCGCCAGCTTCTCGAGACCCGTTACCGAAAGGCCTTCTTCGCCCACCGCGCCCTGACTCACCATATCTACCGTGGTGTGTTCCGCAGCTTCGACGAAGCGCAGGCGAGCATCCCGGCCGATCATGCCAGCGGCTACGACAACACCGAATCGGCGGACCTGTATCGCGAGCGGACGCGGCGGGTGTTCATCAACGACTATCCGATGATCCATTGGCTCGGTCGCTGGTTTGCCGACGGTGCGCGCACGGTGTTCGACCTTGGCGGACATATCGGCATCGCGTATTACGCTTACCAGAAGTACCTGACCTATCCGCAAGGGCTCCGCTGGACGGTGATGGATGTGCCCGCGGTCAATGCGGCCGGCGAGCGATGGGCGATGGAACACGACACGCCGCGCCGCCTGGGTTTCGCCGATGACGTGGCGCAGGCCTCCGGCGCGGACGTGCTGTTCGCGGCCGGCTCGCTGCAATACCTCAGCTATTCGCTGGCGGATGCCCTGTCGGCGATGGCGGAGAAGCCGCGTTTCCTTCTGCTCAATTCCGTGCCCGTACACATGCGGGAGTCCTATTTCACCGTGCAGAACATCGGTACGGCCTGCTGCCCTTACCGGGTCACCGCCGAGCGTGAGTTCCTCGGCGGCCTGTCGGCGCTGGGTTACGAATTGCAGGACCGCTGGGAAAATCCGCAGCGGTACTGCATCGTACCGTTCCATCCCGACCTGTCTCTGGATCGCTATTTCGGCTTCGCGTTCCGGCTCGGGTCGTGAGCCGAAGCAACGGTCCGGGCGTCTCGCCGGGTCTCCATCCACTCATACACCACGGGCAGGAGCAACAGCGTCAGCAACGTGGACGTGATCAGCCCGCCGGTCACCACGGTGGCGAGCGGGCGCTGCGTCTCCGCGCCTACACCGGAAGACAGCAGCATCGGCACCAGTCCCAGGATTGCCACGGTGGCGGTCATGAGAACCGGTCGCAGTCGCAGCGCGGTGCCATTGAGCACCGCCTCCCGAACGCCCGATCCGGCTCGTCGCTGCTCTTCCAGGAAGCTGACGAGGACGATGCCGTTGAGCATGGCCACGCCGAAGACCGCGATGAAACCGATGGCCGAAGGGACCGAGAGATACTGCCCCGATACGAACAGGCCGACGACGCCGCCGACGGTCGCAAACGGCACGTTCGCCAGGATCAGGACCGCGTGCCGCATGGAATTGAAGGCCGTGTAGAGCAGGATGAAGATGAAGAAGATCGTTACGGGAACGATGATGGCCAGTCGCTTGAGCGCGCGCTGCTGGTTCTCGAAGGCGCCGCCCCATTCGGTGTAATACCCCGGCGGCAATGTCACCTCGCGGGCGATGGCGGCGTTGGCGTCTCGCACGAACGAATCCACGTCCCGGCCGCGCACGTCCATCTGGATGACCGAGTAGCGCTGCAATTGCTCCCGCCGGACGAACGAATAGCCTTCTGCCGTACTCACCTTCGCCACTTGGCCGAGTTGGACCAGCGATCCCGAAGGGGCTCGCAAGGGGATGCGTCCGATATCGCGCACGGTCGCCTTGCTGGCATCGTCCAGGCGCACGGTGAGATCGAACCGTTTCACGCCGTCGACCACGGTGCCGATGGGCTCGCCACCGATGCCGTTTCGTACCACGGTAAGAACGTCATCGGCATTCAGCCCGTGACGCGAGAGGGCTTCCCGGTCCACTTCGATACGGACCTGCGGCTTGCCGAGGTTGGCTTCGAGTGCCAGGTCGGCCACTCCCGTCACCCCGGCGATGGCGGCCTTGATCTGCGCGGCCAGCCGGTCGAGTTCGCCAAGGTCTTCGCCGTAGAGCTTCAGGGCAAGGGTGGCGCGCACACCCGAGATCAATTCCTCGATGCGCATCTGGATAGGCTGCGTATAGCTTACGACCGCAGTCGGCAACAGGTCGGCCAGTTCCCCGGCCATGTCGCGCTCGATGCTGTCCAGCGTCTGTCCCTTGCGCCATTGCTCGCGTGGCTTCAGCGGCGTGTAGACCTCCATGTAGTTCACGTCCGCGGTTTCGCCTTTTTCTGCGCGGCCGATCATGGCCAGCGTGGTTTCCACTTCGGGGAAGCGGGCCTTGATACGCTCCGCCACCTGCCGCGAGATGGCGATCGATTCGTCCAGCGAGGCCGAGGGAATCGAGGTGATGCGCCACATGATCGCGCCTTCGCGCAGGTTGGGCATGAATTCCTTGCCCAGCAAGGGAAACAGCGCAAGCGCCCCCGCAAGGCAGCCGCCCGCCACCGCAAGCACCGCGCGGCGGTGGCCGAGAGCCCAGCCCAAGGCCCGCGCATACAGGGGTTTCAGCCGCGCCAGAAGCCACGTGTCGCGTTCCGTTCCCGGCTTCAGGACCGTCGCGGCGAGTACGGGCACCAACGTCAATGACAGCAGCAGCGAGCCGGCCATCGCGAAGGCGATGTTGAAAGCCATCGGCTTGAACATCTTGCCTTCGAGACCCTGCAGGCTGAATAGCGGCAGGAACACCACGATGATGATGAGAATGGCGAAGGTGATGGGGGCGGCCACCTCGCGAGCGGCGGCCAGCACGGCCGCGGTCCGGTCCACCGGCTCTCCGCGTGCCTTGCGTTCCGCCATGATCCGGAACGCGTTCTCGACCATCACGACGGCGCCGTCCACCATCATGCCGATGCCGATGGCCAGACCCGCCAGCGACATGAGGTTGGCGGAGAGGCCCGCCTGCGCCATGCAGATGAAGGCGATCAGCATGGCCAGGGGCAGGGTGACCACGACGACGAGCGCGCTGCGCAGTTCGCCGAGGAACAGGAACAGCACCAGCGCCACCAGGACGGCACCTTCGACGAGGGCGCGCACCGCGGTGCCCACCGCCGCATCGACGAGGTCGGTGCGTTCGTACACGGGTTTCACCACGGTGCCACTGGGCATCGCCCGGCGGACGGTATCGAGCCTGGCCTTTACGGCGTCCACCACGTTCCGCGCGTTTTCGCCGATGCGTGCCAGCGCCTGGCCCATCACCACTTCCTTGCCGTCTCGCGTCACGGCACCGGTGCGCGGTGCCCCGGCTTCGACCACCGTCGCCACGTCGCGCACGTACACCGGGGTGCCGTGTTCGCTCTTGAGCACGATGCTGCCGATGTCATCGACTCCCTTCACGAGGCCAAGGCCGCGCACCAGGTATTGTTCGCGGCCCACGTCGATGAAGTTGCCCCCGACCTGCGCGTTGTTCGCTTCCAGGGCCTGTATCACGTCCTTGAGGCTGAGGTCGTGCGCGAGCAGGCGCAGCGGATCCACGCGCACCTGGTACTGCTTCTCCTGTCCACCCCACGAGGTGACATCGTCGACGCCTGGCGCGGTGCGCAGGATCAGTCGGACAGTCCAGTCCTGAAGAGTGCGCAGATCCATGTCGGATGGGGCATCGCCGGCCGTCTTTTCGTCGCGTTCCACCGTGTACCAGAAGACCTGCCCCAGGCCCGAGGTGTTGGGGCCCATCTCCGGCTTGCCGTAACCGGCCGGCAGGCGGTCACCCACTTGTTGCAGCCGCTCGTTCACGAGCTGGCGCGCGAAATAGACGTCCATGTCGTCGTCGAAATACACGGACACGTAGGACAGCCCGAACAGGCTGACGGAGCGGATATCCTGCACGCCCGGCAATCCGGCGAGCGCCGACTCGATGGGGGTGGTGAGGAGGGGCTCCACGTCCTCGGCGGCCAGTCCGGGTGCCTCGGTATACACGCTGACCTGTACAGGGGTCACGTCCGGGAACGCGTCGATGGGGAGGCTTCGTGCCGCGCGATAGCCCAGCGCGGCCAGCGCGACGAATGCGATCGCCACCAGCAGCCTGTACTTGAGGGAAAGGGCGACGAGGCGGCCGAGCATCATTCTTCCCCCAGCTGGGAACGCAGTATCCGGGCCTTCAGCGCGAAGGCACCCTTGCGCACGTAAGGGGTACCGGCGGCAAGGCCACGCGTGACCGCGGTCCATCCGCCGCGCGTCTCGCCCACCTCGACCGGCACGGGCGCGAATTGGCCGGCCCGCTTGCCGCGCACGAAGACGGTGGGCTGGTTTTGCAACAGCACGATCGCTTCGGCCGGCACCGCGAGGCCGCGGGTCTGCGACGCGACCTCGATGCGGCATTCGACGAGGTCGCCGGGATGCAGCAGGTCGTCGTCGTTCGGCACGCGGATGCGAACATCGACTGTCCGGGTTTTTTCGTCGGTAAGGTGCGAGCGACGGATCACGCGACCTTCAAGCTCCCGGCCGTTCGCGGCGACGACGACCCGGGCGCCCTCCCGAACCTCGTCCGCCTGGCCGGGCGGCACGCGCGCCTCCACCCACACGGACGATTCCGCGGCCAGTGTGAAGAGGGTGCGGCCGGGCTCGACGCGCTCGCCGACGATGAAATCGTCGGTCGTCACGCGTCCCGCCTGCGGCGCCAGCAGCTCGAAGCTGCCGTCGGCCGCCGCCGATCCCCGTTTCACTACCTCACGAATCTGCGTATCGGAGAGGCCGTAGGCCTTCAGCTTCGCGCGCGCCTGGTCCCGCTGTACCAGGGCTTCGTTGTAACGGCGGGCGGATACCGCCTGCGGCCCCAGCGACGCCACGCGCGCCCAATCCTGACTCGCCACGATGAGCTGTCCTTGCGTTTCGGCGACGTCCACGCTCGACAGCGCCACCAGCGGTTGCCCCGCCGTGACCAGGTCGCCCAGCTTCGCGCGGCGCGCGACGACTTGTGAGGCAACCCGAGGCGAGACCAGCGCGGTGGCATAGGCGTCGATCTTCACTTCGCCGGGGGCGCGCACCTGGTCGACGGTCGTACGCACCTGCGCGGTGTCCACCACGATGCCTGCCTCCGCGATGGTCGCGGCATCCAGGATCAGAGGATCGCTCGCCGCAGCCAACGCGGCGTCTTCCGGACGCGCAGCCGAAGCAAACGGGGTGGCAAACAGCAGAGCGAACATGAGCAACGTGGTGGGACGGTACATGTGGGGCCTCATGGCGAAGTGTCCTTGCCGGGTTCGCCGAGCCAACCGGTCAGGCGGCCCGCTGCGGCGAGATAGTCGAACCAGGCCTGCCAGGTCTGGCTTTCGAGCGCGATGCCCGCGAGCTCGGTGTCGAGGCTTTGCTTCAACTGGACGAGGTAATCGGAGGTGCCGATCTCGCCGGCTTGCCAGAGGCGGTCGAGCAGGCGGGCCCGGTCGTCGAATGCGCCGGCCCGGCCGGCGCGAAAACCTTCGGCCGCGTTGCGCAAGGCCTCGTAGGTCGTTCGTGCCTGCGCAAGCTGCGCATCCGAGCGCAGGGCGGTCGAGCGGCGGAGCGCGAAGGCGGCATCGGCGGTGGCGCGCGCCGCCTCGACGTCGTATCGCCCTGAGTTCAATACCGGCAGCGGGATCGAAACGCCGATGCCGATCACGCGGTCCGTCCGATTGCCGCTGCGCACGCGGCCCCCGGTCAGGCTCAGCGTGGGATCGGGGCGGCGGGCGCGATCCGCGACGGCCACGGCGGCATCGGCCCGTTGCTGTTCGGCACTCGCGCGGACGGACTCCGGGCGTTCCGAGGTCGCTACCGGAACCACATCGGCGGCTGGCGGCGGCAGCTCGTGCGGCAGGTCCGGAAGTGGCTGCGGCGTGCCGCCGAGAGCGGCCAGCCCCGCGACAGCGGCGGCCTCCTGCGTTTCGAGCTCCGCTTGCTGGATACGCGCCTCGCCGAGCGCGAGCCCGGCCAGATCGCGTTCCGGGCTGCTGATGTCGCCGACCCGGAGGCGTTGGGTGGCGAGTTCGTCGAAGCGCCGCATCAGCTCCACGCGTCGCCGGCCCAGGGCGAGCTGCTCGCGGGACAGGGCCGCGACCGCCCAGGCTCTCAGCCAGTCGAGCGCGACGCGCCGGCGTTCCAGCGCATAGGCGGCCTCGCGTGCGCGAACATCGGCGTCACCTTCGGATATCCGAGCCTCGCGTTTGCCGGAAACGTCGAGCGCGAGGCTGACCCCGGCGGTGCGCCGGTCGACGTCGGCGTTCTCGCCGTCGATGGAAAGCGAGGGATTGTAGACAGGTTGCGCGGCGGCGCGGGCACGTGCCTGCGCGGCCTGCCGCTCGGCCTCGGCCGCCTGGACGTCGGGGTTCGTGGCCCAGACATCGCGCACGGCGTGTTGCAGCGCGAGTGTGGCAGAAAGGCCGCCGACAGGTGGCGGAGAAGGTGAGGCGATGGCGCTGGCAGCCATCCACACGCACGCGGCGCCCCATGGCGCGGTACGCAGGAAAGACATGGTGGATCTCCTGGAGTCGGACGCGGATCGGCGCGGCCGCTCAGGCGGCCGGCAGCGGGCGGTGCGACTTCAGGAAATGGGCGGACGCAGCGGCGAGCGCGCGAATGCGGGCGATGCGCTCGCGGGAACGGAAGGGTGCGGGCCGGAGGGAAACTCCGCCGCGGCCACGGTGGTCCATTGCGCAGGCAGGGCGACCGCATGCGCACAGGTGCAGTGGCAGCCGCCACCCTCGCCGAGCGCGCAATAGTCGTCGGTATCGGTGCCAGCGTTGCCGACCACTGCGCCTGCGCCGGCCGGCGAGCCGTCGGTGAAGGCGATGCGCGGGCCATCGAGCGCGCAGAAGGTCGACATGGCCACCTTGAACAGGAGCACGGCCAGCGCAAGCATCCACACGCCGCGATGGCGGCGCAGACGGACGACGAGGCTTGGCGGACGGCGGGACATGGCGCACATCCTAGTCGGATGCGTCGTTGTTAGACAATTCCAAATGGCCGTCGGATCGCGGGGTTGCGAGGTTGCCGTCCGAAATTGCCTAGCGAATGCTTTTGTCGGGTCCGGGCGGCGGATGTAGTTTCCGCATAGCCGCTTCGTGCGGCTGACTGACGAATGGAAGAAACGTGGCCAAGGAAGAAGCAAGTGAGAACCCTGGGACTCCTGACATACCACGTTTCGGAAAATTCGGCCTGCAACTATCACCGCATCGCCAACCCCATGCGGTACCTGACCGATGTCCAGGCCAAGGTTCCCGTCCTGTTGTACAACCGGTTGCTTGTCACGCATGACCGGCTCGATGCCATCCGCAAGAGAGGCATCAAGATCATCATCGATATCGACGATGATGTGGTCTTGGGCACTGACCATGTGTTGTACGGCGCGTACCAGCGCGCAGGAATGACCCAAACGCTCATCGGCAACATCCAGCGGGCCGATGTGGTCCTTGTGACCAACGCGTATCTCGCTGACCGCGTAAGGTGCTACAACCCGAACATTGTGGTGGTACCGAATGCGCTGCCTTTTGACGAGGATCAGTTCACACGGACCGAGCCTTGCGAAGAGCGGAAGATCATCTACGCAGGAGGGGTTACGCATTTCGAGGACCTGAAGATCATTCAGCCGTGTGTGCCACGGGAGCACATGGTGATAGCAGGCAACGAAGAAAAATCGGCCCAATGGGCGAAGATAAGGTCTCTGTACAGCTTTGCCAGGTTCAAGGCGGTAAGGCCCGTATGCTCCTACATGGACGTCTATGACGGGCACGCAGTTTCCGTCGCCCCATTGGCGGACACGATGTTCAACCGGTCCAAGAGCAACCTGAAAGCCCTGGAGGCGGGAGCCAAGGGCCTGGCCTTTGTCGGCTCCCGGATACATCCGTACGGCAACGCCACGGATGAAGGCGCCGTCCTTCTGGCCGGCTGCAGATCGCAGTGGCGGAGCATCCTGAGGCGTCTGGTGAAGGATGAGCCCTACTGCAAGGAAAGGGCAGACATGCTCGCCGAGCACGTGAGAGCGAATTACTCGCTTCGCCGGGTCAACGAGATACGGCGCCAGGTTATCGAGTCCTTTTCATGATCGGCATAGGCGTCATCACCACGGGGGTTCGAAGCGTTCCCGAGGCGTTCCCAGCGCTGTGTGAGGAAGGCTTGCTCGTACGCGTGGAGAAGGACGCGGAGAGGGTCGGTGTGGCCATCACGCGCAACAAGTGCCTGCGCTACCTCATGGATCAGGGCTGTGAGCACATCTTTCTCTTCGATGACGACTGCTATCCCACCATGAGGGGCTGGGAGCGTTATGTGATCGGCCAAGCGGCCCGGCACGATATGCACTTCATCGGATTGCCCGAGATTTTCAAGTCGAGTCCCTTGGCCTCGGATGGCGAATTGATCTTATGGGATAGCATCGTCGGGTGCTTCTGTTACCAGACTCGCGCGTTGCTTGAGGCCATAGGCGGCTACAATCCGTCGTACATGCGCTATGGGTACGAGGACGCGGCACGCAACTCGCGCGCCCTTCGATCGGGCCTTGCGGGCGACGGCACGGGGTTCCCCTCCCTGTTACGGCTGCCTTCTTACATCCACAGCATGGACGTCTACGGACAAAACCCGGCGCCGAACTTAAGCCCTGAAGAAAAGACCCACTGGATTCAGATGAATCAGGTCATCTTCCGCGAGGAGATGGAAAGTGGGGGGATTTTCTACCCCCTTTAGGCTGAGGCGATTGCGCCGGCGGTCACCCTGTTGCTCGCGGGAGCGGGCAGCTCGTAGTCCCGGTACAGACCCGGATCACCGGTCATGCCGGCTTCCGCGGCTTTCGCGATGTTGTACATCTCGCGCGCCGTGACGTAGTGCAGCACGTAGTCGCGCCCGTCGTTGTACGCGGTTTCGAGATAGGTGTGCATATCGTCGACCGGCTTGCCGAGAAGCGTGTCCATGTCCCGCTCCTGGGTGCCGTGCGTATGCACCTTCACGAACACCCATTCCGGGCGCCCTTCGACGTGGATGCCGGTGCGAACCCACTGCTCCACTCGTGTCCGGGTGGGTGGGCAGCCCTTGCGGATATCCGAGTTCTCGATGCGCGGCACGATGCCGAAGCGGCGATCCTTCCAGTTCAGGCCCAGGGGCCCCTGGATGATGAGAAGATCACCGACCGGCTTGCCGCCGACACGCATCGGCACCCCGGTGTCGTGCGACTTGCAGCGGTGCGGGTCGTCAGTCGCGTAGTAGATGGCGTTCGACATGCGCGTCTGTGTGTCGCTGGGTGCCGAGGGCAGGGTGAAATCGGCATAGCAGCCGAGTTCCCTCAGCAGGATCAGTTCGTTGTCGATGCCGCACCAGCGGCCGTCGGGGCGTGAATTGTCCAGGCACCAGTTGCCGTGGATGAATGCGAAGCGCAGCTGGCCCGTCACGGGATCGCGGGGAAGTGCGCCGTGCCTGTCGTGCAGCAGCCGGTTGAAACGGTCCATGGTGGCGACGAAATTCTGCGGCGTGTCGTTGTCGTGATGCAGGTGAATCTCGATTTCGCCGTATCCGTCGGTGCAAAGGTCTGCGATCTTGTCGAGGTGTTCCTCCACGTACTCTTCTTCCGGGTAGAAGAAGCTGTGCTGTGGCATGTGCCCGTCGGCGTCGCGATGGCGCGACGCCAGGGCGCGATACTCGGTGCACCAGCGGTCCACGCGGCGCCGCTGGGTTTCGATATCCACACGGCCCCAGTTCGGCTCGAAGTGGTCGACGAAGCAGAACAGCACATGTACCGGGCCCTCGACCCTGGGTGGCTTGCGCCGCGTGAGGTAGCCCCACAGCCAGTACTGCATGTTTCGCGCGCGGATGGCAACGGTCAGCAGCACTGCCGCCGCGAGGAGGAAGACTATGGCGGCGGCAGCGATCACGGACATGCCCCGGCAGGTAGGAGAGTAAGAAGCTGTTCCGCATTGTTGCGCCACTGCCGCTCGCTCGCGATGTAATCGCGGGCGGCCTGTCCGACGCGCCTGCGTTCCTCTGCGCGATGCGCAAGTTCGAGCACGCGTTCGACGCAGGCCGCGGCATCGCCACGCGGGAAAAGCCAGCCTGTATGACCGTCGGCGATCACCTCGGCAACGGGCGCGTAATCGGGCGCCACCACGGCCACGCCCATGCCCATGAACTCGAACAGCTTCATCGGCGAGCCGTACTGGTTGGAGTTCGGCAGCACCGCATAGTCCATGCAGGCGATCCAGCTGGCTACCTCGTCATGGGGAACGCGGCCGGGCAGCAGCACACGGTCCGACAAGCCGCGCGCCAGGATCAACTCGCGAACGGCCGGCAGCGTCTTGCCGTCGCCCACGAAAACCAGGGCAAGGTCGGGCACGCTTTCCAGTCGGTGGGCGATGGCCTCGACGAAGGCGTCCACCCCGTGCCAGTGCGCGAACACCCCGATGTGACCGCACACTGTCCTGCCCGTGAGCCCACGTTCCGCACGCAGGCGCTCCCGGTCGAAGCGAGAGGGATCGAAGCGTGGCAGGTCGACGGCGTTCGGGGAGACGACGCAGGGCGCGACCTCGCGATAGGCGGCCAGGGCCTGGTCCCGGAAATAGGTGGAGATGAACACCAGACCGGTGGCCTGTCGGAAGCACCAGCGTTCGATACGCCGTGCGAGCCTGCGCATCTTCAGTGGTCGCACACGCTCCACCAGCGCCGAGTCGTTGATCTCGAGCACTAACGGAATGCCACGCCGGCGGGCCATCCACACGGTGGCGAAAAGGAACAGCGAGTAGCGTTCGTAGATGAACTGCGGCGGCGCAGTCCGCCATGCGCGGCGCATCCGTGCCACGGTGACGGCGTTGTAGAGGAGTTCGAACATCTCGAACACCACGCCGGGCAGCCTCGTCACGAGTCCGGCAAGGCGGCCGCGCGCGCGGACGTTCGTCGCTTCCTCCTCGCGCTCCGGATCGGCGCCTGGGAACGACATCACGTCCACCTCGTGGCCCAGTTCGCGCAATGCCCCCACGATGCCGCGGATATGCACGCCTTCCACGTGGCGGCCTCGTGTGCGGTGGTGGTAGAGGATCCTCATGCGGCGCTCCCGGGAAGCGCAGCGAAGCGCATGCCCTGTGCCAGCCATTCCGGCAGGAGCACGTCGAGCGCATCGGCCGCCTTGTCGCTGTCGTCGTGCATGAGCACGATGTCGCCACCGAGCGGAGGATCGTCGCGTAGGCGCCCGATCAAGGCGTCCACCGGGCGGTCCTGGTAGTCGAGGCTGTCGTAGGACCAGTACACGAGGCTGCGGCGTCGGCGGGCGAAGTGCGCCAGCAACGAAGCTCCGACATAGCCGTGCGGCGGTCGCATGCGATGGTGCGGCCGATTGTCGAACTGGCGAAGCAAGGCATCGGTGCGATACACCTCGTCGAGCTGTTTCGCGAGGTTCATGTTGCGGAACGACCAGTGACTGTACGAATGGTTGCCGATCATGTGGCCCTCATCGACGATGCGCCGCACGATCCCGGGGTGCTGTTCGATCTTCTCGCCCACCAGGAAAAAGCTCGCCTTCACGCCGTGCCTGGCCAGGATGTCCAGCAGCTTCGGTGTGTGCTCCGGGTCGGGGCCATCGTCGAAGCTCAGGTAGCGCAGATCGGCGTCACGGGTGCGCGTGAGGACGAGATGTTCCGGCAGCAGGCCGAGGATGTCTTGTTTTTTGAGTTTCAGGTTCATGTATTCGGGAGACGACCAGGATGATCCGGTGGCGTAGCGCTGCTCCGCGGGAGGCTGTCCCTGCCGGTCGCGGCACGAAGGAGCACGCGCTCCAGCCGGTCGATGTTCTCGTCCCAGCGGAACGTGGCGGCATGTGTCGCGATGGCCGCGGCATCGAAGTGCCGTTCGAACGCTTCCACCAGCGCGATGCCCAGCTCGTGCGGCTGATGCGGGGGCACGAGGATGCCCGCATGGTCGGGAACGACCTCGGGAATGCCACCGACGGCGGTGGCGACGATGGGTGTGCCGCAGGCCATGGCTTCCAATACCACGTTGGGCACGCCTTCGTTATGGCTCGGAAGGCATAGAACGTTTGCCGCGCGGAACCAGTCGGCCAGTTCGGCATGGTCCACGGCGCCGGCGAAGCGCACCGACGGAGCGACGCACATGGCCGCGGCGCGGTCTTCGAGGTTGCCGCGGCACGGCCCGGCGCCCACGTACACGAGCCTCGCGTTCGGGTGCCGTGCGACCAGCGCCGGAAAGGCTTCGATGAGGTCGTGGCATCCCTTCGTGGCCTTGAGGTTGCCCACATAGAGCACGATCGGCGCGTCGACGGGCAGGTTGAGCCGCCTGCGCGAGGTGCTCTGATCGCCGCGGTGGAAGAGGTTCGTGTCGACACCGTTGTAGACGGCTTCGACGTCGCCGGCCTTCGCGCCAAGGGTCACCGCCTTGCGCGCCAGCGCCCGACTGACCGCGACGACCCCAGCCGCCCCACGCAGTGCCCAGCGGATCTGCGGGCGGCGCAGACGGAATTCTGCCTGCACGTTCAGGTCGCTGCCGTGCACCTTCATCACATAGGGAATGCCGAGCAGGCGGGCAACCCACGCCGCACCCGCCGCATCGGGATAGGCCCAGCTCGCGAGCATCACGTCGTAATTCGCCCGGCGCAGCTCCCGGCCTCTTTGCCACATGAGGCAGGCGAAAAAGCAGAGGGCGTTGAGGAAGCGGCCGAAGCCGGGCGGGTGGATGAAGGTGAAGTGGTCGCAATCGACACCGGCCACCCCGGCGTCGCCGGATGTGCCGGCCATGCGTTCGCGGAAGTCGACCGCCGTGAGCACGTGCACCTCGTGGCGTTCCGCCAGGCGCTGGAACTGCTGCCGGTTGAAGGTACCGCGCCGCGGGTCCCAAGGCGTCGGAAAGAGGTTGGTAACGACCAGGACTTTCATGACGCCGTGTCCAAGTCGCCGAAGTAGAGCTGGCCGTACCGTGCGGCCATGGCTTGCAGCGACCCATGAGCTTCGACCCACGCCCGCGCTGCCGTCCCCAGGCTGGACGCCGTGCGCGACGCGTGCAGCAGCTCAAGGATGGCGTTCGCGAGTGCCGGCGGGTCGCACGGCGGCACGAGTCGCCCCGTGGCATCGTCGTGCACGATCTCCGCGTTGCCGCCCACGTCGGTGGCGACGATCGGGAGACCGGCCGCGCAGGCCTCCAGCAAGGCCATCGAATAGCCTTCGGTGACCGATGAGAGGGCGAACAGGTCGAAGCCCTGCATCAGTTCGCGTACATCGTCGCGGTCGCCCAGGAAGTGCACGCAGCCGGCCACGCCCTCGTCGAAGGCGCAGGCCCGGAGCGTTTCGCGCAATTCTCCGTCGCCCACCAATACCAGGGCCGTGTCCGGACGCGCATGGCGCACGATGCGAAAGGCGCGGATGAGGCCGGCCTGATCCTTGGTCCAGTTCAACCGTCCCACGCTGCCCACGATGCGCGTCCCGGCAGGCACACGGATGAGCCGGGTGAGCCTTTCATGCATGGCGTCCGAGGCCACATCGAAGCCGTCGAGGACAATGCCGTTCGGTACCACGCAGGTTTTCGCCGCGGGCGCGATGCCGCGGCGCACCGCATCCTCGCGCGCGGCCTGACAGACGGCCACCACGGCGTCGGTAGCGGAGAGCGCCCGGCGGAACAGCCATTCCCGCCGTCCGGGCTTGCGTTGCGCACCCATGCCGTGTCGCGTGTTCACCACCTGACGGATGCCCATGCCCAGGCTGGCAAGCACCGCCTGGTAGTGCGCAACCGCGTTATGTGTGTGCAGCACTTCCGTGCGGTGGTCGGCCAGCAGTCGGCGAGCGCAGCCCAGCGCGCGCAGATCGAAGCCCTTGCGCTTGTGGCATGGCGAGACGGGCACCCCGATGGCATCCAGCTCCGACGCCAGAGAGCCGCGCTCGAACAGGCATATCACCTGCACGTCGTGGCCCTCCCGGTGCTGCTCCTTCACCAGGCCGATGACCATGCGCTCAAGGCCACCCCGGTTGAGGTTCTCCACGAAGTGGGTGATGTTCACGACGCAAGCTCCGAAACGGTGACACGCAGCTTGCCGCTGCGCGTGAGGGGAATGTCGTCGACGAAGTGACAGTGCAGTTCGGCGCTGTCGCCCAGGACCTTGGCCACCTCACGACGAATATAGTCGAGCGAAGCTTCCTCGAAGCCCCGGCCGCGAACGATGGAAAGGTCCAGACGCTCGAGGCTGCGCTGCACGAGCTGAAACCGGTCCAGTCCGGGAACGTCTTTGAGCATGTGCGGGAAGAACTCGCCGGGGAGTATGTTGCCCGCCGGCGTTCGGATGGCATCGAGCTTGCGTCCGTCGACGGAGGCGAGCATCGGCAGACCCCTGCCACATGTGCAGTGCGACGAGGCATGCGTGGCCATGTCGCCGTTCACATAGCGAACGAAAGGCATGCCGTAGTTGAAAAGGTCGGTGAGGGCCACTTCCCCGCTACCCGTTCGCGTGGGTTTGCCGCCGACGTCCAGCGTTTCCACCACCAGATGGTCGGCGTTCACGTGCAGTCCCTCTCGATGCTCGCACTCGGAAGCGATGAGCATGACCTCGCGGCAGCCGTACGTGTTGAAGGCGGGCGCCCCGAAGGCGCGCTCGATGATCTCGCGCTGGAACGGATGCAGCGCCTCGGCGGCACCGATGACCGACTCCGGGCGGGCCACTTGCCGGCCATGTGCCAGCAGCCATTCCGCAAGGCGGACAAGCGGGCCGACGTAGCCGACGACGACCTTCGGGCGGTATGCGTCGATCGCGTCCGCGTAGTCGGCCATGTTGCTCTCGCTCATGCGGAAACTGTCGAGCACCTTGCGGGCGAACACGGCGTTATACACGCGGTCCTTGATCTGGTGCGTCCGGCTCGGCTGTCCCACGGCGCCGCCCCAGAGGAACAACGTGCGTCGTCCCATGCGCGAGCCCGCCCAGCCGTAGCCGCGCCACATGACTGCCACGCGCCGGTCGTTGCTTTCGCGCGTATATCCGTAACGCAGTGGCTCGCCTGTCGAACCGCCGGTCGCCTTGTAGGCCAGTGCGCCCTTCAACGAGCGCGCCTTGAGGTCGTCGGCGTTCGCGCGGATGTCCGCCTTCGTGAGCACCGGAAGCCTGGCGTAGTCGTCCAGGTTGCGGATGTCGCCCGGTTCGATGCCTTCGGCTTCCCAGCGCCGGCGATAGTAGGGTACTTCCCGATAGCACCACTCCAGCAGCCGCTTCAGCCGTTCGAACTGCAAGGCCTGGATCGCTTCCGGCGACAACCATTGGTCGCGCGCATAGCGGCGCACGTAGGCCGGTGTGTCCCGCCGGCGAAGACCGCCTTCGTAGGCGGGCCAGAGAATGTGGCGCAGCAGGCTTTCGTAGGTATTCATGTGGTGCGCAACAGGACGGCGACGAGGACGAACAAGGCGAACACGCTGCACGCACCGGTGGGTACCCAGCGCCAGCCCCCTTCCGAGAGCCGGAACAACGGCAGCTCGGGCCACCGTCGACGGGCGCCGACGTAGTGCCCGGCGACCATGGCCGCGATGAGATAGAGCACGATCATGTAGCTGCGGCTGAGGAAGAAGGCGGCGGCGAACAACCCGCACAGCGAGAGCAGCAGCGTGAGGGCCATCTGCTTTTCGGTCGTCCAGGCGGCTTCGACGGCCGGGTCGGCATCTGTCGGGCGCTGGAACCTCACGATCTTCAGCATCATAAGGAAGCCATAGGCGACGAAGGCCAGCCAGAGCACGAAGCCGACGAAACCGGTTTCCGCCAGCACCAGGATGAACGAGTTGTGCGCGGTCAGATCGTTGTACTCGGTGAAGTTGCCGGGGCCGACGCCGAACAATGGGTTGTCGCGAAACATCTCCAGGCCCGCATACCAAGCGTCGACGCGGCCCGCGGCGGATTCCTCCCCGGCGTCCAGTTCCTCCATGCGCGACGAAAGCGCCTTGAGAATCGCGAGCCCCAATACGCCGAGTACGGCGGCCACGGCCACGCCCTTGCGATACCAGATATAGCAGCCGGCGACGACCAGCACGGCCAGCATGGCGCCGCGCGAGTTGGTGAGATAGGTACCGTAGAGCAGCAGCAGCGCGGCGCCGAGCCATACCGGCCGCAGCGCGCCCGCGCCAGGGCGGCCGAGAAACACGGCCATGGGAAAGGTGGCGGCGAAGAGCAGGCCCAGGTCGTTGGGATCGTTGAAGATGCCCACGTATTGGATGCGGTCGCCGTCGCCCAGCGGAATGCCGGTCCAGCCCACGCCGAACTTCGCCTGCTCCACGCCATGCAACGCCAGTACCGCTGCGCACGCCACGAACACAGCCATTGCCACGCGGACGCGTTTCTGCGTACCGCAAGAGGCGCCGAAGATGAAGAATGCAATCACCACCGGGCCGAAGCGGGCCAGTTCGTCCACGGCGCCGCCGGCCCAGCCGTTGGTAGCCTGCGACACCATGAGGATGAGCAGGAACGCCGGAAGGATCACGAACTGCGGTGCTTCGAAGGTTTTCTCCTTCGAGACCAGCCACGCCGCGAACGCCATGAGCAGCACCACCGGCAGGATCGGCACAGTGTCCAGCCCCTCGACGTAGTCCTGGGGACGGATGATGGTGAGAACGACGTAGAGGAGGATCAGGGGGAACATGACATCTCCCGCGGACCGGTGGCGGCGTGCGGCGGCGTGGGATAACTCATCAGCTGTGGCAGGGCCAGCATCGCTGCGAACCAGCCAGGGCCCATGTTGCTTTCCACCGGCAGACGCTGCAGCGCGTAGCGGTTCTCGCTGGGCTCGGCGTTGGTGCCGCAGATGTAGCTGCAGGCGAGTTGGAAGCCGGCGTTGCGCGTGGCGGCTATCACCGCGTCGTTATAGGCCCGATCGCCGCCGACGGGATACGACATGAGCACCGAGGGGTGGCGCAGCTCACGGTCCAGCGTGGCCTTCGATTCGCGAATCTCGCGCTCCATCTCGTCCTGCGGAAGTCGGGCCAGCATCCGGTGATGCACGCCGTGCGAACCGAGCTCCAGGCCGGCTGCCTCCATTTCGCGCGCCTGATCCCAGGTCATCGGGCGACAATCGGCGGGGCGCGCCTTGGCGGACGGCATGTCCCATTCGACCTCGAGCCGTTCGATCATCGCCGTCTGGCCGAGGGCGTCGAGCCACTTCATGCGCAGCAACACATGCCCGGCGATACGGCGTCGCAGCGCACGGGCGGGCGGCAAGGGGACGTCGATCGCCAGCTCCGGCAACACCAGCCGCGGTGCGTCCGTGAGAAGGATCATGTGCACCAGCCAGTCGTACGCATACGGCCGGCCCGTGTCGATGTGGCCGGTGGAGACGAAGAAAGTGGCAGGTACGCCTACCTCGTCCAGGATGGGTGCGGCGATACGGTAGTTGTCGTCGTAGCCGTCATCGAACGTGACCGCGACGGAATCGGGCGGAAGTGCCTCGCCCGCATCGAGGGCCGCGACGACGTCGGTAAGCCGAATCGGCCGGAAATGCCTTTTCAGGCGCAGCATCTGCTCGCGGAACTCCGCGGGCGGCGTGCTGATCAGTTCCATGTCGAATTCGTAGGTATCCGGGTCCGGCACGGGCATCACGCGGTGGTAGGCGAGGATGCGCAGATCGCGCTGCCACCACGCGCGCACGCGCTGCAGGGAATGCAGCAGGCCGCTGGAGTAGCACAGTTCGCCGAGCCGGCCGCGAATGCCGGGCGCGCCGCGCGGAGTCGTCGGAATCACCATAGATGGAGCCTGCGATTGCGCGCGAAGGCGACGAGCGCCTGCGCAGCGAAGAGATTGAGATAGAAGAAGGCCACCGCGATGCGCAACGGAAGGAGGCGGCCGAGGGGTGGTTGCAGGCGGGCGACGGCAACCAGCAACAGGCCGCCCACCAGACCGCCGAACGCAACCGCGTACATGGGGTGCCGCGTCACCAGCAGACCGCTGCTCACCGTCAGGGCCACGATCAGCCACGGTGCCAGCAGGCGCAGCAGCTTGTGGCTGACGAAGCGGAACCACAGGGGGTTGCACCACGGCAACAGGAGCCAGGGTGCGACTTGGATGAGCTGGTAGTTGCCGGCCAGGGTGCGAATCTTGCGACGGCGCTCGTCCTCCGGCACCTGCGAAGGCTGGTCCCAGGCCATGGCCTTCGGCTCGAAGACCACACGTTTGCCCTGTGCGGCCACGCGCATCGGCATCAGCACGTCGTCGAGTACGGTACCCTGCGGCAACGGCGCGAACAGAGCGCGGCGCATCGCGTAGATCGCGCCGGTCACGCCGATGGTGGAGCCGGACAGGCTTTCCGCGCGGCGAATGCCTTTCTCGTAGCGCCAGTAGAAGTCCACGCCCTGGGCGAATCCCGTGCGCACGTTTTCCATGTGCAGTTCGCCGGTCACCGCGCCGACATCGGGATCGCCGAGGTTGGCCACCAGCTCCTTCAGTGCCATGGGCGAGAGCCGCTGGCGTACGTCGGTGAAAAGGATCACCTCGCCGCGCGTGAGTGCCACCGCGTCGTTGAGGCACGCGGCCTTGCCGCGGCGGTTCGGGTGGTCGAGCACGGTCAGCCGTGGGTCGGTGGATCGCCGGGCCAGCGCCACGGTGGCGTCGCGGCAACCGTCGCATACCAGCACGATGTCGATCAGCGCCGCCGGGTAGTCCAGTTGGCGGAGATTTGCCAGCTTCGCTCGGATATGGCGTTCGCCGTCGTGTACGGCGAGCACGATGCTCACCGTCGGCACGATGTCCTGCTTCGCCACGGGCCGCGGTCGCATGCGCGCCTGCAACCACATGAGGAGCGGATAGCCGGCGAATACGTGCACGAGCAGAGCGGCCGACATCCAGCAGATGAACCAGGCAATGTGTGTCATGGCGTCCCCCCTCCGGCGCCGTCGCTCAGCCGCGGCCGAGCAGGCGGCCGAACAAGCTGCGTTTGCCCACCGGTCGTGACGGTGCCGGCGGCGCGTTGGCGAGATCGGCGGCCAGCGTTCCCAGCGTGCCGTTCGCGATGTCGAGCAGGTTGAGCTGCACGCCGGTGAGCTTCTGGACGCGCAGCGCCATGTCCACGGCGAGCAGCGAGTGTCCACCGACGTCGAAGAAGTTGTCGCTGGTGCGCACGCGCGACATGCCCAGCAGTTCCGTCCAGACCGATGCGAGCAGGCGCTCGCTCTCGCTGCGGGGCTGGGTGCTCTCCACGGACACGGCCGCTGCTTGTTGCTCCGCCGGAAGCGGAAGCGCAGCCAGGTCGGGCTCGCCGGTTGGCAGCAGGGGCAGTGCATCGAGCACCGTCAGGTGTGCGGGCATCGCCCAGGCCGGTAGCCATCCGGCGAGGGCGGCGCGCAATCCTTCGGCGTCGACGGTGGCACCCGGCGCCGCCACAACGTAGGCGTCCATGCGTGACAATCCCACATGGTCGGTACGCAGCACGGCGAGCGCGCGCACGACGCCCGTCTGGGCGAGGAGCAACGATTCGACGGCCGCCGGGTCGACGTCCATGCCCCGGCGCCGCAGACGGCGATCGGAGCGATCCAGCACCTGCAGTTGGCCGCCGGGCAGCCAGCGCCCGCGATAACCGGTGCGAAGCACACCTTCGCCGGAGGACAGGCCTTCGGAGGTGGCGCGCTGGCCGAAGGGAACGGCGAGGGTGTTCCCGGCGACGGCGACATCTCCGGTCGCGCCGATGGGGCACGGTTCGCCGTTCTCGTCCAGGATCCACACCTGCGCGTGCGGCAGTGGCCTGCCCGCGTGCAACGCGTCCGCCAGATGCTCGACGCGTCCGCAGGTGGCGGCAGGCGCCGATGTCGCGTCGCCGAACAGCGTCCAGAGCGACGACGCACTGCCAGCAATGCGGGCCGCCATGTCCGGACCTGGCGTACCGCCGGTGACGACGGCGCGAAGGCGGCGATCGCCCTGCCATCCTGCGTCGAAGAGCGCCTGCCAGGTATTCGGCGTGGCTATGAAGGTATCGAGGCCGTCCGGGAACGCCCCCGCGATGGATGCGTTCCCGTGGCCGATCGTGCCTTGCGGAACCACCCAGGTCGCGCCGTGCGCAAGCGCCAAGAGCGATTCGATGCTCAGCATCGGATCGCCGGGCAGGGCGTCGCCGGAAACGCGTTCGCCGGTACGGATCGCCAGCGCCTCGCCCAGCCCGCCGACGATGCCCGCGACGGCGCGGTGCGACAGGGCCGCGCCTCGCGCCTTGCCATCCGCGCCCAAGATGTGAAACGCCATGGCTGGGGCATGGGGATCCACCGCGTCGCACGCGGGATCGTCGACGGCGGTGGTTCTGTCGAGCTCCGCGTGGTCCATGTCGAGCCACACGGCACAGTCGGCCGGCCAGTCGAGCATGCCTTCAAGCGCCGAATCGCCGACCAGCAGGGTCATTCGCGCATCGGTGAGGATGTCCCTCAACCGGCCGGCGGGATCGGCACGGTCCAGCAGCAAGGCCGTGCCGCCGATCATCGAAATGGCCAGCAGACCCGCCACGCGGTCCATGCCCGGATCCACACAGAGGCCGATGACACTTCCGCGAGTGCCGCCACGTTCGCGCAGCAGCACGGCGACACGTGTCGCACGCTGCAGTAGCGCCGCATAGGTGACGGCGCGCTGTCCTTCGGCGATCGCGACCGCGTCCGGTGTGGCCGCGGCGGTCGCGGCGACGATGGCGTGCAGGTTCGCCGGCAGGCGAATGTCCTCGCCGGCATCGTTCCATCCGTGCATGCGTTCGAGTTCGTCCGGCGTCGCCGCCGTGAGCGAACCCACGGCGACGGCCGGATCGCCGGCGACCCGGTGCATCATGCCGAGGTAGCGCTCGCGCATGAGGCGGGCCGTGTCCGCCTGCAGGAGGTCCGCGTTATAGGTGACGCCGCCCACCATGCCGGTCTGCCCTTCGAGGAACCAGAGGCCGAGATCCTCGGTGGCGCCGCTCTGGAACAGCAGGATCTGCTCGTGCGCCAGGCCGCCCCAGTCGACCACGCGCTGGCGTGCGTCCTGGAAGGAAAACAGGGCCTGGTAGAGTGTGGCGCCCGCACCCTGGCCCACGCGCAGCTCGCGTTGCAGGTATTCCAGCGGCACGTCGGGATGGCCGAAGGCATCGATGGCGACGCGCTTCACGTGACGCACGAATTCCAGGAACGACAGTGCCGGGTCCACGCTTACGTGGAGCGGCAGCAGGTTGTTGAAGTAGCCCATGACCGATTCGACCTCGGTCTGGTTACGTCCGCGCACGGGCGTGCCCACCACCAGATCGCGCTGGCCGGCGGAACCCGAAAGCATGACGAAATACAGCGCCAGCAGGGTCATGTTGAGCGTGGCATCGGCCTGGCGGGCCACTTCATGCAAGGCGTCGGTGTCTTCGCGCGAGACGCGGATCCATTCCGTCCTGCCCAGCCCGGACATGCCCGGACGGCGCGGGTGGTCGGTCGGCAGGGCACGCACGTCGCCCATTTGACTCAGGCGGTGGCGCCAGAACTCCAGTTGGCTGCGGAAGGCACCGGATTCGAGCCAGTGCGCGTGCCATTCGGAAAAGTCGCCGTACGTTACCGGTAGCGGAGCCAGGGGTGAGGGCAACCCGGCGACGAAGGCCCGGTACAGTGCCGAGAGTTCGTTGTAGAGGATGTCGAACGACCAGCCGTCCCAAATGATGTGGTGCGGCATGAAGAAGAAGGCGTGCTCGTCCTCGGCGAGGCGGAACATGCGCGCGCTGAACAGCGGCGCCTTGCCCAGATCGAACGGTGTGTCGGTCAGTTCCTGCAGGCGCTGCATGAGCCGGATTTCGCGCTCGTCTTGTGGCAGTTGGCTCAGGTCCTCGGCCGGAAACAGCGGGTAGTCGAGACGCGCCTCCACCAGCTGGACGATGTCCGTGCCGGTGTCGCGGAAGGCAGTGCGCATGATCGGCTGACGCTGGATCAGGGCCTGGAACGCCATGCCGAAAGCGTGCTCGTCCAGCTTGCCGCGCAGGCGATGTGCCGAGGGCGCGTTGTACGTGACGCGTCCCGGATTCATGCGTTCCAGGGCCCATAGGCGGCGTTGCATCAGCGATAGGGGCGCGTGCTCCTGCTCGCTTTCCGCGCGGTGCACGATCGGTTCGGCAGCGGGTGCGGCACCGCTGGCTACCTGCGATCCGATGGCCGCGGCCAGCTGTTCGATCGTCGGTGCGTCGAACAGCGTGCGGAAGGACAGGGTCACGCCGAACTCGCGGTTCAGCAGCGCGGTCAGCTGCGCCGCCAGCAGGGAATGACCGCCGAGCGCGAAGAAGTCGTCGCGGATGTCGAGGTCGGGCAGGGACAGTACTGCCTCCATCGCGGCAGCGACGCGGCGCTCGTCCTCGTTGCGCGGCGCCGTCCGCTGGCCCGGCGCGGCCACCGAGTGCGCGACCGGAGGCGGCAGGGCCTTGCGGTCGATCTTGCCGTTGGGCAGCAGCGGAATCGCATCCAGCACGAGGATGTGCTGCGGCACCATGTAATCGGGAAGGCGCGCCCGCAGACGCTCCCGCAGCGCACTTTCCGTCTCGTCTTTCCCGCGCAGGCGGGAAACCGGTGCCTCTGCGTCGCCGGCCGATGCCGGGACGACGTACGCCACCAGTCGCACATCGCCCGGCCGATCCTCACGCGCCAAGACGACGGCACGTGCGACCTCGGGAGCGTCGGTGAGCACGCTTTCGATTTCGCCCGGCTCGATTCGATAGCCGCGTACCTTTACCTGGAAGTCCAGCCGGCCCAGATGCTCGAGAAGGCCGTTACTCAGCCAGCGCCCGCGGTCGCCGGTGCGATACATGCGCGAATCCGGCGTTTCCGACCAGGGATCGGGTACGAATTTCTCGGCGGTGAGCTCTGGGCGGTCGAGATAACCCAGCGTGACGCCGGCACCGCCGATGTGGATCTCGCCGGGAACGCCCAGTGGGCAGTGATTGCCCCGTTCGTCGAGGATGTGCACCGTGGTGTTGGCGATCGGACGGCCGATGTAGATGCCCTCGCGCGGATCGGAGACGCGCCAGTAGGTCGAATACACGGTCGTTTCGGTGGGGCCATAGCCGTTCCACACTTCGCCGCAGCGGTCGAGCAGCGCTTCGGCCAGGTCGACCGGCAGAGGCTCGCCGCCCGACACTGCACGGAACGCGGGGCGGCCGTGCCAACCGGCATCGACCAGGAGCCGCCAGCCCGCCGGCGTGGCCTGCATCATGGTGGCGTCGCTCTCCTCGATCAGGCGGCGCAGTTGCCCGCCATCGCGAACGTCGTCACGTCCCGCGATCACGACTTCCGCGCCGCTGGTCAGCGGCAGCAGCAATTCCATGAAGGCGATGTCGAACGACAGCGTCGTGACCGCCACCAGACGGTCGTCCGGCGCGATGCCCGGCACACGCTGCATGCTGGTAAGGAAATTGGCCGCCGAGCGATGCGGTACGCGCACACCCTTGGGCCGGCCGGTGGACCCGGAAGTGAAAATGACATACGCCACCGAATCCGGCGTGGCGGCCCGACGGTTGCGTTCGGGCCGGTCGAACGACGCGCGAGCGACCTCGTCACTGTTCAGCTCGAGCACGCGTGCGGCGTCGAACGTGAATGCCAGGGGTGCGTCGTCGTCGACCACCAGCGCGGACAGCGCCGCGTCTTCGGCCATGAAGGCGAGACGATCCGCGGGAAAGGCCGGGTCGAGCGGCACGTAGCCCGCGCCGGATTTCAACACGCCCAGGACCGCGGCCACCATGTCGATGCCGCGGACGAGAGAAAGGCCCACCAGCGCACCGTGGCCGATGCCCCGGTCGCGCAGCGCGTTGGCGATACGGTTTGCGCGAGACTCGAGCGCCGCGTAGCTGAGCGAGCGGTCGGCATGGCGCACCGCGGCGCGTTCCGGCGCACGGTCCACCTGCTGCTCGAAGAATTCATGGGCCAGGCGAAGTTCCGGAAATGGCGTGGGCGCGGGTTGCAGTGCCGCCAGCTCGCGATACACCGCGTCGCTGATCACCGGCAAGGCGACGGCGGCCTCCGCCGGATCGCTTGCCGCCTGACGCAGGAGCGTGGCGTAGGCGTCGAGCCATCCCTGGATCGTCGCGCCTTCGAAAAGGTCGGCGTTGTACTGGCACTCGAGACGCAAGCCGCCGTCGACCTGCACGGCGTTGACGAACAGCTCGAAGTTCTCGTACTCGCGCGGCACTGCCGCCATGTCGAAGCGCAGGCCGGGAAAGGTCACCGTGCTTTCGTCCAGTTGCGCGTCGAGATTGAACAGCACGGCCACCAGCGGCAGCCGCGCCGGATCCCGGGCGAGCGACAGGCGAGCCAGCAGGCTGCCCAGGGTGTAGCGCTGGTGCTCGAAGGCGTCTAGCAGGTCGTTGCGCACGGTACCGAGCACGTCGGCGAAACTCGCCGTGTCGTCGATACGTGCGCGCAGCGGCAACACGTTCACGGCGTGGCCGACCAGCGTGTCGAGTCCTTCGGCGGCCTGGCCCGCGGTCGGAATGCCGATCACCACGTCGTCCTGCCCCGCGATACGGCGGAGCAGCACGGCAAAGGCGGCAAGCAGCGTGGCGTAGAGGCTCGCGCCTCGAGCCGCGCCGAGGCGTTTGATCGCCGCGACTTCCGTCGGGTCGAGCATGCGGTCTTCGCGCCGTGAGGCGAACGACCGACGGCGGGGGCGGGAACGGTCCACGGGAAGGTCGAGCACTGGGACCGTGCCGGCGAACCGGTCGAGCCAGTACTTTTCGTCCTCTCGTGCCGTCTCGCTGCCGGCGTGCGCAGCCTCGGCCAACGCGAAGTTGGAGAACGCGCCCGCGGGGGCCGGGCCTTCGCCCTTGCCCGTGCGTTGCGCGTAAAGGGCGGCGAGATCGCGCACGATCACGCCGAACGACCACCCGTCGCACACGATGTGGTGCGCGGCGATGGTCAGGAGGTGGCGGTCGGCCGCCAGGCGGAACAGTTCCGCACGCACCAGAGGACCGTTCTCCAGATCGAACGGCGTGGTGACGATGCGCGAAAGCGCCGCCTGGATGCGCGCGTCGCTTTCGAACGGTGCAAGTGGCGACAGATCGTGGAAGGCGATCGGCAGGGTGGCGTGTTCGGCGACGAACAGGCTTGCGCCGTCGCCGCTGAAGGTGGCTCGCAGCGCTTCGTGGCGATCGACGATGCCTTGCAGGGCCCATTCGAGGGCCGGCACGTCGAGCAAGCCCTTGAGGTTCAGCGATACCGCCTCGTTGTACGCCAGCGAGGCTTCCGGCTCCAGCCGGGATGCCAGCCACACCTCGCGCTGCGCGGCCGTCGTCGGCACGAGGCGCGTGAGCGCCGCGCCGGCGAACGGATCGTAGTCGACCGCCGTGGCGGCGGCCAGCTCGTTGGGCGTCATGCGGTAACCCTCAGGTACTTGCCCGGCGCATCCGGGTTGGGAACGAACCATGCCGGATGGCCATCCGGATCCTTGCCCAGGCGCGCGCCGGGCATGGGTGGGTGGGCGGCGTCGAAGGCGGCAGATTCGCGGCGGCGCGGCAGGAAGTCGGCTTCCTGCAGCTCGAGGATGGACTCGCGGAAGGCGTTGGCGATGGCCGCGAAATCGGCCTCGCTGTGCGCCGTGGTGAAGAAGCAGGGGAAATTGTCGAGGATGTGGATGCCGCGGCTTCGCATCATGGCGAACAACAGGTCTTGCAGTGCGTGGTCTTCGCTGAAGACGATCTTCCACACCGACGAGAAGTGCACGATTTGCACCGGCGCACCGACGCTGGCGCAGAAGGCGTTCAACTCGTCGGCCATCGCGGTGACCTTCGCATTCAGGGTGGCCTGCAATCCGGGGCCCTGCTCCTTCAGGTGCGTGAGCACGGCATGCGCGGCCGCCAGGGCGAGCGGATGGCGCACGAAGGTGCCGGCGAAATAGGTGACGCCGACGGTCGGCGTGGAATCGTCGCCGAAGCGCCAGTGGCCACCGTCGAGCGCATCCATGAAGCGCCGCTTGCCGGCGATCACGCCGATGGGGAAGCCTCCACCCACCACCTTGCCGTACGAGGCCATGTCCGCGTCGATGCCGAGCATCGCCTGGGCGCCGCGCGGGTGCGAGCGGAAGCCCGTGACCACCTCGTCGAAGATGAGCAGGGTGCCCGATTCCTCGGTGATCGCGCGCAGTTCCTGCAGGAACTCCACAGGCCGGAAGTCGGGGCGGCGGCTCTGCACCGGCTCGACCAGCACGGCAGCGATGGACGAGGCACGCTCGCGGATGATGGCCAGCGATTCCGGGGTGCCGTAGTCGAGCACCAGCACGTTCTCGGCCGTGTTGCGCAGGATGCCCGGGGCGGCCGGTACCGACTTCAGCTTCTTCGTACCGCGCACGATCACTTCGTCGAAGATCCCGTGGTAGGAGCCGGTGAAGATCACCAGCGTGTCGCGGCCCGTCACGGTGCGCGCCACGCGCACGCATCCCATGACCGCCTCGGAACCGGTGTTGCACAAGGCGGCGCGGTCGAAACCGGTGAGATCGCACACCTGCTTCGCCACGATGCCGGCGAGCGGATGCTGCGGGCCGATTTCGTAGCCGGCCTCCAACTGGGTGCGCACCGTGTCCAGCACGAAGTCGGGCTGCCAGCCGAACAGGTTCATGCCGAAGCCGTTCAGGGCGTCGACATACATGTTGCCGTCGAGATCCCACACCTTCGAGTCTTTGGAGCGCTCGATCACGATCTGGTAGACGATCTCCTTGAGCAGCGGACGGAAACCGTTCACCACGCGCGGATCGGCGAGGTGCGGGCGGTGTTCCTCGGTATATGCCTTGGACGCCTTGGTGCGCTCGATATAGCGGCGCATGAAGGCATCCAGCCGGGCGCGCTGTCGTGCACTGAGTTCGGTGCTGGTGGAGTGGATGCGCGCGATGGCGCCGAAGGCCTTCTTGACGTCGTAGGTGGTATGGGCAAGCGCGGCTTCTTCGTCGTTGCCGGAGACCGCACTACCTGTAGGAGCCGCTATAGCGGGGAGGGCATCCTGCCCGGGCATCGGGTTGTCGCGAGCCCCCCTCGCCGCTGTAGCGGATCCTACAGGGGCGGCGTCCGCTGCCACAGCCAAAGGCGCGGGAGCGGCGGCTCCCGCCAGCAACGCCAACTGCTCCCGCATGATCTGCATCTGTTGCGCGATCACGTCCTGGACCAGTCCGCCACCGACGGCCTGCGCCACCGGTGCCGCCGCCATGGCCGGCGCGGGAACCGCCGCCGCCACGGGCGCCTCCGGCTGGGACTCAGCCGGCAACAGGCGATCGATGTGCGCCGCGAGGCGCTCGAACGACGAGCAGCCGTCCATCAGCTCGCGGAAGGTGATCTTCAACGCGTAGGTCTTCTGCAGTTGCAGCGCCACCTGGGTCAGCGAAAGCGAATCCAGACCCAGTTCAACGAAGTGGGTGGACGGGTCCACGCCGTCGAGATCGGCACCCGACACGTCCTCGAACAGGGCGACAAGTTCGGCGGCGAGACGCTGCGGACGGTGGCTGGATACGGGCGCAGAAGGCATCGGCATGGTGAGCTCCGGTACGGCAGGAGGAACGGCAGCGGGCGGTGCGAACGCAGCCGCGGCAGCGATGGGGGTGACCGAGGCAGGCAACCGGGCATCGATCCAGTGGCGCTTGCGCTCGAACGGATAGGTGGGCAGGCGTACGCGGCGGCGCTGCTCGCGGTGGTCGAAGGCGTGCGCGGCGATCGTGGCGCCGGCGGACCAGAGCGTCCCGGCGGCGGCAAGCCACGCGGCGCGTTCCTCGACGAGGCCTTCGCCCAGCGAGGCCACGATCATGCGGCCGCGCGCCTGCGCATGCTGGCGCGCGAGCAGGGCAAGGCTGGGGCGCGGGCCGACCTCGAGGAAAGCGTGCGTTTCGTCTTCCAGGGCGTGTAGCAGTGCCGAAGAGAAACGCACGGTGTGGCGCAGGTGCCGTGCCCAGTAATCGGGCGACGTGGCCTCGGCGGCGGCGAGCGGCATACCCGTGAGCGTGGAGACGATCGGCAGTCGCGGCGCCGAGAGCTTCACCGCGCCGACTTCGCTGCGGAAGCCCTCGAGTACCGGATCCATCATGGCGGAGTGGAACGCGTGCGAGGTATGCAGCAGACGGCACGCCACGCCTTCGCCTTCCAGCAGCAGCCGGAAGGTGTCGACGGCTGCCGCCGGTCCCGCCACGACGCTCGCGTTCGGCGCATTCTCGGCGGCGAGGGAAAGAACGCCCGGGAGCCGCGCGCGCAGCTCGGCGGCGCCCAGGCGGACCGAAAGCATCGCGCCCGCTGGAAGCGCCTGCATCATGCGGCCCCGGCGCGCGACCAGCCGCGCGGCGTCGGCCATCGGCATGACACCTGCGAGCGCGGCGGCGACGAACTCGCCCACGCTGTGACCGATCATCGCCACCGGTTCCACACCGAGGCTCATCCATAGCCGCGCGAGGGCGTATTCCAACGCGAAGGTGGCCGGCTGGGTAAGGGCGGTAGCCTTCAGGGCCTCCGCATCGTCGGCGAACATGCGGTCGCGCAGATCGAAGCCCAGCTCTTCCAGCAACGCGTTTGCCACCTCGTCCAGCGCGGCGCGGAATACCGGTTCCGTCGCATGCAGCTCGCGTCCCATGCCGGCGTACTGCGAGCCCTGGCCCGGGAAGAGGAAAACGATGCGGGGTGCCGGATCGGCACAAGCGCGGCACATGGCGGCGGCGGCGATGTCGCGCAGCTTCGTCACGGCGTCGCCGGTCGAAAGCGCTACCAGGTGCGTGCGCTGCGCGAATGCCTTGCGGCCACAGGCCAGCGTCCACGCGGTATCGGCCAGATTGCCGTCCGGATGCGCGGCGAGGTGGTCGGCCAGGCGCGCGGCTGCGTGGCTCAGCGCCGCCGGCGTGCGTGCGGAGAGCAACAGCAGCTGCGGCCCGCTGGCGGGCTCGGAGGGCGAGCGCTCGGGTGCCTCCTCCAACACGACATGGGCGTTTGTTCCACCCACGCCGAACGAGCTCACGCCGGCGCGGAGCGGGCCACCCGCCGTTTGCCAGGGACGCAGTGCGTCGTTCACGACGAAGGGCGAGTTCTCCAGACCCAGGCGCGGGTTAGCCGAGGTGAAGTGCAACGACGGCGGCAGGCAGCGCTCGCTGAGCGCGAACGCCGTCTTGATCACGCTGGCCGCGCCGGCTGCCATCACCAGGTGACCCACGTTGCTCTTGAGTGAACCCAGCGCGCAGAAGCCCTTGTCTGCGGTGCCACGGCGGAAGGCGCGAGTGAGTCCTTCCAGTTCGATGGGATCGCCCAGCGGCGTCGCGGTACCGTGTGCCTCCACATAGGAGATATCGCGCGGCGAGACGCCGGCGTCTTCCAGCGCCATGGAGATCACTGCCGCCTGCCCGGCGGCATTGGGCGCGGTGAAGCTGGCCTTGATGGCGCCGTCGTTGTTCACGGCGGCACCGCGAATAACGGCGTACACCGGGTCGCCATCGCGAAGGGCATCGGAAAGGCGCTTCAGCAGCACCACCGCGGCGCCGTCGCTGAACACCGTGCCCTGTGCGTCCTTGTCGAACGTGCGCGTATGCCCGTCGGGCGACAACATCGATCCTTCCTGCGCGATGTAACCGCTGTTCGGAGGGCAGGCGATGGACGAGCCACCCGCGAGCGCCATATCGCAACGGCCGGCGCGCAGGGCGTCGAAGGCCTGGGCGATCGCGACCAGCGACGTGGAGCAGGCGGTATTCAGGCTGATCGCCGGGCCCGTGAGGTTGAGCTTGTGCGCCACGCGGGTGGCGAGGTAATCCTTCTCGTTACCGAGCATCACCTGGAAGGCGCCGAGCTTCTCGATGAGGTCCGGACGGCCGCTGATGTGCTTCTGGTAATACGTGGCATTGTGCATGCCGCCGAAGACGCCCACGGGCGCAGACTGGCCGTCGGGTACGTAGCCGGCGCGTTCCATGCACTCCCAGCACAGTTCGAGGAACAGGCGTTGCTGCGGATCGGTCAGTTCCGCCTCGCGGGGCGACATGCCGAAGAAGCCCGCGTCGAACTGGTCCACGTCGTCCACCACGCCGCGCGCCGCCACGTAACCCGGATCGTCGCGTTCGGCCTGGCTAACCGCGGGGTCCAGTTCCTCCGGCGCGAAGAAGCGAATGGATTCGCGGCCCGCGCACAGGTTCTCCCAGAAGGTCTCGGCGTCCGGTGCACCGGGAAATCGCCCCGCCAGGGCGACGATCGCCACCGGTTCCCCTGCGGCCTGCGCGCCGCCCGCCAGGCGTCCTGCCGGCGCATGACGGACGGCGCGCCCCTCGATCGTGGCCCCCACCGCGGCCGGGGTCGGCTCGGCGAAGAACCCGACCAGGGTCGGGACGGGCGACAGCTCCTCGTGCACGCGTGCGATCACGCGCGACGCAAGCAGCGAGCTGCCGCCGAGATCGAAGAAGTTGTCGTCGCGGCCGACGCTGGCGACGCCGAGAACCTCGGCAAAGAGTTTGCACAGCACCGTTTCCACATCGCCTCGCGGCGCGGCAAATCTCGCCGCGAGTTCCGGACGCGCCGCGTCGGGCGCCGGCAGCGCCTTCCGGTCCAGCTTTCCGTTGTCGTTGACGGGCAGGCGCTCCATGCGCACCCACGCGACCGGAAGCATGTAGTCGGGCAGGGTACGGGCCAGTGCGTCGCGCAATCCTCGCGCCGTCACCTCATCGTTTTCGCCGACGTAATAGGCGACGAGGCGCTTGTCCCCCGGGGTGTCTTCCCGGGCGATCACGGCGGCCGCCGTCACCCCGGGCAGGGCGCGCAGGGCGATGTCGATCTCGCCGGTTTCCACGCGATAGCCACGGATCTTCACCTGGCCGTCCGCGCGGCCGACGAAGGCGAGGTTGCCGTCGGGCAGCCAGTGCACCAGATCGCCGGTCCGATAGCGTGTGCCGCCCGCGACGAAGCGCTCGGCGGTGAGCTCGGGCCGGTTGAGGTAGCCACGAGCCACGCCAGTGCCTCCGATATAGAGTTCGCCGGTTTCCCCCTCGGCGACCTCGTTGCCGTCGCCGTCGAGCACGTGCAGCGAGGTCTCGCCGATAGGCCGCCCGATCGGTATGGCCTGCAGGTCGTCGGGCAGGCTGCGCGGGATCGCATAGGTCGTCGCGAACGTGGTGCATTCGGTGGGACCGTAGCCGTTGATCAGCGCGGTGTCGGGAAGCGCCGCGTAGGCCTTGCGAACATGCGGCACCGACAGCGCTTCGCCACCCGTCATGACCACGCGCAAGCCTGCGAGGTGGCGCGGGTCGTCGTCCACGATGGCATTGAACAGCGCGGCGGTGAGCCATGCGACGTCGGCGCCGTGTTGGGCCACGGTGCGGCCGATGCCGGGACCGGTGGGCACGCGTTCGCCGTGCACGATGCAGGTCCCGCCGTTCAGAAGCGGCGCGAAGATCTCGAAGGTGGACGCATCGAAGCCCAGGGGGGCGCAATGCAGCACGCTCGGTGCGTTGAAGTCGATGTAATCCGAGCGCAACACGAGACGCAGGATCGACACGTGCCTGATCTCGACGCCCTTGGGCGTACCGGTGGAACCGGAGGTGTACATCGCGTAGGCAAGATCGCTTCCGGCACCCTGGGGGAGTGCCGCTTGCCCCATCGGTGCCGTGCGCTCGAGTTCGGCGAGCGTGAACACCGGTACATCGTTACCCTCGTACATGTCGTGCACATCGTCGGCCACGACGGCGGCGACGTCGGCATCGCGCAATGCGAAGGCCACCCGGTCCTCGGGCCAGCGCGTATCGATCGGCAGGTAGGCTGCACCCGCCTTGAGTACCCCCAATAGCGCGATCACCGCCTCCACCGAACGGTCCAGCAGTAACGCCACGTAGCCACCCGGCTCCACGCCCGCGGCCGTCAGGTTTGCAGCGACGCGATCGCTGCGCACATCCAGTTCGGCGTAGCTGAGGCTCGCCGTGTCCGACACCAGGGCGACGTGTTCCGCAAAGGACTTCGCGACGGCGCGGAAGCGGCCGTGGACGGTGGACGTGTCGTGCCCTGCGGTGATAAGTGCATCGCTCATGGTCTGGCCCCGTGCCCGTTGGGAGAACGCGATGGCATAGGCCGAACGGCCGGGGCGGCGGTCGGGCGGATTGGCGGAGCGCTCCGTGCGCGCCCTCGTTCCGCTTCGCTTCCCCTGGTGCCTTTCACCAGCACCGCCGAACCTCCGGCTTTCATGCGATCCCCCGTCACGCTATGGACCGGATGGCCCTTCGCTTTCCTGTGGAATCTTTATAGCCCCGTGGGGGGAAGCGGCATATACAACTGGCGCGCTAGCCGGGGTAGGCGAATGGCCGAGGGCTTGGCCCCCGGCTCAATGGCGGGTGGCGACGTAGATCCAGGCTTGCTTCGCAGCCGTGCTGCCACTCGCGTTCGTCGCGGTGTAGTTGAAGGTTGCGCTACCGTGTTCCATGGGGAGGAGGTACTCCGTGGGGATGTTCTGATCGATGAACACGGCCGGTACCGGTGGCGACACGCTGTCGTCTTCCTTTGGCGTCAGGTCTGCAGGCAGTACGACGTATTCGAACTCGTACCGCGACTCAGGAATGGGGTCCGTCCCAGGCGTCGTCGTGCGATAACCCTGGAACACCATATGCAACCTGTCGCCCGCCCGGATGTTGCCGTAACCATAGATGCGAAGCGGCGTGCCGCCACCGCTTACGGCTTTGTCGTAATCGATCTGTTCCGGCACGCCTGTGCCCGCAGGACCTTCCAGCCACTTGGCCTCGCGCAAGGGGTCGCCGCCGCCAGGAAGGTCGTTCACATCCAAGACGTCGACTGCCTGAACCGGTGATCGTGCCGTGTTCTCGAACGGCGGCAGTGCGAGCTTGCGAGTGGCCACGTAGTGAACGTTCCATGTTCCAGGGCTGTGCTCAGTGAGGACGGCCGCAGGCACCGTACGTGTAACATCGCTCCCCGCCGCGGTGACGATGAACGGCGCATCCACCGGAATGCCGTCCCAGAAGAATTGCACGCTGTCGCCGGGGCGGAAGGCGGGTACAGGCGAGTTGCCTGCCGTCACGCCGGGAATGATTGCCGTCGCATCCTCGTCGATGGCGTCCGCGGGGATCACGTTCACCGGGCCGCCGCCTGCCGGCTGGACCGAAGGCGGTTGGAGGCGCTCGTGTTCGGGTGTGGATGGGTCCGGATCCCCGCCGCCCGGCCCGAAAAGGTTTACCTGTAGACGCGCGGGGCCCGGCTCGCCCAACGGGCGGCCTTGTCGTTCGATACGGTAGCCGGCCTCGGCCGCGACATTTCGGTCCGCGTCGCCGGCCACGAGGAACCAGTCGTCGTACACCCGTTCGTAAGGCGCCACCAGGGTCATCAAGGGGTCGGCGCCGACC
>Ga0065165_1000636_pt1 | contig 50815 bp, 46 predicted proteins | sample AraplaMF_Cvi_mMF_FD_63813 | JGI IMG/M metagenome (GOLD analysis project Ga0065165, IMG submission 63813) | Arabidopsis root microbial communities from the University of North Carolina, USA - plate scrape MF_Cvi_mMF (version 2) (version 3) | ecosystem: Host-associated > Plants > Roots >...
CGTTGGAATATGGTATGCCTCCTACGGCAGGCTTGGGTATCGGCATCGATCGTCTGGCGATGATCATGACGAACTCAGCTTCTATACAGGATGTGTTGTTCTTCCCGCAGATGAAGCCCGAGCAAACTGCTCCCGGATTCTCTGAGAAGGATTTCGAAGCTGTGGGTGTACGTGCCGATCTTATTCCTATTCTTCAAAAGCTGGGTATTCAGTCTGTAGCACAGATGAAGGAGCTGAAGGCTTCGAAGCTGTTCAACGATGTATGCGGTACACGCAAGAAGATGAAGCTCGAGAATGTTCAGAACCCGACGCTGGCCGAGGTTGAGGAATGGCTTAAATAAACAGCGCGAGTGCGGAGTGCGAGAGCGACAATGCATCAGCGCGGGGCGAGTAAGATATAAGGACAACACTTTTATATATTCATGCCCGGAAATTTATAATACAAAAAGAGCCTGTCGTTGTTGCGGCAGGCTCTTTTTGTATTATAGACTTGTTAGTCTTGGGGTTTGTCTTTTAACTCCAGTTTGGTGACGTATACTTTTTCACCTTTTTTGTTGATGTAGTAATACTTGGAGTGTTTGTCGATGTAGATGGTTTGTCCATCTGGACCTACTTTATCGGCGTAGGTTTTGTCTTTTACTTCGGCAACACCTTTGGCGCCGATTTCAGAGGTTTTGTCGCCGGCTTTGCGTGCTCCTTTTTTTACTTTGTAGTTTGTGGAGGCCGTGTCTTGCTTATCTCTTTCCTGTGCTTGTGTTGAGTATGACGCGAAGCTCAGTACGGCTGCACTTGCTGCGATTATCATTAACTTTTTCATGTGTTTCAATTTTAGTTGATGTCGTATTTCATAAAAATGTTGATGCCAGAAGTTGTGTTGCCGCGTAGTAGCGGTGTGAATAGGGCTTTAACGATTGCAGTGCGTTGTTTTTGTGGATTGGTGGCGGCCGTTTCTCTACACAGGCTGCTATATCGGCCGTTGCGGCGGTTATAGGCTATGGCATAAGAATTATGCTTTATAGGATGTTGATATATGCAGCAGGAGATTTGTTTTACCGGCAACGTTTTTACTTTGCTGATTGTTGAAACATATTCTTTTTGTCGTAACAGACAAGCCGTATCACGTAAGAGGCTATTTCATTCATGGACGATGGAATAGCCTCTGTCTTTTTAACAGGATTACGGGACTTTTTGTGGATGAACCCCGCCGTCGCTAAGCTATCCCGCCGTCGCTGAGGCAGCTATGGCGGGCGAAGGGCGGGCGAAGGGCGGGCGAGGCAGGATTACAGCAGTTCTAATAATGTTGGGAGCTTTCGCTTGTATGAGCGGGAGGCTTGTTTAAACTAGATTTAGGGTAGATTATTTATAGCTAAGATTATAGCAGTTTTGATAACACTGGAAACTTTTACTTATATAGGTAGGCTTTTTTTAACTAAGATTTAAGATAAATTATTTGTAGAGATACAAGATTATAAAACGGCTTTCGCATAGATTATACTATAAGATGGCTTTGAAGGCCTTAACAAGACCAAGCATGGCGGTGTGCGTTGTAGGGTCGGTGATTTGGTGGTGGGTGTCGATTTTTGTTTTGGCGTTGGGGATGAGGAGTGTGGTCGCTGGGGTAAGGTGGGCTTCGATTACGGTGAGGGTTTCGATAAGGGATTGGTGGGCTTTTTCGCCGAGGGTTGAGGCGGTGATGAGCGCGACGGGTTTGTGCGAGAATTCGCAGGAAGATACTGTCCAGTCGATGGCATTCTTGAGGGTGCCGGGTACGCCCATGGCATACTCGGGTGTGCAGATGAGGATGCCGTGGGCGTAGCGTAGTTGTTGGCGGAAGCGTGTTACGGCCGGTGGAGGTGTTTCTGTATCGAGGTCAGGGTTGAAGTGAGGGAGTGAGGTGATGAGCTCTTGATTGTGTGTTATGGTATACCCGGGGCCGATGATGGCGGCTATGGCCTTTATGAAGTTGTGGTTTGTTGAGGTGCTGCGTGTGCTTCCGGATATGGCGAGGATGGTCTTTGTGTTGTTCATAGTTTATCCGAATTTGTTTTTGCTGTCGTACGCGAGGCCGAGGCCTACGGACGAGAGTTTGTTTTCGTCGGCTATGGCCGCGTTGGGGAATAGTTTCCGGAATTCGGTTTGTACGATGGGGACTTCGGTGGTGCCGCCGGTAAGGATTACGAGGTCGATGTTTTCGGCGGTTACGCCGGCGTCGTGCAGGCACTGCGTTGCGGCCTCGGATATTTTATCGATTTCGTAGCGGATGGCTTCTTCGAACTGCAGGCGTTTGATGTTTATGGCAAATCCGTCTTCGAGGAAATTGAAAGGAGCGTTGTGTTCGTCCTGGTTGGTGAGCGCTATTTTTGTGTCTTCGGCAGCGGCCAGGAGGGAGTGTCCTGTTTCCTGTTCAAGGAGTGTGAGGAGTCGGCCGAAGCGTACTTTGTCGTGTGACTGGAAGAGGAGCTGTCGTGTTTGGGCTATGGTTTTTACAGTATACAGGAAGTTTACTTTACTCCACTCTGCCAGGTCGTGGTAAGGTTTGAGGGGCACTTCGAGGTGTTTGTCGCCATAGGTACTTTTGTATCCTATCTCGGGCATGATTGAGGATAAGCTGAGGTCTTTATCGAAGTCGTTACCGCCGATGCGTACGCCGGTGTTGGCGAGTATGTCTGATGTTCTATCGCTTTTGCGGATGTTCTGGTTTGATAGTCGGATTACGGTGAAGTCTGATGTACCACCGCCGAGGTCGGCTACGATTGCGAGTTTCTCGCCGGAGATTTTTGCTTCGTGGGCAAATGCGGCGGCGATGGGTTCGAACTGAAATTCGATGTTTTTGAAACCTACGCTCGCGGCCATGGCTTTGAGTTCTTCCTGCGCGCGGACGTTGCCCTGTGGGTCGTTGTCAATGAAGTGTACGGGGCGCCCCATGACTACGTTTTCGATGTCCATTCCGGCTTGTGCGTCGGCGCGGTTTTTCAGGTTCTGCAGGAATGGCGATATGATTTTTTCGAATTTCATGGGCTTCCCGTTTACGATGGTGCCCTGTTTCATGAGCGATGTACCGAGTACACGTTTGAGGCTTCGCATGAAGCGTCCGCTTTCGCGTGCGAAGAACATGTTTACGGCCGCGCGTCCGTAGGTGGGAGTGTTTTCTTTACCCTGGAAAAAGATTGCGCTGGGGATGGTAACGCTGTTGTTTTCGACGGGAACGAGTGTTATGCCGTCTGTTTTGGATAGTGCAACGGAAGAGTTGGAGGTTCCGAAGTCGATTCCGCAGGATGTTGTGCTCATGGTAAAAAGAAAAGCCTGCAAGATAGGATAAGGATTTATAAGATTTCTATGATGAACCCGCCGTCGCTGAAATAGCTATCCCTCCGTCGCTAAAGCTATGGCGGGCGAAGAGCGGGCGCGGCAAGATTAACGCGGCGGTGCGATTGACGGGTGCCGTTGTCCCCATGGCAGGGCTGGATGGGCAAATGCGAGCGAGGTGTAAGGTGTGGCGGGAGCGTGTGAAGGTTTGCGGAGATGATGTGTTTAATTGAAAGATTATAACGGTAGGTTGAGGATGGAGAAGAAGTGGAAGATGGATCCCGTCAGGACGAATAGGTGCCAGATGGAATGGTTGTAGGGAATGGAGTCGCGGGTGTAGAAGAGGGTGCCAGCGGTGTAAAAGAGGCCTCCGGTTACGAGGAAGATGAACGCATGCAGCGACATGGTGTCGTAAAGCGGCTTAATGGCCAGGATACAGGCCCAGCCCATGACGATGTACAGAATTACGGATACGGTTTCGAAGCGGCCCGTGAAGAAGGCTTTGAGGACGATACCGATGGCGGCGCAACTCCAGACGATGCCGAGTAGTGTCCAGCCGATCCAGCCGTGGAGTACGGTGAAGCAGTATGGCGTGTAGGTTCCGGCAATGAGTAGGAGTATGGCCATGTGGTCGAACTTACGGAAGAGGCGTTTCACACCCGGGTGTGTGAAGCTGTGGTACAGCGTAGACATGATGTAGAGGATAACGAGTGTGGTGCCGTATATGGTGAACGTTACGATGTCCCACGCGTGGCCGTTGAGGGACGTGTTTACGATGAGAATAACGAGTGCCGCGATGGATAGCGCTGCGCCTATACCGTGGGTTATGGCATTGGCCAGTTCTTCGCGGCGTGAGTATGGTGTTAGTTCTTTTTGGTTTTGCAGGGTTTGCATGGGGCTCGATTGTTTGTGGTGTTGTGCGGGCACGTGTGTGTTGTGATTATAACGTTGGGGGTGGGGTGTTTGGTTCGTGAGGTAAGATTAAACAGGATTTGAAAGATTTCTGATTTATGGCGGCTGATCAACGTCAGGTAATGAGCGTTTGTTTGGGTCAGTAGGCTTTGGCGAGGGTGGGGAAGAGCGAGGGCCAGTAGATGTTGCCGGTTTTTTTGCCGAGGCGAACGATGATGAGTTTTTTGGCGGGGTTTACGTAGATGTATTGGCCGAGGATTCCCCGGGCGGTGAAGTCGCCGTGGGGTGTGGGGAACCACCATTGGTATTTGTAGTAGGATACGCCGCCGTGGGAGGTGTCGGGGGTGAGGGATTGTGTGACCCATTGTTGGGGTACGAGCTGCCGGCCGTTCCAGTTGCCGTTGTTCATGTAGAGGCGGCCTATTTTGGCGAAGTCGCGTGCCCGGGCATTGATGCAGCAGAATGTTTTTTCGATGCCGTTGTTCTTGCGGTCGAGACTCCATGAGGCATCGTATTCCATGTTCATGGGTGTCCATAGTTTTTCCTGGAGGTATTGCGTTATGGTTTTTCCGTTGAGTGCTTTTTGGAGTATGGCACCAAGCAGTTGTGTATCGCCGCTGCTGTAGGCGAATGTTTTGCCGGGTGTTGTGCCAGGCTTCATTTTATGTATACGTTTTTTGAGGTTTCGACCGTAGTAGAGGGCGGCAGCATCGCCAAAGGGATTTGTATAGCTTTCGTTGAATTTTATGCCGGACGTCATTTGTAGCAGGTGTCGTAGTGTTACGTTGCCGAGGCCGTTCTTTTCGAGTTCGGGCAGGTATCGTGTTACGGCATCGTCTACGGAATGTATAAGACCGTCGTGTATGGCGCAGCCTATGAGTATGGAGGTTATGGATTTGGCCATGGAGAACGACGGTACGATGGAGGCTGCGTTGTATCCTTTAAAGTACTTCTCGTAGCGTATGGTGTCGTTTTGTATGATAAGGAAGGCTACGGTGTGGTGGTCTTCGAGGTATTTGTCGAAGGGAATGTTGGTGTTGTTATCGGTGATGATTGTTTTGGGGTCTTTGCGTGCTTCCGGACCGTCGTAGAATGTTACGGTTGCGGTGTTGGGGTGCTGTACGGTGTGGGAGGGGAATTTTTTATAGTCTTTGATGTCGGCAAAGTTGTAGAAAACGTAGCGGCCGATCTGACACGAGGAAAGTGTGAGGACGATTAACAGCGCGGCTGTAGTGCTGAGAGGTTTCATGTGAGCGGTGTACGGGTTCTGACTAAATGTAGGCTATTTATGATTTAAACGAAATGGCGGTCGATGGAAATATGAGGGATTCTTCTGGCGGTAACTTACATGTGAGGTCTTAGCGGCAGCGGTGCGGGTATGTGCGCAGGGATAGAATTTCTGAAAATCCTGCAAAATGTGCTTCTATATCTTACATCTTAATTTATACTCCTAAAGGATATATCGGGGCGTTACGGTAGCATACGTTATTGATTGGACAATGTGTGAATATTCGTTGTTTTAAATACGGGCGTATATCTTACCCTTGTTATTGGTTTTGGTGGTAAAGTTGTAGTGTCCGGGTTTTCTTACGCTGAATGGCACGATGCCGTGCGGGGCGAGGGTGGCAGATCATTCCGGGGGTGATGTGTTTGGTTTAATTTCGCTGCCGGTTATTACAAAACCTACTACTATGAAAAAACGATTACTAAGTCTGGCGGTTGTTTTCCTGCTGCTGGCAAATGTTTCACTACAGGCCCAGGAGGTAGAGGCCAAGTGGAAAACCGCTATCGGTATGAACGCCAAATGGATTAAGCTGTTGCCAACAGGCGCGGTGCTGGTCTCTACACAAACTTCGTTGGTTTGCTTTGACGCAAGCACACAGCAGAAGCTTTGGGAGACGAAGACTATTGCCGAGGTTCCGAAAGAAACGTTTACGGAGATCGACGGTACGCCTTTCGCCATTTTTGAAAGCAACAATCCGTTGAAGAGCCTGAAGGCTCAGACCACAATTATCGACTATATGACGGGTCGTGTAATTTATAATAATGTGGATGCCGATGTTGTGGTTCGTGAAAAGACGCCGCTACTGGATATGGGCGCGTTGTTGCTCGAACTGAAACAAGAAAAGAAAGTTTTTCTGGCATTGATCGATATACAATCTGGTCAGGAGCGCTGGAGGTTCGATCTGCCCGGTCGTAAGGCGGGCATCGGTATTGGGGCGCTGAAGCAATCGATCAAATCGATGCTCGATGCATCTCCTGTTTCGGATAAGGATAACAATATTCTTTTCCCTGACGACAAGATATTGAAGCGCATTGATGGTGCTACCGGCAAGCTGCTGTGGGAGAGTATCAACGATAAGTCCGTTGGTCGTCTTAACTTTTCAGACGACGGCAGCGTGATTTACCTGGGCTCAGGCAACAAGATCAAGGCGATGAATCTGGCCGATGGCAAGGAGATCTGGAAGGATGCTTTCAAGATTTCGGGTGAATTCAAGATGTTCGTTCCGACCAAGGAAGAACGTATGTATGTTGTTACATCGACCGAGCTTTCGCTTATCGACCGCACTACGGGTAAGGCTGTCTGGAAGAAGCCCGCTCCGTTTGCCACTTCTTTTGCTTCTCTTCGCTTTACTGACGAAGGTATTATCGTGTTCGGCACGGAAGAGAAGGTATCGTCATTCGATTATATCGGTTTCGATGGACAGGCACTGTGGAAACGTCCTTACCGCACGGATGTGCCGATTGTAAGCTTCGACCTTACTTCGAAAGGAATTCTGTTTGCCAATGCCGACGAAGCAAATATGATCGATATGAAGACGGGTGACGACAGCATCTGGAAGAAGCGTATCAAGACAAAGGGCCAGCCTGCTACGTATATTGGCGAGAAGATGGCGCTTATCTATGGTGCCAATAAGCTGTATCGTGTAGATCTGGAGAAGGAGGGTTCGCCGTATACACTTATCGCAGAAGATATCAAGTTCAAAGGCAGCGATGAAGATGTTCAGCGTATCGAGCTGGTAAGTTCAGGTTATTTATTGAGTTCGTCACAAAATATGTGGGTGATCTCGCCTGAAGGCAAAGTGGTTTACTCGGTATATTACAAAGCGGCCTCGGTAAGCACTGGTCTGAAAGTTCTGGGTGCTGTGGGTAAGGTATACAACACCTACAGCAATCTTGAAACTTCGTATGATCCGACTACGGGTGTAAATACGATCGGTCGTAGCCAGCGTGGTGACGATATCGCTGGTGGTATCAATTCTATCCTGGCGAAACGTAAGAACACATTCGCTACACAAGATGCCGCCTTTATGATGACCCGTGTTGAAGATGGTAATGGCAAGAGCATCGGTATGATCAAGGTCGACAAGGTTTCCGGCCAGGAAAAAGGCAAGGTAATTCTGAAGGCGCTTGATCCTATTTACGAGGTTGATTATGCTACCGGTTTGCTGTTTGTTATTGTAAACAGCGTTACAGGAGGTTCTGACCTTACGGTATATAGTCTGTAAGATCCCTTAAACGATCAATGGTTAGAAGCGGTCCCGGTTATATAGCCGGGACCGCTTTTTTATAAGGAGGTTCAGCCAGGGGCTGAACCTGTAGACTGAGAGGAGGAGGGAGTGTTTAGTTCATTATTTTTTTGCGTGTGGTGGTGCCGTCGTCGTGTGTTATGTGGATGACGTGGAGGCCGGGTGTGGGGAGTATGAGTTCGGCAGCGGTGCCCTGTACATTGGTTTGTGTGACAAGCTCACCGTTGGTGTTGAATACCTTGATGTTTGTGTTGTATACTTCTTTGAGGAAGGTTACGTTTAGTTTGTTTGGTTCTTTGAATTCGAGGCGGGCGTCGGATTCTTCTTCCGGTATGCCTGATCCTACGGTTGCCGGGTTACATCTGTTCTGCCGGTATTGAACGATTTTGTACGGCGTTTCTATGCGTTTGTTGTCTTGCACGAATACTTGTTGTGTGCTTCGGTTGTAGCAAACTTCAAAGCGCAGCTGGCGTTGTTGTACGGATATTTCGCATCCTGTTCCGGTTCGGCCGTTGGCGTCTGTCTTTACGAGGTAGATGTCGTTTTTGAGCGACCAGTCGGTTTCTACTTCGCCGGTAATGATGTATCCGCGTTCGGCGTTGTCGGCCACTTCGGCGAAGACTTCACGTCCGCGAGTTCCGTAGATGTTTGTCCAAATGAGGTTACCTGCCGCGTCGGTTTTGAAGAGGTAGGCATCTTCTGTTCCCGATGTGTAGGAGGTTGATTTACCGCCTACGATATACTCGGGTTGTCCGAGGGTGTTGAGTGCTACGTGTATGGAGTTGCCTTGCTCTACTCTATCCAGGCCGTAGGTTTGGAACCAGTTTACTGTTCCGGTTGATGGATTGAGGTTTAGCAAGAATGCGTCGCCACTGAAGTTTACGCCGAAGCTTTGGGTTATGCCTGTTACGGTGTACGATCCATCGAGGGGATTTTCTACGACGCCGTAGGCTATATCAGGATAGGGTCTTGATGCACCGCCACCGATGATGGAGTTCCAGATAAGATTAAGGTTCTGGTCGAGCTTAACGACGAAGATGTCCTGGTTGGGCGTTCCGCCGCCGCAGGTGCGTGTGGTTGTTGTGCCTACGATTATGAAGCCGAGATCTCTTGTCTGTTCTATCCAGTAGGCTGTTTCATCGCCTTCACCGCCGATTACGGTTGAGCGTGTGAGCGCGCCGAATTCGTCGGTCTTGATGATGTAGACGTTTACGCCCGGGAACTGGGGGAAGCTGTTGCTTTCGCCTGCTATTACGTAACCGGTTCCTGTTGCAGTGGTTGGATCTTTAATGTATTGCAGGCAGTGTCCGCGGTCGTCTTTTTCGCGGCCATAGATGTATGAGAATACGGGTATACCGTTGAGGTCTGTGCGGACGAAGTGCACGTCGTCACCACCGAGGCCGAAGCTTTGTGATGTTCCGAGTGCGGCATATCCGGCTCTGAGGTTGTTCGAGTTGGGGATGTCGCGTACGGAGTTGAATATGTCGGGTCTTGCCTGTCCGTATACGGCTTGCCATACGAGTGTGCCGTCGAGTTTTGTTTTGACGAGGGTGGCTTCCGGAGCGCCGAAGACTACAAGGTCTGTACGTCCGGCTACGATGTACCCGGGGTCAGAAGCTGCGTATTGTACGGAGCGCCCGGCTTCGTATACATCTGTGCCTATGGCATATTGAAATTGGGCTTGCGCAGCGCCGATGATGCATGCGCTGAGCACGATGGTTGCTAAAAAACGATTCATAGTATTGAGAAAATGTGTTGTTTATGATACTACTGTTTTAAAAGAATGATCTTTTTGGCGCAGTATTGCCGAAGGCTGACGCTGTTGGTTAAGGGGTATTGGTGTTTACCAGTTATAGATGACAACAGTTCAGGCAACGGCATGTTGACTGCGGCCTAAAACGATCCGGGTACACAGTGTTTCGACTGTGCGGTGCTTTATCAGGCCTGATTTTCGTTGTGTTGGAAAACGCGGATAGCTATACCGTTTGCGTGGCACTATCACACTCCTGAGCGGAGTGTGACGGGCTGCTTATCTAAGTTATGGAGTGATGTGATAGAAATCAAAGCGAACGGCGTGAATAAGTTTAGGTGTGGTAACGGGTTTATGAATGGTGTGAGATTGTTTGTTGGATTGTTGTGAAATGAGAGCGTAGGTGTAGGGTTGGGGATGGGATAGTGTAGTGGTATCAGGGTTATTGGAAGATTGCGCGGGCAGACTAAATAGAAGGGGGCATCGGTCGTTTTTATGAGCTATTCCTTATCCGCAGTCTGAACCTTGCGCCAGAAAGTAAGCCAGCAGTGTTTGGTTTTGGGACGGAGGTGTGCGGAAGGGAACGGTGGTGGGCGTAGGCTTGGGATAAAGGTGATGTATATCAGGATGAATACGGGGATTTGTGATGTGGCAGGTTTGTTGTAAAGGCGGTGGCATACCTAAACCCTTGGTTATTATGATTTTTCATTATGTAAAGATTGCATGGCGTAACCTGATTCGTCATCGGGTTCTTACGTTTATTAATGTTTCGGGATTGTCTGTGGGGTTGGCGTGTTTTAGTTTGTTTGTGTTGTATGCGGTACATGAGTTAAGTTATGATCGATTTCATGTTCAGGCAGACCGGTTGTATCGGGTTTATGAGTGGTGGGATTTTGATGGACGCTCGGGGCGTGAGCCAACGGGTGCTACACCGCTTGGCGCGGCGATGAAGAACGATCTGGCGGATGTGGAGGACTTTGTTCGCGTGCAGGCGGGTTTTGAGCGGTTGACGCGTGTGGGGAATGATGTGGCGCGCATACCGGTGTCGTTTGCCGATGCGCAGTTTTTTTCGGTGTTTACGTTCCCGTTGCTTGAGGGTAATGCACGCACGGCATTGGCACATGATCATTCTGTTGTGCTAACGCGGGCGCGCGCGTTGCAGCTCTTTGGAAAAACGGATGTTGTGGGCGAGACGGTGGAGATACAAAACAACGACGACCAGTATGAGACTTTTGTGGTGGGTGGTGTGGCCAATGACCTGCCGGCAAACTCTACGATACGTTTCGATATACTCGGTAATTTCGATTATGTTTTAACAACGGCCGATGGTCGCGCCAGTATGGATAACTGGCATATGACGATCGGTGTTACGTCGTATGTGTTGCTGCGGCCGGGCAGTACGCTGGCTCAGGATTCAGACAGGCTGGCGACTTTCAGAGAGAAATATTTTCCGAAGGAGAAACACCAGCTTCAGGCACGAGGCGACTGGAATGGTACGGGTAAGCAGCCCAATGGTTACGGGTTGCAGCCTATTATGGATATGCATACGAATGTTACGATCGATTCATGGGCAGCTTCTAATGTGCGTAATGTTTGGATACTGGTAGCTATTGCCGGTGGTGTGTTGATTATCGCATGTATCAATTTTATTATTCTGGCTATTGGCCGTTCCGCGGGGCGGTCGCGCGAGGTTGGTATGCGTAAGGTTGTTGGCGGGCGGCGGTGGCAGCTTGTGTATCAGTTTCTGTCGGAGTCGTTGCTGTTGAGTTTTTTCTCGGCGGTTATCGGTTATGGATTGGCGGAAGCGCTGTTGCCTTTTTTTAATTTGTTATCGGGGCGCCAGCTTTCTTTTTCGTTTACCAACTATCCGGAGCTGGCGGGTTTGCTGGCCGCAACGGTTTTGCTGTCCGGTTTGTTAGCAGGCAGTTATCCGGCTTTTGTGTTGTCGGGTTTCCGCCCTATCGAGGCATTGAAGAATCGTGTACGGCTGGCGGGATCCAACATGTTTACACGGTCGTTGGTTACGCTTCAGTTCGGTATTTCTATTGCATTGATTCTGGCGACGGTTGTTATTTTTCAACAGCTTCAGTTTATGTATACGCGCGATCTCGGGCTTAATCGCGACAATGTAGTTGGGGTTCGTGCCGAGGGTGTGGATGTGAGTCGGGTATACCCGCTATTTCGCGAGGCGTTGCGGCAGAGCCCATCGATATCCGGTATCACGGGTTCGGCTATGGGACTTGGCGCCGGTGAGTGGCAGATGGGACATGGTTATGAGATTAACGGTAAGGTTCTTTCGATTATCGAGTATCCTATCGACGATCACTATCTCGATGTGATGGGCATGCGGCTTATTGCCGGACGTAATTTCGATGTTGCTATCGCTTCGGATACAACTACGTCTATTATTGTTAACGAGGCACTGGTACAAAACGATATGAATACTACTCCCGATAAGGCAGTGGGTACGCAGATACGCGTTTCGAATGGGCAGGAGCTTAAAACGATTATCGGTGTGGTGCGTGATTTTAATTTTGAGTCGTTAACACGCCGCGTACGGTCTCAGATGTTTTTATATCCGTCGTCGTTCAAACCATCGGTTTTTTATGTTCGCTTGCAGGATGGTGATCCTACCGCTTCTCTGGCATTGCTGGAGACGACTTGGAAGCGGCTTGTACCTGATGTGCCGTTTAGCTATTCGTTTCTGGATGATAAGTTCAACGCGTTTTATGTATCCGAGCAGCGGTGGAGCCGTATCGTTGGCTGGGCCGGTGGTATTTCTATTTTCCTGGCCTGTCTCGGTCTGTTTGGTCTGGCATCGCTGGCGGTTGCGAATCGTCTGAAAGAAATCGGTATCCGCAAGGTTCTGGGCGCTTCCGTAGGGAGTGTGACGGCGCTGCTGTCGAAAGATTTTGTAAAGCTTGTAGGCATTGCATTGGTGCTGGCGGCTCCGTTGGCGTGGTATGTTCTTCAGCAGTGGTTACAGACGTTTGCTTACCGTATCACGCTGCACGCGTGGGTATTTGCGCTTACCGGTGGCGTTGTTGTGCTGGTGGCGTTGGCTACGGTTGGGGTGCAGTCTATACGGGCGGCGGCGAGGAATCCGGTGGAGTCGTTAAAACATGACTAAACAGGATAAGCGGAGGATTATTGATGATGATCAAAGATTACTACAGTGGAGGTATATATGACCGTGTGATTTTAATGGATGATATTCAGGTACGGGCATTTAGATACAGAATCTTGTGTAGGGTAGCGATTTAAACTCACAGTATACATAGGTAACGGCGGCCTGTCTCTTTGGGAGATAGGCCGCTGTTGTTTTTAGGGGGCTGGAGGATGGTCGGTGGTGTGGTAGTGGCGGTGGAAGATGAATAAAGCGTATAGGATGCCGGTGGGGATGAGGAGGAGCTGGGCGTGGAAGAGTATGGTGAGGAAGCTTGAGATTAAAAGGACGAAGGTGTAGGTAAGGAAGTGTTGCATGCTGGCGCGGGTGCGGTAGGTTATGCAGCGGAGGGTGATGCCCAGGGCCAGGTGGATGGCGATAAGTAAGGGAGCCGCCCCGGGTTTCCAGTATATGAGCCAGAGGCTTTCGGGGAATGTTAGTAGCAGATACTCCATGAGTAGTAGTCTGTAACGATACACGTTGCTATAGGGAAGATTGCGGGCGAAGGTGAGGTAACGGGTTTCGAAACGGTAGGCATAGTATATGAGGATGCTGTTGGTTATGGGAATGATTATGGTAACGAGACATAGGGTGCGGGTTTCGTGTTGGTCGTCTGTGAGCAGGAAACCACAGATGTAGAGGAGTGCTAATGCGAGTAGCTTGGTGATGATGAGTGTGATTTTTTCGTGATACAGAATTTGGTACAGCGGCAGGGTAGCGTATGGCTTGGGCCATCGGCCTATGATGCGGTGTAGGTAGTGGTTGGTGTGTTTGTCGGTAAGTCGGTTTAGAAGCCATACGTTCCGATATGCGCTTAACGCGATTAATGCGGCTATGAATAGCAGTAAAGCCAGCGGTATGGTGAGCGGTTCGTTGTAGATGACGCCTACTGCCAGGGCGAATGCGATGAAGGCTATGGGCGGGAGCATGATAACGGTTTGCGTTAAGGCCCAGGCTACGCGTTGTTTGCGTAAGCTGATGGCCGTGGCGCTGTAACGCAGGAATTCGTGTTGGGGTAGTGCGAGTTGTGTGGCTGTGTATTTCCAGGTCTTTACTGTGTAGGCTATCCATGCGCCGGCTATCAGTGCGGCGATGAAAGTGGAGTTGATGAGTGTAAGTATAAATACGAGTCTGAGTCGGAAGATCTCTGCGTGGGTGAAGTGTGTTTGGTTGAGTACGCCGATGAAGAACAGGTAAGCCCCGCCGCCGAGGAAGGTGCCGAGCAGCAGGCCTGCGTGCTGTTTGTAGAAGCCGGTGCTTATTGTTTTGAGGAGTATGGTATTCAGGGCGCGGCTCATTGGGCATCGGTGAGAATGGTGTGATCCTGAATTTGTAATGTGTGTACGGCGGTGCTTAGTGCCAGCGGTTGGTGTGATGCGATTATGAAGGTGGTATTGTGTTGCGCGTGTTGTTGTGTGATCCAGCGGCTGAGTGTGTCGAGGGCGTTCGCATCGAGGGTTATCAGTGGTTCGTCCAGCAGGATGATGTCAGGGTTACCGATGAATGCGAGGACGATGGCGAGCTTTTTCTGCATGCCACTGGAGTATGTTCCAATGGGCTCGTTTATATATTCATGCATGTTCATTTGGTCGAGGCGCTGCTGTGTGTCGTGGGGCGATCCCGGGCGTGCTGCTGTGAAAAGGCCGATCATGTTTGTGCCGGTAAGGAATTCGGGGTATAGCGGCTCGGCTTCGGCAAAGCTTACACGTTTGCGGTAGGCTACGGGGTTTTGCCTGAGGCTTACCGGAGGCGCGGTGATGTCGCCATGGCTATGGATGATGCCGGCGATGGATTTCAGGAAGGTGCTTTTGCCGACGCCGTTGGGACCTTTAAGCCAGTAGATGGCAGGCGGGAGGGTTAGGTTGGTTGTTGTTATTATCGGTATAGAGCCGTAGTGCTTGCTGAAGTTTTGGAGGAGGAGCATGCGTGATAGGTCGGCGTAACGTGAGGGAAATTACAGTGTGAGGGCGAGTCCGCCGTGGCTAAAGCTATCCCGCCTTCGCTAAAGCTACGTGCGGGCGAAGGCCGGGTGTAATGCCAGCGCCGAGTAGTGCTGGAAATACAGCGTGAGTGCGGAGGGCTAGGACGGAGGAGTGTGGCGGTGAGGCGGGCGTGGGGAACTACGAGCGGGTTTGCCGCCAGTGGTCGTGGCTGTCGGGTTTGTTCTATTTTTTGGGAATAGGGCGTGGTAGGTTTGTGGGGTAAATAAATAATACGGTTTATGCGGTTTGGGGTTTTGGTTGGGATTTTGGTGGTGGCGAGCGGGTTTGGAGGACTGGGCGTTCAGCACGAGGGGAAGATGATCTATAAAAAGTATTGTACGCGGTGCCATGGAGGGGATGGGACACGGGGGATGTTTGGGGCGAAGAATTTACGCAAGAGTGTGTTGGTTGAGGCGGCGGTGCGCAAGCAGATTGTGGAGGGCAAAGGTATTATGCCGCCGTTTGGCGAGAAGCTGCGCGATGGTGAGGTGGAGGCTCTGGTGGTTTATGTGATGAGCTTGCGGTTACAGGTGCCACGTTGATGATTATAGTGTCAATTACGTATTCTTTAATTCTTTTAATTTCTTATTGTATGCGGTTTATGGGTGTTTCGTATTATGGTGTGGTTATGCTGATGGGGCTTGTTATGACGGGGCTTATGGCGGGATTGTTCTTTGCGTGGTCGTGTGCTATTACGGCCGGGCTGGGGCGGTTGCCGGATGCAGGTTATCTGGCGGCTATGCAGTCTATTAACCGTACTATTCTTAACCCGTTATTCTTCTCGTGTTTCTTTGGTACAGCTGTGGTGTTGCCCGTTGCCGCGTGGTTGGCGTATACGCCGGCGTTGCCCGTACGGTTCTGGTTGCTGCTTGGCGCTGCTGCGTGTTATGGCGTGGGCGTTATGGGTGTTACGGTTTTTGGGAATGTGCCATTGAATGAAGCACTCGATGCATTTTCGTTGGAGCATGCTTCGGCCGATGCCATGCATACACAACGTATGGCGTTCGAAGTCCGGTGGAATGCGTTGAATACGGTGCGCGCATGGGCAGCCACGGGAGCGTTGGTACTACTCGGACTGGCGTTGTTGCAACGTTCGGCAGATGCCGATGCTGTCTGATAAAGCTGGCTGCATTATGTTAATGTGTTGAATCGATTGTACGTTATACATAACGCTATCTCTTGTACGATCTCATTATCGCTGTTACTTTTTTTCGTCGTTTAGGCTTTGTCTGTGTAAGTCTCTCCACGCTTTGGTTTTCGCAGTGTATCTCACCTATGGCGGCCATGGCAAGCGCCATGTGTGACGGAGTTTTGTTGTTTGGGTGACTATGCACACCAGGCGGGGAGTTTTTCATTATCGCTACTCCAGCAGCTGCATGTGCGCGTATAACGGGCTGTTGCGGCAGAAGATTTTATCCTACAGAGTGTTCCGGATGTCTTCCGGTGGTGACCGATAACGAGTTTACTTATGAACGTTAGACACTTTGGGTTTGTGTTTCTTATGCTTTTGTGCACTACGGTGCAGCTACTGGCACAGGGACAGGAGGCTGTGAATGATTCGTTGCCGCTGGCGGACCGGGGGCAGAAACTTTTCGGTACGCATTGCGGCCGGTGTCATAGTGTGCACCAGGAGGTTATGGGGCCGATGCTGGCGAGTATTACACGCAAGCGCAGCCATGAATGGCTGAGTCGGTTTATACATGATTCACAAGCGGTAATTGCTTCTGGCGATGAATATGCGCGTTTTCTGTTCGAGTCGTATGACGGTATTGTGATGCCGTCGTTCCGAATGTTGTCGGAGGAGGATATTACATCGATTATTCAATATATCGACAGGGAGTCGTTTGTTCGCGTGGACGAGGCTCCGAGTTATGAATTGCTTAACGAGAACAGCAGTGAAGCGGTTAAGCACGGGCATGCATTGTTTCGCGATCAGTGCGCGTCGTGTCATTACGTTCATTATGAGAGCCGGTATGCACCAGCATTGGGCAGTGTGGCCCGCCGGCATCCGCGGTCGTGGCTGGTTCCGTTTATCCGCAATTCGCAAAAGGTTATTAAAGGCGGCGATGTATATGCCAACCAGCTTTTCGAGACGTATCATAAACGCGTTATGGTCGAGATGGAGTTTTTGAAGGAAAGTGATGTTAACGATATTCTGGATTACATTACGTTCGTTTCGGGTACGTCGGCTGCGGGAGACGGTGTGAGTAGTTTTAAACATCGCGCGGTTCAGCCCCATACCGATCAGGAACAGGCCTCTACGCAGTCGAGTCCATATTTGCGGATGTTTTTGATTGTTGGGGGATGTATTGTCGGGGTGTTTTTGCTGTTTCTGTTTTTCCGTTTTCAGCAAAAGGCCTGATGGCGTGTTTGGAATATAGGGGTTGTGCGGTTAACATTGCATTGGCTGCATTGGCCTATTACGTTTAGAATGTTTCAGCATGGAGAAATTGATACAGGAAGGTATTGCCCTCTGGCAGTTCGATAGTTTACGCCATGTGGCGGGTATCCGGCATTTTGTGAGTGATCGTCATTCGTTTCGGACTGACGAAGATTTTACGTTGAGTTATTCGAGTACGCCCGATCGTGAGGCGGTTCGGCAGAACCGTGCGCGTGTTGCGCTGGCCATGGGAGTGGAGGCGTCGCATTTGTTTATGCCTTCGCAGGTGCACAAGACGCATGTTGTACGGGTAACACCAGAGACGACTACGGTAGAGCTTATGGAGACGGATGCTCTGGTAACCAACGTTACCGGTGTTTGTATCGCGGTAATGTCGGCCGATTGTGTTCCGATCCTGTTATACGATCGTCGTAATCGCGCGGCGGGTGCTGTTCATTCCGGATGGCGCGGTACGGTGGCGAAGATTTTAACGGTAACGTTAGAGCGTATGGCTGCCGAGTTCGGTACGCGTGGCGAAGATTTGCTGGCCTGTATCGGGCCATCGGTATGTCAGGCTTCGTACGAGGTGGGCAGCGAGGTTGTCGATGCTGTTCGTGAGGCCTTCGGTGCCGACAGCGCGCAGCTTATGATACCGCAGCCTGAGAATAAGGCCCGTCTGGATCTGTGGCAGGCTAACCGTTTGCAGCTGGAGGCGTTTGGTGTTCCTGCAGACCAGATCGAGGTGTCTGATCTATGTACCGTTATGCGCAACGATGCATTCTTCTCTGCGCGTAAGGGCGACGCCGGTCGTTTTGCCGCGGGTATAGCGCTGGTGTAGTCTCTATTCCGGTGCTGTGTAGCAATACAATGCGAGTGTTGTATTGCCTTCGGGCCGGATCATATCCTGAATTATAAACCCTGTTTTTTCGAGCAAGCGTATGGACCGTTCGTTGTTGGGCTGTACGATGGCGAACAGGTTATTGATTTTAAGCTGATGTTGAGCCCAGGTTAATGTAGCGCGTACAGCTTCCTGTCCGTAGCCGAGGCCCTCGTGTTGTGGTAAGAAGGCGAAGCCTACGTCTGGCGCGGTAAGGTAGGAGCGTTTGTATAAACCACACTGGCCTATGGGCACTTGCTGTTCTTTGTGCTGTATCATCCAACCACCGTATCCATTGTCTGCATAACTTTTCAGCGGCCCGTTCTGTAGGTATTTCCGGGCGTCGTCGATGTTGTTTACGTTACGGTTGCCAATGTAGGCCAGCCATGACGGTGTGTTGACCAGTTCGAGTATGAACGGCGCATCGTCGAGTGTGAAGTGGCGGATGATGAGGCGTTCGGTTTCTATTAACGGTTCCATGTGTGTGTCGGTTAGTGTGGTTGAGTTTACGCCTGTTGTAACTGCAAGTGGCGGTATACCGTTATGAGCCGGTCTATCTCGCGCGAGATTGTCGGTATGATGGCATCGTTGCCCAATGCGGGGTCTGCGGGAGCAAAGGTTTTGGTGATGGTGAACGGGTAGTGTTGCCAGAGGTCGTTTTTGGTGAATTGCCATAGGGCATCTTCGTTGGCGAAGGCGTCAGCCGTTCGTTTTTCTCCGGCTATTTCGAGTATGTATTCATTGCCAAGTGCTTTGAGCAGCTGTTGCAGTATGGCTCTGTATTCAGGATAGTGCATTTGCTTTTCAATGTTGAGCCGGTCGTCTGCGGCGCCCCCTGCGCGGCCTGCGCAGAGTTGTATGTATACGTTGCTCTGGGTTATTCCGATCTGGATATACATGCCTTCGGTAACGGCTTTGCCCAGGCGTTCGCGTTGGTGGCGGCCGTAGGCAAGGGCGAGGCTGCGCAGTTTGTGTCCTTCGTGATCGGCCGGGTCGAGGCTGGTGGTGGGGCTGGTCTCGTCAGCCTGTAGCTTTAGCGTTGCCGTATGTTTCTTCAGGCCCTCGTGTAGTTGCAGGAGCTTGTCTTGCACGGTGGTTCGTTCGGCCAGGAACTCGGGTGAGTTTAAAGGAGCTTTGGTGTTGGCAAAGGCCAGGTAATCTTCTTTTTTAAAGAAAAGTGTTTTGAATTTGATAGCGTCCCAGTTGAAGCCGCTTGTGTTGAGGGCTACAAATTGTTTTTTCTCGTCGGCGGTATGTGTTAGTCGCATGCGCCATTCGGGATATAACAGCGGGTACTCGTTTACAACGGTTTCGCTGAGAGGCTCGGCAAACTCGAAGTACCCTGTGAACCATGATTTGAGGCTTTCGATTTCTTTTTGATCGGATATGCGGAAGAATATTTCTTCGTGGTCTTTGATGCCTTCGAGGGTGCAGGTTCCCGATCCTACAAACGCTACAGACTGGCGGTAGGGCAGATCGAATATGTATACGTTGGCGTGCAGTACATTTCGGGTAAAGATGTTGAGTGTTACACGGCCCTGGTAGTTACGCCAGATGCGGCGCAGCACGTTTGGCGACGAGGGTTCGTCGAGACCGGTTACAATGTCGATTTTACACTTGCCGGACAGGCGGCTGTTGATGAAGTCGAAGCCGTCTTCGGATATGGCGGCCGTGGCGATGTAGCAGCGTTCAGCCTGTTGCAGGATTTTACCGTTGATGAGTGGTACCGCCAGTTTCTTTACTATCATTTTCCGTTATAAATGTGCCCGGCGAATCTATTTCAATTTGCTTAAAAATGCAGCGTGCCGGGCAAATAAAAACGGGGATGTCTGTGTGGTCAGGCGTCGCGTTTGAACATGACGTAGCCGTAGGCCTTTTTGCCGAGTTCGCGTACGAGTTTGGGAAACACCAGGTTTAGCACATTGACCGGGAAGCCGAGCGGCAGCTTACGCCCGAGGCGGTGGGCTTCTTCGAGCATGGGTACGTTTTCGTTTACGAACCAGCCGCGACGGGAAAAGAATTCGAGTGGATATTTTTCGGTAAACCTGAAGGGGGTGTTTTTTACGATTTTTTGAAGCTTGCGTACGTAGCTGTTATTGCGCAGGCTACCCTGGCGGTAGTCCATAATCCAGTACCGGAATGAGGGAATCGTGTAGAGGCTTTTGGCGAGGCTGTCGGCCTGTTCGGACGTGAGGTAGGGTATTACTCCTTCGGTTATGACCAGCGCGTTTTTTGTTTGAGCACCGAGTTGTTTAAAGAGTATTTGCCGCTCAGCGCTGCGCGACAGGTCGGCGGCGATACGTTGCATGTCGCACACTGGTTTTTCGGTGGCGAGCATTTCGTTTTTGTAGCTGATGAGGTGTGGAAAATCTACTTCAATCCATCGGAGTGACGAGGGCAGGTCCATTCGGTATGGCCGTGTGTCGAGTCCGGCGCCGAGGTTTATTACGGTGTCGATTCCTTTCGCGATGGCGTGATGTATAAGTCGGTCTATGGCCGATGTTCGTGCGGTCATGGCGAGTGCCATGGTGGCTGAGTTCGGTGTTGCGGCAACCATGGCAGCTCCCCGGTCACCGGCGAGTCGTCGTGCTAGGGGGTCTCTGAATGCCGCGTCGGGGCGTGCGGTTTCCTGTGCACGGTATGCTGCTATCCACAGTGCCGTGTCGGAAATGTTCCGGATCAGATCGGTTTTCATACGCTTGCGGGTTGGTGTTTTGGTAACGGGGTATGTATTTAAACGGGCGCTTTGTGGTTTAGGGTTTACGATGCGGCGGCTTTCTGCTGCGGCTTTAATTTTCGGTGTGGTGTTCGAGATGTTATTCATAAAAGCGCTCTGATATAAGGTAAATGTCGCCCCATTCCTGCGGCGCACATAAACATATTAAGATCATGCCAGCCCGTCTTTGCTGAAGCTACGACGGGCGAGTGCTTCGGAGTATGGACGTGGCGTAGCTTTTTTGCGGTTTATGTTTGGTGGCCGGTGGGTTTCGTGTAATATTATGGGAGGTTGGTACCGGGGGCATCAGCCTGGTTGTGGCCGGGATAGAAAAGAAAACTGTCCGGAAGAAGTCGAATTGATTTTCATACTTAACAAACCAATATGCTGCGTTATCTTTTAGTTTTTGTGTCTGTTTTTGCGTCAATGTTTGTGCACGCGCAAGACAAGTCTGTGGTTACGTTCAACAATCCTGTACCACCCCGTGGCTATGCTACATCGGTGCAGGTGGACCTGGGTACCTGTACAATGGTGATTATATCCGGCCAGGTGGCAATGGATAAAGATGGCAACCTGGTGGGAAAGGGCGATCTTGCCCGGCAAACAAGCCAGATTTTTATAAACATCAAGAATATTGTAGAGGCTGCCGGTGGTACGATGGATCACCTGGTGAAGTTCGGTATTTATATGCTCGATGCACGGCAGGTACAGACGGTCCGTGATGTGCGTGATACGTTTATCAATACGAAGAATCCTCCGGCGAGTACAATGGTTCAGGTGAGCGCGTTATTCAGACCTGAGTTTTTGATTGAAATAGAAGCTACCGCAATCATTCCAAAGAATTGAACAGGATAAGCGGAAGATAGTTTATGATGAACTGAGATTATCAGACTGTAGTGCGCTACGGACGGTTGGGTATGGAAGATCAGTTTTGTGTGATTGGGATGTCAGGATAAGTTTTGAGAACGTTATAGGGCAGGGAGGCTTCGTGGGGTCGGGGAGATTTTGGGAGAGCGTTTTGGGCGTCCTGGTGGTCGAGGTAGGCCATCCAGCCGAGGAATAGGGCAACGAGGATGATGCCGGAGAATGTGTACCATGGGGTACGAGGTCTGTAGTTTTCTTTAATGTACAATTCGATTTCTTCGTCAATGCGGTAAAGGTCTTTGTCGCCGTTGTAGCGTTTTACATAGGCTTTGCCTGTGGGGAAGAGGGGTATCCAGAATACGTGGGCGTATTCCTGGCGGAGTTCATACTGTGCGTTGACTTCGTATGATACACCGAGTTCAGTGGCGGTGTATTTTTTCAGAAGGAAGCTTCCCTGGCCGAAGAGGAATACCATAATGTGTAGTAGTAGATGGTGAAGGGCAATAGTACGGAGAGATCCCGGGATATGGAAGTGTATATCGACGTGTGGATGGGTGATGTAAGGTATGGTGTGTTATTTGTTTTGGGGAGTGATATACGGCGTAGGGTACATTTAGTCAGGGCGGTTACATTTGTGTGCGGTGCCGGATTCAGGCCATGTAGTTTGAAGACCCGAGCAAGCGCTATGAATCTGTGAGGTTGCGGAGCGTTCGGGCGTTGGTCAGGGCGTGGCCACCAAGGTCGTTATTGAAGAACGCCCAGATTGTATGACCTTGCTTTTGCCAGGCTACTATTTTTTCGGCGTACTTTTTTAACGTGCGCGTGGTGTATGGGCGTGCGTAAGAGCCATCGGGACCATGGAAGCGGAGGTAGATGTTTTTGGCTGTTACGAATTCGCCGGAAGGCCAACGGTTACCAGACTCGGCAATGACAAACGCTACGCGGTATTTTTTCATCAGCGCGAGCGCATCGGGCTGCATCCAACTGGTGTGGCGTGGTTCGAGGGCGAATGTAAATCCTTTGTATTGGCGTAATGCTTCAAAGAAGGTTTTTACTTTCTCGTCTTTGTAGGCAAGGCCGGGAGGGAGTTGGATAAGTACGGGGCCGAGTTTTTTGTGTAAGAGGCTGAATTGTTCGAAAAACGCCGGGAGTGTTGTTTCCGGATCGTTCAGCTTTTTCATGTGGGTGGCGTAGCGGCTTAGCTTTGGACAGAAACGGAAGCTACTGTTTACGGTTTGATTCCACTTCTGGATGGTGGCTGTTTGCGGCAGGTGATAGAAACTGGTATTGATTTCAGAAACCTGAAATTCTTCTGCATAGAAGGCCAGATAATCAACCGGTTTTACGTGGGCTGGATAGTATATACCCTTCCAGTGTTTGTAGCTCCATCCCGATGTGCCGATGTGAATTTTTCCTTGTGCCATGCGGTTCTATCTTGAACTGCTACGGCCAAAAAAATATGCCATTGGGGTATTAACAACATAAATCAAAGTAACTTATCTTAGAGGGAATCAATATCACGAATGACTGTTCTCTGTATTGATGATGATCCGGATGATCTGGAGATTCTCAGTGATGCTATTAAGCTTATAGACCCTTCGATTATTTGTTTGACGGTTTTTCGTAGTGAGGATGCACTCCGGCTTCTGACGAGTGACATGGAACTGCCTGACTTTATTTTTCTGGATATCAATATGCCCGTAATGAACGGGCTGGAATGTTTGCGGCTTATTAAGTCGAATGAGGCGCTAAACAGCGTCAAGGTCGTTATGCTATCTACCGCTTTTCGGCCTACCGATGAGGCGGAGTTTGCCCGTTGGGGGGTACGCTATTTTAAGAAGCCCAACGAGTTTGCTATGCTCGTAGAAAATCTAACACGTATTTTGAAATCTTAGGTTGATTCACAATTCGCGACAGCGTTGTTATGGTTTGTCTACGCTGTTTACCGGTTTCATACGGTTTTGGTTTAAACGCCGCTCAAGCGGTGTAAACCGGCGGTGATTGGGGTTGATTCAGACAATGGCGTGCTTTAAATTTGATAACTATGAAGCACGTTTCGATACTCGTACCTCACGGGGCAGTTGCATTAAGCTGTATTGAGGGACCTTACACAGCCTTTAATCGCGTTAACGATTTTCTTCAGAACACGGGTCGGCCACCGCTCTTTCAGGTTCAACTGGTGGGCACTTCAGGGGAGGCCCAGGTGTACGACCGTTTTTTTACCGTTGCTCCTGACCGATCGATCCAGGAGAATTTCAATACCGATATTATCATCATTCCCGCGGTTAACGGCGATATGGAAAAGGTGCTGTCCGATAATCAGGCTTTTTTCCCATGGATTGTAAAACAGTATCAGGGCGGCGCCGAGGTGGCAAGTCTGTGCGTAGGCGCGTTCATACTGGCCGCCACGGGACTGCTGGACGGCAAGAAATGCGCCACGCACTGGACATCAGCAAATTTGTTTCGCAAGATGTTCCCTACGGTAGAGCTTGTATCGGATAAGATTATTACCGACGAGCATGGCGTATACTCCAGCGGTGGTGCAAATTCATACTGGAATCTGTTGATCTATCTGATCGAGAAGTACACCGATCGGGAAATGTCTATTTTTTGTGCGAAGTTCTTTGCTATTGAAATCGATCGCAGCAATCAGGCCTCGTTCATTATGTTTAAAGGACAACGCGATCACCAAGATGAACCGATCCTCCGTGCACAGGAGTTTATCGAGAGCAACTTTCATGATAAGATTACGGTAGATCAGCTTTCGTCTATGTTTGCCATAGGTAGGCGTAGTCTTGAGCGTAGGTTTAAGAAGGCTACGTGCAATACAGTGTCGGAGTATATACAACGTGTAAAGATCGAAGCGGCGAAGAAAATTTTTGAGACGAGCCGTAAGAATGTGGATGAGATTATGACCGATGTGGGATACTCGGATACGAAGGCATTTCGTACGGTGTTTAAACGGACCACGGGGTTGTCGCCGGCGGAGTATCGGAATAAGTATAATAAGGATGTTGTAATGGCGTAAATCAGCGCGAGGACGGAGCCCGCCGTCGCTGAGACAGCTATGGCGGGTGCTATGCGAGAGCGAAGTGGACACTGTTTAAGATAGGGGCGTTTATGTGCTCTCGTTCAGTTTGAAATCGGGAGGTAAAGGTCTTAGCCTCGGCTTAGCCGAGACTAATACTAGGCAAGTTACATTAGTCAGGGGTTATCGTTAGGTTGGCGAAGTGGCCGGGGAGGCCGTTTGACCAGAGGCCTATGTGGCCGGATGTGCGGGTATTGAGTTTGGTTACGGTGAGCGATGGTTCTGTGGCGTTATTAACAAATACAATAATTTCTTTGGTGGTGACGACGATGCGGGCGTGGAACCAATCGTTGGGATCAGGCGCTGGTGTGACGGCTTTTTCATAGATGCCGTTTTGTTCGGTGCGAAGTCTTTGCCAGTCAAAGTCTGGAACGCTCATGTATTGTACGGCGTGGATGCGGCGTTCGTTATTCTCTGCGCGGAAGTTGAAGGGGCGAAAGTATACGGCGTCGTAGGTGTTGGTGTCTATGGCGTGGAAGGCTATGCCTACAAAGCTGTTCTGGAGTTCGTCTTTACCGCGTAGGTCTATGTCTATAGTGCCGGTGGTGAAGTTCTTTCCGGTGATCCAGGTAATGCGGGAGCTTGCCACGGCTTTGCGGCCGCCGTCGGTAAAGGGCTTTGGCATGGCCTTCGACGGTGTGAGCTTGTTTTTCTTTACAAGCTGGTGGAGGTTATACGTCTGTGCCGGCGCGACGGTGTACAAGGTTACGAAGGCGATAATAAGAATACAGGTTTTCATTCGTGATTGGTTTGGGATATGCTGCGATGTACGTAAAATGTTGCCGAACAAGTCGGATCATGGCCGTTCAAAACCAGATCAAGTTTATTCACACGTTTTCCGGTCGGGTATGTTGTAGCAATTTTGCGCGGTATTGTAATTTGCCTTTATGGACACGGGGAATGAATTGTTAGGGCGTTGCCTTGAACGTATAGAACAGGTTTTGAACTGGGGACCATCGGCAGACTGGACCAACGGCGATTTTGAAAACCTGAGTGAGCGCCTTGCAGCGAAAACGCAGGTTCGGCTAAGTGTGTCTACGCTGAAGCGTATCTGGGGCCGTGTGCGGTACGATAGTTCGCCAACGCCCGCAACGTTGAATGTGCTGGCCCGGTTTCTGGGTTATACGGGATGGCGCGATTTTCAGGCGGAGGAAGGTAAGGTATACAATACAGCACCGCCGGAGTTTGTTTCGGCAGCACGTGTGTCGCGGTGGTCTGTGTTTGTGAACCGCCTGGGGCGTTGGCCGGTATATGGTGTGGTGCCGGTGGTGGTAGGATTTCTGATTTTTCTGGTGGTGAGGAGGGAGGCCCCGGAGTATCGTGGGGCCGATCGGGTTGTGTTCGAAAGCCGTCAGGTTTCAGACGCGTTGCCGAACTCGGTGGTGTTTACATACGACCTCGGTGGTATGCCTGCCGACAGTGTTTTTATCCAACAGTCGTGGGACCCCGCACGGCGACAACGTGTTTCGGCTACGGGCAATACGCATACATCGTTATATTATACACCGGGTTATTTTGAAGCGAAGCTTATTGTGAACGACTCCGTATTGAAGGAAGATGTTGTTTTTATCAAAACGAAGGGCTGGAAGGGCATAATCGATGGTAAGCCTCCGGTGTATTTAACGGAAGCAGAGATGCGTCAGCCTAACGGTATGGGTATTGACGGCGCTACGTTGCGCGATAAGCTTGGAACGCCGGTGTTTACCGATAAACGTGTGATGTTTTCGAATGTGCGCGACTTCGGCGATTTGCGAAGCGACGCGTTTACGCTGGATGTTTCGCTGCGCAATACGGCTACGGTTGAGCAGTGTCTTTGTCGTAAGGTTACTCTTGTTATACTAACCAAGGGTGGTGCGATGGTTATTCCATTATCTGCCAAGGGATGTATTTCGGATATTAGTTTGCTTGCGGGCGACGAATGGATCGCTGGCGATACACATGACCTGAGCGCGTTCGGTTGTGACTTTACGGGCTTCGAGCGGGTACGGTGTGTGGCGGCCAACGGCAGCTTTATGATCTATATCAACGATGTGCTGGCCTGGGAAAGTGCGGTGCAAGCGCCTGCTCGCGATGTTGTGGGAATACGGATTTCGTTCGAGGGTACAGGAGAGGTACAGTCCGTAAAGCTGGCCGGAAAGGACACGGTATGGCTGGCTGATGATTTTGTGCGCAACACTATTGCGCGGAATCCGTAGTATAGGGCAACGGCGTTTGTCTATTCTATTTATCGTATTGTTGCGCCGGTTGTTACTATGAAAAAATCTACACGAGTTGTGATTGCGGAGGATACACTTCGCATTTTGAAAGAAGGGGAATATACTACTACCCGGGGCGCTTCGGTATCGATACGCGAAGCGGTGCGGGAGAGTGTGGCCGGGTCTGTCCATTATACAGAAGCCTTACTGCATACAATCCAGGCGAAGTTATCGGGAGAGCTTGCGTTGGCCGGAACGGTACCTACGGTTTTTGAGGTGTGTGAAGCCTCGACGCTTGAGGCTGCATTACGATTGACGAATGAAGGTGTTGCCGATATATTCGCGTTGAATTTTGCGTCGGCGCGAAATCCGGGCGGTGGTTTTCTGGGTGGTGCCCAGGCACAGGAAGAAAGTCTGGCACGTTCCAGTGGATTATATCTCACGCTAACGGAACATTTTGCGATGTATGAAACAAACCGGAAGTTTACGTCTTGCCTGTATACCGATCAGATGATCTATTCGCCGGGTGTTCCGGTGTTTAAAGACGATGACGGCGCGTTGCTGGATCGGTTCTACCGGCTGTCGTTTATTACGGCTCCTGCTGTTAACGCAGGTGTTATACGCCAGAACGAGCCGCAGCGCATCGATGAGATCGGGCCGGTAATGCTGGCGCGAATTGATAAGGTACTGTCGGTGGCGTTGCAGCACGGCCATAAAACGCTGTTGCTCGGTGCCTGGGGCTGTGGTGTTTTTAAGAACGAGCCCGCTGACGTTGCCGCGTATTTTGCGCAGCATTTGCTGCAGGGCCGGTATACGAATCGTTTTGAACGCGTGGTGTTTGCCGTTATGGCACGTGAGGATCGGTTTATTGCGCCGTTCCGTGAGCATTTCGCGAAATAAGCTTTAATGTCATATGGCCCGCCAGCAATAGCGGGCCGTATGTTTTTTGGTGTTTATTACAGGAACATTCCGCCCGAGGCTTCTATACGTTGTGCGGTTATCCAGCGGGCATCTTCAGTACAGAGGAATGCCACGATTCCGCCGATGTCGTCGGGCAGCCCTACGCGGCCCATGGCGGTTACCGATGCGAGGTGAGCATTTACGTGCGGGTTGTCGCGCACCACGCCACCGGCGAAGTCGGTTTCTATGGCACCTGGCGCTACGGCGTTTACACGGATGCCGCGTGGTCCCAGTTCGCGGGCCATATAGCGCGTTAATGTTTCTATGCCTCCCTTCATTGCCGCATAGGCTGCATATCCCGGTGTGGCAAAGCGGGCGAGTCCGGTAGAGAGGTTTACGATTCCGCCACCGTCAGCCAACCATGCCAGCGCCTTTTGCGACAGCAGGAATGTTGCTTTGAAGTGAATGTTGATCATTTCGTCGAGCTGCTCTTCGGTGGTATCGGCAAACATGGCGTAGGTGCCCGTGCCGGCGTTGTTTACCAGGTAGTTTATATGCGTGGCGCCAAAGGTGTTCTTCAGGGTGTCGCTTACGTTGGCGAAGAATGCGTCGAACGACTTGCTGTCGGTTACGTTTAGCTGCAGGGCTACTGCTTTACGGCCGAGGCTTTCAATTTCAGAGACTACGGCAAGGGCCTCGTCTTTTTTGGTGTTATAGGTTAGGATTACGTTCAGACCCTTTTTTGCCAGGTTTACGGCCATATTTTTACCAAGTCCGCGGCTTCCACCGGTAATGAGTACGATTTGATTTTGCGATGCCATGCTGATTTTGTTTTTGTGTCATGCAAAGGTGGGGCGATTGGCGGAAGGGAGTATGGTAGCAGGTTTAGTAAAAATGGTAACAACTTAAGACCCGCTTTACAAAAAAGCCTTCGCTCTAACCTGGAGCGGAGGCTTTTTTATGAGGCATGCCTCGGGTTAGTTCTTATTAAGCAGGGTTTGAAGAGAATGTTGAGAGTCGGTGTTGTTGGGGTTTAGTAGCAGGGAGTGTTTGAACATGGCGATGGCATCGTTGGTAAGGTTGGCCTGGAGGAGGGCTTCGGCGTAGGAGTTGAAGGTGTTGTCGCTGGTGGGGTAGAGCAGGGTGTTGAGTTTAAATACTTCGAGGGCCTGGGGGAGTAGGCTGTTTTCGAGGAAGGCGTAGCCCAGGTTGTTCATGTCGTTTTCGTTGACGTTGTAGTGGGTAGTGTCAGCGAGGGATTGGCGGAGCAGGGTGTACGCATGGTCGGGGCCATGGGTGTGTAGTACTTTGCCGTAGTGTCTGGCGAGCGATTGTTTAGGATAGAGGTAGGGTTGGTTGTTGAGTATACGCATGCCGGCCAGGGTTGTGCGGTAGAGGCCTTCGCTGCTGTGGTTGTCGAGTACGATTACTACCTGGTTGCGTGTCAGGTTGCGCAGATACAGGGTTGCACAGCCGGGCATGCCGCCGCCGTGCCAGATTATTTTACCGGCGGTTGAGTCGCCAAAGACGAACCAGCCGAGGCCGTCGTAGGCGTTGCCCATGGCGCCGATGTTTTTCCAGACGTAGTTGGGGCTGCCGTCGCGCAGGTGTGTATACCGCCCGGCAATCTTCTGTGTGGCAGGTTTAAGGAGTTTGCCCTGGCGCAGGGCTATATCGAAGCGCAGCAGGTCGCCGGTGGTACTCACTACGTTGCTGGCGCCGCCGCCGTTGTTGGTATAGTAGCCGTGTTCGCCTTCAATTTTTTTACGGGTATTGTTATACATACGCTCGTAGTCGTAGTTGGCAGCCAGCAGGGGAGAGCGATTGGTGTTTATATCTTTTCCTTTGAGGTATGTGTGTGTCATGCCCGCCGGTTTGAAGATGTGGCGTTCAATGTATTGGTGGAAGGGTTCGCCGGATAGTTTTTCTACGAGTGCCGCGAGCAGCGCATAGCCTATGTTGGCGTACCACCACTTTTCGTTGGGCTGAAGTTTTAGTTTACGGTTGGCGGTGGCGATGATGTGTATTACATCCTGGTTGTTGATGGCGCCGGGTTGAATGTTGTCGTAGATTCCGTTGAGGTCGTGGTCTGACAGGCCGGAGGAATGCGAGAGGATCTGGCGTATGGAAATGGTGTTGTAGGGGAACTCGGGAAAGTAGTGTGTGTAGGTCTGATCGAGCGTGAGTTTCTTTTTTTCGTAGAGCTGGAGTATCGCGGTGGCGGTAAATATTTTGCTAATGGAGGCGATGTTGAATTCTGTATCGGCGGTGTTGAGGCGTTTCTGTTCATGGTCCGCGTAGCCGAATGATTTCTGATAGATTATTTTTCCGTTTTCTGCTACGAGTACATTTCCGTTTAGCTGGCCGTTGCGGGCCATGCGTGTGTAGAAGGTGTCGAGCGCTGTGGCAATGGGTTGTGCCTGTATACCGATTGTGATTAGCAGGCCGGCAATGGTGCCAAGGAGTACTTTGCGTGTCATGGATGGAATGTGTTCTTCAGCAGGCCGGCAGCGTGAAGGTGCTGTGGTCTGAGCCCTGTAAAGGTGGCATGGCGGGCAGGCGGAAAATAGAATGAATTTTGCCTGCCCTGAATTTGTCGGAGGCTCTACCCCGCGTTTTTGGGCAGCGCGAAGAAGAATGTGGCGCCTACGCCGGTTTGGGCGTTTACCCATATTTTGCCGTCGTGGCGTGTGATGATACGTTCTACGAGGGATAGTCCCACGCCGATGCCTTCGAACTCTTTTTGCGAGTGCATGCGTTGGAATACACCGAACAGTTTATCGGCATAGGCCATGTCGAAGCCTGCGCCGTTGTCTTTTACGCAGTATACAATGCTTTCCTGTTTCTCTTCGTAGCCTATTTCAATGATGGCGTGTTCTTTCTTGCGGGAGTATTTAACAGCGTTGCTGATGAGGTTTGCCCATACCTGTGTTATAAGGGTTTGGTCTGCCAGGGCATCTGGCAGGGGTGTTATGCGAAAGTCGATCTGGCGCGTGGGGTTTTCTTCGAGGGCGGTGTTGCACAGGTTTTGCACAATTGCCATCATGGGCACCGTTGTTTTACGCAGGGCTTGTTTCCCGGTTTTGGAGAATGCGAGCAGGCCATCGATCAGGTTCTCCATGTGCGAGACACTTTTTGTGATACGTTCGGCAGTGGATTTATCCGATGGCGTGAATTTATCGCTCAGGCTGCTTTCAAGTATGTGTACGAACCCGGTTATTGAACGCAGTGGTGCCCGCAGGTCGTGCGATACGGAGTATGAGAATGCTTCCAGCGCTTTGTTTGCGGCTTCGAGCTCCGCAGTGCGGTCTTTTACACGTTGCTCCAGCTCGGCGTATACATTGACGTTTTCGATAGTTACGGCAGTAATGTCGGCGAGCGATTGCAGGAGCTTGATTTCCTCTTCGTCAGGCACATGGTAGTCGGCCCAGTAGTTACCTATGGCACCGATGGGGTCTAGTCTACGTATGGGAACCATCGCGAGACTTTTTACAAATGTGGGACGGTACGCATCATGCGGAATGCGGTCGTCGGCGTATATATCGTCTATGGCTACGGCTTTTTTATTGAGCATAGCCCACCCGCTGATGCAGTTGTTTATGGGGAATCGGCTTCCTTTCCAAAGCGGGCTAATGGCGTCTTCGTCTGCATAATAGCATTTGTCTTTGTCGCGTAGCACAAAGGTTGCGCCGTCTGCTCCGGTAAGTTCGCGTGCGGCGGTTCTTACAATGCGTGTAACGGTATCGATATCGCGGGCAAGGGAGAGTTGTTGCACAACCATGACCAGGTGCTCCATTCCTTTCCGCGTGTTGGGTATAATATCAGTATTGGGCATCATCGTAAGTGAGGTTTGAAAGCGCTACGGTTACAGAAACAGTAAACCAGCGTTAGGAGAGATCGGGTCTTGCAGGTAAGTTACTGAAAAAAGTGGGCATTTCGCGACATCTGTCCAAAAAAATCTCCTGCGTGTTGGGTTTGCACGGTGGATTCTGTATATTCGGTAGCGTCAGTTTTCTCTCTTTTCGACCGCAATTTACGCGGTATATCGCGTTCTCCGCGCCATGCCGCTCAGTTTATATAGTGAGTATATATATCAAACGAAAATTCGGATTATGCGAGGTGAAAAACAACTCAGGATTCTCATGCTGGAGGACAACGAGAACGATGTTCTTCTGATCGAGCACGTTCTTCACCAGGACCACCTGGTATTCGAGCATGTGTGTGTGGACACGCGGGCGGAGTTTTTGGACGCGATCGCGACTTTCGATCCCGATGTGGTATTGTCAGACCACGGTCTGCCTGGCTTTAATTCGCGTGAAGCGCTAAAACTCTGTTTGAAGGAGCGCCCTTCCACACCGTTTATTCTGGTTACGGGAACGGTGTCTGACGAGTATGCGGTATCCTGTTTACACGATGGTGCCGATGATTATATTCTGAAGTCTAATCTGTCACGTTTGCCATCGGCTATACGCTCAGCGTTAAAGCGCCGTCGGCTGGAGCGGTTAAAGCGTGAGGCCCGTCATGCGCTGCGCACACAGAATGCGGCTTTGCTAAAAGTAAATCGTGAGCTCGATAGCTTTGTGTATAGTGTATCGCACAACCTTCGCGGACCCTTAGCATCGGTTATGGGGTTGCTCAATGTAGCGCGGGGTATTGAGGGAGTACCGCCGCAGGTGGAATCGCTTCATACCATGATGGCTTCGAGTATGGCCAAGCTAGACACGACACTTCGCGAGATCCTGGATTATTCGCGTAATGCCCGTGCGGATGTGCAGCATTGTGATGTGCCCTGGGAAGAGTTGGTGAACACCACACTTGATCGTTTAACGTACTTGCCGCAAGCCGCTACAGCCATACGTCACTTTCATTTTGATATCACGGCGCCTTTCTGCTCGGATGCAGGCCGAATCGGGGTGGTGTTTAATAACCTGTTGACAAATGCGCTGCAGTATCACAGCCCCAAGCGGCCGCTGGAATTGCGGCTGAATGTGCATACGAACGAAGAAGAAGTTGTTATTCGCCTTACGGATAATGGCTCGGGTATTCCCGAATCGATCCTGCCGCATGTTTGCACGATGTTTTTCCGTGGCACAGAGTCGAGTCAGGGGGCAGGGTTAGGGCTGTACATTGTACGTGAGATTGTAAACCGGTTGTCGGGAAGTTTAGATGTGGCATCTGTTTATAGGGAGGGTACCACCGTTACCGTTCATTTGCCCAACCTCCGTTCCGGAGGGTCCGAGAACGTTGGTGATCTGGCGTTTTCGCAAGCCGAACGTTAACAGGAGTTGGGGGAGTTTTACCTCGCCGGGCTGTATCTACAAATACCAAAAACGCCATTGGGAGCGAAATTTCGAGGGAGGAAGATTTATTTTTGGGTGAATGATTACTAATAATATTGGTTTTGTTAAATTTGATCTGCTAACTCAATTAGTGATGAAAACGATAAATACGGCGATTGGAACGCGGCAGATAGAAGATTGGGATCCGAATCTGGTTCAGATTCAGCTTCGGGAAGTGCTGCAGGATTTACGAAGCAGCGTCATCGATAAGATTATTTCGCAGGGGCTGGAGTCTTATATCTATACCCGTTTTCAACAGCGCAAGGCGGAGGCCCAGGTTTTGTGGAAAATAAAGACGAGGCTACAACAGCTTCGTAATTCTGGGATCGACATCGAGAATTACCGGACTATACTTGATACGGTTTTAGAAAAAGATTATACACATATCGATACTGGTTTTGTATATGCAGAGATCGATCAGATTATTCACTGGAATCTGCAGCCGGAGCTTTTCGATATTACGGTTCCGGTTCGTGTTGATGATGTAGATTTTCTACAATCGTCGCGTAAGAATCTTGTTGATAAAGTTCTGCACGAGCAGGGGTTGAAAGATTATGTATACGGTATGTACGGTGCCAAACTTAATGACCGGCCCAAGGTACATTATTTGTTAGATGAGTTACGGGACTATTTCATGCACCAACCGGTGCATTACAAAGATATACTGGAGTACATTCGCGATCATCGTCTCACGTTGACGGAAGGCCTGCAGCAATGTTTTGATGATGAGATGCGACGTATACTGGATAAGCACTTTGACCGTGATTTCAGGATGGGCTCCTGAGTACGATCATGCGTTGTATATTATGCTATACGCCAGGCAATTGTTCGTATATTCTGCATAGTAACGGATTGTCTGATGCATTTAAGCGGGGCTTTATTGAGCCCCGCTTTTGTTTCGCCAGCATTGTATCTTTTATCGGCATTGTTTGATGTGGCTGGTGTATCTTCCGAAGAAGTCATTGCGGAGGCTTTTGTATTCTTCAACTGTTTTGTAGTGGCGTTTGTCGGGAGGAAGGTTGTTGAAATAGAAATGGACCGTTACGTTGTTGCCGGGAAACATGACGAACGTACCCAGTGTGTTAACATTATTCAGCGACGAGCGGCTTATTCCGTGTAGTGTATAGCCGTTGTAGGTAATCTTTAATGGAGCGCTGCCTTCGAGCGATTTTTCTTCCTTCTGCAAATATTGAATATATTCTATCAATGCCGTGGTATCTGCGGCGTATCTGGCGGGGTCTGAAAGCTCGACCTTGAGGTCTACAAAGTCAGCGCCTTTATTGTTTCGGTACAGCAGGCGGTAGCCGTCGGTTTGTTTAATGGTCTTGTAACCGCTGGTGGTGGGTATGTTTAGTTTTGCAGGTTATGCAGCGGGTAAGTGATCGGTGGCGTTGAGTTTGAGGTCGTCAGTTTTCTTTAGCGATAGGAAGCAGTCGGGAATGGTTTGTTGTGTGGTGAAGGCCGTAGCGATGAATACAATGGCAATGGCCAGGTAGGTTTTGGAATGCATGAGATCGTGGTTTGGGGTAAGATGCAGTTTTTGGGAGGAAGGTTGCGTGGGGAGAATCAGCGCGGGTGTGAGTCCACCGTCGCGGTGACAGCTATGGCGGGGCGAAGGGCGGGTGCAACGCGAGAGTGAAAGGGAGCGCTGCGAGTCATCTTCTCGGTTAAGCCAATACTAAGATTTGAACCGGTCTGATTAAAGAATACTGATACGGTTAAGAAGCGCTTCTTTATAGGTGGCTGAAATGGGAATAATTTTTTTATTGATTTCGAGGTTGTTGGGATCGATGTTGGTGATCTTGGCTACGTTGACGATGTATGACCTGTGTACGCGGACGAATTTATTGCTGGCGATTTTTTCTTCGATCTTTTTAAGCGTAGCGTAGATCGTGTGGGTCTTCTCAGGTGTATGAACTTTTATATAATCGCCAAAGGCTTCTATCCAGAGAATGTCGTCTACGTTGAGGCGGTGTAGTAGCGAGTCGATGCGCACGAAGAGGTTGGCTTCGGCGGTGGCGGCGGGCGATGCGGAAGCGGCGGTTTTTGTATGGCCGGCGAGTGCTTTGTTTACGGCCATCAGGAAGCGGCCGTAGTCTTTGAGCGGTTTTAAGAGGTAGTCGGTTACGGCCAGGTCGTATGATTCCACGGCGTATTGAGCATTGCCGCTGATGATGATTACCTGTGGTTTATAGGGCAATGCGCGAAGCAGTTCAATGCCGCTCATGCCGGGCATTTCAACGTCGAGGAAGAGTAGTTCGACTTCGTTCGCGATAAGCCAGGGCATTGCTTTGTCGGGCGAGGTGAACGTTCCTTTAATATCGAGAAAGCCGGTCTTCTCCGCCAGGCTTTTTACCATGGCGAGCGATATGGCATCGTCTTCAACAATTGCGCAGTTCAACCTTACCATGTACAAACGTTTAGGTATAGGCAAAATGATATGGACGGGAGTGACTGCGGGAGCAGTGGCTTAGCGCTGAAGGTGTGTTTTTTCAAGCAAGAGATTGTTTGCTTAAAAATAAGCATAATGCCTGAGTTGTGGCAGGCCCGGCGTTGTAAAAGATGTTACGCCGGGGCTGGGGTGCGATGTGATTGCGGTTTCTACAGAATGGATACCGGGCCGATGTGGCGCCACAGCATTTGGTGAAGAATCTGACGGCTTATGGGTTTAACCATGAAGTCGGTAGCGCCCGCTTGCATGGAGAGGTGGCGTTCGTCGTCTGCCTGCGATGCCGCGGCGAGTGCTATAATGGGTGTCTTCACACCTTTGGCGCGCAGCTCGCGTATGGCTTCGGGGCCGCTGCAAAAGGGCATGCGGGCTTCGATGAGTACGAGGTCGGGTTGTGATTCAAGAATCTGATGTATGGCATCTTTGCTGGTAGTGGCTACCAGTACTTCGGCACCCAGCTCTTGTATAAAGAGTTCGAACACCATGGCGTTGCGCACGTTGTCTTCTACCACCAATATACGTTTGCCATCAAAGGGCGGACGATTGCTGGCTTTGGCACCGGATAGTGTTTTGTAGAACGGTGATTCGAGCAGTATACGTATTACGTTTTCGTTGATGTGGCGGAAGTGTTCCATCTGTTCTTCCTGGTCAACGCGGAGGCGCGCAACAAGTTCGAGTTCCCACTGGCTGAGGTCGTGCATGAGGTCGTCCAGGCCAATGTAACCGTAGCTTGCTTTTGCTTTATGTATCACGGCCGCGGCCTGGTTGGGCAGGCCCGAGCGAATGTTGCTTTCTATTTCGTCGAACCATGCCGGGGCATCGTTTACAAAGTGCTGAATGACCATACGTATTTTTTCGTCGTCATCATCGAGCAGGACCATGAGTTCTGCCAATCCCTTCTCGATACTGCTTTGCAGTTCCTGCTCTGTTACTGTGATCATAGCCTTTCGATTCGTTGTGTCGTCGTTCTATTACAAATGTATATGGCGCATGGCCTGCATTATATGCTTTTAGATGAAACTGTGTTTTGTACCGGACGACCTCGTGGTTTTATGCGGTAAAGCAAAGATTGTTATGAATAGCATCGTTATCGGGCTTATCCAGAAACATTCGTTTTTAGCGTAATAACGCCGTTTTTTGGTCTTCTTAAATCCCGAAAGAGGTCAAAATCTCAATCTGAACTCATCGTTCATTATCGGGACTTCGCCGTTTAAAGGCCTGAAGTCACCTAAAATATCCCCAAAAGCCTCCCTTTTTAAGGACCATTGCAGTACGATTCTTCCTGAAAGCATACCCTGACGTTGGGGAATGAGTCGGTAACGATCGGTTTTTTAACAACTCCTACTTCTAATTTTTATGAAACGAATTCTTTTTGCAATGGTGCTTTGGTGTGCGTATAGCGCGACGGTGGCTCAGAATATCGGGATCAGCCCGACGGGCGCTACACCGGCAGCATCGGCCATGCTGGATGTTTCAGCTACCGATAAAGGATTGCTCATTCCCCGGATCGCATTGCGCTCACGCACGCTTGCCGCTCCGGTTAACGCACCGGCTACAAGTCTTTTAATTTATAATACAGCCACGGCGGGCACTGCGCCAAACAATGTAACGCCTGGTTTCTATTACTGGAGCGGCTCGGCCTGGATGGCCCTGTCTACATCAGCCGCCGCAGACGACGCTACGTGGAGCCGTACGGGTAACGCCGGCACCACTGCCGCGACAAATTTCATAGGTACGACTGACGCTGTCGACCTGGTGGTGCGCACCAACAACACGGAGCGGCTACGCGTTATGAGCGACGACGGCAATGTGGGCGTCGGCATAACAGACCCTCAAGCCAAACTCGATGTGGGCGGTACGGTTAAACTGGGTACGGCCGGCACGGTGCTTACCAACGTTATCAAGACCACGGCTACGGTTAACGATAATACAGCCTTCGCCTATACACAGACCCGCACCGTTACGGTTACGGTTAATGGTGTTCGCGCAAATGCTACGATTATGCTCAACCCGCGTACGGCGTTGCCTACCGCTATCGGTGTGGCGTGGTGCCGGGCTTCGGCCAACAACACGGTTGTGATCGGCTTTACAAATGCCGACGGTACAGCCCGGGCAATCGGTAATGTAACATTCGATGTAACGGTTATTCAGTAAGATGAGTACTCTTTCTATACGCAATGTTTTTTGGGGTACTGTTCTGACCGTACTTCTGGCAGGGGGTAGTGGCAACGTCTGTGCTCAGACGCTGGTGCTGAACGGTGCCACGATGACGATCAGCAACGGTGCACACCTGGTGGTAGATAATCCTGCCAGCTCGGCCATACGCCGCAACAGTGGTTCGATTGTGAGCGAAGGCGAGGACAATGTTATCCGCTGGAATATCGGTACAACGACAGGTACATACATTATTCCATGGGGATATGATGCCGATCAATACATACCGGTGACGTTTACCAAAACAGCCGGTACGGGTGCTAACGGTTATTTTCTGTTTTCTACGTATCATACCGACTGGCAGAACAGTACGGCGCTACCCAGCCCCGTTACCGATTTCAACAGTCCGTCGGGAGCCGATAAGTCGGCGCTGGCGGTAGATCGTTTCTGGCAGGTGAACGCTGTGGGGTATACCACAAAGCCGGTGTTGAACAACCTCCGGTTTACGTATGCTGACAATGAGTTTTTAACACCGAACACAACGACTGTCGCTGCAGATCTTAGTCTGCAACGGTGGAATGCCAGTGCCGGTACGTGGAATGATTTCGGCCCGGAGAGCGATGCGAATACACGGCAGCGTACGGTTACGCTGGCATCGGTTACGGCAGCGAATAGTTTTGCGTGGTGGGCGGCTTGTTATGTGGCCGATCGCCACTGGGTGTCTACCGGCAATGGTAACTGGAACAACACGAATAACTGGTCAACAACATCCGGCGGTGCCCCTGGAGCCAGTGTGCCTACGGCGGTAGACGAGGTGTTCTTCGATAGTGGTTCTTCGGTCAATGCTACGCTTAACGCGAATGCGTCGGTTGGTGGCTTTACGATGGACCCTGTTTATGCCGGTACTTTTACGCAAGGTGCGCGTACGCTTACCGTTGCCAATTCCGCTACGTTGAGCGGTGGCCGGTTTACCGGCGGTACGGCGGCAATAACGGTGGGTGGTTCGTTTGCCGTAGAAGGCACGACGTTTACCAGCACATCGGGTATTCTGGATGTGAAAGGAGACTTTACCGTAACCAGCGGTTCGTTCAATACCAATAACGGGACGATACGTTTTTCGGGAACAACAACCCAATCCGTATCGAGTACCACGCCGTTAACGTTCAATAATCTTTCGGTTACCAATACATCCAACCCAGGCGTTGCCATTCAGACGGACGAGAACCTGGCGGGTGTGCTTACGCTCGGCACCAACGCGCGTATGGACGCCGACGGTACAAAGAACGGTGCCGTGTTCACGTTGCTGTCTACCGCAGACAGCCCGGTTATCGATGCGGCCATTGCCGCGTTGCCGGCCGGTGCGGCAATCGAAGGCAACGTTACCGTACAGCGCTATATGAGTATCGAAGGGGCAGGCGGTGGACGGATCTACCGTTATATCGCGTCGCCTTTGCAGAATGCTACGGTGGCCGACTTTCAGAACGAGATTCCGGTTACCGGGTCGTTTACAGGCACCAGCAAGTGTACAGGCTGTGCGAAGAATCAATCGATGTTCTATTACCGCGAGGCTGTTATTACCGATCTGAATAAAGACGGTGTGCTTTCGCAGGATGACGGATATTATGATTTTCCGGATGTTTCGAATACCGAAATGTTTACGCCCGGTGTTGGTTATGCCGTGTACGTTCGTGGTAACATATTATCGTCGGCACGGTGGGATCTGCGTGGGCAAATCACTGCGGGCAACGTTACTCCGGTGTCGTTCCCCGTTACGTATACAACATCGAATAATGCTGACACCGATGGCTGGAACCTGGTTGGCAACCCGTTCCCGGCTACGATCGACTGGAATGCAACAGGCTGGACAAAGACCAATATAAATAACGCGGTCTATACACGCGATAACGGCGCCGCGGTTCCGGGTGTCGCCACCTGGAATGGCCGTGTGGGCACCAATGGAGGTTCACGTTACATTTCCATGGGGCAGGGGTTCTGGGTAAAGGCCGGTGGCCGTGCGCCGGTGCTTCGTGCCAACGAGAATGTGAAGGCACCAACGGCTGCGGCTACGTTCTTCCGCGAGGCAGACCTTTCCGATTTGTTACGCATTACGCTGGTGAACAGCAAGCAGCGCGATGAAACGGTGGTACACTTCCGCAACGATGCCACGGCCGACTTCGATATGGAGGCCGATGCCTTGAAGATGCGTAACGATGGTTTCAACCTGTCGTCACTATTGCGCGACGGCACCGCGCTTGCCATCAACTCGCTCGGCGCGATGGACTGCAGTGCTACCGTTAACCTGAATATTCAGGATGTAGCGGCTGGCGCTTATAGTCTGGAGTTCTCGCAGTTCGAGTCGTTCCCGGCATCGACTACGATTATACTTACCGATACCTGGCTGAATCAGACGATCGATGTACGTGCGCAAACGCACTACGCGTTTAGCGTTACGAAAGATGCCGCCAGCTATGGCAAGGCGCGCTTCCAGATCGCGTTTACCGGTGCGCCGGCACGTAACGATTTCAGTGTGCTGGCTAACGCTTCCGTTTGTTCGGGTGCCGACGTTACGCTTACGGTACGTGGTGCGCAGACCGAAGCTTCGTATACAGCGATGCTTGGCGCTGATAGTGTTTCTATTCCGGTAACGGCCGCCGGCGATTCGGTTGTGCTTACGGTTCCCGGGGCAAAACTTCATACGTCAGACAATGCGCTGACTGTAGTGAGCCGTATGCCGGGCTGTGGTACTGCGGCAAGCCAGGCGGTTAGGGTTACCGTTATGCCTTCACTGGCTGTGCGGTCGGTGGGCGAAGCAAAGCGGTGTGGTCCGGGCGAAGTAACGCTACAGGCTATCAGCACGCGCGATGGTGCTACGTTTAACTGGTATGCAGGCGAAGACGATGCGGAGGCATTGGTTAACGCACATGCCGCTGCGTTTACAACACCGGTGTTGAGCAAGTCGAAGACGTATTATGTATCGGCCCTGTATGGCGGACAGTGCGAGAGCGTACGCGTACCGGTGCGGGCCACGGTAGTGTATATGCCGGAGGCTACTATTACACAACGGGGCGATTCGTTGATGTCGGGTGCGGTAGCGGGTAACCAGTGGTATGTTAACGGTGCGGTTATACCGGGGGCTACCGGGCAGTTTATTGTGCCCGATCAGTCGGGAGAATATACGGTGGTGGTTCAGGGCGAAGATTGCTCTACGTCGGCATCGCGTATGTTCCTGGTTACCGCGGTAGAGCAGCCGGTTGGCGCGGGTGTGTCGGTGTTTCCGAACCCGGTTGTCACTAAGGCTACAATAGACTTTGGCGCGCCGTTGCATAATGTGCGTAGGGTAAGTGTTGTGAGCGCGATGGGCGTTGAAGTGATCGTAATGGACGTTACTACAGGCAGCGCGAACGCAACGGTGGATTTATCTGGGCTTACTGCTGGTGTTTATGTGATGAGAATTGTAGGAGGAGAGGGAATGATTGAGAAGAAGATTATAAAGAAGTAGGAGTAGATTTGTTTTTTTAAGGAGAATCGCCATGCTTTCGGGTGTGGCGGTTTTTTTTTGTACGTGGCGCTAACGGAACCGATGTATCGGAAAGGCAAAAGTCTTCAACCTCGACTTATTCGAGATCAAAGACTTTTGCCAGATGGTATGTGCGCTAGATCGTTAATCGATGGGCTTGAATTCAAAAGGCACGTCGACTTGTTCGGCGTATTCTTTGCCGGCATCGTCTATGGCTTCGTCGTCTTCGTAGTAAAACCAGACGATGCGCATGCCCTTGATTTTTTTGAGTTCGTTGAGGAGGTCAAGAATGAGTTTGGAAGATGATGTGTTGAAGTACTCAAGCTTGAAGTTAAACGCGGTGGTTGCGTTGGGCGCCTTGGCGTACTCGTCTATCCACGCAAGGATGGGACGGTAGAATTCTACGGAATCTTCGGGCAGCGAACGGCCGGAGATTTCGAAGAGGTTTTTACTTTTGCTCAGCGATACCCGTGGGGTGTCTTGAGTGGACTGGAGGTTCAAGTCTTGCATACGCTATTACCGGTTAATAAATGGTCACTATACGTTGCTTTTCAAGCAAAGAAAATCGTCAGCAGGGGTGACGTTGTTTCAACAGCAAGAGAGGGGTATAGGTATAACGCTGCCGAGAGGTGTTAGCGTTCAGGGGTGTACTTTAATATACAAAATTTAACGAAATGTTTTCAGCGGTAGCACTCTCTTTCGATGAAGACGTTGTTTACCCCACCAAACCATTACAACACACCGGTAAGAATTGTTGCGGTTTCGTTGCGCTACGTTTGTAAAGCAGCGTTTCCTTGTTTGGGAAATATTGCAGCGGCGTTACCAGAAACAATTTTCCAGGCAATCCGTTTTTTATATCAGATACCTCTCTCTTCATGGCTACACAAACTATTGCCGACAACAAGCATTATACGCTTCTGGTTGATGCTACTAAAAATCGCGCTTACCTCACCATTAAAGGCTACTGGCGTAACGTCGAGGCGGTGCCGGAATACCTTAACGATTGGAAAAAAGCATTGAAAATACTCAAGCAAGGGTTCTCGCTGCTCACCGATGCATCGGGTATGAAAACGCATCCGCAGGATGTACGCAAGATGCACGAGCAAGCGCAGGCCCTTACATTAAAGGCCGGTATTTCAAGAATTGCCGAAGTGGTGAAAGACGATATTGCCGAGATTCAACTCGATGCCCTGGCAGAGACAACGAAGTTCCCGAAGAAGAATTTTAAGACGGTGGGCGAGGCGGAGCAATGGCTGTCTGAACAGGATTCGTAAGATTAATACGATTATCAGGATTAGGATTTTTGAAAAGCAGATAAAGACAGGATTATAGTTTAGTGCTTGATCTTGGGTAAGTTCGATAAGACTGATCTGTGATAGTTAAAGCGTTACGGATCGCGTAATGCCGACGTTGCTAATCACGGGCGTCGTTGATTTCTACCCAGTAGCCGTCAGGGTCCTGTAGCCAGAGTTGTTTTACACCGTCTACGCGGATAGTCACCGCGTTGGGGTTGCCGTCGCGGTCTTCCCAGGCAATGCTGTTGTTCCGAAGCCGGGTTACAAAGTCGTCTACCGATGATACGCTGAAGCAGGTGTGATGGTTTTTATAATATTCCTTTTTTTCTTCAGCGCCTTCAATGATGTGTAGTGCCATGGCGGGGCCGGTTCTCATCCATACGTGTTTTCCGTCGTGGAAGGGCTCGGGTATCGTGTCGAGGCCGATGATGTTTTGATAGAACTCGCCGCTTATACGCGCGTTGCGTACAAATATGGCGGTGTGGTTCAGGCGGGCATTTGTTTTGGCTGTGGGCGTAAGCGGTGTGAGCGCTATGGTGCGGAACTCTACTTCGGCGCCTTCTGCCTGTAGGGCTATCTGGCCGCGCCCGGCGGTACAGTTATATCCTTCGTTTACCAGCGCACCATTCACCCATACTTTTATCGTACGGCCCGAGCATGTTATGGTCATGGTGTTCCATTGGCCGAGTGGTTTCTCTGAGCCGTTGGTAAGGTTCAGTATCCTACGTTCTTTGTCTTCGGTAGCGCCCCAGTTCTGGCGTGGGCCACGGCGCAGCTCCATATCGGGTACGGTAATGTCTTCACCAATACACCAGAAGTCGCCGGCGTTTTCGTGCATCATCTGTACTTCGATAGACTGCGGGAACATGTCGTATAACATGCGTGGCTTCGATGCGTGTACCAGCACGCCGCAGTTACCGGGCTTGCCGGGGAAACGGTATTGTACTTCGAGTGTATAGTTGCTGTAGACGGAGTCGGTTATGAGGTGGCCGTTGGGAGTGCCGAGGCTAACAAGCATACCGTTACGCACCATGAACGGGTTTCTGATCTTAGGCTTCTTGTCACGATCGGGTACATCGGCGTACCAGCCTGCCAGCGTTTTGCCGTCAAAGAGTTGTTTGGTTTGCGGGAATGCCGTGACGGCCGATGCGAGGAATATGATGAGGAGGGTGGCTTTCATGGACTCAGGTTATATTGATGTATCAATATAAGAAAGTCTTATCAGTATGAAGCCATTTGTAGCGGTAAGTCTTTGGTCGCGAAAGCCGAGACCAAAGACTTACGTGTTTAATTACGCCATGCCGCCGTTGGCGCCGAGGTTTTGACCGCTGATCCATTTGGCTTCGTCGCTGGCGAGGAAGAGGACTACGTTGGCAATGTCCTGGGGTTCGCCAATGCGGTTGAAGGCAGAGAGTGATGCGAGGCGGTTTATCGTCTCTTCGGTTTTGCCGGTGGTGAAGAGCTCGGTGTTGGTAGGGCCGGGTGATATGGAGTTTACGTTGATGTTACGCTTTCCCACTTCTTTGGCGAATACACGGGTTAGTTGCTCTACTGCCGACTTGGTCGCTACATATGGCCCGTATGTGGGCAGCATAAGACGGTTTACCGACGTAGAGAAGTTGATGATGGTGCCGTTGTCGGCCAGGCGTGTGGCGGCTTCTCGCAGGGTGTTGAATACGCCTTTTACATTGGTGTTGAACTGGCGGTCGAAGTCTTCGTCGGTAGTGTCTGCAATCAGTTTGTAGATCAGTACGCCGGCGTTGTTTACCAGTACGTCTATACGGCCGAATTGGGTTATGGTTTCATCGAACAGGCGCTTTACGTCGGCAGGCTTGCTTACGTCGGCCTGTATGGCTATCGCGGTGCCTCCGCTGGTGGTTATAGTTTTCACTACGTCATCGGCAGCGGCTTTATTGCCGGCATAGTTTACCACTACGGTGGCTCCTGCGGCCGCCAGTGTTTTTGCCACTTCGGCACCTATGCCGCGCGATGCTCCGGTTACTATGGCTATTTTGTTTTTTACGTTACTCATATACGCTTTTTGTGTTTTGACGGTACAAAGGTGGAGCCAACGGCGCCCGAAAAAGTATAGATTCCGAAGGACTACTTACAAATATTATCTCCCGTGGCTTGTCAGCCCTCGAAATCGGTGGTGTTCTCCTTCCGGAAGGTGTTGGGCGTTTGCAGGGTGTACTTCTTAAAGTAGTTGCTGAAGTGGGCCGCTTCAGAGAAACCGAGCTGAAAGGCAATCTCTTTTATGGAGGTCGACGAGTTTTTCAGCATGGCCTTGGCTTCGGCAATGGTTTTGTCGCTTATCCAGGTGCTTACCGGGCGGCCGGTTTTACTTTTTATTACGTTGTTGAGGTAGTTGGGGTGTAAATTCTGCAAGCGTGCGTAATCCTGTACCTGGAAGAGCGTATGGGCAGTGCCGGCGGTGAGCTCGCGATAATGCTTTTCGAGCGCGTTCCGAAAGTTCTTTACAATCTGCGAGCTCCGGTTGCCTTCGTTCAGCGGGTTGTAGTCGGTCCAGAAGTATTCTTTTACTTTCAGCAGCAGTACCACGAACAGGTTGCCGATGATGCGGTTCTTGTAGGGCGACTGTCCCCGAGATTCTTTCAGTATTTGTTTGTACAGGTGCTCGAACTCGGCAAAGTCGTCGGGGTTCAATGTACGAGGGGGAACGGTTTCGGCCAGGAGGAAGGGGAACTCTTCGAAGATCTCGGGGTGTACATTTTCTTTGAGGAACGATTCGCTGAGGGTTACGAGGTATACTTCTTCGAGTTGTATCCACTCGAACGATTTGTAGTGTCCGGGGTTGGTGAAGTAGATGGTGCCGGGTTGGGTTTCAAAGGTATGCTCGTCGGTGGTGTAGTGGCCGGTGCCGCTCTTTACGAATACAAACGAGAAGTAGTTGGTGCGATAAACGGACGATTTGAAAGGCAGCGTGTTGTGGGCATCGCGGATGTTGTGGATCGTGAACTCCGCGCTGGTATCGATAATGTCCATCGGCAGTCCCAGCGCCTGATAGGTATCGTGCAGGTCTTCATGCAGATCTTTCTCTTTCATCCGGAAAATATACGGCATTCACCGCACTTCAGCGGTAGATATAGGAGCTGATCTTTTTGTTGAAACGTTTACGGTACGCGGCTTCGATTTTTGTCTGCACGTTCTCACGACCGGTCAGGCCACAGAGTTGCCACAGCAGATAATAGTGGCGCTCGTCGTTTGGGTTAAAGTTGTCCTGGTTGTTTATGAAGTGGTAGCCTATTTCGCCGGTCTCTTTCAGGTTTATGTTATACAACATGCTGTTTACCTGTAGTAAGCGGTCGCCGTAGCCCCGGGTGTATTTGGATGCGAAGTATTCGAATGTGTCGGTCGACCGGGCATCGTATAGGTCGAGGAAGATCTGTGTGGTGCGGGCAATGAGGTATCGGTTGTCGGGGTAAAGTTGTAGCAGTTGCAGCAGGTGGAAGAGCGATACGTCGTGCTGCATGTTTCGGTAGGCGGCTTCGGCCGTTTGGAAACGGCCCCGGGCGAGTACCGATGGCGTACGCGGATCCGTGGCGCGTGTTGGTGTTGCACCCTCGTTTATAACATAGGGTGTGAGCCGTGCGCGCCGTACAGCCAGGTCGGGATGGCTTAACAGCGAGTCTGGCGAGAACATGAAGTTTCCACTCTGTGGTGCGCTGTATACGCTAAGGCGTTTCTTGAGCCAGTATTCCTGGAAGGGATATTTGCTGAACGTAAGCGGCTTAAAGAATTCGGGGTGATCGTATCGCGGGTACTGTAGCGAGTCGAGTGTGTGCAGGGCTTCTATGGCGCCACGGGGTGCGTAGCCCGCGTTTACATAGTATGTGTAGCCGAGTGAGTCGGCCTGCATTTCGTGGGCGCGATCGTACTCGCTGATGTTATAGATCAGTTTCCGAAGTTCTTCAATCTCTTCAACGGTTATTTCGCCGGTCAGTATGTGGCGTATCTGTGCGTCGGTTCTGCGTGAGAGGTTTGTTTCGGTTATACGTATGATCTTTTCCTGCACGTGTCGCAGTTCGTCGTGTGCCAGCTCATGGCCGAGAATAAAGGCGAGGGCGTCTTCGCTGTGTACACGACCCAGCAGGCCTACCGTTACAATGAAAAGTCCGCGGCCGTAGCAGAACGCGTTTGGTGTGGGGCTGTTGAGTACCAGCACGCGGCGCTTTCGTTCGCTGAGTTTGCTGGCGGCGGCGGTGTTGTTTACAAGGTCATTCAGATATTGTTCCAGGGTATCGTTTTTCACGAAGGCGCGGGCCTTAACCTGTTTTATCAGAAACTGAATTCGTTTTACACAGAGGCGCCGTATCAGGCCCGACGAGCTTTCGCCAAAATTTTGGATCTCTTCATCAAGCTGGTCTTCGAGCATGCGGATAACGTCGCGGGAGTGCTCGTTGTGTACGGCATAGGGTACATAGTTGTCGTGCAGCGGTTGGGCCTGCAGCGTTCGTGTGGTGAGGGTGATGAGTAATACAACGCAAAGTATACAACGAGTCATGGAGGCGGTGCGGTGGTTAATTCTGGGGGTGTATACGGGTTTGCGAGGAGCTTTTAAGCAAAGATAAACAGGATGGTGGATTTCTGCGACGGGCTTTATTTGGATTAGGGGATTTTAGTCGTGGATTGCCGGGATTATCGGGCGAGTTCGTGAGCAACGGGGTAATGACGGGAAAAGGTGCTTAAAACGGATGGGAAATAGCTTTTTTGGACTGCCGCGCCAGGTTAATGGTAGAAAACGGCGTCTTCTTTTATCCGATAGTGGCTGGCATAACGTAAAATAACCCCGCATTCGCGAGGTTATTCGTTTAGGTTCTAGTGGTTAAAGTAACAGGCTTCGAGGTCAGGAAGGAGCGAGGGGTGCTGGGGAAACCAGGAGAGCTGTTGTTGGGTTGTGTGGCTGGTGGCGGGAATGTCGTGCGAGAGGAAGGTGGCGAGCCAGCCGAAGTGTGTGGAGGCTTGTTCGGGTGTGAGCGATACTAACGACAGGTTTAGGTGTTTGGCTATGGTTTCGGCGATGTGGCGGGTGGCTATGCCTTCGTCGGCTACGGCGTGGTAGCGGGGTGAGGCGGCGCGGCTTTCCAATGCGAGGCGAAAGAGTTTGGCGGCGTCGAAGCGGTGTACGGCGGGCCAGCGGTTGGTGCCATCGCCTACGTAGGCTGCGATGCCTTTCTCGCGGGCAATGTTGATGATCATGGGTATAAAGCCGTGGTCGCCTTCGCCGTGTACCGTGGGCGGTAGGCGCACAATCGATGCCCGTACACCGCGGGCGACTACTGCTGTTGCGGCTTCTTCAGTGGCAATGCGAGGGCCGGTTCGCTGGGCGTTGGCCGGTGCATCGTCTTCAGTAAGCGGCTTGCCGGTATATACTACTCCGGTACCCGAGGTTACAATGAGTGGTTTATCAGTACCTTCCAATGCGGCGCCCATCGCTTCGATTACGTGGCGATCGAGTTCGCAGTTGTCGATATACTTCGAGAAGTCGTGGATGAAGGCGGTGTGGATTACACCGTCGCAGGCTGCGGCACCGCGCTTCAGGCTGTCGAGGTCTTCGAGCGAGGCGAGGTGTACGTCGATGCCGGCCGCCGTAAGCTTTGCTGCCGAGGCTTCAGAACGTGCAAGGCCAAGCACGCTATGGCCTGCTGCAAGAAGTTCCTGTACAATCGCGGATCCGATAAAGCCTGAAGCTCCTGTTAAGAAAACACGCATGATTTTATTGTTTTGATTTTTAGTTACGGTAATTAAATCCACCGGGCTACTGGAGCAGCCCTGCTGAATGGTTAACTTACCGTCACAAAATTGAGCAGCACCACAGTCGCCAAACGAGGAGATTTGACACAATTAAATGAGGGCATTTGACCTTGTTTTTTGCCGAACTGTTTTTAAAGGTGCGCTGCTCTATAAATCTTTAGCGTATGTTTTCGGTTTTTGAAGCGTATATCCATTCCATGCAAACAAACCTTACCGCCCACGACCTGGTGTTGGTACGTGACCGTGTCATTGAACGTAAGGTGCGTCGCCGGCAGCTGTTGTTGAAAGAAGGCGAGGTATCGCGCCATAAGATCTTCGTGGCGAAAGGACTACTCCGCATGTATTACGTGCGCCCTGACGGCACGGAGCATATTCTGCGCTTTGCTCCGGAGAATACTTGGATTATGGATCATGAAAGCTATCTGTATGACAGACCATCGAAGTATACCATCGAAGCGTTGGAAGATAGCGAGGTACTGATGTGGAGTAAAGAAGAACTCGAACATCTGCTGGCTACGGTACCGGCGTTTAAGGCATTCTCGGATAAGGTGATGGTGAATACACTGCATGCCAACCATGAGCGGATCTTGATGAATATCAGTTATACATCGGAAGAGAAATATGCGGATTTTGTAGCGAGTTTTCCGGATGTATTCCGGCGGGTGCCGCTGCACATGGTGGCGGCGTATTTGGGGGTGTCAAGAGAGACGTTGAGTAGGATTCGGGCGAGGGATTCGGCGTGAGATGTATATTAACGGTATATAATAGAAGAAAAGCAAAAAGCCCCTCGCGGGGCTTTTCGGTTTAGTAAGCAGGTTGAGCGGCGGAGGGTCGGATGCCGAAGTAGGCTTTGTAGGCGTTAGAGAAGTTTGAAGGGTTTTTGAAGCCTACGGCATAACCGATTTCGCTTACGCTGAGCTCGCCCCGCTTGAGCAGCGTCCAGGCGCGTTCCATGCGTTCTTCGCGCAGTACTTCGAATATGGTTTTGCCATAGAGGTGCAGGAAGCCGTCGTTCAGCTTGCGGGCGTTGAGGCCTACGTGTCGCGTAACCATGTCGCGCGAGAAGTCGGCCGAGAGGTTGTCCAGCAGGTATTGGCGGGCGTATTGCACTTTGGCAATGATGTCGGCATCGGGTACCGGCCGTAGTATGGCCAGGCGCTCCAGGTATTGTTGTACCATCAGCGCGATAAGCTCCACACTTCGTAAATGAATGTACGCCACGAACGGCAGCGACTTATCGGGCTGCAGCATGTTGTTTATCATGCGCAGCATGCGTGGGGTTATCGCCAGCGCATCGTCGGAGAGTATCGCGGGTATACCGGCTTCTACTTTACGAGCGAACTCCTCGAACTCATTTGCGTCGAGCCACTCTTTTAAGAAGGGCAGTTCAAAGCGTACCAGTACTACGGTGTAGTTGATGTTGCGCGGTATGCTAAGCTCCTGGTGTAATGCCGGTGTGTAGATTAGATTATATACAAGGGGCATGGCGCGGGCATCGCGGTGGTCGGGGTCGCGGTATTGTATCGAGTCGCCCAATACATAGAATAGCGCCAGGAGGGGTTGCTCGCTTTCGAGTGTGATGTCCATGTCCTGGTGTGCGTTTACGGTGCATTGGGTTACCGCAAAGTCGAGCACGAAGTATTCTTTTACACAAATGTCTCCGGCGCTGCCGGTATACGACGTGGTCTGTGTGTGTGGTGCGCTGGTGCTGCTACAGTATAGCGGCAATTCGCCTTCTTTCTTTTCACGGATCCGCACGGTCTCAGCGAGGGATCCCCGGTTGGGGTTTGTACTCTTCATGGTCTTTCCTAACTATACAATGATGGCGTAACGATAAGTGCTGTTCTTTAGGCGCTGTAACGTTTGTGTTGATTTTGCTTACCGTACAGCGCTCGTGAACCACACTTATGTATACTTATACAGAACGGGCTATACCACAGGGTTCAATGTCGGTATGCCATACAACAAAAGCCCAGGCCCTCTTAGTAGTAAGGGCTGGTAAGCATTCAGGACACGGGGAAGAGCCTGACCCAATAACATTCCTTTTCAAACAACGAGCAGTTGATTGTAAGCAGCGACCGTATAGTTAATAGTGAAAACCACGGAGAACAAGTGTTAATCCGTCCAGCACATCTTATTATACTGATCTCGAAAGCTAATTCATACGGGCTTAACAATTCGGTAATAATTAGGTAATGTATCGTGGGTAAGCTCTGGGTGGTTGTTTTGGAGTAGTTGGTGGTTTGTGTATGATGACGAAAGTATGTGTGATGGATTCATAAACGATGTGTGGGTGAGGTTATGAGTGTTAAGGGAGTGAGATGAAAAAGATCGTGGAGAATAGATTTTAGTTCGTGGGGAGTAAACATGGTGGGGCGTTGGTCGATGATATTTGTATCAACAACGACGATAGATGAGAGCGAGGAATAAGCGAAGGAGATATCGTCTTTATGTTTTTTGAAGTGTTAGATGTTAAATATGTTGGATATGAACTCATTTAGTCATTTAGCCATTAGTCGCGCACCCAAAGCTTCGGGTTATACCGAAGAGTACAGCGAATTGTTGACTGGTTACGGGCTTCAATATACGGAGGAAGGATACCATTTACTTGTCGGTAATC
>Ga0065165_1000640_pt1 | contig 50689 bp, 48 predicted proteins | sample AraplaMF_Cvi_mMF_FD_63813 | JGI IMG/M metagenome (GOLD analysis project Ga0065165, IMG submission 63813) | Arabidopsis root microbial communities from the University of North Carolina, USA - plate scrape MF_Cvi_mMF (version 2) (version 3) | ecosystem: Host-associated > Plants > Roots >...
GCAAAGATCAAGGCATTCAGGGCGCAGTTCAGAGGCGTTCGAAACGTGGAATTCTTTCTTTACCGACTTACCCAGTTGTATGCTTAATCCAAGTTGCTCCACAACATTTGGCCTTGATCCAAAGTCACTATACTATTTCCTCGCCGTTTTGGTTCGACTCCGCTTGTGGGGACCAACGGAAGTCAAAAAGCAAGAAACAGGTATCTGGCAATCATTTATTTAATAACGCTGACATTATCCAGCCGGTAAGCAACGGCTAGACCGATTGTAGCAGGATTCGATTTCGAACACAAAATACTCGGATTCAGCCACTTTGAGTTGCACCATTTATGACGTTAATTGAAACAAACTGCACTGCGGAAAAGAAAAATCTACTTATTGCACTAAAGCCGATCGCAGCTATGCGAGGACGTTATATTCCTCAGTAAGATATCTGAATGCATTAATCTCGCCCTGCCCATATGAAACAAAAAATAGCTCGAATGAGCATCTTAGTGGACGAGTACGACGAAGCCATTGCCTTATACACCAAGAAGTTGGGGTTTAGTTTACTGGAAGACACCACGTTAAGTGAAAGCAAGCGGTGGGTTGTAGTTGCCCCTCCGGGTTCCAATGAGTCTGCATTGTTGCTTGCCAAAGCTTCCACAGAGGAGCAGCGATCGTTTGTAGGTAACCAGTCAGGTGGACGCGTGTTTTTGTTTTTGTGGACTGATGACTTTTGGCGGGATTACAATAATCTCATCGATAAAAATATACGTATTGTTCGTGAGCCGTCACAGGAAGTTTACGGCACAGTGGCCGTATTCGCCGATTTATATGGTAATTTATGGGATCTGATAGAGCCAAAGGAACAGGCCCGATCAATGCGCGTATAGAATCATGCCCTGGTTGTTGCAATTTGCCACACAATTGATTTCTTCGAATAATGGAATCTGAATTAACGCTGCAGATCATACTAAGTAAACCCACGCCCGGCGTGGTTTTTGGCCTTCAGAAGGGCGCTGGTGCCAATTACGAAACGGTGCAAAAGCAGATCTCCACATCCAACAATTTAGTCTTTACGTTTACTATCAAGGTAAAAGGGGACAGATTAAAAGACAAACTTCCCAAATTATCGGGCAGTTTTGTTCAAGGTTCTGCCGACAGCAGGTTTGTTTATATCGACATCGGCACATATGCTGGTCAACATGATACGGTCTGGTCTAGACGGCTTAAAATCCCTTTGACGGGAATTACCTGGAAAGAAATTGATTTAATAGTATCTGGCGGTGCGATGTTGCAGAGTACTGTTCCCGGCACCGGCCAGGATGGTGGACCAAACTGTGCGACTGTAAAACCTTTCGCAGGCTGGCATATTCAAGAATCATAGACAAAAAAACTTGAACGTCATACGGTATTTGCTTTTCAGCTATGATGGGTTCTGATACTATCAACGCCCTCTAGTTTTACTCTAATGTTCGCGTCAACGGCGTTGCTATCTGAATAAATTTTGAAAGTATACGTTGGGATAAAAGTGACATAGAAGAGGTTGTCATCTATTTAACCACAAGGCAATGAAGGAATCGATCAGCAGAAAGGTATTTGTTGCTGCGGGGATACTTCTCAGTTTAGTTGTACTATGGAGCTTCATTTTGTGGTTCAAAGTGACTCTAACGAACGAGAACAATTTTGAAATCGCCAAGCGGTTGTATTTATCAAATTATCCGCCGTTTTTAAGAAATGCCCGTGTTCTAACTATGTTGCACATTGTTCTGAATGTATTGGCAATCAACTGCTTGTTACGGATTTCACTTTCTTCACCTAAACTCATTGCCCTGGTTAGATTTTTCGTTGTTCTCAACTTAGTGATGATAATATGGCAGATGTTCGCCTTAATGTAGAATCCAAGACATCTTTTCGATCAGATCCGGATCATGTCGCGGAATTTCAAAATTGTCAATAAGTTCGTTTGCAAGGCGTAAATATCATTTACTTAAATCGCATACTTTTTGCAAATCATCCAATATCCGGTTCGGCACTACAATACAACAGCATTTACAAAAGTGGCCCGACAATAGTTACGTTAACCAGGATGGGAGCAAGACTATTGATCTCGGCTGCTCTCGTTTGCCGGGGGAGGTCATTTTATTAGTACAAACAGCTCATCCGCCGAAAAGTACCTTTAATGGTTTTATTGCATTTCTACTCTTTGAGTTGGAAATACGCGAAATTACCCCGGCTGATGAGAATGAGGCAGCCGCTGGTACCGGAAAAGTTACCCTGTACTTTGCCCAGGAGGATTTCGATGCTTTCAACCTCATCAACCCGGCCGCTACCTTGCCGGACAATCTGCTAATCAAAAAGCGTAGCGGAACAAGTACAGGCGATACGGGGCTTCCGAGCACCTATCCCGGTTCCCCCGAAAACCTGTCGGATGTCGAGACAGTGTGGAACAGCAGCGCCCAGCGCTGGAGGTTAGTTTTGAAGTGTCCGGTTTCAGCGGCTTCTTTGTCAAAACTTCCAATGCCCCGCTGCCGGTAAGCTGGATATCGCTTTCGGCCCGCCGGGACGATACTTCCCGGGCCGTACTGGATTGGCGGTTAATGAAAGGGCGGTATCGCATTACCAGGTGGAAAGAAGCCTGAGATGGAGAAGAGGTATATGGGAAGCCGGCTAAAGCTGGTGAATATGTCTGGGATTGTTGTAAAGGAAATTACGGTAAAAGGACAAACTCTTTTCCTTGATTTGGGCAAATACGCTTCGGGCGTCTATCTGCTGAGCACTGAGGATGGTAAAGTGATGAAACTGATCAGGCCGTGAAGCACATTAACTTTGTCCGAACCTAGCCCATGATAGCGAAAGAGCAAACTATCAGTTTTATCGCCATATAAGCACCTTTTGGATACTTCTCTCAATGTTATCCGGGTGGTTTACATGCTGAAAGCGAAAGAAGGGACTGTTAGTTTTAAGTCCCTTCTTCTCAAAAACATATTTTTAGCCCCTAAAACCTAGCCGTTGGATATCACGTTGAGTATCATATGTCGCTTTGCGGTTAGTATTTTAACGGGCTACCAATACCTGGTTCACCTTTATTGTATTGTCATTGTAAATTACCCTAACCAGGTATTTTCCAGCTGGAAGTGATTTGATGTTGATTTCATTGGCAATAACTTTGTCAGCACTAAGTGCAATTTTCCCGTTGCTATAATAAATAAGCACACTTTTAATCCCAGAAGCATTATTGTCAGCAATGGCTAATTTGTCGGACGCCGGATTCGGGAATACATACGACGTAACTTTTTCCCCATCATTTACCCGAACACTTTTAATCCTGCTGTATGCAAACGTTCCATCAAGGTCAACCATTTTCAGGCGGTAGTAATTGATACCCTCAAGAGGAGAAAGGTCTGTCAGATGGTAGTTTGTCAACCCATTTCTATTGCCAGACGCGGACACAACTCCGATCTGATTCCATGAACGGGTATCAGCACTACGCTCCACTTCAAAGTGCCGGGAGTTACTTTCCTGGGAGGTACTCCAGGTAAGTTGAACGCCACTGTTTTCGGGAAATGCGTTGAACAGCGTGAGTGTAACAGGAAGGGCCACCTCACTAACGATACCGAGATCAACAGTTAGATTCGCCTGTCCGGCCGCGAGCGTGTAAACCTGCGTTGTGCTTGCCCCATGTGCGAGTGGCTCGCCATCGCTATCTTTTGCATCATCCGAACCCGATTTAGACGGAGACAACACGTATCCTGCGGGAAGTTTGCTGAATTTTATTCTATATGAGCCCGGAGTAAGGTTACTAAACAGATAATTACCCAGTGCATCGGTAACCATCACGGTCGGTTGCACGCCTGGCGCTATGGGGTCACTATCTACCGAATTACCATTTCCATCCAGCAATTCCACAGCCACATTCGCAACACCTGCTTCGCCGCCATCCTGAATTCCATTGTTAAGTTTCGTTCCCGGACCATTATCCTCCCATACCTTATCACCTATACTGGCCAGTTCACATGGGTTTACCGGCTGAGTACCCGGAACGGCAAATGCGTCCACAGTATTTCCTGAATTCTGATCAAGGCCATGTGCGGCGGGAGCACCAGTCGGGCCAACACCCATTGCCGTGTTTACATCAAAGAATTGCAGCGTTGCATTATTTATGCCTCCGTCACCATTCGTTGAACTCACTCCGTTCTTGACAACAATTGTTCCGCCTAGCCCACTCACAAGTTTATTGATCATGAAGTCACCATTGTCATTCTCGAAATAGCCACTAATATTTGTCGGCCCACTGATATTTACGAAGCCATTGATTCTGGTACAGGAACCCTCTGCAAACACTGCAGAAAACGCTCCCTTGTCCCCGATCATAAAACTACATGGCTGTGAGTCAGCACCCGGGATACCCGTTGTTTCGCAAGTGGTACTTATCTTCCCTGTATTAAGAAAGCCATGCGAATGCAGGTTAAAGTTCCTTTTCACGTTAATTACACCCGTCTCAGAATTAGTGGGATTTGAGGATTCGGCCAGCTCGAGGTTATTAAAATTCATTGTGCCGTCATTGGTAAAATCCGAGCCATTTCCAAAATTGAAAGCTGTACCGGCAAGATGGTTTATAGTACCTCCCGGTTTATTGTTAATTTGAAGCGTACTTCCCCCGTTGGCAGCAAAGCTGATAAAAGCGTTTGTGAAAGTCAGAGTTCCCGAGTTATGAATGATTAGATTGCCATTAGAACCACCTGCATTTGTGTTCACAATTGCTCCTGCCTCAATAATATATGTAACAAGGCCATTGTAATTAAGATCCGATGGCATTGTCCAGGTTACACCCGAAGCCACCTTGATGATATCGCCCGTACCCAGGTTATTAAATTGGGTGTTCGCAACGCTGGCAGTAATGCATATCACGTCCGGATCTCCTGTGGCGTTGACCGTGAAATTATCGGATACTACGTTGATCGTACAAGTTTGAGCTACGCTTTTGGATGGGATGAATGCCGCAACAAGTAATCCGGTCAATAGAAGAAAAGTAAACGTTTTTTGATTCATAGAAATAAATGGAAACGCGATAATTGAACAGTTATAGAATAATACGACAGATGGTTCACACAGTGCATTAAGTGCTTATTTTCAGATAGATAAGCTCGCTGTAACTTTAAATAAGGATAGCCAGTACCACGGTCTATGGTACCTGCTTACGTAAGGTTATGGGAAAACTCAAAAGATTGTTAGCCTTGTTTTTTTCGGCTACCTTGTTCAGCGGATCCAGCTCGACCTCGACCAGGTAATCGCCGTTTCTGGTTCCTTTAGGTATGGTCAAAAACTGTCCCTCGTACATCATTCCGTAGGTATCATACGCCCCGACGGATATTCCTTGTTTGTTGGAATGGCAGGAACTGTATGCCCCCAAGCCATAATTAGCCAGATTGCCCGCCCCGTAATTGATGTTCTCAAACCGGCAAACATTATCGTTGTCGTTGCAGATGCCCGAGTCAAACAAGCAGTAGCTTATTTTTGAAGATTGCGCAATAACCTCCTTGTGTTTTACGCTGCCTCTCCTTCCCCTTTTAACTTTAACCAGACGAAATTCCACCCAGTCATCAACATGATAATGGTTATGCCCTGGCTTATCATCGTAGTAGTTTGAGTTAGTTGGGACATCCGTATAAGTCAGCTTCTTGTTTTCAGAGAGTGAGTAAATGCGCTGATACAGAATTTGCCTCGCTTTTTTACCATCCGGGCAAACGGTGGTACTATCCACAATAGTGTCTGCACACCGCCATTCATGTAGCCCGAAAACCTCGATAGGACCGTCCCCCAAATTTGCAATCGATATAGCCAGCTTCAGATGACCGGGGTAATTCGGATCGTCCTGTGGATACTCCTTGATTTGGCTGTCTGTAAAAAACGGTAAGGTTACAAGATCTGGCAATAGAGCGTTGCCTTTTTCCGGCATCCTGCAAAGTTCAGGCGATTCGAAAGAGCAACCTCCCAAGCCCGAGTTGGGGTTGGGATTGGCTGAAAATTCAAGATTAAAATAATTGAGAACACCTTTTTTACCGGAAGCCAGATCCTGGACAAGCAGATACCATATACCATTGGGGTTTTGACCATTGTTCAAAAAAGACATGCGGCCATCCGGAATAAATTCTCCTGCAAACGGCGCTTTACCGCTATGAATGTAACCGTTGAACCCATTGCTCCTGAAGCAAGTATTCATATAGTTCTGCCCGGTCTCCGATCCATTCCTGTTTGTAAGCCAAATCGAAGTACCGTCCGGGCTTAGAAGTTCGATCTTTAAGTCTGAAGTTCTTAAATGATCAATATTCAGGCAGACCTTTGCCAGGCCGAAAGAGGAATCTATTTTTGGCGGAAGACCACTTACTGTAATAGGGATCGAGTCGATTCTAAATACTCCTTCAAAGTCCCTTATTTTGGCTCCCGGAGTATTGAAATACTGCGCATGGAGTAAATTTTGAGGTGATAAAAAAGATAAGAAAAAGAAAAACAAAGAAAATCCACTAAATGCTTGTAGCTGAATAAATCGATAAGTCATATTTTAGTTTTATATCTTCTCAATGCGACAACAACTGTCGGTTAGCATCCTCCACCTTTCTCCCACTTATTTACCCGCTAGCTGCCGGACTGTCATGATTGTCACTTGCCTGGCCTCCCCAAAAGCCCTTAAAAGTTAATGTCCGAAGAAAACCGCTGGCAACGCCAGCGGCCTTAGTAAATTGTCCTCAACGTTATTTATAGACAATTCCGGAATATCAGGCTTCCCTTACAATTTAAAGAACCTCAGGGGTCTCGGATCGCTGCCGGTACTTGTGGTAACCGTGTAGAGGCCCGGGGCAAGCTTACTGATATCTATTTCGCACCGGGAGCCGGTTATGGTCCCGACCGAGGTTAATACGATATTTCCGTTCGAATCGAATAGCGTGAAGACCGGTGTCGATTTCTGGAAGAAGTTGGTGTTAATGCTGATCTTGTCTCCGGCAGGATTGGGGTAAATCGCCGCCACTTCCCTGCTATTGCCGGTGATCAGCAATGCCTGAATTTTAGAGTATGCATAGGTGCCGTCATGATCGATCTGTTTCAGACGGAAATAATATCTGCCGGCTACAAGACCATCGATTGAATATTGATAGCTGTTAATCGTATTCCCGCCGTTTTCACCGACGAAGCCTACTTTCACAAAATCACCCGGGTTATAGCCCATTTCAATCTCGAAGCCCGCATTATTGACTTCGTCGGCCGTTTTCCAGGAAAGCAACGCAGTGCCGGACTCTTTTGCTGATACGTCGAAAGAGATCAGCCTGACAGGCATCGACGATTTTTCGATGGAGAAATTTTGGTTTGATATATCGAAGAAAATATTCGGCGAATTGCCGTCGGCAGTACTGGTGCTGGCAGCGACCTTGATTCTGGCTTCCGTGGTGCTGGTATCGGGCAGGGTGATGGCCGCAGACCCTGAGTTGGGCACACCGCTTGCAAGAATCAATGGGAACGTGTTTCCGCCATCCAGAGAGACTGAAATATCAACCAACGTACAGTTGATAGGGGCCGCTGTCGTACCGTTCACACTCCATTCGACAGTCAGCACATTATTCCCCTTTTTTGTCCCCGAAGGATCATTGGTAACCAGGAAAGGCCCCGAATTGCCGTCGATATCTACCGTTACCTTTTCCGACACCACGCCGCCCAGGTTATCGCGTACGGTCAGTGTGTGGGTCGTTGCAATGCCAATCGAAGGAAGTTTGTCGCCTTTCGCATAATTTGATCCATCCAGCACCGCTGAAAGTCTGGGGTAATATCTTTTACCCGGCGTGCTGCTCGCATTGGATTCCACCGGCGGATAGGACCTGAAAAACGGTGGTTTGGTATCATCCGAAATGGTCGATGCGGTGAGCATTGCCTTGTCTGACTCGCTGCTGACGTTTGTACCTTCCCACGAGTAGCTGAGCACATTTGCCGCATCACCGTCTGTTGCGAGCGCTTCCAATACAAAAGGAGTGGATTTAGGGATCACGTACGCCGTTTGCATGGCTGTAATTACAGGCACGGCATTACCGGTAGCGGTTTCGGCAAAGCAATCGAGTGTGGCGATGTATGTGTTGGCCTGGTCGAGACTCACTGCATGAAAGTTCAGAAACGGGGCATATGGAGCCTCATAGTCATCATTCCCTACCAATCCCGAACCGGGGTCGCTGTTGCTGCACGTGTACCCGTAGCTCATGATCGTGGTTCCCGCGCCGGGCTCGACGGACGTCCCGAATGAGCGGGTCGTACATACGGGCACGTTGCTGTTATACGAGTGCGACATGCCAAACTGGTGCCCTACCTCGTGGGCAACAAGTTGGAAATCAAAAACCTCTGCATAGGAACCGTCCCCTACCCCTGAGGCTCCCTGAGCTTTTTCAGCAGGGTCACAAACCGAAGGATTGGCCGCAATCCCGCCGCCGGAGCCACCTGTGTACCCCAATACATGGCCTATGTCGTAGCCAGTATTGCCTAGCGCTGCATCCAGGTTTTGCTGATTTTGTGATAGCATTGCCTCCTGGTCGTCGTTGTTGTAGGGATCAGTAGCGGCGTCGGTGTAAACCAGCGCCTCGTCACTTACAAGCACAAACGCCACACTGAGCTCTTTCTGGTAAACGGCGTTCAGGTTGTTTACGTAGTTCGTCAATGCATTGAACGCGGAAATTTGCGTCCCTCCTTTATGTGCCGTAAACTCGGCTGTGGCGGCCATCGCCAGCTTGAATGTTCTTAATGTGCCTCCGGTAGACAGGGCCGCATTTGCGCGCTGACTCGCTCCTTTTTGGCCGGACTTTTGGGGAAGGTCCAGATCCAGCGCACCGCACCGGTTGTTGGCATTTTTCAATTTGCCGTTCTCCGGGCTTACAGCATCCCTCGCGAAATAGCTTTGGTACAAACTGTCGGATGAATTCTTGTCAAGCTTCTCAAAATAGACCGCATCGTTTTCAACCCCTAAAATAATCGCACTAAACCCGCTGGAAGTGAAATTGATCCGAAGCGAATAATTCGGATGCTGCTTTCCCTTGCCCGAATAAGTTTTGATTTCAGGATGCTTTTTTGCGATTGCCGGCGCGAGGATCGAAGATTCGAAGATCTCGAAAACCTCCACTGTGCCGTTAGGCAAGGGCACCTCCAGTGGGATGCCGCCTGCCAGCGTTCGGGGAAATTCGGGCTGTGCCGGGGCCAGGTACTTTCTCAGGCCTGCGCTGTGTATGCGGTGCACCGAAAATTGGGATACGGTCGCTGTCTCACGTGCCTGAGCGGCGGCGTTGATTTTTGTCTCAACAAAGAAACCCTTCTGTGCGAAACCAGCCTGGGAAAGAAACGCAAATAAAATTGTAAAATGAATCTTCATAGTGTAAACAGTGAATTGATGTAGTGACTTAGCCTTATAGTCATGCAACAGTGATGTTAGGAAGGTGCACGCAGCGCCTTCCCTTTGCGCAAAAAACGCGCAAGACTGACTTATAAAGACAGGCTTTTTTCAGGTATTGAACTGAGGATTGATCGTAATAAACGAATGTGTGTATACGTATGTCATCATATATCGGAAAGCACTACTCGCGCGGCAATGCTGGTACGCCATTGTAAGGTCTTTGATGAGGCAAATGTAAAGGGGCTTTGTGCAAACCTTCAAGGCATGCTATACCGGAATTCCTGAATTCTGACACAAGTTTTGGTTTTAATTGTACTATTTATATTAAAAAATAGTACAATATTGCGACAATAATATCCTCAATTTGCGCACCCCGGGGTAGATGCTATCCGAGTTCACTGGCGAGATGTTTGATGAATACGGAGGGAGAAAGCCCGGTGCAATCTTTGAATACGGCAGCAAACTGGCTATGGGAAGAAAAGCCCGATGCCGCCGCCATCGTGCTAATTTTGTGTTGTCTCCAGATGGGGTCTTTTTGTAACATTTCAACCACGAAGTTGATGCGTAGACGATTGATGTAGCTATTGAAATCGGTTTGCTTGTAGCTTTTGATCAGGTACGATAGGTACTTCGTATTGGTATTTAACTGGGTAGCCATAGAGGCGAGCGAGAAGCCGCTTTCCAGATAGGCATCCGACTTTTCGAATTCGGCCAATTTCTCCAACAGATTGCGCTCCGTTTCTGCCGGCATCATTCTCTTCCGCCCATTGTCCGTGTTATTTTCGGGCATGGCATCATCTGATGCAAGCTCATTAGCCGCTTCGTCGGCATCCGGTATGGATTCGCTCTGGTCGGTTGGAATTTCTATTTGCCTTTTGTTCAAATCCGCCAGCACATTCCGTACGTGAGCCAGCTCACGTTTTTGCTGCTTTCTGTACTCAACAAAAAAGACGCCGCCTGAAAAAATCAATGTAATCGCGGCAAGTATGGTCGCGTTTTTCTGGCTATCCTGCGTCTCCACTTTCACAGTTTCCTTATCCAGCTGAGCATACATCTTGTTCAGCACCTGCGCCCGTTTATTCAGTATCGTATCTACCACCGAATTGCTCTTTTCCTGTGCCTTACTCAGCTTTTTCGAATCCTTTACCAGCGCATAATACCTTTTGGAGAGGTCGTACGTAGCATCCTTCAACTGCAGATACTGTGATTCGTCAGCAAAGCGTTCGGCTTTGTCCAGGTAAATCTTGGCCTCCGGCAGACGGCCTGTTTCCATCAGCGTTTCGGCCATTCCTTTGTAGATCAGCCCGATCACATAATGAGGAGGCTGCGTAGTACTTAGTTTGAGTGCTTTATGATAATGTACAAGTGCGGTGTCGTAACGGGTCAGCAGCCGGTAATTATCTCCTAAAAGCCGCTCATTGTTCATAATATTAAATTCGCGGTTCTTGGTGATTTTGTCCATGCTTTTGCCAGCTTCCTTGAAATGCCGGATGGCCTGGTCGTAGTGTTCCTCGTCCATACTCGCGAAACCCAGTTCCTGAAGAAGCAGTCCCCGCGTGCTGTTGGCCTGTTCTGAGTCTTCTATTTTGGGCACGATCGCCAGCGCCTTTTGGGAATAGCTTCTGGATTTTCCGTACAGCTCCATCATCCGGTAGAGACCGGCCAGGTACGCATTGGCTCTCGCCTGCCAGGTATAATTGGTATTCTCCACTGCGAGCTGGTCTATCCTCAGGGCATATTGCACCGACTTTTCCAGCTCTTCCTTTTGCTGATAAAGCCTTGCTATGAGCATCAGGGTTCGCATGCGATGCACCGGCACGGAAGTAGACTGGTACAGCGAGTCCGCCGACGCGAGGACAGTATCCAGGTCTTTGTTGGCTGCTTGCTTCCATATGCGGTCGTACGCCTGGTCAAAAGCCGGCTCCTGGGCATAGGAAAGAGAGCCCATAGCCAGCAACAAGAAAATCAATGGATTGAATCTGCCTCCTTTGGTCCGGATAATCGTGTGCTTGACCATACTATTGAAGAGATATTCAGAGGGTATATTTGCAAAAATGGGAGGCATCGAATCTGCCACCCTAGTTAGCCACCAGGCGGCTTTTGCGTAATTTTTCGATCGTACGCAACAGTCTTGGACGAGTGTACCGCTGTAACAAAACAGGATAGACATTCAGGAAGACATTAAATACAACCAGCCATAGGGCAGCCTTGGCCGAGTAGGCAACTATAACATAGGCGGTGACGACTAACACAACGACACCCGCCACCAAATGCCCGGCTTCCGCTACCCTGCTCGCCCGTTCGTAGGCCTCAAAATCGCGAAGGCTCTTTCTAATGGGAGTCGACTTCTGCCTTAACTTCTCCCATCCACTTTTAGTCAGAATGGCCCGGTACCACTCCACACCGAAGATACGGTACAATTTCCCCTCCTTTTCAAAAGGGAAAGCGTTGAAATAGGGTGAATCGAGCGCCGGTTTGAGCTGAGTTTCAAGCACCGAAACCCAGAACATCTGCGCAAAATTGAATCCGAAACTGAATGCTGCCGATGTAACATCCATGTGACGAAGCATCAGGACCGCCGTCACCAGCGCCAAACCAACTACGAGTAGAATTTTAACCCATTTAATAAGCATAGAAGAGCGATCTGTCTTTTTTCGCTCTAAACTATCAAAAATTTTGCGTTGCACCTGAAGTATTTTTGCGGTGCGATTCCATGAAAGGCTTACATCAATTATCAAAATGGCGTTTATCACTTACAAAGAGCAGATGAAGTATTCGGGGGCCTTCCGGCTATGAACCGGGAGGCCTCTTCATTTACTAATCTGTTTCTTTCGCCGGTTGGTAATAATGTAAAATAGCCCCGGAGCCGAAGGTTTTTGTTTTGATCAATTTCAAAAGTTTCCTGTCGCGGATGTCTTCAAACAACTTCAAACCCTCTCCCGCGATAACGGGGTGGATCATCAGCTGAAATTCATCTATCAAATCCAATCGCAACAGGTCGATAATCAGGCTCCGGCTGCCTACCAGAATGCGCTTGTCCGGTTGCTGCGCGAGTGCGAGAGCCTCTTCTTCCAGGCTACGCTTGGCCAGCGTTGCACTTTTCCAATCGACATCGTGCAACGTGCGTGAAAAGACGATCTTCGGAATACTATCCATCGCCACCGCAAACTCATCCATGGACTGATTGCCCGTCGGCTTTTCGAGGATCGTCTTCCAGAACTCCATCAACTGGTAGGTTATTCGCCCGTACAGAATAACGTCGGCCTGTCGCAGCAGTTGATCATAATGGTGATGGACCTCATCATCCGGTGTCACCTTCGTATGGTCACAAACACCATCCAGTGTCATATTGATCCCGGCAATTATTTTTCCCATGTTATCGGATGTCTAATGATCGGCTTCTTAACTAATGCAAATTAGACAGATGCAGCACAACATCGCGTAGTCATTCGGGACAAATAGAGGGGGAATTACGGACATCGCATTTGCTTCAATATCGTACCACGGCAAATCCCATGCGGTTACCCGTCATCCTCTTTTATCTAACCAACGACCTCCGGTAATTCAAAGGCGTCATACTTGTTTTGCTTTTGAACAGCCGGCTGAACGACTGGGGGAATTCAAAACCGAGCTGGAACCCGATTTCACCGGCGGTCAGGCTGGTTTGCGCCAGGAGCTCTTTTGCCTTATCAATCACAAAGCGGTGAATGTGCTGCTGCGCATTCTGGCCGGTGAGGTTTTTAAGAAGGTCGCTGAGGTAGTTGTCCGAAAAGTTCAGCTCACGTGCCAGGTACGACACAGTGGGCAGCCCTTCCAAAATCGGCCGGTCGGTTTGAAAATAGTCGGATATCAGCTTTTCGAAGCGAATCAGCACATCGCTGCTGACCGGTTTCCGGGTAATAAACTGACGACCGTAAAATCGGTGCGCATAGCTGAGCAGCAGTTCGAGGTGAGCGACGATCACGTCTTCGGAATACGCATCGATCCTTGCACCGATTTCATCGCGCAGCATTTTCACCAAGGAAATGATCAGCCCCTCTTCCTGCTCCGAAAGGTGTAGCGCCTCATTGACGGAGTAGTCGAAAAAACCATAATCCTTAATCCGCTGGCCGAGCGGATGGCGTCGGATGAAATCGGGATGGAATACAACACACCAGCCAATGGGCTTGTGATCCTCCGTGATATTGCCTGTCACCTGCCCTGGCCCGGTGCAAAACATAATACCCTCGTCGAAATCATAGAACCCCTGCCCATAACGCACTTTGCCGGCCACATTCCGTTTCAGCGAAACACAGTACATATTCGTAACCAGCGTTTTTAAACGCGTCTCGGCGTTCGTATGATCTATTTCATCGAAACTGAAAACACTTACCAACGGATGCACCGGCTTTGGTAATGCAAGTATCCGGTGCTGTTCCGAAATGGAATGAACAATATGAGGGGCCTGTATTTTCATATGCTAAATATAAAAACATACAGGCAGAACACGTGCCCTGCCTGTATCATGGTTATCGGTCGATCGCCTGCATTCCAGCCTTGTCGTACCGGTCGCCCGTTTCGGTCCCGAGGGGGATCACGGCTTCCAGTCTTGCCAGATCGTCCTCGCTTAGCCGGATATCCGTAGCAGCAATATTCTCTTCGAGGTATTTGCGGCGTTTGGTGCCAGGAATCGGCACCACGCCCTTCGCGATTACCCAGGCGAGTGCCAGCTGCGACGACGTCACCTGCTTTTCAGCCGCTATCGCCTGAATTTCAGTCAACAGGTCCAGGTTTTTGTAAAACTGTTCACCCTGAAAACGCGGTATCGAACGGCGGAAATCATCTTCGGCGAGGTCATCCGGGCTTTTCAGTTCACCGCTGATGAATCCTCGGCCCAATGGAGAGTAAGCCACAAAACCAATGCCGGATTCTTCAAGCGCCTGCAAAATACCGGCCTCTTCCGCATTCCTTTCAAAAAGCGAGTACTCTGTCTGTACGGCGGTAATCGGATGGATTGCGTGCGCCCTGCGGATGGTCTCAGCCGATACTTCCGACAAGCCGATGTAACGCACCTTACCCTCTTTCACCAGTTCCGACATCGCCGCTACAGTCTCTTCGATCGGCGTGTTGGGATCCAGGCGGTGCAGGTAATACAGGTCGATATAGTCGGTCCCGAGGTTACGCAACGACCTTTCGGCCGCCTTTTTGACGTACTCCTTATCTGCCCGAAATTTCCAGGTTATCTGACCATTGTCATCAATTTCCCAACCGAATTTTGTAGCAAGAAGATAGTCATGCCGGCGTCCTTTCGTCGCTTTTGCCACCAGTTGCTCATTGACCAGCGGCCCGTACAGATCGGCCGTATCCAAAAAATTCCCACCCAATTCCAGCGAACGGTGGATGGTCGCAATGGCTTCCGCTTCATCGGCCTTTCCATAAATATCCATGTGGGCCATGCCTGTCATGCCCATACAACCCAACCCCACCGGGGGCACCACGAGTCCCTGGCTGCCTAATTTTACAAGTTTCATACTTTGGTATTTTGCGTTTGTTTTAATCCACGCAAAACTAGGCAGGCTACTTCCGGCAGCATTAACCATTTCCGGGAGATTTGTATCCGAAACCCGGTCAGAGCATTTACAGCAAGCGGCGACTTAGCCTTGTCAGAACTTCAATGCATAGCTATCCAGAATCCATTTCAGAACCTTATCACGCTCTTTCTCCGTATCAAACCGCCACCGGTCTATCACCGACAGCTCCTCTAAGCCTGCATTTTGCAGTCCTCGTTCGAAGACGATTTCATAATGGATTCCGTTTTCAATCTTAATGCTATCGATATTATCCAGATTAATGGCGCGTGGCTGTTTTTCGTTGCGGATGAAAGTCGGCATGGTCAGGCTGATTGGTGTAACAATTGTTTTCCCCAACATACCCTAATCCAACCCTGCATCCAAGTATTTTTAAGCAAAGGAAATTTATCCGGGATGAGGCGTTCAAATCCGGGATGGTCATTTAGGAGCTTCAAGCCCAAATGCAGCCGGGCCTTAACGAAAATTAGGAATGCAAACTACGCACATGCTCCCAGCCCGAGCGCAGGTATGCGCCCTTGCGGACGATGGCCAGCAGCTCATCATCGGTAAGGTCCCGGAAGGAGGCATACACCTGCCCCACTGCGTAAAACCATTCTGGCATAACGAGTATTTCCATGGCATCGGCGTCATTGAGGAGCGCATCGTAGTTATTGCCTGCCACCGGCACGGCCACGATCACGCGGTCGGCGCCCCGATTGCGGCAAAGGCGCAATACGGGTACCAGCGTTACGCCCGTCGCAATGCCGTCGTCGACGATAATCACGGTCCGCCCCCGCAAGTCCGGGAGCGGTTTGCCATGTTTATATACTCCAATCCGGCGGTTCACCTCGTCCGTCTGCTCATCGATGATCTCTCCGATAGTTTCTGGTTCGAACGACCGCCTGAACCGGGGGGCGATGTACACCGACAAATCTTCCGCAATAGCCCCGAAACCAACTTCCGGGCAGCCGGGAACCGGCAATTTCCGCGAAATGACCATATTCAGGTCTGTTTCCAGGCATTGAGCGACATAATAGGCCACCTCCACCCCGCCACGGGCAATGCCCATGACGAGCGGGTCCGAGCCCTTGTAGCGCGCGCTCAGGAAATGTCCTAATTGCAGTCCCGCATCCTTCCGGTCGGCGAAAATGATATCGTTGCTTCGGTTCATAGGTTTCACGTCTGTACAAAAAAATCCACAGAACCGGGTTGGTAAAAAGTGATGCCGGAACCGCGAGCGTTTAATGCTGCGAAACCATTTTCAGTCCCGCAATGGAGAGGATCAACGTGCTGATGAAGAATATCCGCCAAAAACTGACAGGATCTTTAAAAACCAGTATCCCTACCAGCACCGTTCCCACCGCTCCTATACCTGTCCACACAGCATAAGCCGTGCCAATAGGGAGCGTTTGCGTCGCTTTCAGAAGCAATGCCATGCTGACAACCAGGGAAATGATAAATCCGGTAAACCATAAATACATTTCGTTTCCACTTGTTTCACGGACTTTTCCTAAACAAGAGGCAAATCCGACTTCAAAAAGGCCGGCGACAATCAAAATAATCCAGTTCATAACACTTTGTTTTTGCCTACAAAGGTCCGGCGCCGGATCCGCAAAAAATTTTACAAATGATAAAAAGAGAGCCGCTACCTGATCTCCGCGCGAATGCGGCTCAGACTCACCTGCGTGATCCCAAGGTAGGAAGCAATATGGCACAATGGCACACGATGAAGCAGGTCAGAGGTGCCGGACATCAGGTCGAGGTACCGTTGCTGTGCGGTTTTGAACTGCATGGAAATAAGCCGCTCTTCGGTCTTGATCAGCTCCTGTCCGATCAGTTTGCGTCCCCAGTTGGCAATATGAATATCGCTTGCAAAAAGTGATTCGAGGTCCTGTGCCCTCATTTGATACAAATCGCACGCTTCCAGGGTTTCGACATGCTCATAACCCGGTTGGCCGGAGACGTAGCTCTTCATGGAAATCACGACATCCCCCTCCTTTCCGAACCAGAACGTAACATCCCCGCGATCGGCGTCGGAGTAGGCACGCACGATTCCGCTCCGTATGAAATAGAGCATTTTTTCGACCCGGCCCGAGCGAATCAGCGCATGTCCCTTCGGGTACTTCACCTCAGAAATACGCGCTATCAAAGCCTCCTTCGAACCGGGCGGCAGCGGGTGAAAACGTTCAAGGATTTCATCTATTTCCATCGCATCATGCCAATCTTGCAAGGGCTTCTTCCACCGAAGGCACAAAATTAACCTGCTTGCCTTTGTTACTTTCGAAGATGAAATCGCGCAGGCTTTTGCTTTCATAACGTGCGAAATCGCCTACAACGGCCAGGCGGACGCGGTAGGTAGTAAATTTCTGCAAAATTTCGCCCGCAATACCTGTTTTCAGGTCAAAGAATTCGGGGGTGATATTTCGTTCATGCAAGATCATCTCACCATAACCCTGGTAATACAAATCGACCATTAATTGCAGGCCGTCGCCGGGGGTATGGATCAAAATCTGGTCGGATGTTACTTCTGCAATCGCGGTTTCGTTGTGTTGATGGATCTGAATGTTCATGGCAAAAAAACGCAGCGTGGTTTTGTTTAACGCGGTCCGCTAAATTAGTCAAAAAGTCTTCTTCCCGGCACTTACAGAGTTTGAACTTTTTCTACATTTTAAATTATTTATTCTAATCTCTTTTTTGACTTTCAAGAATAAAAGATACAACCAAACACGACCGGTTGACTGACCGACTCGACGCTTTATCAGGCGGCAGTTGCCATTATGCGATACATTCAGGCACTAATTCATGCTCAATGCCAGACCGATCGTTAGTTAAAAAGCCCCTTACACACTTTACTGGCCGCGATCTACGCATGCAGTTAAAACTATTTTTACAAATCAGATCGAATAGTATTTTTACGGCATAGCGCAGGCTATTTTCTAAAACGAATACGCGGTTGTTTGGCATGAGTTTTATCATTAATATTCGAATACGCCTCCCGTTAATTAAGCATCCATGACCCCGGAAACTGCGCAACATCTTGCCATTTCAGACGACCGTATAACACTTTGCCGTACGGGCTCAGCTACCATGAAAGCAAGCCAGGACGGGTTACCGGAGCAGATAGCAGAATTCTTCCGGGGGATTTTCAGCCAATCGGAATGGCCTGCCCGCTGGTACTGCGGGTCGTGGTCGGATTTCCATGGCTGGCTTTACATTGTTTCCGACATTGTCATCTGGGCGGCTTACTTCCTGATACCCATTTTTCTGATCCGGTTCGTCCGCAGCAGAAAAGACTTTCCATTCCCTAAAACGATCTGGCTGTTCATCGCATTCATCGCTTTCTGCGGCGCTACGCATTTGATTGACGCATTGATCTTCTGGATTCCCGTATATCGGTTCAGTGCGCTCATCAGATTTGCCACGGCGGTCATCTCGATGACGACGGTTTACTACCTGTTCAAAATCTTCCCCAATGTGCTCTTGCTCCGGTCTGTCTCCGACCTGCAACGGGAAATCGACGAACGTACAGCGGTGGAAGAAAAACTGGCGGAAAGCGAGTTCCTGCTTAGTGCCGCAAGCAATGTTGGCAAACTCGGCGGTTGGGAATATGACCCTGCTACCGGCCAGTTCCGCTGGACCGCCACTTGCGGCAACATCCTGGAAACCAATGAAGAGCGTATCCAGAATGAAACCGATCTGCTCCGCTTCTTCCCCGAACCTTACCAATTGATTGTCCGCGCAGCGCTGCGGGAATCCATTGACACAGGCAGCTCCTGGGATCATGAACTTCAAATCACCACCGCCACGGGCGCACGCAAATGGGTACGTTTTTCGGCCACGCCATCGCTGAATGCCAGCGGCCAGGTGAATAAGATCAGGGGCATTATTATGGATATCGATCGGTACAAAACGCTGGAACTAAAATTGATCAAATCGATCGATCAGATGGCCCAGAAGAATAGCCAACTACAAAGCTTTACCCATATCCTTTCCCATAATCTGCGCAACCATTCCAGCAACATTGCCCTGCTTGCGGATTTTGTGGATGAATCGACTCTTACCAAGGACAATGAAGAGCTTTTTCAGAAGATCAAAACGGTATCCAGGCATTTGAATGGCACCCTCGACGACCTTTCACAGGTGATCAAGATCCGCGACAATCATCTGGAAGGTGAAAAACTGAATATCAGGGAAGTTACGGAGCAAGTTCTGGGTGTGCTCGACGAAAACCTGCACACCAGCCAGGCAGAAATCGGGATGGATTTTATGGAAGAAGAGATCGTATTCCCGCGCATTTACCTGGAAAGCATTCTGATGAACCTGATTTCCAATGGTATCAAATACAAAAAAGACAATCAGCACCCGGTGATCCAACTTCGGTTCTATCGCAACGAAAAAGGACTTAAAGTGCTGGAATACAGCGACCATGGCAAAGGGATCGACCTTTCGCTTCACGCCGACAAAATCTTCGGTTTATATAAAACTTTCCATAAACACGAAGATGCTCACGGAGTTGGCTTATTTTTGATAAAAAATCAGATCGAAGCCCAGGGCGGGAACATTCAGGTATTCAGTAAGGTCGAGGCGGGTATTACATTCAAAATTACTTTTAACGAAAATGCTTGAAATACTCTGCGTAGTGGACGATGATAAAATCTTCACTTACCTCCTCAAACGCATCATTGAAAAAGCCAAAATAGCCCGGGAAATCATCTTTTTTGAAAATGGCCGGGATGCGATAGACTATCTCAACAGTCACAAGGAGGACGCGTTGAAACTTCCCCAACTGATATTGCTCGACATTAATATGCCTATCCTCGATGGCTGGCAGTTCCTGAACGAATATGGGAAACTGAAACCGGACGTCCCCCGGCCCATTTCGATTTGCATGATGAGTTCCTCCTCCGAAATGGAGGATTATAACCGGGCCATGGGTTCGGGACACGTGATGGATTACCTCCAGAAGCCCGTCCAGATTCCGTCGCTGAAAGAGGTTACCGAGCGCGTATTGTCTTTTCTTGGCCCGAAATAGCGGCAAACCCTCTATTTTTGCTTTGTAACCAAATTCTGAATCTACCCTGCCATTCCGTATCCTGATAGCGCCGCTGGACTGGGGACTGGGACATGCCACGCGCTGTATCCCCGTCATCCGGTACCTTATTGAGAGAGAATGCGAGGTAACCATTGCTGCGTCTGGTGCGACCGCGATACTGCTGAAAAAGAACTTTCCCGATTTACCTCAGCTTCTGCTTCCCGGTTACGACATTACGTATAGTAGCAGCGGCGGCACTTTTATATTAAAAATAGTATCCCAAATCCCGAAAATTCTGGGAGCCATCCGCAGGGAACGAAAATGGCTGCGCGACACGCAAGCCACACACCAGTTTGACCTGGTGATTTCCGACAATCGTTATGGATTGAAAATCGAAGGCTTAAAATCAGTGATCCTGACCCATCAGTTACAGATCATGACGGGCTTCGGTTCGGGAGCAGATTCCCTGATGCGCCGGATGCATTACCGGATGCTGGAAAAATTTGATGAGTGCTGGGTGGTTGATACGCAGGAAAATGGCGGGCTGGCCGGTACATTGTCGCACCCGCGACAACTTCCGGCGCATTCGCATTACATTGGGCTACTTTCCCAACTGCTCGCCCCGGCCGCGTTGGAACAGCATAACAACAACATCCTCATTTTGCTTTCCGGCCCGGAGCCCATGAGAGGCATTTTGGAAGAAATAATGCTTCAACAGGCTGCATTGGCCACAGATTACCATTTCCATGTCATCGCCGGCAATCCTTCGGGACGAGCGCGCACACATTTGCCTGCACATGTCAGCTACACCACCCATGCGAACGCGCAAGAGCTTGCGCATGCGCTCGCGCACGCGCGACTCGTCATTTGCAGAAGCGGTTACTCGACGTTGATGGACCTCGCAATGTTCGGAAAAAAGGCATTACTCATCCCCACACCCGGGCAATCGGAGCAGGAATACCTGGCTACGCTTTTACAAACCCGGGGAATCGCTTTGAGCAGGCGCCAGGGAGAAACTAATCTGAGCAAAGACATTCCCGAAGCATTAGACTATAAAGGATTTACGCGCAATCTTGCGGGAGGATCAAGCCCTGTGGAAGCGGTGATTGACAATACATTACAACAGTTGGGAAACGCAGCGGGGCACCACTGACGCGCCCCGCTGCGTTTTTATCAATGGCTCTCGGCCACCACCGTGCCAGCATTCCGGTGCGCACGCATCACTTGCAGCATTTGCAGCACTACCGATAACATGATCAGCCCCAGACCGAGGTAAAACGACCAGCGGAGCTCCTTGTTTTCATGGTAAATCAGAATGGCCAGGATAATCGTGTAAACCGGCTCCAGGTTCAGGCTGAGATTGACTGTGAATGCCGAAATGCGGCGCAGCACCTGAGTTTGCAGCATATAGAGGACAACGGTACAGAAAAAAGACAGCAGTAACAGGTAGCCCAGGTCCGCCCAGGATGGTACGAGCGTCGTGACGGGGAAAAAGTAGAAGTACAGCGGCATGAGCGGGGTCAATGCAATAGCGCCGCCGATCAGGGCATATACAGTGGCGGTTTCGCTTTTGAAGGAATGCGCCAGCCGTTCATTGTTGATGGTGAACAGCGACCCGAGCGCCGACGACACCACGCCGAGCGCGATACCGACGCGGTACCGCGAGTCGAAACTGAAAATCAATGCGATACCCAGCAATGTGAGCAGGCTCAGCAGCAATTCGGAAAGCACGAAACGCCGGCGGTTGATCAACGGCGAGAAAATGGCCGTAAAGAAGCCGACCAGCGAGAAGCAAACCACCCCTACCGAAATATTGGAATACTTAATGCTCCCGTAAAAGAAAATCCAGTGGAGCCCGAGCAAGAGCCCGGTCCATGAGGTGCGGACAAAATCTTGAAAGGATATGCGTTCGAGCTTTTGGGTGGCCGCCAGGATCAGCAGCATCAGAATGCCTGCGATCCAAATCCGGTACCACGACAGTAATCCTTCGTTGATCGTGATGAGTTTTCCGAAAATACCGGTAAATCCGGCGAGAATAATCGCTATATGTAGCTTGATGAAAGCTTGTTTCATTGGAGTATTTGTTCAAAAAAGGTATTAAAATGATTATCTAGCGCGGTGAGTACAGCGCAAACCGGCTAAGCGCGCCCTCGGAAGGGCTCAGGCTCAACAACCTTGATGAACAATGGTAACAGGGAATAACAATATCTCCTCCCGAAGAAACGGGAAGTACCAAAATAGATTCCGGTCATTAAGCCGTTCAGGCTACCGGAGGAGGCGAAATGCAGAAAAGAAGTCTGTTCTCGGACATAAGATTGGTAATTGTTCCGCAAAAATAGGCGGTTCCGCCGGAAGATCAACCCAAAGTTTCTTTTTTCCGGTTTCAGACTCGAAAATATTGTACGATATTTTCATTTTTTTGACTTTATTTACCTTTGCATCCAAAAAACCGCTGGAAAGAAATTTGGGCCGATTTTTATCACTCCTGCTTTTTGCATTACTACTCTATAACATGATGGGCTATTCCGTGCTCTATCTGTGTGAGGATCAGTATGTGCCAACAGCAGCTGGCCATGAGCACATCGAACGCACCGCCTACTCGCGTGATATCGTCATGAAAGTACCGGTTTCCCTGCCTTACCAGACCGACTGGTCGGTACCGGAGCCTTCTGAAGGCAAGATCCGGCATGAAGGCGAGTATTATCAGATCAGGACCAAACAGCTTCTGAACGACACGTTGTACGTTTATTGCGAATACGACCAGAATGCCCGCGATCGGTATATGGAGCTTGTGGACCATATTCGGAATGAAACCGTCAGCACGACGCCGGAAAACACTGCACCCAAAAGCCACGCGAAGCTGCTCAAGTCCTTTTTGAAAGAATTCATGGCCTCTCCGCAGAAGCATATATTCTTTGTCATGGAATGGATCGAAACAACACCATCAGCAACAGACCAATATTCCTGCCCGGTTTTCGAAACCTGTCATGCCGTCCTCACACCGCCGCCGGACGGCCCGCTTAGCTAAGCATCTGTTTTAAATGCCCAGTAACCCTGCAAATCCGGCAGGTGTAGGAGGCGTGTACTCAACCCCAGGAACATTCACCAAAATTGTAATGAAAAAACTACTACAATCGTCACTCGCATTGCTGATATCGCTTTGCGCTACCCAAAATACATTTTCTCAGGGCTGCGTCGCCATTCGCGGCACGGGTAATGCGTGCATGATCGCACACGCCGACAGCAGCAACCATAGCCAGTGGGTTGTGAGTGCCAGCGCCCGCTATTTCAAATCATTCCGCCATTTTTCAGGCAAAACAGAAAACAAGGAGCGGCTCGTCCAGCACACCGAGGTGATCAACCACACGGCGTCCGTCGATATCAATATCATGCGCATTCTGAATGACCGTTGGTCATTGATGGTCGACCTTCCGATCATTTCAAATGCCCGCTCTTCACTGTACGAACACGGGCTGGTGAATGGTGCCAACAAGTTCAACGAGCGGCATAGCATGCATTCGTTTGGTATCGGCGACCTGCGCATTGCCGCTTACCGCTGGCTTTTTGATCCGAAAAAGAGCTACCGGGGCAATATCCAGCTTGGCTTGGGTATCAAGCTGCCTACCGGCGATTACAACTACCAGGATTACTGGTACAATGTGGGCCCGAACGGAACGAAAGAGCTGCGTACCGTCGACCAGTCGATTCAGCTGGGCGATGGCGGAACCGGCGTGACCGTAGAGCTGAATACATTTTACAACATCTTCCACAACTTCGGCGTGTACGGTAATTTCTTTTACCTCGTGAACCCGCGAGAGCAGAATGGCGTACGCACCTACCGCGAAACCCTTTCACCACGCCTTGCCAACGAGGCTATTATGAGCGTCCCCGACCAATACATGGCGCGTGGAGGTTTCAGCTATTCACTTAATCCATTTTTGAAAGGCTGGGCAGTGGCTGCCGGCGCCCGCCTGGAAGGTATTCCCGTGCATGACCTCGTGGGCGGCAGCGGCGATTTCCGTCGGCCCGGTTACGTGTGGAGCGTGGAGCCCGGCATTACCTATTCCGGTGAAAAATTCAGCTTTTTCGCCACGGTACCGGTTGCATTCGTCAGAAACCGCACCCAAAGCGTGACCGACAAAGCGTATTCCGACAAAACCGGCGTATTTACACGCGGCGACGCTGCATTTGCTGACTACTCGATCAATGCAGGTGTTTCCTTCAAGTTTTAATTCCAATTAATACATCACTAAAAAAGCCAGACCTACAATGCAAGTCTGGCTTTTTTAGCTTCAAAATAGCTGTTAAATACCGCTGATCTGCACGCCGAGCAGTTTGTAAAACTCCTTCAAAATGGCCGGGTGACCGGGCCATGCGGGCGAAGTAACCAGGTTACCATCTACAATCGCCTGATCGGCCGGGATATTCTTCCAGGTTCCACCGGCCAGTTCGATATCAGGGCCTACGGCTACATAGGCGGTCAGTGTCCGGCCTTGCAGCACTTTTGCGGCGGTAAGTATCTGGATCCCGTGGCAAATGGCGGCCACCGGCTTGTTGGCTTCAAAGAAATGGCGGGTAATTTCCAACACGCGCTTGTTGAGGCGCGTGTACTCGGGCGCTCGTCCGCCTGCGATGTAAAGCCCGTCATAATCAGCCGGATTGATACCGTCAAAATCGGCGGTTATCGCAAAACGATGGCCTTGCGTTTCCTTGTAGGTCTGGTCACCTACAAAGTCGTGCACGGCGGTAGGCACAGTGTCTCCCTTTTGGCGATCGGGGGCAAGGGTATCTACTTCAAATCCGACAGAGAGCAAAGCCTGGTAGGGCACCATAGCCTCATAATCTTCAACATAATCCCCTGCCAGCAACAGAATTTTCTTCGACATAATGGTTTAAGGTTAGTGATTAAAGATGTTGTATTACACTTAAAGCTACATGAAAATCGGCCTCCTGGTTCCTCCGGAGAGCGATTTTACTATTCATATTCTTTGAGCAGCGTCCGGATATCCCGGATGAGCTCGTAGGTCCCTTCATCGGTGGTCCCATCGTACATGCCACGGATGTGACGGTGTTTGTCCAGCAACACAAAATGCCCGCTATGCAGGAATCCACCCGGCGATTTGGCGTCCTCGGCGGCGGTTATGAGGTAGTGTTGCTGACCAATATTGTAGATCTTTTCCCGGTCGCCGGTCACAAATTGCCAGGTCGCATTGCTCACACCCAGGTCATTGGCGTAGGTTTTAAGTACCGCGGGCGTGTCGTGCTCCGGGTCGATGGTGTGAGACAGAATCCGGACGCTCGGGTTGTCCTTAACCTCATCGTACACTTTGAGCATATTCTTTTTCATCACCGGGCAAATCGTCGGACAGGTCGTAAAGAAGAAGTCGGCGACGTAGATTTTGTCTTTGAAATCCTGTTCGGAAACGACTTTGTTATCCTGATTGGTGAATGAAAACGCCGGAATCGACGGGTAATCCGTTTCTTCGATGGCTTTTCCTTCAATCGTTTTAATAACGGTATGAGGCTCTCCCAGATAAGGGAGTTTACGGTCTTCGCAGGCAGTCAGCATAGCCACTGCCAGCAAACCGACGATGATTCTTCGGGTATGCAAGCGCATAGTAAGTTTTGATATAAAGGAATGGAAATGATGGACGCTGCTTTGGGCCGCGCCATTCGAAAACTCAAAAAGATGGCCGTCTAAGCCAATGGGGGATGAAAAATATCCGCAGGTATTGTGCGGGAAAGGAATGGAGAGATATAGTCAAATGTTGCCATCAACCGCCCTTCAAAATGCTCTGGAGATTTGAAAATGAATGGCTTACCGGTATCCATCGCCTGCAATAACAGGTTAGCCATGAAAGTTTGCTCAGCCCGGCGCTCATCCTGGTTTTTCGCGTCAACAATCTTCTCGGCAAGGTAACATTTACCTTCACAGACTGCGATCGGGTTGTCGCGGTTTACACAGAGGTTCGCGATGATGTATTCCTTCCGCAATTCATAATCCAGGTACACCAAAGGAATAACCCACGCTTTGACAAGCATCAGAAGCGCGAAGCCCAGGGTAATCCATTGTTTGCCGGATGCTTTCAAAAAAGGAGAAGCAGTTTTTAATGATGTATGAACACGCCACAAAGCTAATGTCCGGTGATTGAGATACCAAATCGGTAACACCCGACACACTTTCACCCCACCCTCCCGGTCCTCCCTTTCCTCCCGTTCCTCCCGTTCTTCCTCTTATCCAAACCAGCCAAAACGTTCTCCAAAAAAATATTCCTGCTTTTATTTTGTACCAATTAGTAAAGTATCATATCTTTGTCCTATCAAACAAAGCGAACAATGGCAGGCAGACCTAAAATATATGACGAAACAGCGATCCTGGACAAGGCGGTGGAAGTCTTTTGGGAGAAAGGATATGCCAACGCGACTGCCGACGACCTGCTCAATGCCATGGGAATCGGAAAAGGCAGTTTTTATTTCGCATTCAAGGGCGGCAAGGAAGAACTGTTCCGTAAGTCAATGGAGCGGGTCGTTGAACTGAACTTCAAAGCCATCCGCGACGCGCTCACAACTTGCGGTGACCCGGTGCAGTTTATCAAAGATTTCTTCCTGTCGCTCACCGGCAACGAATCGCCGGTTGGTAACAAAGGCTGCTACTTCGGTAATGCATTGATACAAGTCTCGGCCGACGATGCCGGCCTGAAAATGATCGCCGCGAAATACCTCCACTTGCTGGAAGAGATATTTACGGAAGCTGTTCAGAGAGGCAAGGATCTGGGGTTGCTGCAAACCCAGGAATCCGCCGACGTGCTTGGAACTTACCTGGTAAACCTTTGGAATGGCATCAACGTGACGCGCAGAATGGAAGCCGACCAGCGGAAACTCGCTGAACTGGTCCGCATGAACCTGAAAGTTTTGAATTAATTTTTTTAACCGATTTTGTACTAAATAGTACAGTTTATTTTCAAACCATTTTCAATTTTAAATTCTAAAAGATCATGAAACGCAAAGCAACAGCCGTATGGAATGGTGATATCAAAACAGGCGCCGGACATATCACAACGGGAGTACCGTACTCAACAAAACACAATACTCGTTCAACAGCCGCTTTGCCGACGGCATCGGCACCAACCCGGAAGAGCTCCTCGCTGCTGCCCACGCGGGGTGTTTCACGATGAAACTAGACCTTGACCTCACACAGGCCGGCTACACCGTCGAGTCCCTGGAAACGCAGTCGGTTGTAACGCTGGACAATGGCAAAATCACCAAATCCGAGCTCACGCTGCAAGCCAGGGTACCGGGCATTTCAGAAGAAGAATTCCAGGTTATCGCCAAAGGCGCCGAAGAGACCTGTCCGGTAAGCCAGGCATTCAGCTTCGAAATTGTGCTGAATGCAACATTGGTTTAAGCGAGTTGCTCCCTGAGGAGTGATTGATAACTGATTTTCAGCCAGTTATCGGTCACTCTTTTTTGTGCCGTTTGGTAACTATCATCCAATTTATTTACCAACAAATACTACAATAGTCACCAAAAATTGAGGGGTTAAATCGCGTTGTATCCAGAACTGAAGCGCTTATTTTTGTAACAAGTACACGATAAATTATTAATCACCTTAAAACACACTACCCTATGCAATCCTCCATCACAACAACTAAAAAGCAATGCAACGGAGCTCACTGGAGCTCTCTGGTTCCTTCACTTATCTCCACTTCCATGGGCGGCGCCGTAGTTGGTGGCAGCATTGCCAACATTTCCGGCGCATTGGTTGGCGGCGCGTTTGGGATTTTCATTGCCCTCTGCTCCGGGTACAAAAACAGCAAAGCATCCATCACCAGGAACTGACTTTGAGTTGGTAGAGGTACTGAATTCAGTTATCAGGGATGTTCTCGCTCCCAGAATCATCTTTGTATTGGCCGGCTTGGGAAGCATTGCTTATCTCTTTACATTTTGGTTTCAAAACCGTTTCATTCAAACCAACCTCCCTGATCTGATCAGTACCGGGTTTCAGATTGTATCCTTCACGAGTGGTTTTAAGCTCGTCCTTCATGTGTTTACGGACTTGTGTAAACCTGGGGCTGTGATGGAGATGGATAAATTCTATACGGGCTACGGGGGCGCGGCGGTTTTGTGGATTTCAATTACTACATTGAAAAAGCGGTTTAAAAATCCGGATTACTGACGCGACTCGGATTTCACAACTACGTGCTCAGCCAATTCGAACCAATAAAATCCGGTTTTTTGTTGCATAAGGACAAAATGCAGCAAACATGGGTAGCTTCTTCAAAAGAATGGTATCGCCAACAGGCACACTTACACTGATTGCCAGCGAGAAAGGATTGAGAGCAGTGCTTTGGAACTATGATCCGCGAAAATCCAGCATCGATAGCGGCGTTGAAGATCCGGACCATCCCCTGCTGGTCGAAGCAGAAAAGCAACTGAACGAGTACTTCGCCAAAAAGCGCAAAACCTTCTCCCTGCAACTCGACTTCGTAGGCAGCGACTTTCAAATACAGGTCTGGGAAGCATTGCTGACGATTCCTTTCGGCGAAACGAGAACGTACGGCGATATCGCGCGGCTGATCGGTAATCCCGATTCGGTAAGGGCCGTAGGCGGTGCGGCTAACAAGAACCCCATTCCCATTATAGCACCTTGTCACCGGGTTATTGGCGCCAACGGCAAGCTCGTCGGTTTTGGCGGTGGGCTCGAAAATAAAGCGCTATTGCTGGAACTGGAAGCGCCATATCGCCAAACCAGCTTGTTTGACTAAAATGGCTGCAATAGAGTAACCGATTGTTAACCTAATGAACTTTCGGCATTTTTTCTTACCTTTGCATCATTATTCACCAACCCGAAACACCAGGTGTAGGAGACCATTTCTTTCAGGAAAATAAATGCACGCGGCCGTGATGGCGGCTGCTATTATTCATTCTCAAAAGAAATCTTCTATGCTTTTTTTGCAAGGTGTTACGTATGCACACCCCAACCGGGACGTGCTGTTTTCCGATATAAATCTTACTGTAAATAAACAGGACAAAATCGCGCTCATAGGCAACAATGGCGCGGGGAAATCTACTTTGCTCGGCATTCTGGCAGGTAGGTTAAAGCCCATGTCCGGAACGGCGGGGGCGGATTCTAACCCCTATTTCGTTCCCCAGTTGTTTGGCCAGTACAATGCGTTGACGGTTGCGGAAGCGCTGGGCATCCACGATAAATTACTGGCGCTCCGGGAAATCCTGGAAGGGCATTTGACAGACATCAACCTTGAATTACTCGACGATGACTGGGGCATTGAGGAGCGCTGCCAGGAGGCCTTCGCTCACTGGCAACTTCACGGAATATCCCTTTCCCAGGCTATGGCCGAGTTAAGTGGCGGGCAAAAAACGAAGGTTTTCCTGGCGGGAATCATGATTCATGAGCCCGATATTGTGCTGCTCGATGAGCCCAGCAACCACCTCGATGCCGCCAGCCGGGTACTTTTATATGACTATATCCGCTCGACAGGCAATACACTCGTCGTAGTGAGCCATGACAGGACGCTACTTAACCTCCTCGAAACGGTTTGCGAGCTCAGCAGAAGAGGCGTTACCGTGTATGGCGGCAATTACGATTTCTATGCAGCCCAAAAGGCCATCGAAAACGAGGCGTTGAATCTCGATGTAAAAGCGAAAGAAAAGGCGCTTCGCAAGGCCAAAGAGGTAGAAAGGGAGGCAATGGAGCGGCAGCAGAAGCTGGATGCGCGGGGAAAGAAGAAACAAGAGAAGGCAGGGCTGCCCACGATCGTTCAGAACGCATTTCGTAACAGCGCGGAGCGGAGTACTGCGCGGATGAAAGGCATTCACGCCGAAAAAGTGGGGGGAATAGCCCAGGAGCTCAGCCATTTACGAAGCGAGCTGCCTGCGATCGATAAAATGAAGCTCGATTTTGACAATTCTTCCCTGCATAGGGGCAAAATTCTGATCCATGCGAAACAAGTCAATTTCACTTATGACGACCAGCCACTGTGGCACGATAATCTCGACTTCCAGATTACCAGTGGCGAGCGCATTGCGATTAAAGGAACCAACGGATCCGGTAAAACAACATTGATTCGCATGATCCTGGGCGAACTTCAACCTGTAACAGGGCCGGAAATGTCGGCCATCATGGAACGAGGGGATTTCAAATCGATTTACATCGACCAGGATTACTCACTGATCAACAATGCATTGACTGTTTACGAGCAGGCACAGCAATTCAATTCGGGGGCTTTGCAGGAACACGATATCAAGATCCGGCTCAACCGCTTTCTGTTTACCCGGGAATATTGGGATAAAGCCTGCGCCAACCTCAGCGGCGGCGAAAAAATGCGGCTTATGCTCTGTTCGCTGGCTATCTCCACGCAAGCGCCGGACATGATCATCCTCGACGAACCGACCAACAACCTCGACATTCAGAACATCGGCATACTCACCGCGGCGATTAACGAGTATCGCGGAACCTTGCTCGTGGTATCACACGACGCACATTTTCTGCGGGAGATTGAGGTCGGGAGGGAAATTACGCTCGAATGATTGCCTATCTTTAACCCCAAAAAATACCTCATGCTGGATATCGTAATCGAAGCCCGGAAGGCGGCAATCAGTGAGTCGGTGGTGGTGAAGCGGATACTTCCTTTTCGCCTCAGAAGAATGGTCGGGCCGTTCATATTCATGGATCATGCGGGGCCGCTGGGGTCGGTTCCCGCCAATCCGTCGTCGATGGATGTGCTCCCGCACCCGCATATCGGGCTTTCGACGGTGAGCTACCTGTTCGACGGGCAAGTTACACACCGCGACAGTACCGGGGTGCAGCAGATCATCAAGCCCGGAGAGGTGAACTGGATGACAGCCGGGAGCGGTATTGCGCATTCGGAGCGTTTCGAAGATCCTGCGGCACTCACCGGTGGGCTGGAAATGATCCAGACGTGGGTCGCGCTACCTGAAAAGGATGAAGAATCGACTCCGACTTTCAGGAACTATACGAAGAGCGAACTACCCGTATTCACCGATAACGGCGTATGGATGCGGCTCATCGCCGGCGATGCATTTGGCTTGTCGAACGCCGTAGAAACACTTTCGCCGCTGTTTTACCTGCATGTCGTTTTGGAGGCGGGCGCTACTTTCCGGATTCCGGACGGATATTCCGAAAGGGCTATTTATGTAGTAAAAGGCACGGTGGAAACCGGAGGCCACTTTTATCAGCCCGGGAAAATGCTGGTTTTTAATAAGAATGCGGAGCCTGTCATCAAAGCCCGGGAGAATACAACACTGATGCTGCTCGGCGGCGAGCCGCTTGGCGAACGTTTTATATGGTGGAACTTCGTTTCGTCCAGAAAAGAACGCATCGAGCAGGCCAAAGAGGATTGGAAACAAGGGCGCATTCAGCTCCCACCCGCCGACGATCATGAGTTCATCCCCTTACCCGAGGACTACTCCCGCCCAGCCGGTGCCCCTCCCCGACCCGAGCCGCTTTCCTGATAGCCACACAACATACCGCGATGCAAATTTCCTGATACCATGAACCATCAGGGAATTTGCACAACGGTTTATATCTACACTTTTCAGCCTGCCAGCCTCGACGGCGGTACACCAAACATCTTTTTAAATGCAAATGAGAAATGCGAAAGGTCTTCGAAACCGATTTCGAGGTACACTTCGGAGGCGGCACGCCCTTTTTCCTTGATCAGGTAATGTGCTTCCTGCAATCTCCGCTGTTGCAGCCAGCGACTGGGTGAGGTGTGAAATATATGTTCAAAATCACGCTTGAATGTCGCCAGACTCCGGCCCGTCAGATAAGCAAACCGGTTCATTTGCACATTAAAATGGAAGTTTTTATGCATGAATGCTTCCAGATCGATTTTGCCCGGCTCACTGAAATCGAACAAGATATCTTTCATCGCAGGCGACGCGCGCAAAAGGATCATAATAGCCTCCCGCAGTTTCAAGGCCTGTAAGTCCGCATCAATCAGCTGGTCGTCCTCACAATAAGGCATCAGGGACTCCATAAACCCCTTCACCAGACCGCCTCCTTTCAATGCAATCACCGACCCCGCATCCTGGCTTCGTGCATGATCCGCCTGATACCCGTGCTCCATGGCAAAACTCCTCAGCGTTTCCTGGTCGAGGTAAACGGAAACGGATTTAAAAACACCGTCTGCGGGTGGTTGCTTGATGAATTTCAGTAGTTGGTTGCGCCTGGTGAACCGGTAATCACCGGGTTTGAAAACATATTCCTGTTCTCCGTTATTGATCGTAAGCGTCCCGGAAATCTGGTAGCTGAACACATGCTCGGGGGCAAACTGCTCCCCCTCGCGGTTCCGCGTGAAATAGCAGGAATACGCGATGGGAGATTTCTGTTTGTTGGATTTAAGATCGGCCATGAACAAAGTTAGCTATTAGGCGTTCTTTTTAATGCCCGTATACCATTTGCCCATGGAGGTTTCCAGAAAATCCTCCGATTCCTGGTGATCGGTTGAAATGCTCACTTCTTCCCACGCTTCCATCTCCGCCTTGCGGGCCTGGTCGGCGCTTTTCAATATGCCGATCGCCTCACTGCCCAATACAAGGTGGACGGGAGGCGCGGGATGCACTGCCAAAGCCACCATCACATCGGCTGCCCTTTCCGGATCGCCCACTGGCACGAATTTGCCGGATTTGAAATAATCGGTACGCTGGTTGACCATCTCATAACCCTCGATCTCACGGGCGTATGTCATGGAAGCGCCCGCCCAGTCTGTACGGAAACCGCCCGGCTCTACGCTGGTAACATGAATGCCCAGCGGTGCTACTTCCTTCGCCAACGCCTCCGTAAATCCACCCAGCCCAAACTTCGCCGCCTGATACATGGTGAGCCCCGCATTGCCGACACGGCCTCCTACCGAACTGATCTGTAAAATACGGCCGCTTTTTTGCTGACGCATATAAGGCAATACCGCGCGGGTGATTTCGATCGGCGCATAGAGGTTTGTTTCCAGCTGGCTGCGAACCTGCTCGTCGGTATAGGCCTCAGCAGCACCGATGATTCCGAAACCGGCATTGTTCACCAGCACATCAATGCGTCCGAAATGCGAAACGGCGTCGGCTACGACACGGTAAACCTGCTCGTAATCCGTCACATCCAGTGATACAGGGTAAATCTGGTCGCCATACTGTTCAACCAGATCATCGAGCTGCGCGGTGTTCCGTGCTGTGGCGACCAATTTCTCTCCGCTTTTCAAAACTGCTTCTGCAAGGTTGCGTCCCAATCCACGGGAGCTGCCTGTAATAAACCATACTTTTGTCATTGTCTTTGTGTTTTAAGTACAATGCAAAAATACCCTGCGCAGTGGGGCCCAGCTTTGTTGAAAAGCTCAGAGTTGCTTTGTTAAAAAGCTCATCGCTTCAATACGTAAAAGTATATTTCGGTGCGGATCTCAAAACCGAGCGATTCGTAGACTCCTATCGCACGCTCATTATCTGCCTTTACGTGCAAGAAAGGCTGTTCGCCGTTCCCTTGAATGCGGTTCACTTGCCGGAGCAGCAAATGCCTTGCATACCCCTTGCCTAGGTGATCGGGATGGGTGCACACGGCGCTGATTTCGGCATAACCTTCCGGATGCATCCGCTGGCCGGCCATTGCCACCAGCCTGCCGTCGTCGAAAATCCCTTCGTAGTGCCCGAAACGGATGGTCTCCTCCGAGAACGGACCGGGAGCGGTGAGGCTCGTGAGCGCCACCATTTCAGGCACATGCGCCAACGTGAGAGGAATAGTCACCGGACCGTCCGATCCCGGATACGCCGGGCCGCGGTAAAGCATCTGGTAGCCAGGCACCGCCGCCAAAAGTTGCCACGGACGGGGTATCTCCACGTTTTCGTTACTGACGAATATCACATTGTTATCGAAGGGAATGGCATTATGCAATGCCGCCAGTCCTTCCAGCGCCGGACCTTCCACCGCCACGAAGGGTGATACTTCCGGCCGAAAATATGCCGAACCTTCCCGCACGTTTCCGAGCCCACGGTTGTGCGTACGCAATGCGTGCCAGGCTGGGTTGTCGAGGATTTGTTTCATTTCAAGAGTAGTCATATTCAGGCTGACGTATATCGGCCGCCTATTTCATCGGTCAACAACGGCCTCGCGAGCTTTGTTACATTTTGGTATAAAAACAAAAAAGTGGCTGCTATAAACAAGCAGCCACTTTTGCCAAAACACACGAAAACACTATTCGAAACAGAAGGCCGCAAAGCCACTTCATGCTAGTCAATAACGGGTTGTCGGCCCGTATTTTGCGTATGCAAAATTGATATTGCAAATTTCGGAAAAGCGGATCCGATCGGCCCGCACGATCTGTCCGAAGGTTAGGACAATCTGAACATCCGCTCCACTTAGCTCACCGGGCACCGGCGCGGAACTCCTCAGGCGTGAGGCCGGTCTGTTTTTTGAAGAAACGGGCAAAATAGGACTGATCGCTAAATCCCAGCCCATAGGCAATTTCCTTCACCGAATGCTGCCGGTGATACAGCTCCCGTTTTGCTTCAATGAGCATGAGGCGGTAAAGCAGCTTGCTCACCGTTGTTTTCATTTTTTCGCGGAGCAGCTCATTCACTCTTTTGGGCGTAAGCCCGATTTCCCGGGCGTAGAATGCGGCCGACTTTTCCTGCCGGTAATGCATTTGCATCAATTGAAACAGCTTCACCAACCGGTGGTCTTCGGCCCCGGCTACCCTATGGTTCCGCTTTCCGAAGCGGTAGAGATGGGTAAGATATACTGTCGTGTATTTGAGGAGCAATGTAATATCCGCAGCACCGGCACATTCCAGAAGTATAAGGTCAAAAAGGTGCGTCAACGGCCCCTGCATTTCGAGCGGAATGGTGAATGCCTCGTTTTCAAACGGCAGGAATAGCTGTCTTAAGTGCGGCTCGTCGATGCGGTCGAAAATGTCATGCGCGAACACGATCGTACGCGCACGCGGGAGCTTGGCCGCAGGAATGGAATGAACCTGATTGGGGGCCAGCAGAAACACCTCGTTGGCCTTCACCGGGAATGACTCGAAGTCAATATGATGCGTACCGCCGGTCTCCGAAAACCAGACGATAGCAAAAAAACTGATGCGGTGACTCGGCGCGTGATCACCCAAGGCGAGACCGCTATCCGATGCCATAAAGCGCGAGGGCGGCAGTTCATGCAATGGAAAATCGGTATGTTCCGCCATGGGCTGTTGATAGTAAGATCCGGTTATGTGAACGCGCCGGAGATCACTTCCGCCGCGTTCACAAATTTAATGACCGAAAACTGCACTATCACTTTTTGACCATTACTTTATGGTACGCCTGCGAGCCGTCCGCGTGTTTGGATATCAAAATATACATGCCGGGAGTCAGGCCTTTCAAGTCTATTTCGGTTTGCGCATTGCTTCCCTGGTAAACCACGATCCCATTTGGCGAGATCATTTTCACCCCTTTGATCACGTTGCCGGCATTCGAACGGATGAAGAGTTTCTCACTCGCCGGATTGGGAAATACCGACACGCTCTCTTCCCCATTAACTTCCCGTTCGGCCGGTACGGCCAGTCTGGCCGCAGTGTCATCAACAGGGGCCGGAGATACACTTTTTCCTTCTACATAAACTTGCACATAGCGCCATGGACCGTACATCTGGCCGGTCAATGCGAGCGCAGGCTCATATCGGACGCGTACCCGCACCTTCGTTTCAGGGCTTAGCTTGGCTACGAGTACTTTGAGCTCAGTCCCTGCCGCAGTTAGATCGGTAAACGCCGGCTGAGAGCCTGTCGACTGCACACTATTGCTGATAGGTGTATTCGGTTGGCTTGAAAAAGGCTGTCCATTGCTTTTGGTTTCCCATATCAACTTGCCTTTGTTTCGCCCCAAAAATGACCGGCTCTCAAGACCGACCCCGAAATTAGGTTGAGAAACTTTCGGCACATAGGGTACGGCCATATCTGCATTATAGAGTCTTACGCTGTTCTGTTTGGCTTGCAGGATATTGCCCCAGATCGGATCCTGATAATCTGCTCCTCCATCGAAAATTTGCACGCCTCCCGCGTCACCATTCACACCGTCCCGTCCGGGAATACCGACGACGATATCGGAAAATCCATCGCCATTTACATCACCACCGCCCGATACCGACGCACCCATCTGGTCCAGCGTAGCATCGCCCATTACTTCCCAGTTCGCAGGAACCGGGTCACCGGTCCGAGCCCCGGGGATCACCGTAAAACCTCCTCTTTGGCTCACCTGATGGGATAACTTGTTTTCCCCAACAATAATATCGCTATAACCATCGCCATTTACATCGCCGGCGCTGGATACGGAGATTCCGAACGCGGCATTCGCCCAATTACCCGGATAAAAGCGTTGGTTGGCCTGCGTAAAGCCTCCCGACGCCCCGAGATACACGGCAACAGACCCTTGTTTCGATAAGCCATGTTCGGGAATACCGATGACCGCGTCGTTGAAACCATCGCCATTTACATCACCCGCAGCAGCTACCGATGTGCCGAAATGCGCATATCCATTGTCATTCTTGAAAAAAGTACTGGTGTTTTCAACGCCGGTAGAAGAACCGTAATAAATCCAGGCAGCACCGCCCTCAACGGCTCCGGTATTGGTAGTCGGCGCACCGACGATCAAATCACCATATCCATCGCCATTAGTATCACCCAACCCTGCGACGGAGGCCCCCATGCTTGCATTGCTATTTTTTCCGGGCAGCACTTTGGGAACCGTACCCACGCCTGTTGGCGAGCCGTAGTAAACATATGCAGCTCCCCTCGTATCATTCACCACTTTGTATTTGGGCGCGCCTACAACAATATCCGCATAATTATCCCCATTGAGGTCGCCTGCGCCGCCTACCGAGGTGCCATACTTGGTACCTCCCAGCGGTTCATATAAAACCTGAAAGCCAACGGTATCAATACCCGTGGCAGCGCCGAAATAAATTCTTACTTCTCCACCATTCGGAACATTGCCATAACTTGGATTACCTATAATAACATCGGCATAACCATCCCCATTTATGTCGCCCGCCCCTGCTACGGACCGGCCAAACAATATCGTTGTCGATTTTTGCGGCGCATTGTACCATGGCGGTCGGATGCCGCCAATGGATCCGTACAGAATACACGTCCTGCCCGAAGTAAGCGGGTCTGTCCCGGGCGCGCTGATGACAACGTCATCGAAACCATCTGCATTGATATCTCCTGCATTCGCCACCACCGATCCAAACCGGCGCGCTGCGACAGAGTCCGCAACCACGCTTTTGGCCGACGTGTTCCCTGTGAGGCCGCCGCCATGATAAATCAGCGCTGTACCTTCGTCGGTCTGCCCATTATCATAGGTATATGCCCCTATGACCAGGTCGCTATACCCGTCGCCATTCACATCCCCGGCCGAGGCCACCGCGGTCCCGAGCCAGGCATCACCCTGTTCACCCGAAAACACCGCGCTTCTATTCGGGAAATTCTTGGTAGGATTGCCATAAAACAGGAACGCGGCGCCCTCGTTAGGCTTGGTGATTTCATAGTACCTGGCTCCGATCACGAAATCGCTGTAACCGTCGCCATTCACATCGCCGGCTCCCGCCACTGCCCATCCGAACTGGCCCTCCTTCTGATACCCGATCAGTGTTCTTTTGTCGCCAATCGTCTCCCCGAGTGCCGAACCGAAATACAGAAACGCGGCACCTTCGTTGGTCTGGCTTTGCTTGTATTGATATGCGCCGAAAAGTACATCGGAAAAGCCATCGCCGTTCACATCACCTACTGTTGCTACGGAGTGTCCCAGCCGCGCGTCGATCTGGTTTCCTTCCACTTTAAAAGGATTGGCGGTAACAATGCCGGATGCACTTCCTTTGTATACAAAAACGGCTCCTTCATAAAGTTCACCATTGGTGTACAACCGCGCGCCTACAACCACATCGCTGAAACCGTCGGCATTAACGTCACCTGCCGACGAGACGGCATAACCCATCATCGCACTCGCCTGATTCGCTTCCAATGTCACCGGGCTCACGCCCACGCCTGACGCATTGCCGTAGTAAAGGAAAGCCGCACCCTCATTATTCTGGCCGTTGTCGTACTGATGCGCGCCGGCCAGGATATCGCTGTACCCGTCGCCGTTCACATCGCCGGCCATAGCTACGGAAATACCGAGGTTGGCAGAAGTCTGGTTCATTTCCAGCGTTTGAACCGGATTGATATTAAGGCCGGCTGCGTTACCCAGGTACAGGAATACCACGCCTTCGTCGGTTTGGCCGGAATCGTAGTAAGGCGCCCCCACCAGCACATCGCTGTATCCATCCTTATTCACATCTCCGGCACTGGATACCGACATGCCTGCCTGTGCATTCACCTGATTGCTTTGCAGCACCGTCGCGGCTAAGCTCAACCCGGCGGCGGTTCCGGGAAATACAAATGCAGCACCTTCATCGGTTTGCCCGTTATCGTATTTAGGCGCTCCGATGATTACATCACTGTATCCGTCGCCATTGACATCACCCGCACTCGACACCGAATAGCCCAGCCAGGCATAGGACTGATGAATTTCCAGTCTCTTATTCGCATTAGCCGGTCCACCGCCTACGATCGGGTCGATCGTTACCGGGAATGCAGCTTGCTCAACGTCTGTCGTAATTTCGATCTGATTGTTTTCATAAGCCAGTGTCGCATCCAAAATTTTCCCGTTGGCATCCCAGCATTTAAGGCCATTGTAAACGAGTTCTTCAGCGGCGCCCCCTTTGATAACTTTGGTTATAAAGCGAAGTTCATTTTCTCCATTATCCAAAACCGCTGCACCCGAAACGGCCAACTTTATAGCCAGTGACTTCACACCCTCGGGAGCACGCTCGATAATGAAATTCTGGCGAACGCCATTTTCATCATTGATAAATTCTTCTGAAAACGCACCGTGGTCAATCACCACTTTGTTTTCATAGCTGCTGCCGTCGCCATTCTGTGCGACTGCATAAAGTAATTTCCCATCACCAAACACGCCCTGATTAAGGAGCTTTAATGTAAAATCCGAATGAGTCGAATCAACACGTTTTTTGAGTGTCAATGCGCCTGGTGCATAAGTAGCCCGAAGGTTTTGTCTCCGGTTCGGACTTTGAAAAACGCCGGCTTTTTCGTCATAAGTAACGTAATACTCGCGGTGGGCAATTACCTCCCTGATGCCTGACAAGGCACTATCGGGCAGCAAGGCGTCTGCGTTATCAGCTGTTTGCGCGCGCGTCACCGACGCTGCTGAATTCTGAAATGGGAGCGCTTGATAGATCTTTTTGTGCAATAAAAGACAAAACGCAAATAGAGAAGCGATGAGCAGTTTGTAATGGTTTTTCATTGGCAATTGTTCGATACAAATAGTTGTTAACCAGTTCGATAAAATAAAAAACAACAGTTTGAGCGAATATAATTGCAGTTATTACCATTGTAACGATCTTATTATGTAGCGGTTAAACTTGTGATAATCCGGTTCCATTTCCCTTCCGGATCGGATGGAGAGAATAAAAAACCGGCTGTCCAAACTGCTCAAAAGAGCGTTCAGACAGCCGGTTTGCTTAACGAAATGGCTAGCGTGTTAGATTAGGATTGTTCTACATGAAGCTGTGCTGGTGGTAGTTTCCGGACGTGTAAAATCTTTGTTACCACTTACTTTGGAAATAGCATTAAGTCGCGCCACCGTAAATCTAACTAATTGAAGTTTTGTCTCGAATGATGCTTGCGTTTTCATCAGGCTAATTGTTGTTTATGGGTTATTAATATCCCGAAGTAACCTGACGAAAATGCTATTTTTCAACTTTTTATACCAATATATGCAAACGTTCGACCAAAACGCTACTCTCTTCGTTTCAAGCTATTCGACCGGAATTTGAACGGAAACGTAGAATTTACTTTCAGTTTCCAACTTCACCAATTTGTACCGTCCCGGGTAATATATTCCCAATCGTCTTTCGAGGTTAACCAACCCAATACCCCCACTCCCCGACCTACTTCGCAGTGGTTGTGATGGCTTGCTATTCGTTATTTCAAACGTTAACAAACCGGCTGAAACATTTACCTGGACATCCACGAATGAATCATGCCGGGTAGAGTGCACGCCATGTTTGAATGCATTTTCAACTAAGGTGATTAGCGAAACGGTAGGAACTCGGTAGGTATCCTTCATTTCCCCGTGCTGCTCCACGTTGATATGACAGCGGCGATTGCTTCTCATTGATTCGAGTTCGATGTACAAATTCATATAGGCTAGCTCAGTTTCAAGCTTTATAAACTCATCGTTCATCTCGTAGAGCGAAAACCGCAATATTTCAGAAACTTTCTGGAGGTATTCAGCGGCATCTTCTGAAACAGGTAAAACCTTGGCATAGGCGGCATTCAGCACATTAAAAACAAAATGTGGGTTAATCTGCGACTTCAGCGCCTTCAACTCCATGTTACGGGCGTCGTCTTCGATTTTTTGCCGAATAAATCGTTCATTGGCCGCAAACTTTGCAGTTTTCAACGCAGCAGGCAATATAAAGAACTGAACCTCCGATATATCACTGCTAATCACCAGCCAGGTGTTCGGGTCCCGGAGATTGAAGGGGGCAAGATACATGTTTGCAAACATTCGATATCTTTCGGTCATGTTTTCGAGTCCTAAATAATAGTCCACTCCCGTGTACAGCGCCACCGAAAACATATGGTTGATCACAAGTGCAAAAATGAAAAGAACCAGAAAAAGCAAAAACCCCTTGATGTAATTGCGGAGCAAATAGTAGAATCCGACACAGATATAATATTCAGGGACTATTTTCAGAAAATAGCAAAAACTTGCGATGGTAACGGTCGGGTCCGCATTCTTCTTTAAGATTGTAGGCAATGCATAGGAGTAGTGCAACAAAATAAACAAGACCCAGAAAAGAACATGATAGGAGATTCGCAATTTTTGCGTGCGGGGAAACAGCAGCCTTTCTATGAGTGATCCCCTCTTTGTAATATCGTTGTTCATTCAGTGGGCTTATCTTTCGGTCAATTGACGGAGTACCTCGTCGCGCGTGGGCGACACGGCGATCGACACTTTCATGCCGTTCAGCATGGTGACCATGTTTCCTTCAATCATCTTAATCATGTTGCGGTTGACAATGTAGGATCTGTGCGTCCTGACGAATGTAGGCGAAGGCAGGCGGGTCGTCATGGCTGCCATAGAAGCCAATGTGACCAGCACCCCATCGGTGTAATACACTTTCACGTAGTCTTTCAATCCCTCCACAAAATAGATATCCTTAAACCAGACACAATACATTTTGCGGTCGGCGCGGATCCACATGTATTCTTCCTGTGCGGTTTCAGGCCGTTGCTCGGGGATTGGGGGAGCTGGTGCCTGCTGGCGTTCGGCCATTTCGTTGGTACCCGTCTCAGGAAGCGACCGCCCCCTTTCATGTGCCAAATGGCTGTCGCCGATCAGCCTCCTGACCTTCGTGACAGCCTTCAAAAACCGGTCGAAGCCGACGGGTTTCAACAAAAAAGCGGTAACATCGAATGTAAAACCATCTACTGCATATTCAGGATAGGCGGTGGTCATGATCACGTGCGCATCCGGGGCGTGAACGATGTTCAACAGATCAAGGCCCGATAACTCAGGCATATTTACATCCAGAAAAATAATATCCGGCTTGACCTCCGGGATCATTTCCAGCGCCTCCAATGCATTATAGCAACTTCCTGCGTAGGTCAACCAACTGAGTTTAGAAATCAGAAATTTAAGGACTTCATGAGCCGGTTCCTCATCATCCACAATGAGGCAACTAATTTTCCCTGTCATACTTAAACCGCGTCCGGGTAGTAACTTATGAACTTACTGCCCGTGCAAAGCAAATTCCGCTAAGCACAAACAAATGTCAAATGTGCCACTTTTTCCCTTCTTGCCAACTTAGACTCGTAATATTTTTTCAAATAATGATACACAACTAACTCATGTTCACGCTGTTGAGAAACAAAAAGCCTGTTCAGGAACATATGTACCAGGCTGCTGGCGAAACTGCCCAGTGAAACCTCACCATGCGGCAGGATAACCGCCAAAGAAGCCCTGATGCGCGCCGACCGCTTTTCAAGTAATGCGATGACGTCGCCGATACCGTCCCCTGCGTCGTGCTCCGAATCGAGAAAACCCGTGATCTCTTCGGTGTGCTGGCGGTACTTATTGTTGAGCTGGATGTTCAGTTGGGTATCTCCCCGGAATTCATGAAAGAAGCGCTCCCGCAACTGCCCCGCAAATACTTTTTTATCTGCCAGTGTAAAACCCAGGTCGTTCAGGAGCATATCCACTCCCTTGAGGCCCGTCAGCCACCGGAAATGCTCGCCTTCGTCGCCGGAAAGCATATTCAACAGATCCGCCGTTGCAACGCTATCAGCAAAAAAAATGGATTCAATTTCCTCAAATGCCTGACGGCCGTAGCGTTCCAGCTCGCGCTTGTAGGTATCGAGTTGTATTTTATGAACGGTTCCGTTACTCAGGTACGGCTCCATCAATGTGTGCAACTCCGCCAGGACGGTCTGCCAGAACGATTTATCGCTGCCATGATAAAACCGCAGGCGGATATGGTTATCGGGGTCGCCATAGCGGATAAAAAACCATTTTTCGATGGCACTTTCAGCTATGAGGCGGTCGGCGAACGGCTTTATAACCGACGTCAGCAAGCGATCGGCGGTGCGGGTACCGGCGTAGATTTTTACATACAACCATTCACTTCCCGTCATGAAATCACGTCTGACCGCGGGCCCGGCCATCGATTGTTGTTCCCAAACTTGCCTGGCTGGCAAAGCTTCTTTTTTGTGCAAAAGGGGCAGCAGGATCTCGTTCAGATAGCTTTCTCCCGGCTTCCCCAATAAACCGTTCTGCTCGTGTTCGGGAAATTCTGTCAAAGTAACCTTATCAAATTTCCTGATGGCGTCGCTTACTATTTCCACCGCAAAGTCGGAATCCCCGTCGATCAGCAACTCGCTGTCCCCTTGCCGGAGCTGAACGAAACGGGGAATGTTAAATGCATTTCTGAGTGCGCGCCACTCACTGACCGTCAGGAGCTGACTGCCTACCAGATCCGCCACCACCTTTTTATCGATATTCCATGTGGCACGGCTTAATATCCAATGCTTGTATTCGACCCGCGGCAGGAATTTGTTGGAAGCGAGATGCCCCCATTCCCAGCCGAGGTACCGGTAGTCGTGCTGGTAGGTGAGCTCGCACAGAAACCGGTACACAGGCAACCCGTCGGAGAAGTTGTGCGCATTGGTAAGGCGCGGAAAAACGCGTTTATTCAACCTTTTCGACCGCAATATCACTTCCCCGGAAACCGATACCGACACCATCAGGTCTTCCGGCAGGATCTGGTTCTCACGTGGCATGGAGGAGCCCGAGAGATAGGGTATTTCAAATTCACGGAGATGCGGGCGCATGAGCACGTTCCCTACGCGCGCCTCGGGCAGATGGGCTACTTCCGCATAAACCCCTTCCGTATTCAGTGCTTCCTCCCCGGCAACCGCTTTTTTCGCCCATTGGGCTAGCTGGCTGTTCCCATGGCAAAACCGCCCGATCAGTTTCAGGCCCGAGGGCCCTCCCATTGCTTTAAATGCGAATTTAAAATTTCCGCTATCTACTTCCTGCTGTGAACCCGCAATGAGATTTCCGAACAGGTAAAAGCTGCCCGGTGTTTGCACGGTATCGTCGCTCGCTTTCCGAAATTCATTCAAAATATTATCTGTGAGACAAATACGCGTACTTTTCTCGGCAATAGATTGCTGGTAAAGCGCATCCCTCAGTTCCGCCGTTGCAGAAGCGTCGGCCTGGACAGGCTTAGGGCTTTCCGGCCATTGCATTTCGTCCAGCAACGGAAGGTTATCTGCCCTGCCCGCCATGGCGTCGCCATAACCGATCCCGGTTTCACAGTCCAGCACTTCCAGAAGCGGCATTTCGCGGTGCTCATACCTTGCCAGAAATCTTCTTTTAAACTGATCCAGCTCCGGCAGCGGATTCCGATAACCCAGGCATGCGAGGTTTTGATATTCCTTTGTCAGCAGGGCAACCGCCTTCTCATTGATCGTGCAGGATTGTGTTTGAAGAAAAAGGTCTGTCTGCACCAGGTCCTTACTGCCGGTCGTGACAAAATGCTCCGTTAATACCGATTCCACCTCCCGGTATTTGTCTACGCTCTGTTCTCCCGATTGGAGCAGGCTGGCAATTTTGTTCAATTGTTCCAGATCCTGTGCTGCGCCCGCTATCCCGCGTAGTTTGTCGACAATCGTGAAAAAGAACTCTTCACCCGTAACAGTAGCTGCCAGTTCGGAGACCAGAATTTGCGCACTGACGATCGCATCGACGAACTGTTCCGCCTCCTCCCGGCTAACATCCTCGGACATGATACAATCCACCAGCTCGCGGGTAGTAGCTCCGCTACGGGCAATGGAAATGATCTTGTCCAAATAAGCATTGCGGTCCACCGACGCCAGTACGTACAAACGTTTTTTGTTATTCAATGCGCTTTCCACATAGCGGTAGGCGTCGCCGATCGGATAAAGGCTTGTGTTGGGGAAAAATTTCACTTCATTGCGAATCGCACTTTTTTGCAAAAGTCCCTCCGCCAATTCGGCTACGTAGTTCATATCCAGCCGCACGTGCTTACGAAAAGGTTCGGCGTCATCGAATGCAATGCGTGTTTCCTGCCCGAGCTCACCCACGGCGCACCCGGCAAAGAGGCCATAGGGGGTGCTGCGGGTGGTCATCCTGACAAGGTATTTATATAGCGTTTTCAGCAGCTTGTCTACACCGGTTTTGACCCTACCTTCGATCAGCCCGGTGAATGAATTATAAAGATCCGGCGAGGCTACGTAGAGCGCCTCCAACATCGGCGATTGCGAGAAAAAACGGATCAGTTCCCGCTCGAACAGCTCCGGACTGTTACCGGCCCGCTCGTTGAATGCGTAAAGAACGTCCAATGGCAACCGGGGACGTCTCAGCATGAAGAATCCTTGGGATACAATTGACATATAGTAGGAAGGTTTACAATCTCTGGATGAAGCTAATAACCAGAACTACCTGAAACCAAACTATTTATGCGAACAACGAAATTTCATCGACAAAGCAGCCCGTATGCCGATTGACGATTCTTACCGGTCGTTTCGCAGTTCGTCGAACTAGATACATGGTTGGTCTAAAAAGTTCTGTATGCACTCCCGGTTATATTCACATTTGTGTATAAAAACCAACGGGGTACCATGACGACATCAACAGGAATATCGGGGCTTTCGGCTATGATTGCTGCCGCTAAAATCGATGAGATCTACGAAGTTGTAAGTACACACAAAAAACAGCTGAGCAGTTTCGGTTTTACCCGGGGGTACCTCGGCGTTTCTGTCTTCACTTACTTGTATGCTGTGCACTCGGGCAAAAAGCAATACCTGGATGTTGCCCGGGAGGCATTCGATCATGCCTGCGACCTGGTCGACAGCGATCCGCTGAAAGCTTATCCGCAAGACTTTGCCAGCCTGGGGACAGTCGCTCAATACCTTTGCCAGGTGAGCGTGCTGGATCTCGATCCCAATGTTTTCCTGAGCGACATCGACGCCGTGCTGCTCAAAAAAATGCGTTCCGAATTGTACATCGGAAACCTGGGAGGCTTTGGCAGCGGGGCACTCGGGTATGGCATTTACTTCCTTCAAAGAAGCTATTATAACAGGGCGTTGGCGCAACCGATCATCGATGAACTCGTGCAGGGCATCGTGCGCTACGCAATACCCACGGGCGAGGGTTGCTACTGGAAATCAGGATTGAACGGACACCATTCCAAACCAGCCGTTTTCTCCCCTACCGAAACCACAGCCGTGCTTCTTTTTCTCGCCCGGGCCATCGACATGGGTCTTTGCCCGGCCGATTTCCTTGAAGGGATCGTAAACGAAGCGATCATTTACATAGAAAATCAGGAAACCGACGCGAATGCAGAAACCGGCTATGCCTTACTGCGCGCTGGCGCGGCATTCGGCAATCCAACCTGGACACGGGCTGGATTGGAAATGCTGAGAAAATATGCCAAATGCCAGCAAGAGCACCTGAGCGCTACCCGGGATGCCGGAATCCAACACGGTGCCGCCGGCCTCGCATTACTGTTCGATCGAGTTGCACGCCTCACCTACGACCAGACGCTCGAAAATGCCGCCGGCTTCTGGTACAGGCAAATCCTGCGATTCGATATCCATCCCGACGGATTTGCCGGCTATAAAACGCTCGAAAATTCCTGGAATATGCAAAAAAACCTGGCATTTGGAGAGGGCATCGCCGGCATCGGCAGCGCGTTGGTCAAAGCGCTGCATCCCGAAAAAGTCAATTTCGACGACCTCATCTGGCATTTGTGACATAACGCTTCTTCAACATCATAAAAGAATAGCCGCCTGGAAATTTCCGGCGGCTATTTGCATAACGAGGTTCAATCAAGCAGTTACACTGCCACGAAGGTTAACCTGCTATTTATCATTTGAAACTACATCGCCATTGGATAAATGATACATTTCAACCCGCTTGGCAAGGTCCAGCAAATTGGTCACACCCAGCTTTTTAAAAATGCGGGCTTTGAATGTGCTGACGGTAGTGCTCTTTAAATTCAATTGACCGGCAATATCTTTCGTCCACTTGCCTTCCAGCAGCATTTCCATGACCACCAGTTCCTTGGCCGATAACAGCTCGGCCGGGTCGGATACGCCTTGTTGCAGCATGGAGCCGAGCATTTGCGCGCGGACCACCGGGCTAAGGTACTTCTGCCCTCCGAGCACGACACGAATGGCCTCCTGTAATTCGGTTGCTTTCGACTCTTTGGAAACAAACCCGGCTGCGCCAGCACGAATGCAGTGCAAACCGTACAGTTCTTCCTTTTGTCCCGAGAAAACGAGTATGGGAGTATCCGGTTGCAATGCACGTAACTTTTCGATCGTCAGCAAATGGTCGGTGCCTGGAATATTCAGGTCGAGGATAATGAGCTGGTAACGCTGCGAAGTGGCTGCATGCGCCGCTTCCTTGAAATTCGCAGCCGTGTCCACGACAGCGTCACTGATCATCTCCTGAATGATCATGCTGGTAGCGATTCGGACAATATCGTGGTCTTCAACGAGTAAGAGTCGGGTGGGAAAAGATTGCAATGGTATCGTGGTTGTCGGTAATATCCCGAAGTAACAAAAACTCCGTGAAATTCCACCCAAAAGTGTAGTACTATGTTTACATCCCAAGATCAACATCTCCATTGTTTGCATAGTTGTCCCTGTCTAGTTTTGGCATGACAAAGCGCTATCCGCACTGTTATCAATCAAACTTACCGCCTATGCTAAATGCATTACTTATTGAGGATCATGCCGTTGTGAGAATGGGTATGCGCCTGGTGATACGCGAACTTTTTCAAAACGCAACGGTTTTGGAGTCCGAAGATTTTAACGAGGGCCTACGGATCGTTCAGGAAAAACCCATCGATCTTGTGATCCTCGACATTCACCTTCCCGGCGGCCAGGACGTCAAGATGATCGACATGATTAAAAAAGCCCGGACCAGTGCAAAAATTCTGGTATTCAGCGGATTGCCGGAAGACAAATACGCATTGAAATACGTACAGGCCGGAGCGGATGGCTACTTATCGAAGCGGTCGGATCCCGAAATGTACGGGGAAGCGGTGTCGGCGGTGGTGAATGATAAGAAATACCTCAGCGAGGTGGTCCGGCAGCAGCTCGTCACACAGTTGCCCCAGAACTACAACAAAATCAAACGACGGAAGTGGATCGGGCTAACGGACAGGGAACTGGAAATCAGCAGACTGCTCATCAGAGGTTTGTGGACCAAAGAGATCGCCACCCAGTTGGAGCTGAAATTAAGTACCGTCAGTACCTTCAAAAAGAAGATTTTCCAGAAATGCGGCGTCACAAGCGCAATCGAGCTATCTAAAATCATCGACGACGTAGCTGCTACGGCCTGCTAAGCGCTGACAGGTTAGCGCAGCATTTCCATTTTCTCCGACAACGCCACCAGGCTACTCACTTGCAGCTTTTTAAAGACATTCGCTTTGAAGGTACTGACAGTACTTTCCTTTAGGGCCAGCATTTCGGCGATAGTCCGTATCTTCTTCCCTTCCAGCAACAAATGCACCACCAGTCGCTCCCGCGATGTGAGCATTTGCAACGGGTTATGGGCAGAAACATCCACGTTGGCAATTACCTGCGAAAGCAGGCTTTCCTGAACGGCTTTGCTGAAATAGGTCTTCGAATCGAGCACCATATCGATCGCGATCCGCAATTCGTCGCCGGAAACGTCTTTGGACAAGAACCCATGTGCGCCGGACGATACTGACGGAAGCGCATAGGTAGCCTCGCTCATGGATGAATACACGAGGATTTTACTGCCATGGCCGATCGTCCGCATTTCCCTGATCGTATGCATGCTCGCTCCGGGAATGCCTATTTCTATTATGATAAGGTCGAAAGATTGGCTTTCAATTGCTTCCAGGGCTTGGTCAAGCTGCGCCATGAGCGTAACCCTGGCCTGCGGTTTATGGTCTTTTATTTCCCGTTTAATGGCCGATCTCATAAGAGGATGGCCGTCAATAACGAGCACTTTCATAGATTAATAGTGGGTTAACGCTTAAAAATTGGTGTGGTGAAACAAACGGCTCACCTGGAAGCCATTTTTCGGCGTGTGTGTATAGCGTGAATACCTGATGGGCCCGTTGGAAAAACAAACGATTAGTAATATACGTCGCCATGTAAGTTCCAGACCTGGCAGTGCACTGACAGGTTGTTATATCTCCCTCAAAACTAATTAGAAATACGTCGTATTAGCTCGCATTGATGAAAACTAAACCATAGAAAGATTTCTATTAGTTTTAAAAACCGGCAGCTTTTTGCGACAGCTCGAAGGTATCATTCACGTTCATTTTCCTGTAAATGCGCTTCTTATAAGTGCTTATGGTGTTGCATTTCACATTGAGCATGAAGGCGATTTCCTTCGTCGATTTACCGAGTACTACCTCGTTCATCACCGTACGTTCGCGTTGCGAGAGTGTTTCCAGCGATTCCAGGGCTTCTTTTTGGTGATCCGAATCGATCATCGAGATTAATGAGGCCTGTAAATCCACGCTCAGATATTTGCCGCCGGAGCCCACCACGGCGATTGCCCTTGCCAGATCCGCAGGTCTCTCGCGTTTCATAATAAACCCATCCGCGCCAGCCCTGAGCGCCGGCAGGGCAAATATCCGCTCCGACAAGCCGGAATAGAACAATACAGAGATACCCGGTTTGGCGGAACGAAGCAAATGGACGATCTCCGACGAAACCAATCCCTCCATTTTCACCTCGGTGATCACCATTGTGATATCGGGATTTTCCCGGAGAACGCCCCTGGCTGATGTCAGGTCCGCTGCTTCAAAAAGCCGGTAATCGTCGGAAATGGTTTCCAGAAAAAGCTTCATTCCGGTGCGCAGCAGCGTTTGGTCGTCGATGATAAGGATTTTCATAATGATAATGCCAATAAGCCAGTCAATACAAGCAATAGCTACGTCCGAGCGGACGTGCGGGAGTGAACAAATAAGCCGGTGATAGTGGTAAAAGTAGCGCGAAACGGCTTTTGTTACAATCGCTACATCGTAAATAAGGTATAGAATCATTTCTATGGTTTCGACGAAGGCATTTACGATTTTCTGTCATTTTTTTGTTACTGGCAACAGAACGATTTCGTTTGCTTTGCCTTCAAATCCGAATAGGCCTAAACCACAAGTACACACTCAGTGAAAGATCAGATACAAGTGAACACGACGCCATCGGGCCCTATTGGCCGCGTCGTGACAAGGATAGGAACATGTGTCTGTGTTTTGTTACAAATTCTCGCATTGCAAGTCGCCTCGCAGCCGGCGGCTAAGGAGACAAAATACAGCGTCCGGCACTTTACCAGCGACAACGGCCTGCCACAAAATACGGTAAGGGCAATTACACAGGATCAGGAGGGTTTCATTTGGCTCGCCACGGACATGGGGCTGGTCCGGTTCGACGGCCAGTCGTTTATTTCTTTTGATCAAAAGAAGCTGGGCCTGGAATCCCGTAGCTTCTTGTCTTTCACGAGAGATATTGAAGGCCACCAAGGACGTCTGTATGCGCTGGGGAGAAAACTAACGCACATAAGAATCGACGGCGGTACCGCGACTCTTGACAAAAACCCTTTGGAAAATCGCATTTATAAAATTTTCAAACCCAATGGGCGGCCCTACGACGTGTCGTATATGCTTGGTTTGCCCGACCGCTGGAAGAAAGACTGGTTGCCATCCAATTGCCTGTTTTTGCTGCCGAATTCGAATGGCGATTTCTACGTGTGGAGCAAGGGCGGCCAAATCGACCTCTACCTGAATTGGAAAATACAGAAGACGTATGCTACACCATTGCTTTCGCCCATCGGACTTTTCAGGATCGGAAAAAACCTCTATTATGACGATGAGTCTGGCAACATTCGGCTGATGGCATCTACTTTCGACGTGACGAGCCGGAGGATTACGATGGTTGCCGCACCTGGCGAATCCGGCAAGCCAGATCTAAATGAATCATATACACTCTACGCAGACGATTTTTCAGGATCGGAAAAAACCTCTATTATGACGATGAGTCTGGCAACATTCGGCTGATGGCATCTACTTTCGACGTGACG